>ERZ773235.456-NODE-456-length-53734-cov-5.598186_pt1 | contig 53734 bp, 44 predicted proteins | sample MGYA00580522_ERZ773235 | MGnify/ENA primary metagenome ERZ773235 (study PRJEB29015, sample SAMEA2737797) | human gut metagenome | biome: human gut; feature: human-associated habitat; material: faeces | place: China | collected 2012 ...
ACCTGTGACCCTCTGCTTGTAAGGCAGATGCTCTCCCAGCTGAGCTATGCTCCCGAGCTGGACCGCCGCATCGCTTGATCGTGTCGAGCGCGGCGACGAAATATATAATACACGATTACACGATTTTTGTCAACCTTTTTTTGAAATTTCTTCAAAACGTTTTTGCTTCGCCCCCGTTTCGTTCTTTTTCTTTTGCAGGCAGGGATAGTCGCTTGGCGTTATTCGAGCGGCGAAAACAGCGCCCCGGTCATATCCAGAATATCGTCCATCGGGATTTTCGTCCCGTCCTGCAGGGTCATCAGGCGCGCGTATTCGTCCACCTTCCTGACCCTGCCCGTCACGGTCAGGTATGCGCCCCCGGCCTTTCGCGCGTCCGGCCGGAAGACGAGCAGGGTGATCTCCGGCGCGTCGCCCAGCGCGTCCATCAGCAGCCGGAACTTCATGTTCAGCGCGGTCAGCGCTTCCTCGTCAGGCTCGATCCGCGCGTCGGTCAATCTTCCGGTTTCCCGAATGACCGCGTCATAGCCGGTGAGGGCGGCGTAGGGCGCGAACTGCGCCGCGCGGTCGGCCATCGGCATCTGCGGCCGTGTTTTGGAAACGTGGTGCGCAAGCCCCATGATCTCGTCGTATTTGCCGTTCGGGTTCATCCCGCGTCCCTCCTTTCTCCTTCAAACCGGATTTTTGCTTTTGAGTGCCGCTTGTTTTACGCCTTGTGCCCGCCGATCTGCGCGTTGCGCTCTTTGGCCGTCGCGCCTTCTTCGAGGTTCATTCCCTTGAAAAGCGCATTTTTCCCGTATTTCTTTTTGATGGCGAGCGTGGCATTTTGAATCCGCCGCTCCCGCGCCAGAGCCTCGTCCTCGGCCTTCTGCTTCTCCGCCTCGGCGGCGTAATCCGTGAAGAAATTGAGCTGAACGGCGTCGTCGCGCTTCTTCGGCGCGTCCGCCTCCGGCAAAACGCGGTTGGCCACGACATACATGCGGCGGATCAGCAGATTTTTGTCCACAATCCGATCAAACAGCTCCGTCACCGCGCGCATGATCTGGCGCGTGGAGGAGGTGTAGCCGTCAAGGTTGATCGAGCCGTGCGCCTGCTTGGGCACCTGCCGCCCATAGGGGTCGGTTTCAACCCGGCCGCGATACTTCGCCCGCCGCGCCGGATCGGTCAGGTTTTCAATGTCATAGCCGACGGTCAGCACCATCTGGTCGGTGACAAGCCCCTTGTCCACCAAATCCAGCACGAGCAAATCCGTCATCTCGCGGATGACGAGCCGCGCCTTCTCCGCCTCGTAAGGGCAATGCAACACCTGCCCGGAGCTGATGCTGTTCGTGCTCGGCCGATACGCCTTGATCGCCTCGATGGTCGTCGGCTCCCAGCCCCATGCGTGGTCGATGAGCAGCTCCGCGTTTTTGCCGAACAGCCGGTAGAGCAGATCCTCGCTGCGCTCCGAGCAGAGGGCGACGTCGCCCATCGTCACCATCCCGTTCTGCTCCAGCTTTTTGGCGATACCCCGCCCCACGCGCCAAAAATCCGTGATGGGCTGGTGTGCCCAGAGCTCGCGGCGGAATTTCATCTCGTCCAGCTCCGCGATGCGGACGCCGTTTTGATCGGCGGGCATGTGCTTGGCCACAATGTCCATCGCCACCTTGCACAGAAACAGGTTTGTGCCGATTCCCGCAGTGGCCGTGATGCCGGTCGTCTCCAGCACGTCGAGGATGATCTTCATGGCGAGGTCGTGCGCCGAAAGCCCGTATGTGCTCAGGTAATCCGTCGCATCCATGAACACCTCGTCGATGGAATAGACCACGATATCCTCCGGCGCGACGTATTTGAGGTAAATCTGATAGATGCGGCTGCTGTACGCCATATAATACGCCATTCGCGGCGGCGCGATGATGAAATCCATCGCCAGAGACGGATTGGCTTGCAGCTCCGAGAAAAAATGCGACGTGCCTTCCAGCTTTCGCCCCGGCGCGCTGCGCCGGCGGAGCGCGTTCGCTTCCCGGACGCGCTGCCTGACCTCGAACAGCCGCCCCCGGCCGGAAAGCCCGCAGCGCTTGAGCGTAGGCGTGATGGCCAGGCAAATGGTCTTGTCCGTCCGGCTCTCGTCCGCCACGACGAGGTTGGTGTCCAGCGGATCGAGGCCGCGCTCCCTGCATTCCACGGAAGCGAAGAAGGATTTCAGGTCGATTGCGATATAGGCTCTCTCTTTCATGCCCGTCCCCTCCTTCCCGCGCCTGCGCCGCGCACGTCAAAACGGCCGGGCAGCGCCCCTTTCCGACGCTCTCCCGGCCGCTATCCTTTGATTTTCCTTTGGCTCCACGCGCGCACCCGCGCACGTCCGAATGGGTTTTATATGCGGAGGATGAAGCCTGTTCCGTCAGTCAACGGAATCCTCCGCCCCGATATCGCTTTGCCTTTCGCTGGATTCCTCTTCGGCGAGCGCCATCTTAGCGATCTCTTCTTCGGTCAGCCCAGCCAACGCGCCCTCATACATCGTATCTTGCGCGGCGTCATCGCCCTGCGCCAATTCGGCGGTGGCTTTCGGCTCCTGTTCCAGCGCTGCGGTGGTTTCCGGCGTCGCGGTCACCGTGGGTGCAGGCTTCTGCGCGCTGTTCCCCTGCGAGATAACAATCAAACCGATCACAGCGATCAGCGCGACCACCAGCACGGCGACCACGGCTTTCATACCCGGCTGCATCGGACTCACCCTTTCTTTTCCCGCCCTTCAGGCGGCCTCGTTGTTGCCTGCCAGCGAGTTTTCGCTGTCGTTTACAGGTTTTCCAGTTCGATCAGGCCGCAGCCGCCATCCTTGCGGCGATACACCGTCGCGGCTCTGCCCGTTTCGACATTGTTGAACATGTAGAAGGAATGACCGAGCATGTCCATTTCCAGAATCGCGTCTTCAACGCTCATCGGCTTGGAAGCGTACCGCTTCACGCGGACCACCGCGATCTCTTCCTCGTCCGCGTCCGCCGCAGCGTCCGCGACCGGCGGCTTCTTCCTCAGGTCGCGCGCCAGGCGCGTCCTGAGCTTCTTCATCTGCCGCTCCAGAACATCTATACCTTTATCCAGCGCGGGGAGGGAAATCTCCCGCTCCTGGTTTTCCGTGCGAAGTGTGTGACCCATGTAGGGCATGGTCATTTCGACCTTGTAGGTGTTCTTCTGTTCCGTAATGCGAACGCTGATTACCGTATCGCCCTCGGCCTCATCCTTGAAATAGGCGTCCATACGCTGATGGATTCTGCGCTCCATCGTTTCAACGATCCCAGCGGGAACATGCGCATCCTTAATCACAAAACGTGTAACCATGAAATCGGCCTCCTTTGCCTTGGGATTGCCTTAAAATGTTCGCTTGGCCTTTTCGGCTCTTTCTCCTTTCTTCGCTTATAGTATACGGAATTTGTCAGCTTTCTTCAAGCCAAATCGCATATTGATTGTAAGGAATTAACAAACGTTCGTCCTGCTGAGCAGCTTTTCATAAATCGGCAGCATGTCCTTCTCCCGAACGGATTCGGCCAGCCGGTCAATCGCAATCCAGCCGACGGCGCTGTTCTCGTCCTCCGCCACGCGCAGGGGCAGCGCATCGTCCGCCTCAAACAGATACGATACGTTCAGGTGCAGGTGGCTGCCGACCGCCTTCCCGCGCTTCACGTGCGCCCAGACCGGCAGAATCTCCAGCGACGCCGCGCCGTTTCCAATCTGCCTGAGCCGCTCGATGCCCGTCTCCTCCCGCGCCTCGCGCATCGCGACGTGCAGCAGGTCGGTTTCGCCGTCCGCGTGTCCGCCCGTCCATGCCCAGCTCTGATAGATCTTGTGGAACGCCATCAGCGTTTTCGTGCGCGCCCGGTTGACGATGACGGAGGAAGCCGTCACATGCGCGTAGGCGCAGTCCCGCGTCAGAAGCCGCTCGCCTTCCCGGTCAATCAGGGTCAGTATTTCCGCCTTCTCCGCCGCCTCGCGTTCGTCCTTCGGGACATAGCCCCTGATCGTCTGCTTCCAGTCCTCGGGAATGTTCGGGTTTTGCATCGTCAAGCCGCCTTTCCTTTGTTGCGTGCTCTCAGCTTACCACAATTTCGCCCGCGATGCAAGTCAGCCGAAGCCCTCGTCCGCTGCGATCAGCTCGCCCTGCGGGGTCATCTCCACGGCAATTCCGTCCTCCTCGTTTCCCGCCTGATAAAACCAGAACCGATAGTCCGCCTGCCTCGTCTGCTCGACATACATCAACTGCATTTCGCATGCCGCGCCATCCACGGCCTTTTTCGAGCGCTGCCAGCCTTTTCCGTGCTTCTTTCCGTATTGCCATGCGTATTCCCGCGCTTTCTTTTCCGCTTCCTCAAAATTCAATTCATCGTCCAGCGGATCGACATGATACACCTCCGCACGCATCGGCTTGCCCAATTCCGCATCGTCTCCAAGCCGCGCAAAACCCGTTACAGGCTCGTTGTCGTACCAGCTCAGCTGCACCCAGCCGTCCGTGCCGATTCCGTTCACTTCCGCAATTCCGCTCGGCAGCGTTTGGCGCAGCACCTTCGCGTTTTCATCCGGCGCAGCGTAAACCGCCTGTTCGCCCGCCTCGTCGGTGTACCACCGAACGACGTGCGCCACGTCACGCTCCCGCCATACGCCGTAGGTCAAGTCGCGCGCGGGCATCCAGCCCTCCAGCGCCGCCTCGCCTTGACCGATGCGCACCCGGATCCACGCGCGCTGAACCTCCAATGCCTCCGCCACCGTGCCGCTGTAATAATGGAACAGCATGTCGCTGCTCTCGTCCGGCTCGGCGTAGAGCGTCACCGTGTCGCTCTCCTCCACCGGCGCGCAGACGGCAACGCCCGTTTGCGGCAGGGTGTTGTAAACGTTCATCACCTCGCCCTTCGCGGACATCTCCACCATCAGCGTATCCATCGACCATTTCCGCCCGTCCATGAGAAGCGGATCATCCATATACACGTGATAATACGTCTTGCCCGTCAGCGGCTCGTAAACCAAATCGCTGCAATGCCAGCGCATCTCCTCATCCAGCACCCGCGCATCCGTGTAAACCTCGGAAATGTTCCATTCTTCCCGCTTTTGGGGCACCCATTCGCGCAGTTTCCGCACGGCCTCGTCCCGCGTGAGTTCGCCCGCCAGCGGCAGAACCCGCCAGAACGAATCCCATCGTCCCGGCCGGATCGTCCCCGTCATGGGGATAAAGCCGTTTTCTCCCCAGACCGCCGCCCATCGGCCGTTATAGCCCATGAGCTTCACGCCGCCCGGCGCTGCGAGGATATCAATCACCCCGGATTGCTCGTCGCAGGCTTCATAAACCGGCGTGTCCTCGTCAAACCCGGGCATTTCGGCGTATTGCTGCACCTCGCGCATCGCCTCCGCGCCGTATTTCAGCCGTTCCTGCCGAATATAGCCCTCCAGCGATTCGCCCGTCATCCCCATGCGCACATGCGCCCAGCCGTCCGCAAGGTCGAGCACTTGCAGCGGCGCGCCCTGAAAATAGCGCATCAGCGTTTCGCTCCGCCCGTCCGGCGCTTCATGCAGCACGACCGAGCCGTTTTCCTCCTCCGGCGCGCAGACCGCCGCGCCAATTCGCGGCGTATCGAGGTCGGCGGCCAGCGCCACCGTCGCAAGCATCGTCATCGCAAGCAGAACCGCGCCCCATATTGTTTTCATCGTGAAATTCCTCCCTTCTACTGATATAGACGAAGCAAACGGGCAAAAATTTCATTTTTTATGAAAAAAACCGGGGCGCACCATGAACGGTTCGTCCCGATTCGTGTTTATATGGATGTATTCAGGTTCAAAGTTCTCCCTATTCGAGGGACGTTTTCTATCGTCGCCGCCCGTGGCGGATTCAGACGATGGAAAACGCCGAAGGTTGACGCGCCGTCGGCGCGACGGAAAGCGTTTGTCCTTCAGTTCATCTTCACCGCGTCTTTTTCAAACCGGATGCCGTATTTGAACAGAAAACCGAGCACGAGCGCCGCCGCGCAGACCCACGGCGCGAGCAGCAGGGCGGCCAGCGCATACAGCGCGGGCACGTCCGCCACCTTCTCGTTGGGGGATGTGACGATCACCCGCAGCACGGATAGCTGGCGAAAAGCGTTCACCGCATTGTTTTTGATGGTTTCAAAATCCATGCTCATCCCTCCTCAGACCTTGACCACGCGAACCCGCATGCCGAAAAGCACGACCAGCAGCGCCGTCAGCACCGCCAGACGGATGCTCGCGACGCACGCCAGCACGGCCAGCCACATCGGCACTTTGACAAAGGTTCGCCCCGCGCCCTCGACAACGAGCCTGCTGCCGAAAATCAGGCTTACGATCTCTTTGATTTTATCCCACATCGTCTTCACCCCATATGCTTACAGGCGGGTAATCATCAGCTTGCCGCTCATGGTATCCATGTGAATCGGCAGGGCGCAGGTGCCGTAGCGGTTCGGGCCGAACTCGTTGACAACCTTCCCGCTCATGCCGCTGATATCGGCCACAAACCCGCGGATGTCGCCGGGGAGCGCCACATGCGCGTTCGCGCTCATGGAGTTGAACTGCATCTTGCGCGTCGGCGCGACGGTGCAGAGCACCTCGACGTCGCCGGAAACGCTGTTGATCTCCCATTCTTCGCTCGCGCCCTCGGCGTGAATCCTGCCGGAAACGACGCTCAGATCCGTCCGGTTCGCGTCGCAGGAGACGAACTGCCTGCCCGAAACGGTGTTGACCACCACGTCGCCCGCGCAGGCGCTGACGGTCGCGCTGCCGGAGATCGTCGTCACGTCGATTTCCTTTGCGCGGATGCCCGCGTCCGGCTCGACGCGCACATCGCCGGAGGTCGTGTTCACCTTCACCTTGTCCACGTCGATGGCGTACAGGCGGATGTCGCCGGAGGTCGTGCCGAGCACGTAGTCGGCGGCATAACCGCGCGGCACGCGCACCGTCACCTTGCCGCCCTCCTTTTGGAAGACGGAGAAGAACGTCTTGAACACATCCGGGTTCGCGCGGCGCACGTTCAGCGTGTGCTCCTCCATCGTCACGGTCGGCTGCTCCACGTCCTCGCGCCCGGCCTCCCATTCGACGAGCACATCCGTGCCGTCCGCCGCTTTTACGGTGACGTCGTCGGAATCGAGGCTCACGTTCACCTCGCGCAGCCCCGCCGCCGGATAGCGGCTGATGACGACCATGCCCGGCGCGCCGCTGAGCGGCTTGGCCTGTCTGGCCGCGTTCTCCGCGTCGCGCACCACGTCGTCGATGTCAATCGGCTCGTTGGGGCAGCCCGCGTCCGCCTCCACCTGCGCCGCGTCGGCGTTCAGGCTTTCCTGCATCGCGTCCATCTCGCGCCGGAGCGCGTCAAGCTCGTCGTCCGTTTCGGTCTTCTCGGCTTTTTCTGTCTTTTCGGCCTTTTCCTGCTCGGCCAGCTTGGCGAGCTTCTTTTCCACCTCGTCGGCCTCGGTTTCCAGCGCGTAGGCCTTTGCGCGCAGCGCCCGCGCGCCCTCCTGATCGCCCGCCGCCTGCTTGAGCTCCGCCTCGGCGCGGATGCTTTGGGCGCGTTCGCGCAGCGCCGCCGGAGCCTTGGGCTTTTCCTCGCCGAAATCGACGACGATTTCGCCCTTGTCGCCGGATAGCTTGTCAATCGCCTTGCCCGCCGCCTTCTGCGCGTCGCTCAGCCCCTTGCCGACCGCCTTGCCGATGCCGCCGATCATGCCGCCCGTCAGGTCGTCCACCTGCCGAACCAGCTTCTGCGCCTGCGGCACAATCTGCTTGCCCACGTCGCCCAGCGCACCGAAGGCCTTGCCCAGCACATCGCCGATATCCGGCGTTTTTTCGGTTCTGACCTCAAAATCCGGCGCGTCGTCCGTTTCGGCTTTCGCGGCCTTTTCCTCGGCCTTTTCTTCTTTATCTTCTTTGTTTTCTTTGTCTTCGCCCGGCTTTTCGGCGTTCATGTCGTGCAGCAGGCTCTGCACGTCGCCCAGCGACGCGGCCACCTCGGCGAAGGCCTCCTCCTCCGTCTTGCCCGCGCGAACGGAATCCTCGAAGCGCGCCTGCGCGTTGGCCATCATCTCGTCGCGCAGGGCGAGGTTATCCGCCGTCATCTTCATATCGGCAAAAATTTCATCGATCATTCTGCGAATCTGCTTGTTCATCATCTTGATGCGTCCTCCATTCCAAACAGTTCGGATATCACGGCGCGGTATTTGCGCCAGTCCGCCTGATTTTCCGCAAAGAGCGCGCGCCCTTTTTCGGTCAGGTGGTAATAGCGCCTGCGCGCGCCTGCGTTTTCGTTGCCCCAATAGGATTCGATCATCCCGGCCGCTTCGAGCCGCCGGAACGTCGTATACAGGGTCGCCTCTTTCAACTGCAATTCCCCGCGGGTGATCTCCTGCACGTTTTTGCTGATGACATAGCCGTAGCTGTCGCCTTCGGCAAGCTGCGCGAGGATGATCGTATCGGTATAGCCGCGAAGGATGTCCGATGAATTGAGCATTTCATCACCTCCGACAAGATACAGTATATCTCCATATACCTCGCCTGTCAATGTATCTCGGCCACTTTTTTGAAAAAAATCATCCGCAGTCAGTCGTTCAATGAAATTTATCGTCATATCGTTGACGATTTCCGGCATTTCTTCTATAATGAAGCTGATGAATTCCCTGTCTGACGTTGCTTGCATCGTCCCGACCGATTGATAAGGAGGTTGACTCATGAAAAAGACCCACACACTTCTTCTGGCTCTGTTCCTGTGCCTCGCGCTGGTTTTCCCCTGCGCGCTGGCGGAGGACGCTTATGTGTCCGGCCAGCGGACGCAGGCGCTGATCGACGCCGCGCTGGACGCGGGGCAGGTTGTCGGCGGCGAAACGCGCCTGACCTTTCAGCTTGGCGACGAAATTCTCTCCATGCTGGCGGACGACGAGGAGAGCCAGGCGCAGATTGACGCGCTGATGGAGGTCATCAGCGGCGTCCGCTTTGCGGGCGGCTTCGGCAAGCTCGAAGACGGCTATCGCGTGGAGCTGGGCGGCTCGTATACCGCGCCTTCCGGCGACAACGTCTTTGTCACCGCCGCGGCAAACCTGACCCTCGACGGCGTCAGCATCGAGAGCAACCTGATCGAGGGCGAGCGCCTGAGCATCCGCTGGGAAACCCTGCTGCGGCTGTTCGGCCTGACCGACGACGAGGTGAACCAGATCATGGCGCTCCGCGACGTGGATTGGGACAGCGCCATGGAGGAGCTTTCCACCGTCGTCGCGCAGGCCGCCGAGGAAATCGGCAAGCTGGTTGAGCCGTATCTGGCCACGTTCGCCGACTTCCTCGCCTCGCTGGATATTCAGCAGCGCGACAACGTGGCGGCCGAGGGCGATTATCCGGCGGTCGATCACGAGATCTCCGTCACCTGCACCGCCCAGGATCTGGGCCGCCTCTTCCACACGCTGGCCGATCAGATGGAGCGGGACGATGCGCTTCTGCCCTACATCGAGCGGCTCGTCGCGAACACCACGGTGACCTTCACCAGCGACAGCGGCGAAACGACCCGCACCACGACCACCGCGGAGTTTTTCGACGGTATGCGCGAATTTGCCGACTCGCTCATGCTTGAAGACGCCACGCTCGGTATTCTGGTGGGCTACAACGACGACGGCCTGCCCTTCTACTTCACCGCGGCGCAGACGCTGGATGATGAGACCGTCGCGCTCTATCTCCAGATCAACCCCGGCGAAACGGAAAACGCCACCGTCTTCACCCTGACCATGCTGGAAGCGGACGACGAGGGCGACCTCTCCGACCGCATGGACGCGGAGATGTCCCTCGTCCTCGACCCGGCCGACCCCAACGCCTTCTCCGTCGAGCTCAACGTTCAGTCCACCGAGCTCAACCTGTATTACGCCGTGACGGAAACCGCCGTCACCATCGAGGAGAATCTGCCGGGCTACAAGACCACGTTCTCCATGACGATAAGCGAGCCGGACGAGAACAGCGGCCTGCGCATCGTCTACAACGGCGAAGGGCTGACCAGCCTGACCGCCACGGACGGCGAAAAGAGCACGGTCTTCATGACCGCCAATATCTATGACGAAAGCGACGACCCCATCGACATCCTCGTGGAGAGCGGCCATCTCATCGAGCCGGGCGACGGTGCGCTCTCCGGCAGCGTTTACATGAACGAGACCGTCAATGCCGGCGGCCTGCCCGTCACCATCGGCTTTGACACCGCCGTTTCCTCGTGGGCTTACGACGCGGCGGAAACCGCCGCCCTTCAGGAGACCCAGTTTGAGGTCGCGACCGGCGAAGAGCTCGCCGCGCTGCAAAACCGCGTCTCCGAGCGCCTCCAGCAGAAGCTGATCTCCCTGCTGTCGCTCATCCCGGCGGAGTTTCTGGAGCTGCTCGAGTAATCCTCCCCGGAAATGAGCAAATCCGAGATTTTGCACAAATTCCAATAACGGGCGCGCGATGCGCGCCCCTACGGGCACGGCGTAACTTATTGCTTAGACGGAAAATAACCTGATAAAGAGCTCCCTCTTTGAGGGCGTTCCGCTTGCCGCCCGCTGTGCGGGAGACAGGAAAGCGGAACGCCGAAGGTCTGTCAGCGAAGCTGACTGAAGGAGTTAAGCGGGCGCGCCCGCGCTTTGTGCAACATTCGCTTTTTGCTCAATGATTGGTTTATATGAACAATGGACGCTTCTCCAAACACAGAGAAGCGTCCATTTTTTCTGAATTCCCTCATTGGCCGCGGTCACCGATTTCTTCCGCCATCACAACGTCCAAAAACGCATCCGCCGCGTCCCGGCCAAAGACATACACCGTCTCTTTTCCCCAGCCGCGGTGCCCCGCCGCCTTCTCCACGGCCAGCAGGCGATTCGGCTCCGCGCCCTCCAGCACATCTTGCAGCAGGCGGAAGACCGTCTGTCCCTGCGCGTCGGGGCTCGTCACGTTCCACGCGATATACAGCTCCCTCTCCCGCACATAATTGACAGCGTAGCGCTGTCCGTCCTTCCTCAATTCCGGCGGGCAGTGATACACATAGCCGCCGTTGTTCACGGAATTCTGCGCGCCGAGTTTGAACCATGCGTCGCAGCAGATTCCCCTGCGCGTGCAGCGCTCGCGAAAATACTTTTTGCCATTCACGATGATCTCGCCCCCATGCGCCGCCCCGGAGCAGACCGCCGGGCGGCTTTTCTCTTTGGTAAGATCATAGCCCACATTCTGCGCAAAAGTCACGCAAGAAACCTTTTACACGGGCGATAATGGCGCGTTTTTTTCTGCAAAATCAAGCGTTTTTTCGCAAGCGTCGTTTGTCTTGCGATATATATTCCGCGATTTGTTTTTGAGCAAAAATTCGGGAACGCGCCGCCCTGAAGGCGAGCGCGTCCCCGTCGTTTTATTCCATTTCCTCGTACCGAAGAACGCGGCAGTCGTGCTCGTACTCATCCGCGTACAGCCTGCGCGTCAGGCTCTCGACATCGCCGCTCTGGTTGTCATACGGATCATACCGCAGGAACCTGCGCGGCGGGTTGAACTCCTGCTGGAACGCGCTGCACGTCGGCATGCGCCACGGCTCGAGGTTGCCGAAATAGAAATTCCAGCGATCCAGATCGCCCGCGCGATAGGCCGAGCCGCCGAACGAGCAATCCGCGAACAGCCATCCGAACGGCGCGACATAGAACCGCGCCCAGTCGTGGTGCCCCGCGCTGTCCGGCTTGGTATACAGGCCGCTCTGCCACTGCGCCGGAACGCCGCACAGGCGGCAGAGCGTCACAAACGTGATGGCCTGCACGCCGCAGTCGCCGCGCAGCCCGCTCAGGAAATATTCCGGAATGTTCGTCACCGTCAGATACGGCGGCATGAAGCGATAGACCGCCTGCGTGGTGATGAAATCGTAAATTTTGCGCGCCTTGAGCAGCGCGTTCGTCTCATCCCCGACGATTTCCTTGGCCAGCGCGCGCAGATACGGCGTAAAGACCACGTGCGGCGGCTGCTCCTCGGTATCGAACACCGGCTGCTCGGCGTAGACGTCGCGCGCGTGCGGCTGCTGATATGGCGCGTCGATTTCATAGGCGACGTCGGCGCTGACCGTCATGCCCGGCTGATACGGAAGTTCAAAGTAGATCGTGCGCTGCGGCTCGTCCTCCGGCGCAAGGAACGCGACGGGATGCGACGCGCCGAGCAGCGCGGCGGATTTCACCTGCGCGCCGACGATGGGCATCGGCAGGTGAACGCGCAGCGTTTCGCCCGGCGTGAGGCGGTCGCTGCGGATCGTCAGCTGCTCGTGCAGCTCAAAGCGCGCGTGCACGCCGCCGTTGGCTTTCATCTTGGCGATGATCTCGTGAAGCTGGCGGGCGCTTTCCTTCGCGCCGCTTTTCACTTCGGGATCGGTCGCCCGCGCGGCGTATTCCGCGCGCGTTTTCAGCAGCCCGGACAGCGCGTTATCCTTAAACCGCACCTCGCCGTTCACATAGCGCCAGTCGAGCGTGCCGTCGTCGCGCAGGGTTTCCAGTTCTTCCTCCTCAAAGTCCTTCACATGGCTTTGGAGAATTTCGAGCATCTGCGCCTGCGTATACGGATAGGCGCGCAAAATCTCATACGCCAGCTCCGTCTGCACGCGCAGGCGCGCTTTCAGCGCCTCGGGCACGCGCGGATCGTCGAGCCGCAGGCGGATGACGCGATCCATGCGCGCAAAGTCGCCGGCCTCGTAAAGCCGCTGGATATCCGGCGGCAGCGGATAGCTCAGATAGGAAAGATCAAGAAGCATACAACGACCCCCTTTTCGCGCTCAGCCCAGCAGCTCGCGGACGTAGGCGATGATGTTTTCATCCTTCGCGTGGGCGAAGAACAGCTCGGCAAAGCGCTCGCCCTCAACCGCGCCGCGCACCAGCTCCGGGTCAATGCCCTTGAGGCAGGTGATCAGATCCTTGAGCGTATGGGCGCGCACCGCGTCGAGGATCTTCTTGTTGCGCTGCTCCGGCACGACGCGATCCGCCGGGTAGCCGTTGCCGCTGCCAAAGCCGAAGAGTTTTTCAAACGTATATTCGAGGTTCAATTCAGCGCCCCAGCCGAAGCCCTTTGCAAACGGCATGGATACCGCGTTGCCGTCGTTGATCTGGGCGAACATGAACCCGTCGGAGGGATCGACCACGTGGCCGCAGAGCACGCCCGGGAAGCTGTTGAGCGCCAGCATCGCGCCCTCGCCCGTGCCGCAGCCGGTGACGACGTAATCCGCCGCGCCGGAGTTGAGCAAAATCGCGGCGAGAATACCGTTCTGCACATAGGTCAGCTGGCTTTCGCCTTCCTTGCCGTACATGCCATAGTTATCGACCTGATGCCCCATCGGGGTGACAACCTTTTTGAGCGCGGCCTCGATCGCCGCGTTTTTCGCCGCCTGACTGTTTTCGTTGATCAGCGCAATCCGCATAAATAAAACCTCCTGACAAATGAATATGCTTTCGGGAAGGATTCTTCCGCGATGCATACACAATACCGCCGAGCGGGCGGCTTTGTCAAGAGGAAAAGGGATTTAGTTCAGCACGGAGGCGGGCACGCGGCGCAGCACACCGATAAGCAGCGGGCCCACGACCAGACACGCGACGGCCTCGCCCGCGGCGACGGAGAGCATGCACAGCGGCAGCGCAATCGCCGGGGAATAGCAGAAATGCACGACAGCGCCGACGATCACGCCGTTAAACAGCACCGGCATCAGCGCGGCCAGCCAGAATTTTTCGCGCAGGCGGCGCGTGCAGAGCGCGGCCAGCAGCGTGGCCAGCGAGCCAAACACGATATCGAAAATCGTGCAGCCGCCGAGGATGTTGGCCAGCAGGCAGCCCACCAGCAGCGCGGGCACGGCCTCCGGCATCAGGATCGGCAGCAGGGTAAACGCCTCGGAGAAGCGAATCTGCACCTCGCCGTAGCTCAGCGGGGCCAGCAGAACGGTCAGCGCGGTATACAGCGCGGCGATGATGGCGCCGCGAGCCAGCGCGCGGGTGTTTTGGGGTTTCAAAGCACTCATGGATAACGATCTCCTTGTTCATTTTGCTAACCGGCAAAACGACAGGGCAAGCGGCGGGGCGGCCTAAGGCCGCATGTACTTCCGCCGCATGTTATGCATCAGGCGGCAGATCAGTGCACGTGGCCAAACTTTGCAATAAAAAAACGGCCTGAGCCGCTTGGAAGGCGCAGCGCGCCTTCGGCCCATAGTTTTGTTTAAGGACTGGATGGTTTCGAACAGTCCGCAAGGGTTGCTCAACGATTATAGCAAAAGACGCAAAAAAAAGCAACCCTCTTTCTTTCGAAAGAAGGCCGCTTTGATTCCTTGGTTTGATTTCTTCGGCCGCGCTGCCGCGCGCCTTCAAAACGGATCAGTCCTCCAGCTTGGTGAAGGTATACGTCTTGCCGTAAGTCTCGACATACACGGTGCGCATCACCTGCTCGGTGCGCGGCTTATCGTTGCTGTCGGTCGGCACGGAGGCGATGACGTCCACGGTATCCAGACCGCCGAGCACCATGCCGAACGCGGCGTAGTTGCCATCCAGATAGTCGCTGTCCGCATGCATGATGAAGAACTGGCTTCCGGCGGAATCGTTCGCACTGGAGCGCGCCATGCTCAGCACGCCGCGCACGTGGCTCAGGTCGTTCTCCACGCCGTTGCTGCTGAACTCGCCGCGGATGGCGTAGCCCGGGCCGCCGGTGCCGTCGCCGTTCGGATCGCCGCCCTGAATCATAAAGCCGGAGATCACGCGGTGGAAGGTCAGGCCGTCATAGAAGCTGCCGTTAGCGAGGGAGACGAAGTTGCCCACGCTCTCCGGCGCTTTCTCCGGGTACAATTCGCCGTAGATCAGGGAGCCGTCGTTCATCGCGATGGTGAAGGTCGGGTTCTTGTCGATCTGCTCGACGCGGGTAACCAGCGCGGCGTTGTCCACGGCCAGCGCCGCATCCTCCGCCATCTCGTCGAGCATATCCGCGCCGACATAGCCCTTGATCTCCGTGCCCGGCACGGCGACGAAGGAATAGGTCTTGCCGTCCGCGTCGATGCTGCCCAGAATGTCCACGGACGCGCCGGCCTTCATATCGGCCACAGCGTCGCCGCCCGGCATATCCAGCAGCTTGGTATCCGCGTTCACGGAGGCGTAAGCGACGGTCGCTTCAACCGCCTCGCCGACGTAGACGTGATACATCTGGCTCAGATCGCCGATCTGGATATCCGCTTCATCCAGAATGGTATTGATAAAGGCGGAATATGCGTCGTTCTTCTTGTTGGTCAGGGTTTCCTCGGTCTCGATCTCCTTGCGAGCCTCAAAGTCCGCCTCGCCGGATTCCAGATCCTTCGCATAGCGCAGGATGAAGTAGCCGTAATCGGTCACGATCACGTCCGAAACGTCGCCCACATGCTCAAGCGCCATCGCGCCCGCCGTGAACTCGTCGCCGTAAGTCGTGCTGTTTTCGGCCACCGGATAGCCGCGCAGCATCTGCTCTTCGGTGGAGCCGTCCTCCGTATAGGCCTTCATGGTCTCCTCGAAGTCCGCGCCGCCCGCAATCGCCGCGGCAATCGCCTTCGCCTTGGCATAGCCGGTCAGGGACGCGATATCCGCCGCTTCGCCCGCCGTCGCCTCGGACACGGTCGCCTCGTCAGCGGTCGCCTCGTCGGCAGTCGCCTCGTCGGCGGTCGCTTCGTCGGCAGTCGCTTCGTCCTCGGTCGCCTCGCCCTCCACGCTGGCCACAAAGATGCACTCCATCAGGCGCACGTTTTCCGGCGTGTAGAGGATTTCGCTTTCATTCACATAGTCGTTGACGAAGGCATCCACGCTGGCGTAGCTTTCCTTCTGCTTGGCCACCTTCTCGTCAAACGCCGCCTTGACCTCGTCCTCGGTCACGGTCACATCCGCCGTCGCCCGCTCATACAGGAAGTTGAGCACGTCGTTCAGCTCGGCGCTGTCCATCAGGGTCTCCTCGGTATAACCGGCCTGCGCCATCTGCTCCTCCACGGCGGCATTCAGCTCGTCGCCGGTGAAGCCGGAAGCGGAGAGGTAGCTTTCCAGATATTCGCGCGTGTTGTCCAGCGCGGTCTTCACCTGCGCGGCCAGCTCGGTCTTCTTTTCCTCGGTCAGCTCATAGCCGTTCTGCGCGGCATAGTGGCGGACGATAGAGGTGCTGAGCTTGGTCTGCACCGTCTCCTGCGCGACGGAAGCCTGCAATTCCGTGTCGTACTCGTCCACGCTGTAGCCGTACTGCGCGTAGTAAGCGACATACTGGCTGAGCATCTGGTCATATTCATCCTGAATTTCGGATTTCAGCACCGTCACCGCGCCGTTGTAGGCGGAGGCCAGCACGTCGTCCGAAAGCGTCAGCGCCGCTTCCTCGGCCACGGGTTCTTCGGTCGCGGCGGGCGCTTCCGTCGGCTCAGCGGTCGGTTCTTCCGTCGGCTCAGCGGTCGGCGCTTCGGTCGGCACAGCCGTCGGCGCTTCCGTCGGCACAGCCGTCGGCGCTTCCGTCGGCTCAGCGGTCGGCGCTTCCGTCGGCTCAGCGGTCGGCGCTTCGGTCGGCACAGCCGTCGGCGCTTCGGTCGGTTCGGCGGTCGGCGCTTCGGTCACAACCGGCGTCGCCGTCGCTTCCGGCTCTTTCACCTTCGAGCCGCACGCAGTCAGAGAAACCAGCGCAATGGCCAGCATCAGAGCCAACAAACTCTTCTTCATCAGGTTTTCCCTCCATTTTGTCATGCAAATTCTTCCGCATCCGTTTCGCGGTGGGCGCGAAACCGCGGGATTTACATTCTTTCTCGGCGATGCATCCGGCGTTACGCCGGTTTGTTACGGCATCAAAACCATGTCCTTCATTATACGCGACGCGCGGCCAAAAGGCAATCGTTTCGTCAAATTGTCTTTTCGGCTTCATGGGCGATTCACAATTTTGTCACAATCAGGCGGGTTGACCCTGCCTCCGTCGAAGTCTGCAAAACATCAAGCGCATGCCCGCGCTGGCATTTTTGCGTGAAAAAAGGCCGCCCTCCCCGCGCGGGGAAGCGCGACCCATTGATTTTAACGTCTCAAATTCCGTTTCAATGCCGACGCGCCGCGTCAGAACGTGTTTTCCGGGTCAAAGCCCGCGTTTGTCGCCGGCGCTTCGCGCCGTTTCTGCCGCGCGAAGGACTCAATGAACATCGCCATCTGCCGCACGGCCGGAGCCATCATCTGCGGATTGAGCACCGCAATGCCAAACTCGCGGTATTCCATCGGTTCAATCGCGTAGGTCTCCACGTCGCCGTGCACACGTTCGAGCGTCAGGCTCGGCATGATGCAGATACCAAACCCGCTTTCCACCATCGCGATGGTGGAAAGATCGTCCACCACGCGGCAGGTTGCCCGCACCGTGATGCGGTATTTCGCCAAAAACGCCTGCACGTCCGCGTCGGTCGCGTCGCCCTGCACAACGAACGTCTCCGCGCGCATCTCCTCGGGGACGATCACGCCCGGCGTTCTCGTCTTAAATCCGCGTGGCGCCACGCACATCAGCCGGTCGCGATACAGCGGCCGCACCGCCAGATCGCGCGTGGATTCCGTGGAGAGGAAGCCCAGATCCACCACGCCGGTCTTGATCCACTCGATCACGTCGTCGTAGGTGCCCTGATCAATTTCAATTTCCACGCCGGGGTATTTCGCGCGGTATTCTGCCACGAGCTGCGGCAGCCACGCCACGCACACGCTGTTGAACGCGCCGACGCGCACCTTGCCGCGCTGAACGCCCTTTAATTCGCCGACCGTCTGCGTCAGCGCCTCGTCGGCGGAAAGCACCTGCCGAATCACGGGATAGAGCGCCTCGCCGCTGCGGGTGAGCGAAACGCCGCCCTTGCCGCGGACAAAGAGCGAAAAGCCGCAGGATTCCTCCATGGAGCTGACGGCGTGGCTGATGGCGCTGGGCGTCAGGTGCAGAATCTGCGCGGCGCGCGCAAAACTGCCCTGCTGGGTGACCGTGTGAAAGATGCGATATTCAAGCAGCGTCATCGCTGTCCCTCCTGCCAAAGATGGAATAAATGCGATTTATCATCGCCTGTTTCCACTGTAACACTTGAAGGGGGGCGCGTCAAGTGCCTTGGGGAAAGTTTGGGCAAAGCGACGACGGGCGTACATGCCCAAAAAGAATACGTCCCAACCCTTTCTTTTTTGCCGCGCATTATGTTACAATAGCTTTATCTTGTTTTCTTAGAGGTTTTACATGGTGCCGTTTCGTTTATCCCGCCGTGAAATTCGGCGGGTTTTCGCCCTGACCGCTCTGTTTTTCTTTGCGGCGTATCTTTCCCGCTTCGTTTCATTCGGTTTTACGCATGATTCCCTGCAAATCGACCAGAGCGGCGGCGCGCTGTTTCAGATTTCGCTGGGGCGTTTCATGCAGCCGCTGTATTGGCTTGTACGCGGGGATATCGTCATGCCCTATGTCGTCGGGCTGCTGGCCTTCGCCTTTTTGGGCGCATCCATCTGCCTATGCTGCGCCCTGCTCTCCATTCGCTCGACGCTCGGCGTCGCCTGCGTCTGCATGACGCTCTGCTGCAACGCGACGCTCAGCTTTTCAAGCGCCACCTTCATCTCGTGGTTGGATGTATACATGCTCGCGCTGCTGCTCTCCGTGCTTAGCGTCTGTCTCTGCGAAAGCATGCGCCTGGGATTTCTGCTCGCGCCGTTTGTGCTGTGCCTGTCGCTCGGCTTATACCAGAGCTATCTGCAAACGGCGATTTTGCTGTTTCTGATGCTGCTGATTCACCGCGCGCTGGATGGCGACCCGCTGCCTTCGCTGGTCGCTCGCGGCTTTAAGGCGCTGTTCGTTCTGCTGGCGGGGCTTCTGCTCTATGCGCTCTTTTCCAAGCTGGCCATGCGCTTTGCGCAGGTAAACGTAGCTGATACCTACAACGGCATTGCCCACGTCGGCGATTGGGGCGACGCCTCTGTTTTGTCGCTGCTCGCTGAAACATATGTCGCGCCGCTGGCTTACCTTCTTTCTCCCGAAACCATCTACCCCAGATGGACGACGTTCACGACGCTTGCGATTTTCGCACTGAGCCTGCCCGCGCTGGTTTCGTCGCTGGCGAGACAGAAAAAGCGCTTTCATCGGCTGTTCGTGCTGCTGATGCTTCTGCTCGTTCCGCTTGGTGCAAATGCCGTATCCTTCATTTCCGGCGGCCTGTCGCACGCGCTGATGATCTACTCCTATTTCTTCGTTCTCCTGCTTCCGTTGTCGCTTGCGGAACGTCGCGCTCGTGAAGAGAACATCCGTCCCCGGCAAAAGCTCGCGTCCGCCGCGTTGCTGCTTTCCTGCGCGCTGCTGTACGCCGGAAACGCCGCCTTTGCGCAGCAGCTCATCCTTCGCCGCAATTTGGAATACCAATCGACGCTTTCCCTGATGACGCGCGTCATCGAGCGCGCCGACACGGTAGAGGGCTATTCGCGCGGCGTCACACCCGTCGTCTTTTCCGGTTCGCTGTTCAGCTCTCAACTGGCGATGGAGCGCCCCGGTTTTGAAGGCACCACTTCGCTGTTCGGCGAAAACAACCTCTACGCGATCACCGCAGAAGATTATTATCCTTGGTACGTCAATCAGATTTTGGGCTATCCCATGCGTTTTGATATTTCGCTGCTGCCTGATTACTTAAACCGCGCCGCCGTGCGCGCCATGCCCGTCTTCCCTGCGGAGGGGAGCATCCAGATGATCGACGGCGTGCTGGTCGTGCATATCGGAAGGCAGCAGTTGGGCGTGTAAACCTTTCGTAACGATAACAAAGACCGTTCGGCACAGAACCGAGCGGCCTTTATTTTTGAACTTGAAAAAGCGCTTATTCCACCGTGACGCTCTTAGCGAGGTTACGCGGCTTATCCACATCGAGTCCCTTGGCGCAGCTGATGTAATAGGCCAGAAGCTGGAGCGGCACGACGGCCAGCGAGGTGGTCAGCAGCGGATCGGTTCGCGGCACATAGACCGTGAAATTCACGGTATCCTCGATGGCGTATTGGCCGTAGGTCGTCAGGCCGAACAGGCTTGCGCCGCGGCTGCGCACCTCCACCATGTTGGAAACCTCTTTTTCAAACAGCTCCGGCTGGGTCGCGACGGCGACGACGAGCACCCCGTCCTCGATCAGGCTGATCGTGCCATGCTTCAATTCACCGGCGGCGTAGGCCTCCGAATGGATGTAGCTGATCTCCTTCAGCTTGAGGCTTCCCTCCATGCTGATGGCGTAATCCAGCCCGCGGCCGATGAAGAACACATCCTTGCAGGCGGCCATCTTGTTGGCGTACCACTGCACGCGCTCCTTGTCGGAGAGCACGCGCTCAATCTGATCCGGCAGGGCGAGCATCGCGTCAATCAGCGCCTCGCGGCGCGCCGGGTTGATCTGCCCGCGCACTTCGGCCATGTGGACGGCGATCAGATACAGCGCCGCGAGCTGGGTGGAATACGCCTTGGTCGTCGCGACGGCGATTTCCGGCCCCGCCCAGGTGTAGATCACGCTGTCCGCCTCGCGCGCGATGGAGGAACCGACGACGTTGACCACCGCCAGCGTCCGCACGCCGCGCTCCTTGCACAGGCGCAGCGCGGCCAGGCTGTCGGCCGTTTCGCCGCTCTGGCTGATGATAATCACCAGCCCGCTTTCCTCCAAAATCGGGTCGCGGTAGCGGAATTCGCTCGCCAGATCGACCTCGCAGGGGACGCGCGCCGCCTTTTCAAGGACATAGCGCGCCGCCATGCCGACGTGATACGCCGAACCGCAGCCGATGAGATACACGCGGGAGACGGCGGCGAAATCCTCGTCCGTCAGCCCGGTTTCGCTCAGGTCGATATACCGTTCGCCGCTCTCGTTTTCCTTGATGCGCGGGGAGAGCGTGTCGCGCACGGCGCGCGGCTGCTCGTGGATCTCCTTCATCATAAAATGCTCGTAGCCGTCCTTTTCGGCGGCGGCGGCGTCCCACTTGATCTCCACAAACGGCTTTTCGATTTCCTCGCAGTCGATGTTATAGACGTGCAGCTCGTCGCGGGTGAGGCAGGCGATTTCCTGATTGTCGATGTAAACGACGTTGCGCGTGTAATTCAGCACGGCAGGCACGTCGGAGGCGATCATGTGCCCCTGATACTCGCCGTCGCAGCGTCCAAGGATCAGCGGGCTGTCCTTGCGGGCGGCGTAAATCACGCCGGGCTGGTCGCCGAAGAGAATCCCCAGCGCGTAGCTGCCGCGCACGCGGATCATCGTGTTGCGAATCGCGTCGAGCGCGCGGGCGCGGGGATCGCTCTCCCGCTTGGCCGCCTCGGCATAATAGCTGTCCAGCAGCGCGGCGGCGACCTCGGTATCCGTCTGCGAAGCGAACGTGTAGCCCTTTTTGAGCAGGGATTCCTTGATCTCCTGATAGTTTTCGATGATGCCGTTGTGCACGATCACCACGCGCTTTTCGCGGGTATACTGCGGATGCGCGTTGACGGTGCTCGGCTCGCCGTGGGTCGCCCAGCGGGTGTGGCCGATGCCGCAGAGGCCGTGCACGGCGTTGCCGGAATCGGTCATCTCCATCAGGTTTTTGAGGCGGCCCTTGGCCTTGACGACCTCGATATGTTCGTTGGCCTCGTCGCGCACGGCCAGACCGGCCGAGTCATAGCCGCGGTATTCGAGCTTTGACAGCCCGGAAAGCAAAATCGGGGCAGCCTGCTTGACGCCGACATAGCCGACAATTCCGCACATGGTTTTTCCTCCTTACATAGGGCGTTTCCCCCGTCGCCCTTCGAAAATCTCGGGCGAAAAACAGATTTGGGTGGGAAGTCCAGAAACCTCAGGTTTCTGGCGGGGTTTGGGGCAGCGCCCCAACGTTCCCTTACACGTTAAACAGCAAATCCCCATAGGTCGGCATCGGCCAGAGCCTGCCGTCCACGATCATTTCCAGATGATCGACCGGGGCGCGGAGCACCTCCATCGCCGGGCAGATCACGTCGTGCGCATAGCGCGCCTGTTCCGCTCCGGTGAGCGCGGCGGCCTTCTCCTGCTTGACGCGCAGATCGGCGAGCGCGTCGCCGGCCTGACGCAGAAGCACGTTGACGCGGGTGAGCAGCTCCTTCTGCACAGAAGCGTCCACGCCGAGCGATTCCACCTCGCGCGCGGCGCGCGCCAGCTCGCCGGTGTAGCGCACGACGGCGGGCACGATATCCTTCCCCGCCATGTCGATCATCGTCAGCGCCTCGATGTTGATCGTCTTGGCGTACAGCTCGTAGGATACGTCCGCGCGGGCGCGCAGTTCCTTCTCGGTGAACACGCCCTGATGCGCGAACAGCGCGACGGAAGCGGGCTTCACCAGCTCCGGCACGGCGTCCACCATGCTCCGCAGGTTCGGCAGGCCGCGGCGCGTCGCCTCCGCCACCCATTCGTCGGTATATCCGTTGCCGTTGAAGATGATGCGCTGGTGCGCGGTCATTTCGCGGCGGATGAGCGCGTGCAGCGCGGCTTCAAAATCCTCCGCCTTTTCCAGTTCGTCGGCAAACGCGCCGAAGGCCTCAGCCGCGATGGTGTTGAGTACGGTGTTCGCATCGGCGATGCAGCCGGAGGACGGCACCATGCGGAATTCAAACTTGTTGCCCGTAAAGGCGAAGGGCGAGGTGCGGTTGCGGTCGGTCGCGTCGCGGCGGATGAACGGCAGGGTCGAAACGCCCATGCGCATGATGGATGCGGAGGGCACGGTTTCCTCGCTGCCGCGGATAATGTGATCCACCACGGCGGTGAGCTGATCGCCCAGGAACATGGATATGATCGCGGGCGGCGCTTCGTTCGCGCCAAGGCGATGGTCGTTGCCGGGGTTGGCGGCGCTCATGCGCAGAAGCCCGGCGTGCTCATCCACCGCCTTCATCATCGCGGCGAGCACGAGCAGGAACATCCAGTTTTTCTGCGGATCGCGCCCCGGTTCGAGCAGGTTGTGGCCGGTGTCCGTCGTCAGCGACCAGTTGTTGTGCTTGCCGCTTCCGTTGACCCCCGCGAAGGGTTTTTCATGCAGCAGGCATACCAGCCCGTGGCGCAGGGCAACCTTTTTCATGACGTTCATAACGAGCATGTTTTCATCCGTCGCCACGTTGGTGGTGTTGTAGATGGGCGCAAGCTCATGCTGCGCGGGCGCGGCCTCGTTGTGCTCCGTCTTGGCCGGGATGCCGAGCTTCCACAGCTCGATATCCAGATCCTTCATGTAGTTGCTCACACGTTCCTTGATCGCGCCGAAGTAGTGATCCTCCATCTCCTGCCCTTTGGGCGGCATCGCGCCGAAAAGCGTCCGCCCGGTGAAGATGAGATCCTTGCGCTTCAGATAGGTTTCGCGATCGACGATGAAATATTCCTGCTCCGGGCCGACGGATGTGGTCACGCGCTGGGTCAGGTTATCGCCGAAGAGGCGGCAGATGCGCACGGCCTGACGGCTGACGGCCTCCATCGAGCGCAGCAGCGGCGTTTTCTGGTCGAGCGCCTCGCCGTTGTAGCCGCAGAACGCCGTGGGAATGCACAGCGTTTTGGTATCGCCGTTGTCGTAGAGAAACGCGGGACTGGTGATATCCCAGACGGTGTAGCCGCGCGCCTCGAACGTGGCGCGGATGCCGCCGGAGGGGAAGGAGGAAGCGTCCGGCTCGCCGCGAATCAATTCCTTGCCGCGCAGCTCCATGATGACGCTGCCGTCCTTCTGCGGGCTGATGAAGGAATCGTGCTTTTCGGCGGTGGTGCCGGTCAGCGGCTGAAACCAGTGGGTGTAATGCGTAGCGCCCTGCTCAATCGCCCACGCCTTCATGGCGCCGGCGGTCGCGTCCGCCACGGCGGGGTCAAGCTCCTCGCCGGTCGCCATGCTGGCGGCAAGGCGTTTGTAAATCTCTCTGGGCAGGCGCGCGCGCATCTCCTTATCGGAAAAAACGCTGCTGCCGTAAAGCGACGGAATATCCAGATATTCGCTCATGCGTGCTCTCCTTGGGCCGTATTTCTCCCGCGCTCCCATCGGCGCCGGGAGGGATGCATACCGTATTACAATACACCATTCGACCCGAAATTGCAATTAAGAAAAGCATTTCGGCCAAATCGTTTCGTTTTTTCGGTGTTTATGCCTTTTTTCTTTGGTTTTTGCGGCAGCTTTTGCCGCTGGTACTTTCTGTGCCGTCGTTTTTTATGCCGCAGGCCGTTTAGGCCGCCGCGTTTCCAGCATAAAATGAAAATGCCGCGCCCGTCTCGTTTTTTCAAAACGGATGACGCGCGCGGCGGCGGGCAAAATCATCTTGCGGCAGCGCGGACACATCGCCCCGCCCCGGCATAATCTGCCATCAGGCGGGTTCGCCGCCGCAAAGCCGAAAAAACGGAGGGATTCTCATGGCGCATTATGCGGTTCGCGAAAGCCCGCCGCTGCGGGGAGAAATACCCATCAGCACATCCAAAAACGCGGTGCTGCCCATCATGTGCGGCGCATTGCTGACCGGCGAGGACGTGCGCATCGAGCGCGTGCCCGAGCTGACGGATGTGAAGACGCTCTGCGCGCTGCTCGCGTCCTGCGGATGCAGCGTGAAAAAAGAAGGCGACGCGCTGGTTCTAAACGCGGGCGCGCTGCAAAATCCGCAGGATGAGGAGGATGTACGCAAGATGCGCGCCTCGGTGCTGGTGCTCGGGCCGCTGCTTTCCCGCCTCGGAGAGGCGCGGATTCCCCTGCCCGGCGGATGCGCCATCGGCCAGCGGCCGATCGATCAACACCTCAAGGGCATGAGCGCGCTCGGCGCGAAGGTCAAATTTGACCACGGCGGCGTGACGCTCTCCGGCCGCCTGCGCGGCGCGGTGATCTATCTGGATATGCCTTCCGTCGGCGCGACGGAAAACCTGCTGATGGCGGCGACGCTCGCCAGCGGCACGACGCGCATCGAAAACGCGGCCAAGGAGCCGGAGATCGTCGATCTGGCGGCGTTTCTGAACGCGATGGGCGCGCGGATCTGCGGCGCGGGCACATCCACCATCGTCATCGAGGGCGTTCGCGCGCTGCACGCCGTCAGTTGGCAGCCCATCAGCGACCGCATCGAGGCGGGCACGATGGCCTGCGCCTGCGCCATCACCGGGGGCGAGCTGCTGCTTTCTGGCGCGCGGGCGGAGCACCTGCGCTCGCTGCTCTTCAAGCTCAGCGAAGCGGGCATACATATCAAGGATACGCCGGGCGGGCTGATGGTCTTCGGCCGCGCCAAGCAGCCCTTTGAAATCCGCACGATGGTCTACCCCGGCTTCCCGACCGATTTGCAGGCCCCGATGATGGCCGTCGCCTGCAAAACGCCCGGCACAAGCGTATTTCTCGAAACGATTTTCGAAAACCGCTTCATGCACGCCGCCGAGCTTTCGCGCCTCGGCGCGCACATCCGGGTGGAAAACCGCGTCGCCGTCGTGGAGGGTACGCCGTATCTGACCGGCGCGCCGGTTCGCGCCACCGACCTGCGCGCGGGCGCGGCGCTGATTTTGGCCGGGCTCTGCGCCGAGGGCGAAACGCTGGTGGACGACTCCGGCGGGCACATCGAGCGCGGATATTGCGGCATTGAGGAAAAGCTGCGCGCTGTCGGCGGCCGCATCGAGCGCGTGGCTCTTTAGGGTCTTTTACCTCATTCTAAAGAAGTAACGAGACTGTCAAGCCAACAAAACCGATATTTCAAGAAAAGCTAAGTATTTGTGCCCGAAGGTTTCCAAAGGGCGATGCGCCAAACAGGCGCCGTAAACGCTCGGAAAGCCCTTTGGTGGGGCGATGGGGCAAAGCCCCATATCCAAAAAGTGCTTGGATTTTGATTTTCGAAATATTTGAGTTGAGCTTGACAGCCTCTTTTTCCTGTCGTTCTTCCCGCTTGCGGCGGCCTTGCAAAGCCATGGGGCTTGTTGTATAATTCTATATGGGATAAATTCGTTCTTCATTTATTTTTCTAAACAAATCTCAGAGATTCGCCCGCGGTTGCGCGCGCTCTTTGATTCTTTTATTCAGAAAGGAATCCGCCATGACACGAAAGCAATGGGCTGCTCTGACTTTATCGCTGCTTGCGCTGGGCATCGGCGGAACGATTGCCGCCGTCTCGATCATCGACCCCTTTGAAGTGTATCACAAAGCGACGGCGTTCATCCCCCCGATTACAAACGGCACGCAGCTCTATTCCAACGCGGGCATCGCCAAAAACTACGCATACGACAGCGTGGTGATCGGCTCCTCGATGACGGAAAACTTTCGTCCTTCCCAACTGAATCGCCTTTTCGGCGGGCAGTTCGTCAAGCTGTGCGTCAACGGCGGCTCCTCCTTCGATCACAAGCAGATGATGGAGCTGGCCTTTTCCACGCACGACGTTCGCCGCGTGCTGTACGGCATTGATCTGGACGCGCTGACCTACTTCTATAAAACGCCCAACCACGAAACGCCGAATTACCTCTACGACGACGATCTGCTTAACGACGTCGCCTATTGGTTCAACGCCGGCGTGCTGGCCAAATACATCCCCCAATGCCTGATGACGCTCGGCCAAAGCGACCCGGATCAGATAGACACCATGTACAGGTGGAGCGACCTGTTCACATATGGCAAGGACGCCGTGCTTCCGGGGTATACGTTCAGCACCCGCCGCGTCGAGCAGCGCGACGCCGGGGAAAAACCGACGCTTTCCTATCAATTCCAGATGAACGTGCAGCACAACTTCCTGCCTTACATCGAGCAGCACCCCGATACGCAATTCATGTTCTTTTTCCCGCCGTATTCGCTTCTCTCGTGGTATCAAGCCTACGAAAACGGCACGCTGGAGCTCGATCTGCACCAGAAGCAGGCGCTGATCGAGGTGCTGCTCGCCTATGACAACGTGCAGGTTTACGATTTTCAGGCGCGGGCGGATTGGATCTGCGATCTTGACAACTACATCGACGCGCGGCATTACAGCGGCGCGATCAACGACGCGATGGCCGAGGCCATGGCCGCCGGAGAAAATCGCGTCACCGGCGCCGCCCAGATTGAGGCCGACAACGACGTGATCCGCAGCCTCGTCGATCAGATCGTCTCCTCCGGAGAATGGCCGTTTTGATTTTTGAAAAGGAGCACCGACCGTCATGCTGTTCAATTCCTACGTCTTCATGCTGGCCTTTCTGCCGCTGACGCTGCTTGGTTATTTTCTGCTGGGCAGACTGCCGGATAAAATTCAGCTCAACAAGGTTTTCCTCGTGCTGGCCTCGTTTCTGTTTTACGGCTACAACAACCCGAGCTATGTGCCGATCATCGCGGGCAGCATCCTGATCAATTACGCACTCAGCCAGTTGATGCTCACCCAGCAGAAAAAAGCCCTCCGTCTGCCGCTGATGCTGCTGGGGCTTTTCCTCAACCTCGGTGTGCTGTTTTACTTCAAATACCACGATTTCTTCTTTGAAAACTTGAACGGCGCGTTCGGCCTGCATCTGACGCTCAACCATCTGGCGCTGCCGCTGGGCATTTCGTTTTTCACCTTCCAGCAGCTTTCTTACGTCATCGACAGCTACAAGCGCACCGTGCCGCGCTACAACATTCTGGATTACTCGCTCTTCGTCACGTTCTTCCCCCAGCTCATCGCGGGGCCGATCGTGCTGCACAGCGAAATCGTGCCGCAGTTTGCGGATGTGAAAAACCGCCATTTCAACTTCGATCATTTCGCTCCCGGCCTGTATGCCTTCGCGCGCGGTCTGGTGAAAAAGGTGGTGATCGCCGATACGTTCGCCGTCGCGGTCGAGGCGGGCTTTGCCGACGCGCTGACGCTCAACACGGCGGAGGCGTGGTTCGTCGCCATCGGCTACACCCTCCAGCTCTATTTCGATTTTTCCGGCTACTGCGATATGGCGACCGGCGTGGGGCTGATGTTCAACATCGAGATTCCGATCAACTTCAATTCGCCGTACAAGAGCCTCAACATCCGCGAATTCTGGCAGCGGTGGCATGTCACGCTCTCCCGCTTCCTGACCACCTACGTCTATTTCCCGCTTGGCGGCAGCCGGAAGGGTCTGGCGCGCACCTGCGTCAACCTGATGATCGTCTTTCTGCTCAGCGGCCTTTGGCATGGCGCGGGCTGGCTCTTCCTGCTCTGGGGGCTGATGCACGGGGCGGCGAGCGTGCTCTACCGCATCTTCCGCAAGCCGTATGACGGCCTGCACCCGGCGCTGCAATGGATGATCAATTTCGGCTTCATCGTCGTGGCCTGGGTGTTCTTCCGCGCGACGAGCCTCGCCGACGCGCTGGCCATCGTCAAGGCCATGCTGACGATGAACTTTGGGCCGCTGCGCGATTCCATCACCTCCGCGTTCGCCCTGCCCGGCGGCTTCTATCCGGACGGCAACGCGGTGTATATGATGATCTGGTATGCCGCTTCGCTGTTCGCCTGCCTCGGCCTGCGCAACACCTACGAAAAGACGATGGATTTCCGCCCGACGGTCTGCAACGCGCTCTCCACCGTGCTGATGATTCTCTACTGCACTCTGTCGCTTTCCAGCGTGAGCGTGTTCCTGTACTTTAATTTCTAAACGCTTTCCCGGCGCGCGTTCCGCGCCCCTGCCGCCTTTTTCCCCCGTTTTCGGTAAAGTATTGATGAAACGAAAAACTTGGGCGCTTGCGAGCCTTGCGCTTCTGCTCGCCGCAATCGCCGCCATCTGCCTGACGGTGATCGTCATTGATCCGTTTCAGGTGTATCGTCCGGCGACGCGCTATCTGCCGCCGATTGACCGAACCACGCAGGTCTACGCCAACGCGGGCGTTGCGCGCAGCTATGCATACGACAGCGCCATTGTCGGCACATCCGTGACCGAGAATTTCCGGCCGTCGCAGATGGATTCGCTGCTCGGCGGCCGCTTTATCAAGCTGTGCACCTCCGCCGGAACGGCCTATAACCACGCGCTGCTGATGGATTTGGCCTTCCGTACGCACGACATGCGCCGCATCGTCTACGGGCTGGACGTCTATTCCTTCATCGCCCGGCTCGACCAGACCGGCAGCGACGTGCCGCTGTATCTCTATGACGACAGTCTCCTCAACGACGTATCCTATTGGCTCAACCGCAGCGTGCTGGCCACGTTCCTGCCGCGCTGCCTGAGCGCGTGGGGGCAGAAGCAGGACGACTCCATCCGCGACAGCATGTATTGCTGGGCAGGGCAGGATGAATACGGCTCCGTCGCGCTGTATACCGCCCGCTTCACCGCGCCGGAAAATCCACTGCCCGCGGACGCTTACATCTGGCAGGCGCAGGCCAATCTGGACGCGCATCTGCTTCCCTACGTCGCCGCGCACCCGGAAACGCAGTTCGATATCTTTTTCCCGCCGTATTCCGCCGCCGAGTGGGCAACGATGGAAAGCAAGGGCACGCTCGAGAGCATGCTCGCCCTGCGTTCGCTCTGTTACGACGCGCTGAGCGGCTTTGCGAACGTGACGATTTACGATTTCACCACGCGCGCGGATTGGGTGCTCGACCTGAACAACTACAAGGACGCGCTGCACTACGGCCAGTGGATCAACGACGCGATCACCGAATGTATCGCGCGCGGCGAAAACGTCGTTGCCGACCGCGAAACGCTGGACGCGGCGACGGCGCAGCTTCGCGCGTGGGCCGACGCGCAGATTGAGGCGGGCGGCTGGATATTCTGACCGCCGGAAAGGAGACTCACATGCGCCCATCCACCAAGCGGGCTGAGCCCGCCTTCACTTCCGCCGAAGCTTGCGAAACGTCAAGCTCTCGCTCACGCGGGCGATCCCGCGCAATTTCCGATATGCCAAAGCAGGCTGAGCCTGCCTGCACCTCCGCCGAAGTTCGCGAAACGTCAGGCTCTCGCTCGCGCGGGCGATCCCGCGCAATTTCCAATGCACCAAACAAGCGGCAGCCTTACGGCAGGCTGCTTGCGGCCAGCGGCATTTTGCTGGCCGTCGTGCTGGTCAGCGCCCTGATGACCACCTTTTTACAAGCGCCCAACCTCGACGCGCTGGCCGACGCCACCGCCGTGCCGAGCGTCGAGCCCACGCCCAGCCCCGAGCCGACCATCACGCCCACGCCGGCGGTTTACGCCCCGTTCGGCGCGCAATACGGCTACGGCGGCGCGAACCTGATTCCCGATACCCCGACCCCGAATCCGCTCACGCCCGTGCCGACCGCCGCACCCACCGACACCCCCGCGCCGACCGCCGTTCCGACCCGGACGCTGAAAAAAAATTCCACCGGCGAGGACGTTAAAAAGCTCCAGCAGGCGCTGATTGATCTGGGCTATCTCGCCGATGCGGCCGACGGCACCTTCGGCGCAAACACGCAGGAGGCCGTCACCCGGTTTCAGGCCGTCAACGGCCTGAGCGCCGACGGGCTGGCGGGCGCAAAGACGCAGGAGCTGCTCTACAGCGGCAACGCGCTTTCCGCCGATCAAGCGCCGAAGCCCGATTTCCTGATTCTGGTCAATCGTCAGCACAAGCTCGGCAAGAACGACGCGCCGACCGATCTGGTGACGATTGAAAACGTGCTCTCCGCCGACATCGTAAAGGTCAAGTATTCCGGCACAAAGGCCGACCGAACCGCCACCGAAGCACTGGGGCAGATGCTCTCCGCCGCCATCGCCGACGGCGTTTCCAATTTCCAGATTTCCTCTGCCTATCGCACGTACAGCGAGCAGCAGAAGCTGGTGGACAACTCCGTCGCCAAATATCGAAAGAATAACCCGGATTGGTCGCGCGACCGCTGCCTGTCCGCCACCTACAACACCGTCGCCCCCGCCGGAACGAGCGAACATCAGACCGGCCTCGCCTTTGACATCACCGTGCCCGGCGTGAGCTTCACCGGCACACAGCAGCAGAAGTGGCTCCACGCGCACTGCGCGGAATACGGCTTCATCGTCCGCTTCACCGCCGAAAAGCAGAAGCTGACGGGCTTTGTCGCCGAGAGCTGGCATTTCCGCTATGTCGGCCAAGAGGCCGCCGCCGTCATCACGCAAAACGGCTGGTGTTTGGAGGAATACGTCGAAAAGATGGGGCTGTAACCCGTTTTCTGCCGCAGATTCACCCCGCCGCTCTGAATAAGGGAGGCGGGGGTTTTTGTCTGCAAAACGTCAAGTTCCTGCTCACGCAGGCGATTTTACGCCGTTCCCGATATATCCAAGCAAGAGTAGCAAACGCCAAAGCAAAGGGGCGGCAGGTCGGGCGCAGACCCGCAAATAAAGATGCTATTCCCGCGGTTTTCTATAAACATTATCCCGCCTATGTAGCGGGGCAGATGAATGTGAGCGAACTTGCGCGGATTTGTGATTTGAGCAGACCGACAGTTTATAAATATTTGAAGATGGTCGGATAAAGAAAGCCCTCTTTCCGAAGTGGAAAGAAGGCTAGACGGGAATAAGTAGTTACTTTGCCAGCCAATCAGAATATGCTTTATCAAATCCATCAGCCTCATCAATGGCAAAGCTATATTTGTTTAAGCTGTTTTCAGAATCAACAATGGCGAATCGAACGGTGCCGCCCTCTTTGAGCGCATTGATGACTGTCTCAATCTCTTCATCAATTGCAATTCCGAGATCCGAATTATGAGACAGCATAACACCAGTCAAATTGTGTTTTACACCCGCACCATCCATCATGATAATATCGTATATCTCGGCAGAAGAATACGCATTTTTCACAAGGATGCTATCATATTCATACATTTTGAGTGTTATAAACGGTTTTTTGGTATCAGAAAATTTCTTGCAAAAAAGAAATGCCGTAACATCAGAGTTTGTAGTAGCACTATTACTGAATTTTCCATACAAAGGGTCAGAAACAATAAAGTATTCGCCTGTCGGCATGTCAAATTCATCTACAAATTCATCAATATTCCAAATTCCATATTCGTCTGTTGAATCTTCAGCGATTACAATAGAAGATGCAAAAACCATCATCATTACTGCCAGACAAATACCAACTATCTTTTTCATTGTATATTCCTCCGCAACTAATGTTGCAAATTTTCTTCTTTGGGCCAGTCACATTTCTTGCATTTGAATGCTTGTACACATCGAGAGTTCAAAACATTTACTGCTTCCTCGTAAGTATAACTTTCTTCGTAGTTATCCTTATAAGAAATTGTATTTCTAGCTTTTCCAGAACAGCAGCATCGTGGAATATAGTGAATGATTCCACTTGCTTTATTAAAACGATAAGTTTTTTCTCGCATGTTTCCTCCTCTCTCAAACTTTTGCGGTAATCGACTTTCTTCCCCCCTTTTTATCATTCAGAAGTATATCTGGATTATAGCATATAAAATAGTCAAATTCAACAACAAAAAATCTTACCAATTATATAATATAAACAAAAAATATTACCAATTATAATTCTATCATAGCAATGATAACATCTTAAGTTTTTGAGGAATTATCGTTTTCTTCCCGCTTTGCAGATATCTATTTTGTTTTCCCTCCCCCCGCGCAGTTTTTCGATGAAGGAACGCAAAATCCTGAATTGATTCAAAAGGCGGTCAGCGGCATGAAACAACTAAGTGAAGCCGATTTGCTGATGCTCTTAGGTCTAATCAACCGCCTGCTCGATACAAAAAACAAAAGCGAAGGAATGTGAAGGTTTCTTTCGCTTTATTTATTTGAAACTCAGTCCATATGCTTTCGTTTATAAGTTCTGCACCATCCTGTAGCCACGAAATATGTACCGCTTCTTCGATGTACCACTTTGGGCTGTTTTCACCCCTTTTTTCACGCAGTTTGAAACTCAGCGTACAACTTTTGTACCACTCTACGCGAAAAGAGGGCTGCACCTCTTTCAAGATGCAACCCTCATTTTTCAAACAATATCTGAATTTCTTACTTGCCGAAGTACCGCTTGAGCAGCCCCTCGAAGGCCTTGCCGTGGCGGGCTTCGTCGCGCGCCATCTCATGCACGGTGTCGTGGATCGCGTCGAGGTTATGCTGCTTGGCCAGCTTCGCCAGCTCAAACTTACCCTCGGTCGCGCCATTCTCGGCCTCAACGCGCATTTCAAGATTCTTCTTGGTGGAGTCGGTCACGACCTCGCCCAGCAGCTCGGCGAATTTCGCCGCATGCTCGGCCTCTTCATACGCGGCCTTCTCCCAGTAGAGGCCGATTTCCGGGTAGCCCTCGCGATGCGCGACGCGCGCCATCGCCAGATACATGCCGACCTCGCTGCACTCGCCCGCGAAGTTCGCGCGCAGACCGTCGAGGATCTCCTGCGGGCAGCCCTTGGCTACGCCGACCACATGCTCGGCCGCCCAAGCGCGCTCACCCTTCTGCTCGACAAACTTGCTGGCCGGAACGCCGCACTGCGGGCACTTCTCCGGCGGGTTCTCGCCTTCCCAAACATAACCGCAAACCGTGCAAACCCACTTTTTCATACCTGTTTCCTCCTTAATTTTTTTGTTCTCTGTTGAGCCGCCGGGAGCCGTTAAACGCTCAGCCCTCGCCGGTTGACGCCTTTTGCCTGCTCAGGCAGTCCTTGCAGACGCCGTGAGCCGTTACCTCGCACCAGTTGACGCGGTGCCCGCAGCATTTCGCGGCTTCCGCCGCCATGCCGGTAAAATCGGCCTCGATATCGTACACGCTTCCGCACTGTTCACACACGAAATGCATGTGATTGGTGCGGATGTATTCGTATACCGCGCTTTTCTTCCCGAGGGAGAGCCTTCGAATCAGCCCCATTTCCGTCAGATGATCCAGCGCGCGGTAGACGGTCGCCGTTCCGATACCGTCCAGGCCTTCCAGAATCTCGTCGGCGGTGAGGTGACAGCGCTTCGCGGCCAAGATATCAAGAACCGTCTGCGCCTGTGCGCTGATCTTGGCTTTCATCGCTTATCACCTCGCTTAGTGAGAATCTGTATCATCATTATAGCTATGATTCTTCTATTTGTCAAGTGTTTTTGAAAAGTTTTTGAGAATTATTCTCGTTTTCAGTTCGACATAAAGCGCAGCTTATTTTGTGCGGCAGAAAATAAGGATCGCCGCAAGCGCAACCACGCAAACCACAATAAACACATCGAGCACGGGGAGCGGGATGTTAATTCTATCGTAAATCTGTTCTTTGAGATTTTTCTGCTGTTTGGTTTCTTCCACGATTTTATCAACCATCGCCTCATCAATCTTCTTTTTGGACTTTTTTTCTTCGCTCATCCTATTATTCCTTTCTCGAATCCAAAAATCCGCCACGCATGACACGCGGCGGATTCAAAGGGGGCTTTTTTACTTCTTCGCCAGATACTTACGCAGATCAAGCGCAACAGCGATAATGATAACCAAACCCTGCGCAATGTAGGTGTAGGAAGATTCCACGCCGAGGAACTGGAGAACAATCTTCAACACCTCGAACACCAGAACACCAATGAGGATGCCCGGAATCGTGCCGACGCCGCCGTTGACGGAAACGCCGCCGATGGTGCAGCCCGCGATAGCTTCAAGCTCCCAGCCCTGCGCGGTATTGACCGAGCAGCCGCCGGACTTCGCGCAGACGAGGAAACCGGTCAGACCATAGAGCGCGCCAGCCAGCATGTAAATCAGAATCTTGCTTTTGTTGACGTTGATGCCCGCAACCTCAGCCGCATTTTCGTTGCCGCCGATGGCATACATATACTTGCCGTAGCGGGTCTTGTTATACAAGAACCACATGAACAGGCCGATGAAAATCGCGATAATCGTCAGGTTGCTCAGCATGCGCGTACCGACGTAGCCCGTCGCCAGACCCGTGTAATCGCTGCGCAGACCGCCAATCGGAATCGCGCCCGTATACACAAGGCAAGCGCCGTAAACCAGCGTCTGCATACCCAGCGTCGCGATGAACGGCGGCACTTTGAGGAAAGCGATAACAGAACCGTTCACAGCACCGATCAGCGCGCACAGCGCGACGACGATCAGCAGAACCACAATCAGCGGCATCTCCGGCATACCCGGATAGAAGCGCTGGTCGTAATTGGCGCGCTGCATCAGAATACCGGAAAGGCAAGCCGCAAGGCCAGCCACGCGGCCAGCGGAAAGGTCGGTGCCCTTGGTAATCAAGCATCCGGAAACGCCGCAGGCAATGATGAAGCGAACAGCGGTATTGGAAAGCAGGTTACGAATGTTGTTCGCAGAAAGGAAGTTCTTGTTCTGTGTGCTGACGAACACGGATGCGAGGAAGATCAGCACGATGATGATGTTTTCGGAAAGCCATTTGCCAATGGATTTCACGCTGAATTTCTTGCCCATAATAAGTAGTTCTCCTTTGCGTTACTCAGTCTGCGGCTGTCGGCTGCGTTTCAAACTGCGTCGCCAACGTCATAATGTTCTGCTGATTGGCTTCCTTGCCGTCGATGAAGCCCGTGATTCGGCCATCGCACATGACCATCACGCGGTCGCTCATGCCGATGATTTCACTCATTTCGGAGGAAATCATAATGATGCTCTTGCCCGCGCGCGCCAGCTCCTCGATGATGCAATAGATTTCGTACTTCGCGCCAACGTCAATACCGCGCGTCGGTTCGTCCAAAATCAAAACGTCCGGGTTGTTCGCCAGCCAGCGTCCAATCAGCACCTTCTGCATATTGCCGCCGGAGAGAGACTGAATCTGCGTTTTGGAAGAAGGTGTCTTGATGTTCATCTTCTTCACGTTTTCCTGAACAAGCTGCTCGATCTTCTTGTCGTTGATAACAATGCCCATATCGAGATACTGGTCGAGGCTTGCCACGGAAATGTTGTCCGCAACGGAGAGCACACCCATGATACCCGTCGCGCGGCGGTCTTCCGTCAACAGCGCAATGCCGTGCTTAATCGCATCCCGCGGACGGGAGATTTTGATTTCCTCCCCCTTAAACTTAATCGTGCCCTCGTTGTGCGCGCGAATACCAAAGATACCTTCCATCAGTTCGGTACGCTGTGCGCCAACCAGACCCGCCACGCCAAGGATTTCACCCTTGCGCACTTCAAACGAGCAATGACGGAACGAACGCGGATTGATGGACGTGAAATCCTTCACCTCGAAAACCGGTTCGCCCGGCACGTTGTGGCGCTCCGGGAACAGGTTGCTCAACTCACGGCCAACCATTTGGGTAATGATCTTGTCCGTAGTCAGCTCCTTCGCGTCCCACGTGCCGATGTAGTGGCCGTCGCGCATGATGGTCACTTCGTCGGAGATGCGCAGAATTTCGTCCATCTTGTGGCTGATATAGACGATTGAAACGCCCTCCGCTTTCAAATCCTCGATGATGCGGAACAACGCTTCAACTTCGTTTGCCGTCAAAGAAGAGGTCGGTTCGTCCAGAATCAGCACCTTGCAGTCTGCCGAAACCGCCTTGGCAATTTCAACCGACTGCATCTGCGAAACGGAGAGATCGCCCAAACGCTGTTTGGGGTCGAAATTCATTCGAACCTTTTTGAGCAGTTTTTCGGTGTCTGCATACATCTTTTCATGATCGACCACCGGGATAACGCCCAGCAGCTTCTTCATCGGGTAGCGCCCGATGTAGATATTTTCAGCGACCGAACGCTCGGGAATCGGTTGAAGCTCCTGATGCACCATCGCGATGCCCATGCTCAACGCTTGAAGCGGGTCATTGATGTCAACCTTTTTGCCCTCGTAATAGATTTCACCCTCGTCCATCTTGTAAATGCCAAACATGCATTTCATCAAGGTGGATTTGCCTGCACCGTTCTCACCCATCAGCGCGTGAACCGTGCCGGGTCTGAGCTTGAGCTGCGCGTGATCGAGCGCCTTAACGCCCGGGAACTGCTTAACAACTCCGCGCATCTCAAGACGATACTCCGCCATGAACGTGTCCCCCTTTTGCTTATAAAAGAAGGTGCTTGCGCACAAAGCGCACGCACCCCCCTTTGATTTTACCTTTACAAGAATTACTTGGTGACCTTCACGTAGTCAACCCAGTAGTACTTCTCAAGGGTCTCGCCATTGGCGGCCTTGATGGCAGCGTCAGCGGCGGTGTGGCTCTGGCCGATGTGGTCGTTGAGCACGGTGCCGGTGATTTTGCCTTCCTTAACCATTTCCTGCACTTCGTCCAGCGCGTCAACGCCCACGAGGTAGATGTCCTCGCCAACGGTGCGGCCAGCGTCAACGATCGCCTGATAAGCGCCCAGCGCCATCGCGTCGTTGTTGCAGAAGATAACGTCAACATCGTTGCCGAACTGCGTCAGCGCGGTCGCCGCCAGTTCCTGACCCTTGGTCTGATCCCAGTCGCCGCGCTGCTTGTACAGCTCGTTGGTCTTCAGACCAGCGTCTTCAAGCGCCTTGATGGAGAACTCGGTGCGGTACTTCGCGTCAACGTTCTCCGGGTCGCCCATGATCATCACGTAATCGACAACGCCGTTGCCGTTGAAGTCGCCGTGGTTCTCGGTCTCGGCAATGATTTCGCCCTGGAAGGTGCCGGACTGACGAGCATCGGCGCCAACGTAGCAAATCTTGTCGGAGAGCTTCATGTCTTCCTCGCTCGGCTCACGGTTGATGAACACAACCGGGATGCCGGCGGCGTCGGCCTTCTGAACGACGGTCGCGGCGGACGTGCTCTGCACGAGGTTCAGAATCATAACGTCAACATTGTCGGCGATGAAGCCGTCAATCTGGTTGGTCTGCTCGGCCTGATCGTTCTTGCCGTCCATCACGGTGATGTTCTCAGCCGGGATGCCGCAGTCTTCGGTCAGATAACGAACCAGCTCAGTACGATACAGGGTCATGAAGTTGTCGGCAAACTGATAAATCGCAATGCCGATCTTCGGAGCCGCCTGCTCAGCAGTCGCCACGCCGCAAACCATAACGACGAGCAGAGCCATCACCAGAGCAAGAATCTTTTTCATGGGAAACACCTCTTCTTTTTATTTCAACGGGAATCCTCCCGCTGAGTAACGAAACCACACCGAACAATCAAGCCGAATTCTTGAAACAAATCAACGATTTTGTTTTTTGTTTTTTATCGTTCTTGACGTTTGTACATTTATTATAATCAACGTTTCACCAGATGTCAACGGCTTTTTTTAAGCGACTTGAATAGTTCTCCGCGCGCGCGGCGCGTCATTTCGCATGGACACCATATCGAGTTTCGGTGTAATATCAGGCTTTTCCCGCGTTTTATCCGCCGCCGCCCCGGCCGCGCCCAAAAGGGTAGTATAATATTTCATACCCTGTTTTTTCCATGTTTTCCGCAATTCGAAACTTTTCCTTGCAAACCCCGCCCGTATCGTTCATAATATCATTGACACAGGAAGGAGTTTTTTTATATGTATTTGTCTGATATCAAGCGCGACGACCGCTTCGAGGGCTACCTGATCGTCCGCTCCGCCGAGCAGCGCGCCAGCGCCAACGGCAAAAACTATCTGGATATGACGCTGGCCGATAAATCCGGCTCGATCAACGCGAAGATGTGGGATGGCACCGTTCAGCCGCCGCTGGCGGGCAGCATCGTCAAGGTGCGCGCCACGGGCAACGAGTTCAACGGCCGCATGCAGCTTCGCGTGGAAAAAATTCGCGCCGCTGAAAGCCGCGATCAGGTGGATATGTCCGCCCTCATCCCCTGCGCCCCGCGCGACCCGAACGAGATGCTCGGCGAGGTCGTCCGCGCGGCGGATCATATCGCCGACCCGGATCTGCGCCGGATCACCTGCGAGCTGCTCGACCGCGCGGGCGACAAGCTGCTGACCTTCCCCGCCGCCAAGCAGATGCACCACGCCGAGCGCAGCGGCCTGCTCCACCACACCACCACGATGCTCCGCGCGGCCAACGCGATCATGTCCGTCTATCCCCAGCTGAACGCGAGCCTGCTGATTGCAGGCGTGATCGTCCACGACCTCGCCAAGATCGACGAGATGGACGCCGACACCCTCGGCCTCGTCTCCGATTACAGCGTGGATGGCAAGCTCATCGGCCACATCGTCCGCGGCGTGGTCAACATCCAGCTCGCCGCCGAAAAGACGAAGGCGAACCCCGGCAAGGCGCTGCTGCTTCAGCACATGGTGCTCTCCCACCACGGCATTCCCGAATACGGCAGCCCGCTTGCGCCGAAGTTCCCGGAGGCCGAGGTGCTCAACACCATCGACACCCTCGACGCGCGCCTGTATGAGATGGACGAGGCGCTCTCCCGCGCCATCCCTGGCGGCTTCTCCGAGAAGGTCTGGGGGCTGGATAACCGCCAGCTCTACCGCATTCCCGAGGACGAAGTCAAATAACGGGGAAACGATGGGGCTCCGCCCCATACCCCGCCAGAAACCTGAGGTTTCTGGACTTCCCTCTTTTTGTCGCTTCGCGATAAACGCGATAAAATAGAGAGGATTGTTTTTGCTGCAATAACAACAGAAAAGCCGCTCGACGAGCGGCTTTTTATATATGGGAAATGCAAGAACCTCAGGTTCTTGCCGGAGTCTGAGGCAGAGCCTCAGCGCTCCCCTTCCTTCTCCAGCGCCTGCGCGCCCAGCAGCAGCGCGCCGATCACGCCGGAATTGACGCCCAGCGCGGGCGGCACGATATAGCTGTCGATTCCTTCGGGCGTGATGCTCGGGGAGGAGACGTAGCCGCCCAGCAGTTTAAGCACCCTTTCGCGAATTTTGGGGAACAGGTGCATCTGCTGCATCACGCCGCCGCCGAGCACGATCACCTCCGGCGATACCGTGACGATCATGTTCACGCACATCTGCGCCAGATACGTCGCCTCCAGCTCCCACGCGGGGTGATCCTCGGTCATCAGCTTGGCGGAAAGCCCCCAGCGCTTTTCAATCGCGGGGCCGCTGGCCAGCCCTTCGAGGCAGTGCCGATGATACGGGCATACGCCGTCGGGCATGGAGTCGCCCTCCTGCGGTGCGAGGAGCATGTGCCCCATTTCCGGGTGCACCAGCCCGTGCACCCTCTTGCCGTCGATCACCAGACCGCCGCCGATGCCCGTGCCAACCGTCACATACAGCAGGCTGCCGCGCCCCTTGCCCGCGCCCATGGTGTATTCCGCCAGCGCCGCTGCGTTCACGTCCGTGTCGATGCCCGTGGGCACACCCAGCGCGTCCTTGAGCACGGTCATCAGCGGATACTGAATCCATTCCTTCTTCGGGGTCTTGGTGATGCTGCCGTAGGTCGGCGAGGCCGGGTTCAGGTCCAGCGGGCCGAAGGAGCCGATGCCCAGCGCCTTCACGTCGAATTTCCCGATAAAATCGACAATCTGCGGCACAGTGACGTCGGGCGTGAGCGTCGGAAAGCTGGCGCGCTGAAGCACGCCGCCCTGCGGGTTGCCGATCGAGCAGACCATCTTGGTTCCGCCTGCTTCCAATGCGCCAATGAGCATAATGTTCCTCCTTCGCCGCGCGCCGCATCACGCCCGCCCCTTGCGGGCAGACTGATTGCGTCCGCGCGCGCTTTCTCGCTCTTTTTACTGATCCATAATACGCTAACCCCGCGCGCGTGTCAAATGATATTTTGGCGATACGCCTTGTTTCTCCCGAAAGATTTCCCGAAGGCTTTTCTGAAAGCTCTTTTGAAAGGGGGGCGCGCTTTGTGGCAAAAACCGATCTGCTGACCGGCGACGTGCGGGTGCTGACGCTGAAAATCGCCGCGCCCAGCGTCGCGGCCATGCTCGCCGCCTCCGTCTGCCCGCTTCTCGAGGCGCTCGTCCTCTCCGCGCGGGATGCGTCGCTCTCCGCCGCCGTCGGCGCGAGCCTCGCGCTGATCCTGCTGGAGCAGACCGTCGGCTTCACGCTCGGCATGGGCGCGGGCAGCTTTGTCAGCCGCTGCATCGGTCAGGGACGGCGCGAGGCCGCCCGCCGCGCCGCCTCCACGGCGTTCTTCGCCGCGCTGGGGCTTTCCGCCCTGCTTTTGGCGGCCGGGCTTCTTTTCGCCGCGCCGGTTCTGCGCCTGCTCGGCGCGCCGGAAAGTGCCGTCGCCGCCGGTCTGCCTTACGCGCGCGCCGTCTTTGTCAGCGGGCCGCCGCTGTGCGGCGCGCTGGTGCTGAGCAGCCTGCTGCGCGCGCAGGGAAAAACCCTGCCAAACATGGTCGCCGCGCTCGTCGGCTCGGCGCTTGGCGCGGCGCTGCTGCTGCTTCTCTGCGGCCGCATGGGGCTGGGCGCGTTCGGCGCGGGCATGGCCATGCTGGCGCGCGAGGCCGCGACGCTGGCCGTTCTGCTCGCCTACACCCTGCGCCACGGCGAGCTGATCCGCCCGTCGCTTCGCCGCGTCCGCCTGACGCGCGCCGTCTTTTCGGAAATCATGCGCTCCGGCCTGCCGACGCTGCTGCGTCAGGGCGCAACGAGCGTGTCCGCCGCGCTGCTTTCCCGCGTGTCCGCCGGGTTCGGCGCGCCCGTTCTGGCGGGCATGGGGCTTTGCGCCCGCGCGATCATGCCGTTCACCTCGGCCGTCATCGGCTTCGGTCAGGGCTTTCAGCCGGTCTGCGGCGCGGCCTTCGGCGCAAAGCAAACGGCGCGCTGTCAGGAAGCCTATCGCTTCTGTCAGCGCGTCGCGATTGCGTTTTCTCTGGCGGCCGGTCTGGCCTTCTTCGTCTTTGCCCCGGCGCTGGCCGCCCGTTTCGCGCCGGACGCGCAGGCCGCCGAGGCCGCGCGCCGCGCGCTCCGCCTGCAAAGCATCGCCTTCCCCGCGCAGAGCGCCGTCATTTTGATGACCATGCTCACGCAGGCCATGGGGCTCACCCTCCGCGCCTCGCTCGTCGCCACCAGCCGTCAGGCACTCTTCTTCCTCCCCCTGCTGGCGGTTTTGCCGCGTCTTTTCGGCCTTTGGGGACTGCTCGCCTGCCAGAGCGCCAGCGATTTGGCCGCGCTCGGCTTTTCGCTCGCGCTGACGCGGGAGCTTAGAGGTTCCTCGTCCGCACGGTGCGGATGTTCGGATGCTCGGACAGCGTGCCGATCACATCCACATAGCTCATCTTAGCGGGCATGGAGAGCGTGTACAGGTTGGTATACAGATTGCCCTCCGGCCTGCTCTCCGCGTGAAAATCCACGTCCAGCACCTTCACGCCCAGATTCATAAAGTACTCGTTGAGGAACGCCAGCGTCTGCGCGCGGTGGATAAACTGCACCTCCAGCCGCTTGAGCGTGTTGACGTGCACAATGCGCTGCATCAGCCGCAGAATCACCAGCACGATCGCGCCCGCGGCGACCGCCATCAGAATGTAGCCCGAGCCGACCGCCAGCCCGATGCAGGCCGTGCACCAGAGCGAGGCCGCCGTCGTCAGGCCGGAAATCTTTCGGTCGCTCATAAAGATCGTGCCCGCGCCGAGGAAGCCCACGCCGGAAACCACCGACGTGGTGATGCGCCCAAGGCTCACGCCCACCGCCGCGCTGCCCAGCGCCACCGTGTCCGCCACCGCGTGACATTCGATCAGCGAAACCAGCGCCGCGCCGACGCACACCAGCACGTGCGTGCGCATGCCCGCCGGACGGTTTTTGATTTCGCGGTCAATGCCGATCACCGCGCCGATCACCACCGCCACGCAGATGCGCATCAGCACCGCCGCCATGCTCAGCGGCTGGCCGAGTGTTGTCCATCCGTCAAAAAAAGCCCTCATGTCGAGCTTCCCTCCCATTCGCTGCCGCGCGCAAAATTTCCGATAAATCCGGTGGGGTTATTATACGGTGAATCCGATATCCGCGCAAGGCGTTGACGCAATTTTTTTCGCGTTGACAGCCCTGCCGCGCCGCATTACAATGGATGGATAAACGAGCCCCGTCCAAAAGGAGGAACCGACCCTTGAAAAACCCGACCGCCGAGGAGCTGGCCGTTCTGCGCGAGCGCGCCGAGCGCACGTTCTCCCGCTTTCCCGTTCTCCCGCGCCGCGAGGACGGGCGCATGTCGCCCGAATCGCGCCTGCGCTTCGAATTGACCCTGGAAACCATTCTGGAAAAGAATCGCGCGCTGGGCGCGTGCGTCGTGCTGCGCCGCCCGTCCGGGGCGCACGAGACGTTTTGCTTCGGCACGGCGCGCCTGCTGGGGCGCGTCCCCGTGACGGAGGAAACCTGCTTCCGCGTCGCCTCCGTCAGCAAGCTGGTGATGACCTTCGGCGCGCTGGCGCTGGTCGAGCGCGGCGTGCTCGGGCTGGACGACGATCTTTCCGCCTGTCTCGGCTACCCCGTCCGCAATCCCCGCTTTCCGGATGCGCCCGTCACCCTGCGCATGCTGCTCACCCATACCGCCTCCATCCGCGACGAGGGGAATTACGGCTCGCGCGGCATGCAGAAGGGCTGCACCCTGCGCAAGCTGCTGGAAAACGCCGATAACTGGCTGCCCGCCAGACCCGGCGAGGCCTTTCATTATACCAACCTCGGCGCGGGCGCGGCGGGCGCGGCGATGGAGCGCGCGGCAAACCGCCCGTTTGACGATATCATGCAGGCGCTCGTCTTCGCGCCGCTTGCCATCCGCGCCAGCTATGTTCCCAGCCGCATCGCGCCCCGGTCGGATTTGGCCAACGGCTACAGCATGCGCTTCCCCGTCCCCATCCGCAAATACAACGCGCAGGCGCTTTCCCGCCGCAAGCCCGATCCCTTCGACCCCGAGCGCGATTACCTCTGCGCCGCCGGGCGGCTGATTACGGACAGCGCTGGTATGGCCGCCCTGCTGGGGCTGCTCGCCTCGCACGGGGAAATGGGCGTTCTCTCCCGCGCGTCGCTCGACCTGATGCGCGCCCCGCAGGATGGGCTGGGCGGCGTAGGCGCGGTCGGGCGCGGCCTGAACGTCGCGTATCTGTCCGACGTGTTCCCCGGCTTTTCGCCCGTCGGCCATCAGGGGGTGGCCTACGGCATGTGCGCCGAGCTGTTCGCCGATCCCGCGACCGGCGCGGGCGTGGGGATTATGACAAACGGCGTTTCCCTCGAGCGGAGCACGCCGCCGCTGATGCGGGTCGGGTTTGACCTGCTGTCGCTCGGCTTTGCCGCGCTCAGAAACGCATAAGCGCCAACGGGCTTTGGCGCGCTCACGGCGCGGATTGACCCTGACACAATGTTGTCACAATGTTTTAATGTTTTTTCCTCAAGTCTACCATTTTTTCTTCATACGCTTTTCCTATAATACAGCCATCGCCTGAAGGAAAGCGGGCAGGAAAGCACCGCCCCCTTCCGGCGAGACCATCCGCGATTTAACCCCGAAAGGAGATCATTCTTATGCGTAAATCCATTCGTCCCCTGATTGCCCTGACCGCCGCGCTGGCGCTGACGGTTACGGCCGGCATGAGCGCGCTGGCTCAGGCCGATAACAACGAAAAACATTTCAGCGTGATCGAGGCCGCCTCGAACGAGGATTCCCTCACCATCCCGGAGATCGCCAAGAAGTGCGGCACCTCCGTCGTGGCCATCGAGACGGAGACCAAGGTGGTCTACAACACCTACGACAACGACTATTACAACCCGTTCGGCGGCATGTTCGGCTACGGCTTCGGCTATGGCTACGGCAACCGCGGCGGCCGCGGCGGCACACAGGAGTACACCCAGAAGGCCGCCGGTTCCGGCGTCATCATCTCTGAGGACGGCTACGTTCTGACCAACAACCACGTCATCTCCGGCGCGGATAAGATCACCGTTTACGTCAACCCCGGCGACGGCAGCGAAGAGAAGAGCTACGAGGCCACGCTCATCGGTTCCTCCGAGAGCAACGACATCGCGGTGCTCAAGATCGACGCGACCGGCCTGAATGCCGCGGCCTTCGGCGACAGCGATCAGCTTGAGGTCGGCGAGCTGGCCGTGGCCATCGGCAACCCGATGGGTCAGGTGCACGGCTCTGTGACCGCGGGCATCATCTCCGCCGTCGAGCAGGAGCTGACCATCGACGACGTGACCATCAACGCCATTCAGACGGATGCGGCCATCAACCCCGGCAACTCCGGCGGCGCGCTGTTTGATTCCTACGGCAACGTCATCGGCATCGTCTACGCCAAGAGCTCTTCCGTGAGTATCGAGGGCATCGGCTACGCCATCCCGGTCAACAACATCAAGGATCTCGTCGCGCAGATGATCAACGACCCAGATTCCGTCAAGGATCAGACCAAGGGCAGCCAGATCATGCTGGGCATCACCATCCGCGATATCACCGAGGAAATGAGCAAGCAGTATTCCATGCCGGTCGGCGTGTATATCACCGAGGTTTCCAGCATGAGCGCCGCTGAGCGCGCCGGCCTGCAAAAGGGCGACATCATCACCGAGTTTGCGGGCGAGACCGTGACCTCCGCGGATGACCTGAACGCCATCAAGGCCAAGCAGACTTCCGGCGACACCGTTTCCGTCAAGATCGACCGCAACGGCAAGACCCTGACGCTTGATCTGGTCGTGCCGCAGCCGACCGATGTGGATACCTCCAGCAGCAAGTAAGCGCGGAGCTTCCATTCATATCGATACACATTCCCTATTCTTCATTCTCCATTCTCCTTTGTAACAGCCGGGGCCGCTTTTCCCATCGGAAGAGCGGCTCCGGTTGTTTTTATTTCACGCTTGTGCTATGATGGGTGTGACTGAGGGAGTCAGATAGGCGCGCAAATGCGCCCGTTATCGAAATCTACTCATTTTCCGAATCCAGCAAGCTCATCTCTCGGAGGTTTCCATGAAACATCTCGCGCTTTTCCTTTGTCTGCTCTGGCTCGTTCCCGTTTGCGGTCTGTGCGAAACAATCCTCTGGGAGGACGAGGCGGGGCAGGTCATCTTGGGCGACGACGGCAACGTTCAGTTCATCTCCCCCGACGGCGAGGCAGCCGACGAAAATTTCTTCGTGCCCACGGCGGTTCCCGCCGAAACGCCCGCTCCAATCGAAGCGCCTGCCGAAACCGAATCGCCCGCCGAAGTCGAGCCGATTGACTTCACCTTCAAGCGGACGCTCAAATACGGCGATTCCGGCGAGCGGGTCGCGCAGCTCCAAACCCGCCTGTCCGAACTGGGCTTTTACAACGCGAAGGTCTCCGGCGGCTATTATAAGGTGACCAAGGCCGCCGTCAAGGCTTTTCAGGCGCACAATGGCCTGAGCGCCGACGGCATCGCGGGGCGCGACACGCAGGAGTTGCTCTTTTCCGCCGCCGCCGTCCCCGCCGAGGCCACGCCCCGACCGTCCCCCACGCCCGAACCGGCAAAATACACCCTGATGGTGGACGTCGTCAACCAGATCACCCGCGCCTATACATACGACGAGGACGGCCAATACACCGTGCTCGTGCGCGAAATGATCTGCTCCACCGGCACGAGCAAATACCCCACGCCCTGCAAAACGACCATCATGCCGAAAAAGCGCGCCCGCTGGGGCTATTTCCCGACATGGGGCTCCCACGCGCAATATCTGACGCGCATCGACGCGGCCAACGCCTTCCATTCCGTGCTCTATTCCGAGCCGAACGAAAACACCCTCTCCGTCAAATCCTTCGACGCGCTGGGCACACCCGCCTCCCACGGCTGCGTCCGCCTGCTCGTCTCCGACGCGAAATGGATTTACGAAAACTGCAAGGAGGGCACGATCATCACCGTCTACGAGGGCGACTACGACCCGGAATACACGATGACGCTCAAGCCCACGCTCAACGCCTCCACCCTGCGCGAAAACCCGCTGCCCGCCCCGACGGCCACGCCGGCATATGCCCCGGAAAACTGGCCGACCCAATACCGGACGCTCTCCCGCGGGAAGAAGGGCGAGGACGTATACATGCTGCAAATGCGGCTGACCGAGCTGGGCTATTACCACGGCTCGATCACCGGCGGCTATTACGGCGGCACCATTCAGGCTGTCAAGGATTTTCAGAGCGATTACGGCCTGACCGTGGACGGCGCAGCGGGCAAGCAGACGCAGGCGCTGCTCTTCTCCGCCGCCGTCAATCTGACCGCCGCGCAGCCCGTGGGGACGTCGGCGCCCGAGACGCCCGCGTTCGAGACGCCGGTGCCTGAGACGCCTGTGCCCGAAATGATCGTGTTCGAGACGCCGCGCCCGACCGATACCCCCGCGCCCACGTCCACGCCGCTGCCCACCTTCACCCCGACGCCCGACCCGGCGCTGTTCGTGCCGCTTGAGGATTCCGTCGGATAACGCGCCCCAAAAGGCGACTTCACCAGAAAGAGAGTGCGCACATCTATGGAAACCAAAACCGTTGAAAGAAACTGGGGCTTGGATCTGCTCCGTATTCTGGCCGCGTTCACGGTGGTCATGCTGCACGTCAGCCCGCAGGCGTATCTCGACGTGGAAATCGCCTCCGCCCCCTGGAACGTGATGAACGCGATCACCGGCCTTTGCTGCTGGAATGTTTCGGCGTTCTTCATGCTCAGCGGCGCGTTTCTCCTCGCCCCGCAAAAGGCGATAAGCACCCGAACGCTGTATCGCAAAAATATCGCGCGTCTGGCCGCCGCCTTCGTGTTCTGGTCGGCGGTCTACGCGCTCACGTACTGCCTGCTGCGCGGCAAGGGCAAGTGGACGTTCCTCAACGAGCTGCTCCGCGGCCATTATCACATGTGGTTCGTCTTCACGCTCATCAGCCTGTATGCCGTCGTACCGCTGCTCCGCAAAATCACCGAATCCAAAAAGGCGACCGAGTATTTCCTGCTCATCGGCTTTTTGTTCACCTACCTCATCGGCCGCGCGCTGAATTTCGCGCTGCTGTTTGAACTGCCGCACAAGGACGTTCTCCAGTCCCTTCAATCCGCCTATGCGCAGCTCAACCCCTATCGCGGCCTGACCGCGCTGTATGCCTTTGTGCTGGGTCATTACCTGATGGCCTATCCGCTCCCCAAAGCGGCGCGCCGCCTGCTCTACGCGGTGGGCTGCCTTTCCTGCCTGATGACGATTTGGCTGACGCGCTGGCACTCCGCCGCGCTTCAGGCCACCAGCTCCGTCTTCACCTCCGGCGCGTCACTGGGCGTGCTGACGATGACGGCGGCGCTCTTCGTCTTCTTCAAGGCGCTGCGCCTGAATCCCGGCGCGAAGGCGCAACGCGCGCTGCTGCTCGTTTCCAAATGCACGTTCGGCGTCTATCTGGTTCACGCCCTCGTGCTGGAGCGGCTTGATATCGCCTATCCCGTCGCCGCCGGAGCGCTGCTGCTGAGCATCGTGGGCGTATCGCTGCTGGTGTTCCTCGTGTCGCTCGCGATTTCGGTTGCCATGAGCCGGATTCCGGGGCTGAAAAAGGTGATCTAAACCAACAGGGCGCTGCCTCCAAACCCGCCGAACATTTCGAAGGGCTTGGGGACAGCGCCCCGTTTTTGGGATATGGGACAATAATTGTGCAGAATTTGCTTTTTTGCTCAATTATTGTAGCAAAATCAAGAAATTCAGCGATTCTTTCATTTGCGGAAAGGGCTATTCTCCCCCCTTCGGGGGGAGAATAGCTTTTTGTCTACAGTCTGGAGCTCCCTCTTCGAGGGCGTGGTGCTTGCCGCCCGCTGTGCGGGAAACAGGCAAGCAGATCGCCGAAGGTCTGTCAGCGAAGCTGACTGAAGGAGTCAGAGTCAGGCGGGCTCAGCCCGCGTTATACCAGCCTCAGCGACGGGCAGGCGTTCAAATCCAGCCCCGCGATTTCCCCGCGCATGAGCCGATAGAACGCCGCGCTGCCGATCATCGCCGCGTTGTCCGTGCAGAGGATCGGCGGCGGCATCACCAGGCGAAGCCCCGCCTTCTGGCATTTGTCGTTCATCGTGTTGCGCAGGCCGCTGTTGCTCGCCACGCCGCCCGCCAGCGCGACGGTCCTCGCGCCCGTTTCGACGGCGGCCAGCATCGCCTTGTCGCTCAGCAGCTCCACCGCCGCGTGCTGGAAGCTGGCGGCGATGTCGGCGGCGGGCACGTCCTGCCCGTTCTGGCGCAGCTTGTGCACCGTGTTAATCAGCGCCGTTTTCAGGCCGGAGAAGCTGTAATCATAGCGCCCCGGCGTCTGCACGTGCGGCAGCTTCAGCGCGTGCGGGTTGCCCTCGCGGCTGAGCTTATCCAGCAGCGGCCCACCCGGATACGGCAGGCCGAGCACGCGCGCCGCTTTGTCAAACGCCTCGCCCGCCGCGTCGTCCATCGTCTGCCCGAGCAGGGTATACACGCCGTAATCCTCCACGCGGACGATATGGCTGTGGCCGCCCGAGGCCACCAGACAGACGAACGGCGGCTCCAGATCGGGGTGTGCCACATAGTTCGCGCTGACGTGCCCCTCGATGTGGTTCACCGGGACGAGCGGCTTACCGGCTGCGTAGGCCAGCGCCTTGGCCGCCGAAACGCCGATGAGCAGCGCGCCGACCAGACCGGGGCCGTAGGTCACGGCCACCGCGTCCACATCGGAAAGCGTCATGCCCGCCTTTTTGAGCGCCTCGTCCACCACGGGATCGACGCTCTCCACGTGCGCGCGCGACGCGATTTCCGGCACAACGCCGCCATACATCGCGTGCAGCGGAATCTGCGAGGAAATCACGGAGGAGATCACCTGCCGCCCGTCGCGCACAATCGCGGCGGCCGTTTCGTCGCAGCTCGATTCAATCGCCAAAATCGTCGCATGGCCGTCCGCCATCAGGCGTTCGGTCTGCGCTTTGGCACTCTGTTCGTAGTTCATGGTCTTTCCTCCGTCTGTGTCAACTGCCGCTTCACCATGCCGGAAACGACGGCATACGCCGCCGCCAGCAGCAGCACGGCCAGCGCAAACGCCAGCGCGAACTGCCCGAGCACGTCGCGCAGCGCCGTTTCAAACAGCGCCTGCGGCATCATCCGAATCAGAATATCCGTCGCCGGGTTGAGCAGCCAGTTTGAGTTGGTGAAAATCAGCCGATGCAGGCCGACGAACACCGCCCCGAACCCGGCCGCGTTCATCATGCCGCCGACAACGCCCGCGGCAGCCGCCGGCACGAGCGCCCCGCAGACCGCGCCGATCATCACCGGGCGATGGCGCTTTTCCATCGTCGCGCCGACCCACGCCATCGCCACGGCCAGCCCCGCCGCCAGCGAGATACAGCCTGTACGCATCGTTCTGCAAAGCGCAATCAGCCGCCGCACGTCGTTCATGTGGCTGATTTCCTTCTCGTTCAGCTCGTCCACGGCCAGCGGCGCATCCTCGCCGCCCAGCGCCATATACAGCGCGATGGTCTGCGCTACGTCGTGCTGACGCGCCGCGTCCATGCCGATATAGGCGGTCACCGCGTCATCGTCGCGCATGCCGTGCGTCTGCGCGACCGCCGCGCGGGATTTTTCCCCGTAGAGCGCCGGATCAACCGCTTCCCGCTCGATGGCGCCGCAGAGAGCGCCGACGGCGGCGAGCATGACGGACAGCGCCGCCATCAGGCCGACGATCCATTTTTGTCTTTTCATAACTCCATCTGATTAGAAAGGGCGGGCGAAAACGCCCGCCCCGGTTCGTTTTGGTTTGACAGGAATACGCACTTATACTAATTCGCAGTTAAAATGCTTAACAGAGCGCATCAGATTTTTTGTTCTGACGAAGCCAAGTGAAGTGAGGCGTACTGGAGGTACGTTGAACGGAACGAGGCAAAGTCAGAGCGAAAAAGATGGTGCGCGGATTAAGCCATTTTAACAAGAATTAGTATTACTGCATTTGCAGATACGCGGTGATGAAGCCGTCCAGCTCGCCGTCCATCACGGCGTCAACGTTGCTCGTCTCATACCCGGTGCGATGGTCCTTCACCAGCGAATACGGATGGAAGACGTAGGAGCGGATCTGGCTGCCCCATTCGATCTTCTTCATCTCGCCCTTGATGTCGGCCATCTTTTCCTCGCGCTCGCGCTCACGCATTTCGACGAGCTTTGCGCGCAGCATGCGCATACAATTCTCGCGGTTGTGCACCTGATCGCGGCTCGTCTGGGAGGAGACGACGATGCCCGTCGGGAAGTGCGTCATGCGCACGGCGGAGCTGGTCTTGTTGACGTTCTGTCCGCCCGCGCCGCTGGCGTGGTAGGTGTCCACGCGGACGTCCTTCATGTCGATCTCGATCTCGTTGTCGTCGTCGTCGATGATCGGCGAAACATCCAGCGAGGAGAAGCTCGTCTGGCGGCGCGCGTTGGAGTCGAACGGGCTGATGCGCACCAGACGGTGCACACCCTTTTCGCTGCGCAGGAAGCCGTAGGCGTTTTCGCCGTCCACCTCAAAGGTCACGGACTTGAGCCCCGCCTCGTCGCCGTCAAGCATATCGATGAGCTTGACGGTGAAGCCGTGGCGCTCGCAGTAACGGGTGTACATGCGATAGAGCATGAGCGTCCAATCCTGCGCCTCGGTTCCGCCCGCGCCCGCGTGCAGCGAGAGATAGCAGTTGTTGCTGTCGTAGTCGCCGCGCAGCAGGCTTTCCAGCCGCAGCTCCTCGAGGTCGCTTTGCAGCTTTTTGATTTCCTCGCCCGCCTCGGCCAGCAGGTCGGTATCCTGCATTTCCTCGGCGAGCTCCATGGTCGCGTCCACATCGTCGGCGCGCTGGCAGAGCTTTTCGTAATGCTCCACCTTGTTTTCGGTGATGCGCACCTTCCGGCTGACCTCGGTCGAGCGCTTGAGGTCGTTCCAGAAATCCGGCTCGTTCATCGTCTCGTGCAGCTCGAGAAGCTGCTCCTTCAAGCCGGCGACGTTAAAGTGACTCACCTGCCTCAACAATGCTTTCGCGGATTTGTGCCATCTGCTGGCGATAAAGATCCAGTTCGATCACGTTGATTCACATCCTTTTATGCGTTGGTTTAGTTCAAAAGAAGCATCAAGCAAAAAGCGGATTCTGCGTAAAACGCGGGCGCAATGCGCGCCCCTGCGGGGCTTTTGTCCCCGACATGAGCAACACGCCGCCTCAGCCGTTGTCCCTCCCGCAGCAGTTCTTATACTTCTTGCCGCTTCCGCAGGGGCAGGGATCGTTTCGGCCGACCTGCTTCTGCACGCGCTTCGGGCCGGAAGGGCCGCCCGCCGCCTTGGCCTGCTCGAGGTTGGTTTCCTTCGGCTCGGCGACTTCCTTGCGCTGCTGCGGAATGTTGATGCGCGCCTGATACATGCGGCGGACGGTGTCTTCGCGGATGAAGTGCACCATCTCGTCGAACATGTCGTAGCCCTCGATCTGGTATTCGGTGATGGGGTTCTTGTTGCCGTAGGCGCGCAGGCCGATGCCGTCGCGGAGCTGATCCATCGCGTCGATGTGATCCATCCAGCGGCGATCCACGCAGGAGAGCAGCACGACGCGCTCCAGCTCGCGCGGGTCGATGTGGATCAGCTCGAAGCCCTTCTCGCGCAGGGCGTAGAAATCGCGCGCCTCCTGCTTGAGCTTGGCGATCAGCTCTTCCTTATCGACCGTCTTGAAGGCTTCCTCATGCGCCTTGAAGAAGCCGATGCGGATGCACAGGCGCTCCAAGTACTGCGTCAGCCCCTCCATGTCCCAATCGGCGTATTCGTCGCCGTTGCCGCAATAGGTCGCGACGGCTTCCTCGATGAGCTTGTCCGCCATCTTGACGATGGTTTCGTGCATATCGCGCCCCTCGAGCACCTGCTTGCGCTGCTCGTAGATCTCCTTGCGCTGCTCGTTCATCACGTCGTCATATTGCAGCACGTTCTTGCGGATTTCGTAGTTGCGCGCCTCGATGCGCTTCTGGGCGTTTTCAATCTGCCCGGTGAGCATCTTCGCCTCGATCGGCTCGTCCTCGGCCAGACCCATCTTTTCAATCAGGCCGCTGACGCGCTCGCTGCCGAACAGGCGCATCAGGTCATCCTGCATGGAGAGGAAGAACTGGGAGGAGCCGGGGTCGCCCTGACGACCCGCGCGGCCACGGAGCTGGTTGTCGATGCGGCGGGATTCGTGGCGCTCCGTGCCGATGATGTGCAGGCCGCCGACGGCGATCACGCGGTCGTGCTCGGCGTCCGTCTGCTTCTTGAAATCGGCATAGAGCTGCTTATAGATCACGCGCGCGGCGAGCACCTCTTCGCTGACGTTCTCGTTGAAGCCGGTGGCTTCGTCGATCACGTTGTCCTCGTATCCCTTCTGCTTCATCGCGCGGCGGGCGAGGAATTCCGGGTTGCCGCCCAGCAGGATGTCCGTGCCGCGGCCGGCCATGTTCGTGGCGATCGTCACCGCGCCGTAGTGACCGGCCTGCGCAACGATCTCCGCCTCGCGGGCGTGGTATTTCGCGTTCAGCACGACGTGCTCGATGCCGCGCATGCGCAGCATCTTGGAGAGCATTTCGCTGACCTCGACGGAAACCGTGCCGACCAGAATCGGCTGACCCGTCTTGTGGCGGCGCTCGATCTCCTCGATCACCTGACTGAACTTGCCCTTCTGGGTGCGATAGACCAGATCGTTCATGTCCTTGCGGATCATCGGGCGGTTGGTCGGAATCTGCACCACGTCGAGCTTGTAAATGCCCTTGAATTCTTCCTCCTCCGTCTTGGCCGTGCCGGTCATGCCGGAGAGCTTGCTGTACATGCGGAAATAATTCTGGAACGTGACGGTCGCCAGCGTCTTGCTCTCGCGCTGCACCTTCACGTGCTCCTTCGCCTCGATGGCCTGATGCAGACCGTCGCTGTAGCGGCGGCCGACCATCAGGCGGCCGGTGAACTCATCGACGATGACGACTTCATCGTTCTGCACCACGTAGTCCACGTCGCGCTTCATCAGCGCGTGGGCGCGCAGCGCGGCGTTGATGTGGTGCAGCAGCTCGTTGTTGGCGATGTCGGAGAGGTTCTCCACGCCGAACCAGCGCTCCGCCTTGCGCACGCCCGCCTCGGACAGGTTGCAGGTCTTCTTTTTCTCGTCGATGACGTAATCCTTGCGCATCGCCGCCAGCTCCTCGTCGGAGAGCGGGTTTTCCTCCCAGCGGTCCTGCTCCGGCTCCTCGCCCCTTTGCAGGGTGCAGACGAAGCGATCCGCCTTTTCATACAGGTCGGTGGATTTGTCGCCCGCGCCGGAGATAATCAGCGGGG
>ERZ773235.457-NODE-457-length-53714-cov-55.488902_pt1 | contig 53714 bp, 90 predicted proteins | sample MGYA00580522_ERZ773235 | MGnify/ENA primary metagenome ERZ773235 (study PRJEB29015, sample SAMEA2737797) | human gut metagenome | biome: human gut; feature: human-associated habitat; material: faeces | place: China | collected 2012 ...
GTATTAAATAATATAGGCTTTATGCTCATTCTTTATCACTCCTTAAATCCTTATTCTATGACGAATCCACTAATTACCTCTTGTCCAACCCTGTATATGTACAGGATCAAACGCTTGCATGCACTTGGGACACATTGGAAACAAACCATTACGATAGTTACTTTCCATATCCCTAAAAACTTTATTCCTTCTCATTCTTTGAAATTCCTCATCTGCCAGCTTAGCATAACTCTGCGCCTTAGATAACATTCTTTGTTGCGTTTCCTCAATATCCTCATGCATTTCTGTCAAATGTACAAGTGTGTCAAATGCATCAATAACCGCTCCGCAATCGCTGCAAGTAACTATCCTGTTGGTGGTATCTACTTCATAATGTGGTGGATTGCATTTGCATATTTTACCTCTGGCACGATTGATTCTTACAAACTCAAAAGATACTATGTCACTCTTCATAAGCGTTACTCCTTAAATTTCAGTTTAAGATAACTTATATCTATCTCTTGATGCAGAACGAAACATCATAAAAAGCATTTCTGATAATGATTTTTCTCTATTTATGCGTTTCGCATTCTTAATTACTGTCAGCTCTCTCCAATTATTACACCGACTACTTTCTGCTGGTACAATCACGCCGACAAAATATTGAATTTCTTTTGATACCGCCACATATACTTCCTCTGGCATTACAAGATAGTTGTAATCACCGATAAAATTTAAGCCATGCCCAGAATGAAAATCCTCAACAGAAGATTTTATCTCATAACAGTAAAAATCTCCTTTTTCAATGCCGGAGACTGTATTATTTACAGGCTTAAATCTCATATAATCCACTCTAATTGCGTGTCCTGTGGCATAATCAAATGTGACTTCTTTAGCCATATAAATTCTTGTATCATTTTTAGGATTTATATATCTTTCTAGCGAAAGAGAAAGTTCTTTCGTAATTTCTGGTCGATTGCTCATATTTCCTCCGTTAAACTTTAATCAGTTTTAATTTAATCGTTTATTATTCCTTGCTTCTTCCATTCCATTTAGCATTTTCGCAACACCAGCTTCCGCTACCACCAACATTACAACACATTGCATCAGGATTATTATCATGTATGCAAAAAGAACATGAACTACCATACTCAGAACAAAGCAATTTTCTTATGGTTTCTCTGGCTTCCCTTAATTCTGTTTCTAATCTGCACTTATCCACATTTATACTTGCAATTTCTCGCAAATCATCAACGCCTACTCTAAACTCTGGGGCGGTTTTATCATCACCCTGATACTCATATGCAAAATAATTTGCCACTCTTTTTAATAAATCCATATACTTTACTCTTCTCCTTTAATTCTATATACTCCTAAACTTTAAGTTTAGTTTAAATCCTCATCATAATAAAAACAGTCTCCGGCGCACGTTTCACACCCAATCGGACATTGTTCTATATCATTTGGATTTCTTTTTTTATCATCTGCTTTACAATATCCAATCGGGCAAAGCACTTCTACACCGTCTTGCAATAATATCATTCTTATACCTCCGTAAATTCTTAAAACCGATATATCCCATATCAAATGAATAATCAGATTTTTTACTTGTTAAACACACTCCCATTTCATTGTTCCTTTCTGTGCCAAATCCATATTTTGTCTAATACTCACTATCGCACCGACTATCAATCATCATTGCAACAAGCAGAACAATCACAGTCAGTACAGCTTTCCATGCATCATTCATTTTTCACAACCTCCCAGTCGATTTTCTGACCACAATTTTCACAATATTTCTTTTTCCGCTGGTCATGAATTCTGTCATGTACAATAATTCTTTCTCCAACAACTGATTTGCATTTAGGACAACGCCAGAAATTGTTTTCAGTCTGTTTTATTTCTCCACGCCCATCTGCATAGTCAATAGCCATACAACCTTTTTCATACATACTTAAAATTGGATTATTTCCGCTCTGCTTCTCTCTTGCTTCCAACAGGGATTTAAAAGTAAATTCATGTTTTACACATTCGTCCTCAAACTGTATGTATTCCCTGATATGGTCGATTGTCAGATTGCGTTTAGATAATTCAGATTCAAGGTCTTTGTATTTCTGTACTGTTTCAAGTGCCTTTATTGCCATGTGGTTTGCTTCATAATCACTGTCAAGAAATTTGGATTTATTTTCTTTATCCTCCAACTTCATAAATAATCTCATGCACTTCAATCTTTCGATTGCTTCATTCTCTGTCATTTTCCACAGCTCCCTTCATAAATTCTCTGCGCAACCGCCTTTGCCCTATAAAAGTTTATACATTCTTCCAACGATAAATTCGTATCGTTTGTTAAAATGTCCAACTTTCTTAAAAGCTCTTTGACGGTCATTCTGATTTTTACAGATAGCGGAAGTGATTGCATCTGATATAAGTCTGACATTGTGTGTTTATTTTCCATTCTGTATTACCTCCGATACTTCCTCTGGCATATCCCCATTTAGGTCAATCCAGATGCCCTTATGGTCAAATAATTCTTTCCGCATATTGCATACCTGCACAGCATTTTGGTTATCCAACGCATACACATTATCCATAACCCTGTTCAGTCTTTTAGTGCTGTACCCTTTATTACTCATAAGATATTCGCAAGCCAATAAGCAGTAATCAACCATAATTCTTGTGCAATTTTCTTGATTGTTTTGAATTGCGATATCTACTACATTCTTAGCGTTTACAACCGCCCGATTCTTAAGAACCCACCGCACTTTATCCTTTAGCATACATCTGATTTCTTCTCGCCGTTCTTCGGATAAATCGGTCACATCATGTTCTGCCACGTAAGATAGAAGTTTCGCAATCTCGTTAGCAGACCAGTTTTCAATCTTCCAAAGTGTATAAGACCATTCTACTCCCATTCTCCAATACGGCGCTCTTTCGTTTATTTCTGTTCCGTCTGCCTTTGTCTTTTTCAGAGATTCATACGCTCTCATGTTCAATAGCAGTTCGGATTTACTTCTTTGTCGCATTTTATCAACTCCTTATAGCGGTTCTGTGTAGATTTCATCGTTACTACCCACCAATTCTTGTATGTTTACTCTTAGTCCACTGTATTCTCGATTTTTTAAAAAAGTCTCTGTATCAAAAAAATATAGATTCCCTTTTGTGTCAGTTGCCATACTTACGCGATTATTCTGTAGTGTATTTGCTAATAACAGCAACATTGCCTTAATCTGTTCTTTTGCTTCTTCTTCCATTTTTACCTCACTTCCCATTACCTCATTGACGGTAATTTAATCAATTCTGACCGATTCTGTGATGTTACAGATGTATCATAGCTGTACGGCTTGTGCCGGAAACTTTCCTTTGCATCATCCGTACATTTCATACTTTGCATCTGACCTCTTGCACTGTCTCTTGTCAACTGTTCCGCAACGCTAAGATTTGTTCGTCTCATGCTTCCCCCTCTTTCTGACCGCCCATGCTGTACATTCAGTTAAATCACAACCTCTGCATTTTCCAACCTTATACGCGTAATCACATTTGTAGGTGTGCCAACAGGTAAATCATTCAGATTCATGTTATTCCCAAGCCTTTCTCTATCTTGCCATAATCGTAATTATTTTGTTCTTTATGATTAAAGCTGTTCCTGTTATAAGCAGTCTTTTTCTCTTTATTCTTGGAATCCTGTATGCACCTTGTAACCATTTTAGATTCATCAAACGTGTATGCCTTATTCTTTTTCAAACCCAACATGGATTTTTCATCCGTGTAATCAGTTGGCACGTATCTGTCAGATTGTATGTAGTTGTGCATTTTCCAATGTTTTATCACTATGATTCCACTGTCAAATGTCAGTACGAATGACTTAGCAATCAACAATCTAAAATCATCATCAGAAGCACCGCACATTCGTTGAATCTTCTTCGGATTGTTGACAAATCCGTCATCATCAGCGTTCATGGATAAATGAAAGTAAAGCATCTGCGTACTACTTGGCATCTCTAAAAATGCATCACTTTCAGTTATCTTCTTAGCAAACATCCTGCGTTCTGCCGTACTAATCACTTCCTTACTTCAAGTTCTTTGTCTTAATTATTGCAAAAGTTCTGGATTGTCAAATATGTTGCCGATAACCTCAAAATGTTCTATATCTTTTGAATAAGCAATCATCTCAATAATAGGTGATACACATACACTTCCATCAGACTTTGTAATTTCTACAGACCAACCGCCATATTCATACTGAATACGCCCAGTATATGCTTCTGAATTAGCATAAGCGTCATAATCTATATAGAATTGTTTGTGAATAATGTCATTTTCCCAGATCAGATTGCCGTTCTTGTCCTTTAATCCTGTGCATTGGCAGATTGTATCTGGAATTACTTCGTGCATCACAATTATTCTTCCGATCTCATTCTTAACATTTACAACATTGCCCACAGGATGTATGTAATACTTTCCATTGGAAACAATAAGATTTCCAGTAACCCAAACATTGTTAAATTCTCCTTTTTCTTTTGGAGTTGTCTTAGCTTTATACAGATATCTATCTTCCATATTTTTTGCCTTTTCCTTTCTTGTAAGAAATCATCTGACCGTATTTCTTTGGTGGTGTTCCTGTATCTAATTGAATTTTTCTGAATACTCTACAATAGTAGTCGTAAACCTGTTGAAATTTATTGTACATTTTCAACGCTCCTTTTCCTATTCGTTGTCTCCACATTCTCTTTCTATTATTTCAAAATCTCTTTTTGGTAATCCTAAAATTTCTACGTATTCATAATAAGGACACCAATCTACAATAACTCCATCTTTTTGATAGATCGTGAGTTTTTCATCATGAAAAATACCTCTATTGCTAAACATCTGTATACGTTCTGGAAAATTTCTCTTCAAAAGAGAAATAATTTCGTTAAGAATGTCCATTTTTGTCAACACTCCTTTAACCGTTTTGCTATCTCGTCAATCTTTTCTTCTTCTAAGATTGTGAAAGCATATTCTTCCTTGATAGCTTTTATAGTGTCATCAACAGCCTTGTTATAGCCCAACTTAAACATATTTACATCTTCAATAGTCAGATTTTCAAATGAATCAACCATTGTCTTAGCAACTACGTTCACGAGCTTCTTGACATAATCCTGAACTTCAATATCAATAGTTTCAATCTCCATCGCTTTCACCCTCTTTCAACAATTTCTTAAATTTCTCAAACTGCTTTTCCGATACCTTATTACCCTGCTTATCCGCTCTGACAGATATCGTAAGGTGCTTATCTGCAATACTGGATAATTCCCTTGCAAGGTTCTTTCTGCCCTGTTTGATGCCGTCACGATAGCCTTTTTGTGGTCGGTATTCATCAATCTGTGCTTTTCCCTCTCCCTGGCTACCGCTTGTCTTGTTACGCAACTGATAGCCATAATCGGCATAGGCTTTAATATAGTGCTGTTCCTGCTTATCCAGTTCTGATATTGGAAAATTCAGAAACCCGATTTTCCAACCGTGATGGTTATCATCAGCGTATAACCCATGTTTTTTTAGACTAAGGTCTATATGCTGATATCCTACAAGGTGTCCTGCTAATCTCTGCAAAATATGTACCGCCTGCCCGATATAAGCGTATCGAAAGCCGTTTTCATCAACTCTGGTCAGAAAATAAATACCGCTGTTATCATCAAGGTTCGGATTTACCTGTAATAGCTTTTTACGGTTCTTCTGCTCGATTGCATACCGTTGTCGTGCATTTGAAAAATCTGCTTTACTCAAATAAATCACACTCCCTAATTAAATGGTAACTCTTCGTCTATTCCGTCCGGTATATTCATAAATCCGTCATTCTCCTGCGTACTCGGACTATCATTACCACCGCTGTTACTGCTTTTACTCTCTGAAAACTCTATCTGCTCAACAAGGCAGTCATTTGTGTATACCGTCTGACCGTCCTTGTTCTTATAGCTTCCAGTCTGCCAACGACCATGAATTTCAAACTTAACGCCCTTGCGACCGTATTTTTCGATAAATTCAGCAGTTTTACCAAACGCCACGCAGTTAATAAAATCTGCATTTGCCTGTCCGTCCTGTTTGAATCTGCGATTTACTGCAAGGCAGAATTTTGCAAATGGCTTATCTGCCGCATACCTTACTTCTGGATCTCTTGTCATTCTTCCTGATATATCTACACTGTTCACTGTATTTCTCCTTTCTCTACTACTTCTAACTGTTCTCTTAACCATTTCACCTGTTTTTCTTCATCAGATATTTTTTTATTAATTGATTCAGCGAAAATACTTCTAGCAAGAAAATCATCTTTTTCAAGCAATATAACAGCGTTCTCGATTCGTTTACCAATATTTTCTTTACTTATTTTTTTCCAATAAAAACCTATAGGGCGTACATGCAACCAATAAGTCTTAGGTTTCTCGTCAGCTTCACACTCTTCAAACTGAATAAATGGTTTACCATTATATGGTTCTTCCAGTATATAAAAATACAATTTCATTGACTTAATCCATCACTTTCTCCTAAAACGGACATTCATCCGCATTTCTAAGTTCCCATTCCATACCGCCCTGTGCAACGCTCACATTTGCACTAGGAACGATTTTACGAATCTCTTCAATAATTCTATCCTTATCGCAAGTTTCTTTCGCTGTGTGGCACAATATGACGTTCTGCAATGCATCTGACTTATTGGTTTCTACAATACCTTTGCAAGTTTCCAATTCGCAATGCCCTAGAATCTTATGTTCGTAATTTGGGATATCCCTGTCCACCATATCCGCTATGTAGTTGCACTCAATCAGCATGTGATCTACCGCCTGTTTCCTAAAACTGTAAGGACAATACTCCATGTCTGTCATGTATAATAGCTTCTGTCCGTCTGCCTTGATGTAAAATCCGTAATTGGTAGTTCCGTTATGTGGCAACTGGAAACACTGGATTGTGAAACTGTCGTATTTCTGCATCTTCGGATTTTCTTCTTCGTATGGTTTCCATACTGGAATACCTATTTTTTCTATTGCGTCTGCGCTTTTGCTGTGGTCTTTATGGATGTGTGAAACCACACACCCAACCACATTTCTGATGTTCCAGTCCAGTCCTCTCTTGATATCCATAATCAATACACCAGAGTCAAGAATAAGGGATTTACAGTTGGAATTTGTTAGTATGTAGCAGTTACCGCTACTGCCTGATGCTAGACAGCGTAATCTCATGATTCAACCTCTTTCCCAATATCTGAAAACCGATAATAGATTTTATTCTCCGCATAATAGTCGTTGTAATCGCACTGTTTGATGTAATACCAGAGTTTCTCGTGACCTAATTCAAGAAAATCTTGCCAGTAATCTGTAGTCTCATAATCTGGTTTTACGAGTTGTCTAAAACTCAATTCGTCAATATCTTTGCTTTGTGACACAAACAAGGCTATGTTCATTATCGTTTCAAACGTAAAGTCTTCTGTTACTACATAGACTACTCTAACCTTTTCGTTACCAGTCCTGTGAATATGCTGTAACTGTGAAAAACTGTTCGGATGATATACGACTCTTTTGCAATCATAAAAAGGGAATGTAGTTTCATCTGTCATGTAGCTTGTATGCATTTCAAGTGGAATACCGTCCAAAATCTTAAATAAAGTTCTGTACCACTCAACGTTTTTTTCATATTGGAATAAAGGGTCGCCGCCGCCAGAAACAGAAACTATATTGTATTTCTTTACAGGATGCAAATATCCATACAAATTTTTCAATCCATCAATAGTAGTTTTGGGAACTGCTATATTGTTTGTTTTGGTAATGCAATATGGGCATTTCCCGTGGCATCCAAAATTTGTTATGATACTCAAATATTTTTCACTCATGATTTACACCTCACTATCTTCTGGAAACTGGAAAACAGCATTGTTAATATATTCTACTTTTGACGGTTGATTATCTGCTTGCACCACAATACCGCATTTCTTTAATCTTTCAAATTCCTTCGCCGCATCTTCCGAAATATCAACATTCTGCATTACGATAGGCATACCGATATATGCATCTCTAAGCATTTCCATAGCTTTCTTTGCTTTTTCCTCCGAACTATAAAGTGCTATATATTTAGGTCTCTCATGTAAAGCAAAGTATGCTACGATCTCCCATCTGTCTAATCCATCTCCATATATTCCAACATATGATTCTTCTAAAGTAACAGAATCATAAGGAATATCTATTGTTCCGTCCTGACTAATTACTCTCATCCTGTACCTCCGTTGCCTGTGCTTCTATAGCTTCGTCAAAGTCTACTGAATTAGCGTTCTCGGCGATATCTTCCTGTGCCAACTGATAAACTTTGTCCATTTCAATCTGCGCCTGTCTTGCCATAGGGTCATAATTCTTAGGATATTTACGTGTTGCATTGTTACACATCTTCCTCTGAATCATGCTTTCTGGCGTGTCAAGCCATGCACCGCTGATATATGGTCTGGCTACTTCACACTGCAACATATCATCCACTGTCGCACACGCTCTTAAAGCATCCAAGATTTCATTTTTCTTAGCCTTGATTTCCTCTTTCTGCTTAGGAGTTGCTTTGTATCTATCCTCACAGATACCAAAAGTGGCATTCATCATGTTTTGCTTGACGTGTGCTAAAAGGTTGACCTTAACGCTGTCTCTGTCTGCCATAAGGTATGTTACTGTTCCGTCTGTAAGTTTTACAGGATATACAACTCTTACAGCCTTACTTGACAATCCTTTTTCTTCCCACTCTGGCGGCGTAACTTCCAGCCCTTTATGCTTGGGCGGTATATATTCGTCTCCTTCTTTTATGACCCAAAACGGATAAACCTTGTCAACGTCTTTTCCGTAGTTGGAAAGCAATGAGTCATAGCCTGTTCCCTCGATACCCATTTCAACAACTTTTACCCATTCATTACCTTGCTTAACGCTTCGTAACTGGAAGTAACACTCTCTCGGATATGCGCTCGCATTCAGTTTAAGGCTTGCACACTGCTCTACAATCTGTCTAAGGTTGCTTGTATCAATGCTCCTCATGTCTGCCTTATCATCATTCTTAACAAGTGTATAAATGCTTGTCATAGCTTCCATTGCGCATTTTTTTGCGTAATCATCAAATTTTACCCCACATGATTCATAATCTCTTGCAATAAGTCCTGTGATTTCATTCGACCACTGGCTTAATGATGTTGTAAATTCTTTTTTTTCTGCTAATGCCTGCTTTGTATCTGCCATAATTATTCCTCACTTTCATTCTTCTTCATTTCTGCTAACATCTTATTTGCATCTTCCAGTGTGAGAAGTGCATATTGAGAACCGATTGTATCTGGAGCTGTAAAAAATTCATCAATTCCAAGCATTACAAAAATGTCACCGTCTTTGTCAATTCCAATAGCTTGTACTTTTTCGTCCTCATTGTACTGTTTAATGCAAAGTCCTTTGTTTCCGTCATCGTCCTCATCATCAATCCAATACAGCCTGTCTCCAATTTTGCATGGAAGAGCTAACAGTCTGCCCTGTTCCTCTAAGTCCTCATAATCTGCCAGTTTGGTAAGAATCTCACCACAATACGCACTAGGTCTGTCATGCTCTATGTCTATAAGTGATTCTTTAGAAGATGCTGTACCGTCAGAATTTCTTTTGCTGTCTGTAAGTCTTTCCATTTAAACCACCTCTAACCTCTCATTTTCATTTACAATCAGCATAATCAACTGTGAATCAACCATTTCAGCAACCTTTGCCTGGTTATCATCGTCAAGTGACTCCGAATCATCAAGGAACACTGGTGTGCTGATTCCACACATTTTCTGAATTGAATTGCAGATATCCACTCTTCCCAAAATCCTGTTGCCCTTGTTGCTCATGGTGGTAAGAATTGATTTACCCTCTACAGTAGGTATGCAAACGGATTTATAATTACCGTTCTTAGCCGTGTCAAACAACTGCCATTTAACTAATGAGAAGTGGCTATTGACCGAATCTGTCAAGGCTTCATTCTTTGCTCTGTCTAACTGGTCTAACAGGGCAAGTATTTTCTCTGCATCCGTTTTCGCCTGTTCCAAGTCTGTTTTCTGATTTCTAAGTTCTTCCAGTCTTGCTTCATCAGATTCCGTGTTTGTAGAAGCTATTTTCTTTTCAACCTCTGCTAACTGCGCTCTGATTTCAGATTCTTCCATCTTTAAAGATTTCTTGATATCTGACAGTGACGTTGACTGCTTCAATAATTCTTCCTTACGGACGATTTCAGCCTGTACAGACTTATAATCTTCCCTGTCGTGGATATCAACATACTGCGGGATAGACTCTAACTTTGCAGTCATTTCTGCGTATTCTTTATTTACAGTGTTCAAATTTTCGTTTAAATCAGATAACAACTGTTCTTTATCTTTTAATAACTTCTGTTCTTTTTCGATTTCTCCTTTAACCTTGAATCCGTCCGTCTCAATTTTACCGATTCTATCAGTTTTTGACTTTTCAAAGGTTTCCATGAGATTCTTAACATCTTCTTCCGGCAACTCTCTGTGACAAGTCGGACAAATAGCTGTATTGGAGTCAAATTTCTCTGCATTGACCGTTTTCCATGCATTCCGCAGTCTTGTCTTTTCCTCTGTCAATTCTGTAATCTTCTTATTGCTGTTGGAAATTTCATTCTCTGCAATCCTAATACTGTGTTTCAGACAGTTGATTGTAAATCTCTTATTCATCATGGTTGCCCTAAGTTCTGCCCTTTGAGATTCTAACTCACTATTAGCCGTATTCTGCATTTCAGAAAGCTTCATTTGCAACTGCATGATATCCTGTGTAGCCTTATCATACTCTGCCAGTAAGTTTTCATTCCCATTCTGCTTGTAAAGGTTCTGTTCAAGCTGTTCTTGTAATGCATTTTTTTGTAAGACAATTTCTGCTGTGTCAATGTCGGATTTAATCTGAATATCTCTTTCCTTTTCCTTAATTTGACCGTCCAAAATTTTAGAATTTGTGTTGTAATCACTCTTTACTTTCTGATTCATAGCCCGAATTTCATCTGCTTTGTATTTTTCAAGCAAAGGAACAAGTTCATGTAATTCAGAATTACTACTTGCAAAATCAATGTCTGATATTTTACTGACAAATTGGAACAAAAATTCTCTCATTTCAGTAGGTTTCTGGTTAATAAAAGCATTGATATTGCTACACATTTTAAACAGCTTCATATTTACATCAAAGTACTCATTAAATGCCTTTAATGTTTTGGGAACACTGTTAATGTAATATGAGTTAGTATCGCTTACGGTTTCAACAACAATACCATCTTTTACTGCTTCACCATATGTGCGCTTCTGCATTTTCTTAGCCGTAACTTCCTTACCGTCAATATCCAGTACTGCTGTGACTGCTGTGTCCATATCGTCTACGCTCTTTCCGTCAACTGTTCTTCTAACCACTGGATTATCCGATAAATCGTAGTCGCAGTTAAAAAGAAGCCATGTGTAGGCATTTACTATACTGGACTTGCCCTTGCCATTCTTCCCCATAATTCTTGTCAGTTCCGAGAAATCAAATTCTGCCTGTGCATACATCATGAAATTTTCAAGAATCAGCTTCTTTAATCTTATTTTCATTCCAACTTCTCCCTACTCTGTATAATTCATTGCATCTTCTGAATCAAACAGTTTCTTTTCTTTCTCTGCCTGCTTGTTTGCTTCTTTATAAAATCCCATGATTCTTAATGCGGTCTTTATGTTGCAAAAGTCCGTATTAACGATATAGTCAACCGCCGCATCAACTCTGCTCTCTAAAGCAACTAACTGCTCATACCGTTCCTGCGAAATAGTGACAGTATCGCAGGATTTAGCCTTAATTAAATCTTCCATATCTATCTCCTAATATTCAAATTCGATAACAATTCTCGGGTTGTATCTGTTGTTGCTAAAATCAACAATTTCGTAAAAATCAACATCTTCATCAAATTTAGCATCTACAGTTACTTCCTGTGTGTTATTTTCGTCTTCTCTGTCAAATTCAGCTTCTACATCAGTTGAAAATTCAGCTTGTACATGAAATTCGACTTCTGTGTCTCCTTTGTGTTTTGCCAATTCCTGTATTAATTCATATACTGTCACGTTCTCACTCTCCTAACTTAAATTCATTCCCAGACAATTCGTAAACTGTCTTAGTCCGTCCGTCTTTCTCATACTGCCTTGACTGGAATCTTCCTTTTATAGTAACTGTCTGCCCTATTTCCAAATTCTTTGCAAATAAAGCATTTACTGACCACACGATACACGGTATGCAATCCGTTTTTCCATTCTTCCGTGAAGATACCACTAGCAACTCTGCTATATATCTTCCACTTTGTGTCTGTCTAAATACTGGTTTTTTTACAATAACACCTGTTATTTCTACATGGTTTCCATCTGCTTCAAATACCATTGATATAGATTCTACATGGACAAATAACTCTAAGTGCGTCCGTTTCCCGTCAAACACCTGTCTACTATGGATAGCACCTGTTATTTTATGTACTGTTCCGTTTTGAATCTGATTCGCAATCCCCTGTTCTGCGATACATGGAATAATGTCCTCATATCCGCTTAATCGTCTAACAATCATTTGAAAGCTGTAGAATCGGATTTTACCTACAGTGTGGCTGTATTTAGGTTTTTCATTCATCCTTCCGCATAGCGTTATCCTGTTCATCTTCCAGCTCCCTTCTGATGTTGAATGCCAGTAGGGAAACAAAACCGCTGTTCGTTTTGAACTCACTCCCGATATACTTTTTGTAGGTAGGAGTTCTTGAGTCCGCAAGTTCTACTGTGCGTGTTACAACTTTATGGACTGAACCGCCTGTAATTCCATGTTCAGATGCAATTTCGTCATACATATCCTGTAGTTTCTTTGTCGGATTTATTATCTTTCCTACAGTCAGTTCCACGATATAGTAGAATCCACGCATACTAGGCTCGATTCCCATTTCAATCAAGGCATTCTCTATTTTTCTAAGTCTGTTATCCATAATCATTCCTCGACTTCAAATCCTACGATTTTTCCATCATTGATAAGAACTCCAACACCTAAGTCCTCACACATTTTTTCTACTTCCGCAATTGTAAAATCTCCCATATCTGTTTTCCCTTTCTTCTTATTTAAAATAGCATTGCTTTTGTCATTCCTCTTGAAGCCGATTTCTGAAACTGCTTCATGTCCTTTATGACCTCTGATTCTGTCCTTCGTGAATCCTCTACAGCCTGTGCGATCAGCATTTCTGCTGTATCTTCATCAAAGTGCTGTTCAAATCTAAACCGTAACGCTCTGATGATATTCGCAAGATCGAGACACATTTCTGTATCTTTACCGATAAAATCCACTCTTGAATCATTTGCTATAATCATGATTCCACCTCTTCTGCTAATTTAGCAAATTTCCATATGACTGTAATATCTGCATCACTGCTCCATGATGTTGCTCCATCACACCATGTATGTACTCTCCCATATTCATATTTTGCAAAATGTCTTTTCTTCCACTGTTCGTTTTCAGAACGTCTAACGCAAATCGGCGTATCGACCGCAACCTTGCTCCAATCAACATGTGGTTCTTCATATTCCTTTTCTGCCCATTCTCTTAACAAAGCTTCGCAATCCTTACCTCTTTCATTGAAAAGGCACTCGGAACATTTTGTTTTTCCACAAATGCCCAGCTCTCCTGACTCTAAATTTACAGCGATTTCATTTTTTTGAAGAGCAATATCAATAATCTGTTCTGCAAACTTCTCTCTATTCTTCATTTCTCAAACCTCACTTCCGCATCAGCAGGAAATCGAGTAAGCTGTTTGATTAAGTCGTAAACTTTCATGTTTCATCCCCCTTAAAATTTTTGATAATCTTGACAATAAATAAAATGGTGTAATAAATTGCATAAAATAACAAAAGACACAAAATATAACTTTTTAAAAATGCATACAAGCAATCAGATAATTTTGTTCCCTGGATAAAAGCATATATGCAAATTGAAAGGCACGACGTAAAAGCTGTTGTATTTAATTTTTCTTTAATAAAATTCATCCTGATTATCCTCTCTATCAATTCGCATCTGACTGTTTTCAGCGTCTATGGAATACCTCTGTTTTTCCATGTCCTCACCCCCAATGTGCTAATACGTTGATGATAATAGAGTATATTGATAAACCTATAGATATTCTGCATAATGTTTTAGTGCTTATATTCTTCATTAATATCCCTTCTTTTTCTTATTTAAAAGCGCAGTACTCAATTTCATACTCTGAAACTATTTTTGTAAATATCTCACGTAATTTCTTATCTTCCTCAATTACATCCATGCGATTCAACTTATTAATTTCTGTTTTCGTGCATCCATTATCAGTCATGCGCTGTTTACGGTTTCTTAATCTGGTAGACAAATCGCATCCTGCTCTACGTTCCAATTCACAATACATTTCTGTACGTAAAAGATTAAATGGTGTAGATGCACTTTTCTGAATACGATTAAATTTAACATTGATTTCATCACGCCAATTATCGAAAACAGGTTTTACAGCTTCTTTGATACTGTTAGTTGTTTCTATTGCTTTCTGTGCTGTTTCCTGTGCCTTGGCGATCTGCCTGTCTCTCTCCTTGTCAGCAAGTTCTTTTTGAACCATCTGATTAAGAAGTCCTTGCAATGCTTGCAATTCTGGAGATAACTGATTGTTGACGCTTTGATGTACATTGAAATAAGAAGAAACTAATTTTCTTTGCACTTCCCATGCCAAATCATCCGTGAATGACTTGACCAACATTAGATAGCCCTGTTCGGTAATGAGTGCTGTTCCGAAGTTACTCATTACTACATTTTCTAGTGTCCGTTTTTCGGACAGTTCAGTATTTTCAAGGTCTGACGGTTTCAAAACGAAATAATCTTCTCCCTCAACAAAATGCTTTCTGTTGTCTGAAAATCTTTTTCTTGCTGTTCCGTCCGGTCTTTCATGAACCATATCAATGTCCTTAAACGTGACCACTCTTTTTCCTTTGTACTCTTTGATGGAAATATCAGCATTTCCAATGTGAATTAATTTATTCAATTCTTCTCCTTTCCTAAATTCTGATAAATTATTCTTTGCTTTCGGAAACCTCTTTTTTCGCAGAATTTTCTGCCATGTTCTCGACCTTGCCAAGAATATAGCCCTTGTCAAAGTCTGACATTTTAGGGATTGCATCTTTTAACTTCTCAACAATCTGCTTTTCCTTTTCACTCATTCATTTCACTTCCTTTCTGTGGTATACTCTCCTTATCAGATAATAAGGAGGTGATACTGTTGGATAATGTTGCTCTTGCTTCTGCTTATGCAAATGCTAAGATAAATGGTTATCAAGGTGATGTAGAAAAATTCAAGTCCGAGTACCGCAAATACTATGATGAATTTATGGATACGATTGATAACACGCCTGCAAAAGTAGAAATTATTAAAAATCCTTTCCGCTAATTTGCTCTAATAGCGATTAAGGCATTGGATAGAGAATCGAGTATTTTGCATTCCTGCAACACATCTTCGGTTCTCTTTTCTTTTTCTTCCATAACGGTTCTTGAAATCGTCAGAGCTATGCTTTCTACACAATCCTCTAATCTGTTCTTTTCACCATTAATTTCAATTGTCATGTTGCTACTTACCATATTCTCGCCTCTTTCCTTTAATTTTAAGGTTTTGTTGACCTTGTAAACAAAGTATAGTCCCTTGGAAACATTTTGTCAATACTTTTTTGTTGACTAGGGGACTTTTTTGTTGTATAGTAATTATGAAAGGAGGGAAAATATTGAATGAACGAATAAAAAAATTGAGAAGTCATTTAGAATTGACGCAAGAAGAATTTTCTTCAAAGATTGGTCTTTCCCGAAATTTTATAGCGCAAGTTGAATCTGGAATAAAAAAACCATCTAGCAGAACTATTTCTGACATATGTGAGAAATTTAATGTTAATGAAGAATGGCTTTTGAATGGAACTGGAGAAATGTTTGTAAATTTACCAAAAGAAGCGGAAATATCTAATTTTCTATCTGATGTTCAGCATCTTAATGATGATAATTTTCAAAAAAGATTGATTTTAGCACTTGCTAAACTAGATTCTGATGGTTGGCAAAAGTTAGAAGATTTGATAGACGCAATTACAAACAAATAAAAAAAGGACTAGGGCATTGCGCAAACCCTAGTCCTTTTCATACTTCATTGTTCTTTTTATGTATACATAGATGAATTGTAAATTCTTTAAATCTTTTATTTCATCTAGCATCTTTTTTGATTCTCTCTTGTAAAATTCTGCATCATTGCCATTATCCCCTGCCATATCCTTGCCCTCTCTACAACTCTGATTCATGTAATCAACCCCTGTCCGTAATGTTATGACACCATTATAGAATATACGTTCTATTCTGTCAACTAAATTAGAACATTTGTTTTGTAGTATGGTTACAGGACGGTACGCCACGCCAATAGCAATACCGCCCCTGCCAGAACTTGAAGCACCACATCACTGTGGACAAGTTTATTGTACTTCTATAAGTGCAAGGATTCAAGAAAATACGTTCGACATATTCTGCGGTAAAATTCGACAAATTACAGCAATCTGTAGTGTGGCTTTTCTTCTTTGAATATCCAGTACCGCAAATAATCGTCAAGAATAATTGCAATCGTTCCTACAATTATCCATAACAGGCTGAATGGTAGGCATATCTGCCCTAACAGATTCAACGGCATATTGCTGTAATCCCATACATTCCAACCTAACCATATATTTACGATAAGACCGCATACAAACTCTAATATGGTAATTGCTGTCGCAACCTTTATTGATTGCAGGATAAGCGGATAATCCCAGTCTGTGCGTTCGTTCTGTTCTCCTGCATACAGGAAGCATAAACCGCCAAGAATGAACATTGTCCAATGGCTACGACCACGATATAACAGCTCTATGCACACATAAAGAAAGCCACCTATCGCAAATAGAATAAGTGGCTTGATAATCTTACGCAATACCTTTACTTGCGTAGATATCCGCAAGCACTTCTGAACGATATTCAGCAGGAATAGTCATTCCATATGTAACATTCTGGACGGACGTAGAATCTTCTAAGGAGTTGATATAAATACGCAAATCTCTGAAATACGTTACTGCATACGTAACCGCCTGCATAGCTGTTTCCGTAATCAATCTCATGTCCGTGTTGCTGTAGTATTTACATGGTTCATTCACATCTGATGTATGCCACGGTATCTGTGTTTCTCCCTGCGCAACCTTAGTCTGCAATCCCATAAGGCTTGTCTGATCATGGTCTGTCAACGTGAAATGTTCAATTGTTCCGTCTGATAAGGTAACGTCAACACCGTTCTGTATTGATTCCTGCTGTGCCGCATTCATTTCTGCAATCTTCTGCTCTTTCAGTTCGTCAAGAGTCGGTTCAACAGGTGTTGGCTGTGGCTGTTCCTCATAAACAGAACCGTTATTAGAAAGCTGATATCCGTTATATTCTGCTGTTGTATCGTCATTCCTGTAAACGGTATTATATCCGTGGTAAGAATCACCGCCAATGTCAAGTTCTCCTTTTTCATCTAAGAACAAATCAAATCCGTTTGTGTCTACGACAACTGCATCATGGAATTTCAGTGTTACTACGTGTTCCGATTCCGGGACTACGATACACTGGATTATTTTTTGTGAATCTAAAAATTTTAGGTATGCCATGGGCTATACCTCCTTTCTTTTATAAATTAAATAGTAATTTAGTTATTCTAACTTAATAATAACATCAGAATAATTTCCACTTGTTTTTAAATTTCTTTCACTATCTTCTAACGCTTTAAGCACTGTTATATTCGCCATTTGATAATTAACAAAATAAGTAGTTGTATAAGGCATGTCGTAATATTGATAAATAGCACCATAAAAATCATGATAAATTGCCCTATAGTCTACATTTCTCACTATTACATACAAGTTATTTTTTTCAAAACTTGTTTTTGCCATTGCAGTGGAGACATTGCTATTAATTGTTACATAACGGATATACAGATAATTATTAGCTCCCGTTGAGGTGAAATTGAAGTCAAGAGTAGCTCCAGCTCTTCCTGTAACTTTTACTACATAGTATCTGCATCTGTAATATACACCTGTTGCACTTGTTATATCTGATAATAGCAACGTTGCACCCGTTGGTAGTTCTAACGTCGTAGTAGCTCTTGTATCTTCGGGGTGTGCAAGTATAATTACACAGTTATCAGATGGTATTTTTATTGATACTGTAGCTGTTGATTTACCGTTGCCTATAGGTGTATCCGAATAACCACTAACGATATTGTTTGCTAAATTACTATCTAATGCCTTAACTGCCAATGCCCCAGCAATATATCCAGACTGTGTATTTGCTTTTATCGTTTCTAAACTGTCAATAATCTTGCTTGCATCTGCCGCATTATTTACAGCTTCATTTGTTGCATTTATCTGCGCCGCTCCGAATGTACTCCCAACCTGTGTATAATCTGTCACATCTTCAAAACTGACTGTACCGTCAATGTTCTGAATCATTTTGAATCTACGCTTGCCGTTCATATTTTCTTTTAATATATCGTCTTTAAAATTGACAGGTAAATTTGCCTTTGCCATTTATATTCTTACCTCCCTAAATGCTCCCAGTCTGAATGGCAATTTCCTAAGAGTGGCTTTCTGCCGCTCTAGTAAGTCATTCATTTGCAACGTAGCCGACTCTATACGGTTTAATTCATCCCATTTGATAAACTGTCCGTTATTAAAGAATCTTTGTGATACTCCGTAGTCTTGTGTGAATATGTTCTTGTTAATCGTTTCAAGATTGCTTTCAAAAGCATTAAAAGCCGCCGCTGTAAACCATCCTGTGTAATCTTCAATATCTGCGCCCATATCCACAATTGAAAACTGCTTATATACTTCCTGTGCTAGTTCATACAGATAAGTCAAATTGTTCTTAATACGGTTATAGTCCACATAATTGAATCTGTCGGTTGCTTTCCAATTAGTCTTAGGAGCATGCCATAGGCTTACTTCCGATACCGCTGATTTATCTATGGTTACATTTCCTGCATCATCATAAGCAGACACCGTAACGGGATAATCACCCGATTCTTTAGGTGCTGTAAGGCTTCCAGTATACGTTGAATTGCTATGTTTTAAATCGGTTGTATCATCAGCAACCGTCGCTGTTACTTTAGTTATTGCCAATTACAGCACCGCCTTTCTTGCTTTCATTGTTCCCGACCATGCACCATTAAATGTTATTTCATTTTGGTACGTCCTTATCATGGTTTCTCCACGGTCTTTTAATTCCATATAATATAAGTCGTTTGCATCCGTTCTGGGGTCTCCACGCCATTTTATCTGATAGTCAACATCCCCTAAATAATAGCTTGCAAGCCATTCTTCTAGGTCTTTTGCTAACTCTGTTGTACTGATTAACGGATTTTTCCATGTCTTAATATCCCCATTGTCATTATGTGTGACCGTGTAGCCGATTTCCTCGGTAACGTACTCATATCCTTTAATTACATACTTAACAATCGTTTCTTCCGTCATACCGCTAAACTGTAGAGTCGCATAATAACTGCTACTGTCTGTAATCTGCACCGATATAGTGCTTGGAATCGGATTTCCACCGTCATCTGTTCCGTTATCAATTACTGCAGTCAGTCCGTAACAGGGATTTTGAAAGTATACCGTATGCACATTGTTAGCAGGGCTAATGGTAATCTCTTCTGTTGAGATATCCTTATTCTCACTTGATTTACGGTATTGTGTCTTAATTACGCTGATAGCCTTGATTTTATTTTGTCTTACTGCTGTAGGGCTGGCTGTCATGTCATTCCTTGTGATATGGTAGTCAGTGACATCCCCAACAGTGATATTATCTACCGTGATTCTGCTGTTCGGCTGTGCTTTGGTAAATTCTAATACAATTTTGTCAAACAGATTAAATTGTTCAAATGTGGTGTATTCCAGTTCCCCACCCTGTTCTACCGTGTAGCTGTCCACCTCTAAATCTTGGTAATACGTTGTTACCTTGAATTGCTTCGGTGCAACATTCCTAAACTGCACTTGCAATCCATATGCTACAAATGCCGCTTCCAGATTAATTGTGATTTTGGGATTCTCGTTGAAATTACCGTCCGAATCTGCAATCTGTGAACTGATATATCCTGTCTTTAGATAATTGCTGTCAGGGGGCATAAAAAATACAGTTCCGTCAACTGTAGAAAAATTGGAACTGCATATTGCATAGTCTTCTTTATCTTCTCCATTCAGCACATCAGATACATGGCTGTATGCTGTCTCTCCGTTGGATAATGCTGTCATATCTGGTATGAATGAAGCCTGCATATGGATTTTACTGTTTCTATCTTCAAATAAAACACAACGTCCGGCATTAGCGATTATCTGTAGTGCTTCGCTGTGCTTTACTGCTGGCATAGGATTCTGTACTTTGATATTCTTTAAATATGGGTCTATGAAGTACTCTCTATCGTCTGTTATGCCTGCATCATTCAGAACGTCAATTGCAAGGTCATATAGGCTTATTCCAGTTTCCCTGTAAAGTCCACGGTAGTACTTACCTGTCATGTAATCGAATCTGTCAGTTGCCGTAAACTTGGCTTCCGTATCAGTTGCCGACCATGTTTTAAGGTAGGTTGTTTCCTCTGGTAGCCATTCTATTTCGTTATTTCCCAACACATCATAGCCGAATTGAATCTTTACTTCCTGTCCGACTTCCATGTAAGCAAGTGCGCTGTCTGGATTGTCTGGAGAATAATATTGATTCTGATTGTCTATCGTCAGTGATATATCGTTAGACGGTATCGTATCTGTTATGGAAGATACATACTGTTTACCGCTGTATTTTTTTACTTCCTTATTGCTAAATGCGTTGACGATACCGCAATAAAACTGATATATCCTAAGTCTGCCCTGTCCATTTATCATTTTTGTAGGTGTAATGATGATGTAGGAAGTACCGTTGAATACATCTTCTGTCACCCAGTAGGATTTATCATTACCGCTGTAAAAGCGTGTAACGCTGTCATTTTGGACTGTAAAATCAACTGGGTAATATTCTCCCCAGTCTATTGTTAAGCCCTTTATATCAAGCCCTGTAACGCCAGAAAAGGATATATAGATAGTACCCAATATGTTATCTGTCACAATTCCATTATTGTAAAAATCCAATGTACTGTTCTTTGGTGGCAGAAAATACATTGTACCGTCTACCTTGGAAAAATCCTGCTCTGCTGTGGCGTATACATTGTCTACCGTGTAATTATTAAAAGGCTTTCTCACGTCCGAAAAGTAAGTAACAGACGTACGATTATCTACAGCAACATTTTTCTGTGCCTGTGAGTTTATTACACCGATTGTCGCTTTTATATATCCCCTGTTACGTCCTATGCCTTTCATGGACTGCTTATAGGATTTTGATACGTTCTGCATAACTACCACCCACAATCTATCAAGTTAAAGGACAATGTTTCGTCTTTGGTTATCATGTGCGTAAGTCGGTCAACGAATAGCGGTACGCCTTTTCTGTCTCCAGGGTACATAGTGATTGTGATAGGATTGCCCGGATTCTTCATGTCTTCAAATGTAACAGGAACATAGAACGGTTCGATTGCCTTTAACATCATTTGTCGCTGTTCTGGTGTCAGTCCTACCCATTTCAGATTGTCCAGTTTATATAAATCTCTTCCGACTCTCTGACCGATAACTGCATTATTCGCGTTTCTTCCTGCATTTACTGTAGTAGATATCGTCCATGAAAAGCCGACAGCGGGGCAAGGGAAGTCATACCCATTAACATTTAAGAATGAACTTATTGACATAGCTTATCCCTCCAACATAGCTTTAATAACCAGACAATCAACCATGTAACCAGACTGTGTACAAGCTTTAACATCATCAAGACTTTTAAGAATCTTAGCTTTATCTGCCGCCGCATTGATAGCTTTATTTGTAGCGTTGATATTAGCTGCTTTAAACTCGCCGCCAATCTGTGTATATGTCGTTACATCTTCCAGTGTCACCGTTCCGTCTGAATTGGTAGTCATTCGGTATCTGCGACGACCACCCATTTTTTTATCCAATATATCGTCCTTAAAATTTGTTGGAAGTGTTGCTTTTGCCATTATGTCAACCCCCTGTTCATTGCTATTGCAAAGTATATTGTACAATGTATTACGTTTACATAATTAATAATTTATATAAAAGAAAAACACCTACGTTATGTAGATGCTGTTAATTTCTTTTTAATAGAGCCGAAAATACGGCGCTACTTTTTATGCATAAAAATAGGACGGTCAAGTGCCGTCCTACTTAATTTTCTTATTTATTTCCCTACAAATATTATCTTATCTTCTTTCCAGAAATTTACATCATATTCAAGCTCTATGCTGTTTGCGTCTTTTGGCACTTCAAACATTACAGTTCCTTGTGTTTCTCTGCCCTTAGACAATGTTGCATCAAGCCCATTATCATCACCTAGCCATGTTTGATCACATTTGGAATTATCAGCATAACATTCCCAATTAAGCATTGATGATACAGACTGGTCATGGTCTGATATATTTTCAAACTTGAAAGAAAATTCCCAGTAAGTATATCCGTCCTTAGGTTGTAAAAACTGGTTATCACTTTCATATTCTTTAGCAGATATAAAAGTAATTCTCATGTTTTCTGTTTCAACAACGTCACCCACATTAAATACATTGCTAACGGGTTCTTCTTTTTCTGCCGTCTCTTCCTTTGAAGTTTTAACCTCGTCTACTTTTTGTGGGTTCTTATCTTTGTTTGTAGTTTCACTATTTCCACCTCCAAATAAAGATACAAGAATTAAAAATACTAAAATCCCTAATACTACCCACCGTACAGTATGGCTCTGCTTCTTTTTGCAGTTCGGGCAGATTTTTGCTTTCTTTGGTATCTGCGTCATGCAGTATTTACAAGTTTTCATTTCTGTGTTTTGGTTATCCATGTAGATATCCCCCTCTTTTTTTTGACAATTATATCATATTAAGAGGGAGATTTCTACAAAAGTTTACCATAACTTATGCAAAACTAAATCCGTTACGGTTTCTTCTTTCGTCTGTTGCACTAACAAGCTCTCTTCCGTCTATATTGATTGTAGAGTCTTTATCAGCAATAATTTGCAGTAGTTGTATTGCTGTGGATAGAAGTTGAGCAGTGTTTGTGCCACTATCGTACACAGCTTCTTTAATTCCTGTTATTTCTTCATTTGGTGCTACCGCTGTTTTACCGCCAATCGTTCCTACCAGTTCGGGACCTGCTTCATTTGCATAAAAAAGGCTTCCTGTTTCTGGGAAGCCACCAGTCGAAAATTTTGGGATTCTTGGAAGAGATACATTGGGTATATCAATACTAAAGCTAATCCCCGGTATTTTGCTTGCCGCTTCTGCCAACTTTTTTAATCCGTCTATAGCATGATTAACAAGGCTTTCTACGCCACTGATTACACCGTTCAGGAATTCAATAGCACCATTAGCAGCTAATTTAAAAGCATTTTTAAAGGCTTCTGGGATTTTATTGAGCATAGTGTCCCATCTTTGTTTAGTAAACCATGGCGCAACATTAACAGTCCACCATGTGTTTATGTCCGTTTTCCATTTTGTGATAGTTTCTCCAAATTTTGTAGAAAAAGACTCTTTTATATTGTTGAGCAAAGTAAGCCATGTATCTAATGAGAACCATGGTACAACGCTTTCTTCCCACCATGTGACAAGAGCTGTTCCATTCCACCATTCTACGATCTCATTCCATTTTGTCTGAAATGCAGTAGTGACATTGGTAAGAAGCTCTGACCATTTTTCGATAGAAAACCATGGTGCTACGTAATTCTCCCAAAACTCCGTTATACTTTCCGTAAAAGAATCAAACATAGAGGAGAATCCCTCTACGATTCCTAATAAGATATACTCTCCTAAAGGCTTCATGGTTTCCGCAGGGGAATGAATACCGAATACGTCACAGATTGCATTGTAGATAGCTGTAAACAGGTCTTTTACTGGTTCTAAGATAAATGCTATTGCCCCTGCAAATCCGTCTAATATTCCCTCTAAGATGTATACGCCACCTTTTTTGAAGTTATCTTTTGCCTGTTCAAAAAGGCTCATTGTTTCATCCCAGTTGAACAATGTTGTCAGAGTTTCCCTCATAGCATTTACAAGGAAATTTCCAACCGAATCAATAGCATTGTCTATAGCGTCATTAACTTTTGCTGGAAATCCTGTCCATGTATTTGTATCGAAAATAGTTCCTTTTAAAAATTGGTCTTCTATGGTAGCCCATATTGCCGCAAGATTTGGAGAAAAAGCAACAGAAAAACTGGTTAAATTTATCAGTAAGTCAGAATATCCTATACCGCCTTTTAGTCCAAAGTCTATTGCTAACTTTATTGATTTTTTTAATGATTCCCATAAACCGCTTGCAATTCTTACCGCACCTATTTTTTTCAAAAGCAATGTTCCAACAATAAATTCTACAGTATCTATTTCTAAATTTGAGAAAAAGTCATATAGTCCGTTAAAAACTGTTTTCCAGTCTACTTTATCTAAGAATCCATTGATAGCATCTTTTATACCGTTTACCCATTTATTCAAGGTATTAGCTAAAGCCGAAAAATCAAACGTAGCAAAGAAATTATTGATTGCATCTGCAATATTCACGCCAAACTGATAAAAGTCAAACGTTTCCGAAAAAGACTGTGCTGCATATACGATAGCATTCAAAGTATTTGCCAAAGTCTGCGCAACCTTACCGAATAATGTTCTGCCCTCTCCATCATAGTCAAGTAAACCATTCAAGAATTCTGCAAGTCCTGTACCGAAGTTTCTAGCCTTTTCGAAAACACTATCCCATTCTATAGAATCCATGGTTCCTATAAGGGTATCTCTTACCTTATTTCCTAACTGTTCAAGAGTCTTAATACTGCTCTCATAGTCCTTAAAAATGGTATCTACCTGTACAAGACCGCCTTGTGTCTTATCAACCTTGCTTGCTCCTGCACTGCCGCCACTGCCCTTACTGTCCTTATCCTCTGAAATAATATTTAATTCATCAATTCCAAGAAGATTATTTTTCAGTTTTTTAGCGTTCTTTGCCGCATCACCAGTAGCATCTGAAAAATCGTCCATTCCGTCTGCCCAGTCCTTGGCTACACCGCCAGCAGATACCTCATACTTCCAACCGAATATTGAGCCTAAAGCATTGGTAACAGTCTCCGCAAATGCAATTACATACTGCATTGTCTGATTCAGTGTACGTACAAATGGCTTGAATGCGTTGATTAAAGCACCACCAATAATAGATGCAAGCTGTTGGAATGACTGTGTAAGTACTACTAACTGATTATGCCATGTGTCCGCTGTACGTGCAAAGTCTCCTTGTGCGGCGGCTGTATTCTGCATAACATACTGATAACGTAACATAGCCTTTTGTGCCTGCGTCATTGATGTTATATCAGCATCTAACCCCTGTTTTAACGCCCATTCTTTTAGAGTTGCCTGCGTCAAATCAAGACCATATTTCCTTAAAGGCTCAGTTTCACCTGTGAAAATAGCCTGTAAATTCCTTGCAACATCCGTCTGTGACATATCATAGAAAGATGCCATATCTGCGGTCAGTTTTGTTAATTCCAAAGACATATTCGCCATGTTTTTCTGTGAGAATCCCATGGCAACGCCCATAGCTTGAAATCGGCTTGCTACCTGTTTTGCCATCAGCTCTGACATACCAAAGTCCTGTATAGAGGTCTTTGAAAAGTCCTGTATCAGTTTTTCGTAATTTCCGAATGTCGTCCTTACAACGTTTTCTACTTCCGTCAATGAGGATGATATGTCGATTGCATCCCCCAGCTTATGGAACGCTCTGAACAATAGCCAGTATGATGCATATAATTTTCCAAAGGCAGAAGCAAGGGAAAAGCTGTTTATCTTTGCACTTTTAGCAGACTTGCCAAAAACATTCAGACTGCTTGCAAGGGAATTAGCCGCACGACCACTAGAAGAACCTGTCCTTGCAAGTTTAGCCAGTGCATTTGTCATGTCAATAATGTTTCTATTGACTGTAGGTGCTTTGGAAAGTGTTGTCATAAGGCTGTTCATAGCTGTAGCAAGTTTAGGGATATTCTCAATAGCTTTGGTCGAGGACTTATAACCTAACTGTGAAATTCCTCTTGCCAGTTCTGATATCTGTGCAGTAGCAGAACTACTAGCCTTAATATTTCCAAACGCTTTACTAAGCTGGTTCATAGAGGATGCCGCACGGTTTATTTTTGCTGTGTCTACTGTGGATATCTTTTCTATGCCCTTTGCAAGCCTTGTAAAGTCTGTTGTCTTAACATTATTCATGCTCTGCATGGCACTTGAAAGCCTATTTACACTATTCGCAAGACCATTCAAATTACTGGTATTAATGCTGTTCAATGAAGTAGACAGTTTATCAAGTTTTGTAATCAGCTTGTCAATCGCATTATTCGCCTTTGTTGCCTGCGCTTTAATTTGAATTTCCAGTGAATCAATCTCTGCCATACTGCACCTACTTTCAACTGTTAAAGTGAGTGACTATCTCCAACCGATAGCCAGTAAAAAGGGCAGTAGACTATGACCTCTACCGCCCCTGTGTTATCTTTTCAGGTATTCTCTTGTTACTTTTCCTGCCTTGCAATCTACCGTTATTCCTACACGTTTTTGGAAAACTCCGATTGCACTGGCTGTATCATTTCCCAATATACCGTCAATATTGCTCTTGCCTTTTGCATTTGTGGCAGACAGGCACTTATGATAGATAAGTTCCGTCTGTAGCCACTTCACATCATCCCCACGCATACAGGGTACTTTCTTATAAAGGATTCTCGTAGGCTCTGGATATGGGTTATTGTGCGTGTCGTAGACGTTCTGTAATTCGTTTAATTCACGATACCATACATTCATATCAACATTGCCATTAACGCCGCTTACAGCTCCTTTAGACGTGTACTGCCACCCTATCAAACTATCAATCTGTGGCTGGTACTTCAAGTCCATGTTTCCTTTATTCTTTCCATATGCCGCAATCCACATAGGATATTTCACGCCACCATATGGCTTGATGTAGGAATTGTAGAAAGACTTTCCAGTATACACTCCGAATGCAAGCCCATAACTTCTGATAACATCACCGTAAGCGTTGATAATATCAATCAGCTTGCTTCTAAGTCCTCTCTGACAGTTGTCCTCAACGTCCAGCCATACCATTGTCTCACGACCATTAAGAATTTCTGCTACTTTTCTTGCATCATTTCTAGCCTTTGTAACTGTTGTCGCATAGCTGTAGTTGTAAACGCCCTGTATCGTCAATCCGTTTGCTTTACAGCCTGACCAGTTAGCTTCAAACTGCTTATCACGGTTCAAGTCCTTACGGATGATTTTAAGGATGGCAAACTGGATGCCGCTTGCCTTGACTTTTGCCCAGTCAATAGTTCCCTGATATGCCGATACATCTATACCGATATAACTCATTTTTTATCAGCTTCTTTCTTTTTGTGATTCAATTCAAAATTAACTCTCATGGCTTCCAATTTTGCCACAAACAGCTCTCTTTGTCTGTCCATTTCTTCTTCCGATAATGGCTTATTCTTTTCTTCAAGTTCTTTCATTATGGGCTTATCAATGTAACTGCTACGTGCTTTTCTGCCATTCAAGCAATGGTCAATAGCAACCGTAAGAGCAGATATGCCATATGTGCCAAACATAAGCCATGCGTCATTGTCATTTTTCTGTTTTTCCAGTCTGTATGCCAGTTCGTATGGTCTTAAATCAGAAGGACAAGACCAGTCTATATCATGCACTGTGAGTCCATATCCCTTAGTTACAGCAAGCCAATAAGGACGTATTTCCTCACAGTATAATTTCCATGTTAATTCTCGGCTTTCTGCTTGCTGTTCGGAGTTGCCGCCTGTTCTTTCTGAACCTCCCTCTCGAACATCTTCTTTAAAAAACCGTTAGAAGTCATTTCCTCCTGTAAATCTGTAAAGAAGTCTGTTACGTCTACTTCACCATTATCTACATAATTTCCGACAAGCTCAAAAGCCTTATTTTTTGCCTCCTCGTAACCCTCTTTGGTATCAAGGTTATAGCCGAACTCATCAGCGTGAAACTTCTGCAATCCGACCAGTACCATTTCTGGGATAAATAAAAGCATATTTTCAATCTGCTCCATATTATCCTGTGCGTTCTCTTTCATAGATACGGACATTTTTGCTACTCTTGAAAGCAATCTTGATTTCAGTGTCGGTTCATAACCGAATTTGATTGTGTATTCTTTTTCATTTACTTTAATTTTCATCATATTATTTTCCTTTCCCTTACTATTAGTAAGAAAGGGGGCAGTCCTAAGACCGCCCCTGTTTTTTAATCTAACTTAGGTAAACGCTACCTTTGTTTCCATGCCCTTGTATTCCTCGATTGTAAGGTTCATCTCAAGGGTAAGCAACTCATTCTGTGCAAACTCTGGCGCAGGAATTGCTGTAGGCGGCTGTGCCACAACAAAGAAAGCCTTTTCAAACTTAGGAATGATCGTCTCAAACCACATTCTTTTACCACCTGTCAGCGCTGTGTAAGTAGATATTACCGTTTCCCACTGCGTAAGAGTTTCTGTTGTAAAGTTAATAGTAACTGCAAATGAACCGCCTGTATCACCACGCCCCTGAATGTATCTGGAAACTAAATCTTCCAGCGCAGATGCATCAATCTGTTCATTCTCGATTGTGATACCGCCGATAGCATTAATTCTGTCCAACTGGGTAAATGTATCTGGTTTTGTTCCTGCTGTATCTTCTACGCCATACCCAAACGTAATACCCAGACTGGATAAGCCAGCTATAGTTGCCGCCATATATACCGTCCTTTCTACCGCTAATTAATGCGGTCAGTGACACACCCTGTTGTGTGCCAGTTAATAGTTATTGTAACGGGTCCATAGAGCCGAATAATCGGCTTGCCCTAAATGTTGCCGTCCTGATTTTATTGGTTATCGTATAATCAGGGTCTCTTACCTCGAACCTCTTCCATTTAAAAAAGTTGATAGCCGTTGCTGTCATATCAACTAATTCTGCCCTGTCTTCTGCTTTTTCGCCTTGGTAGTTAATGGTAATCTGAAATGTTGGTCTTACAGCGTTTATCCTCTCGCCTGTTAAATCCTGTCCTTCTTCTTTAGCGCCTATCTGTCTCATTAGCACTGTAGGAAACTTCGGTGTTCCTGTGACTGCTTCATCCTGCGTGATGTACAGATTTTTGTACTTACTGCCATATGCAAGTTTCATCTCATGAGAGAACATATTGAAAATCTGGTCTGGCAATCGTAACACCCATGAATTATCAATCACTGCCGAACACCTCCTTTGCAGTTTCGAGAATTATTTTCCTAAGTTCATTAGCCGTGTAGTACATGAATGGTCTGCTAGGCATACCTTCCGTAAACCACCATTGACCGTTATCGTCACGGTAAAACCATCCGTAGCGTCCGTCTGCTAACTTTCTTATAGTCTTACCGCTTGCATATTCCCATGTAACACCGTCTGGTAGTTCTCCTGGATATGGTGATTCCTGTCCTACAATTCCTGTTCCAAACTCTACGAACAATGCTGATTCATCATCAGCTATAACCGAGTATACGCCACCGCCTTTTATATCTCTTACGTGCTCTGAATGAATACTTCTCATCAAATCACCAGTAAATACTGCATCAAGGTCTGTTACTTGCAATCTTGCAATCTCTACGCCCTTTTCAGCAAGTTTTTCAGCTAATAGCCTACATTTATACTCTAATGAGTTTTGATAGCTCCTAAGTTCTTGTATAGCGTTCTGTATTGATTTCTGGGATAATTCCATCTTGATAACTTTTCTTGCCATATCAGCACCTACTTAACAACTTTCTGCAATAAAAAAAGGTCTGCGGTCAGACCCTCATCAGCTACGCCCTTTACAACATAGTCTGCGCTATCTTCGTCTGGAAGTCCGTTATCTTTCAATATGACTTCTGACTTTTTCCATATAACATCTCCTGCTTTAATTGGCAAATAGCCTTTATCAGTGCAAATCTGTACATAGGACGTGCTATCGTCAATACCGAACTGCTTTACCAGTACTTCACTCAATTTATTTGAGATGTTGGCGTAAAAAGTAACTGGTTCTGCGAATCCGCTGACTTCCTGTGTCTTAGGAATCGGATTGCCCTGTGAATCAAGGTATGGAATAAAAGTACCACTGGAATCCGTATATCCCTCATAGACAGGATTTCCATCCTCATCAGTAACAGGGATTGTAACTGATTCTACTTGCAAGGCGTATTTCATTTTCTGCTTATTAATATCAAGCATTTTTCTTTACCTGTTTATAAATCTGATTGACGCCTGTGCTTGATAATCCGGACACAATTCCTACTGCGATTGCATTAAGAATGTCATTTGCCGGAAAATCTGGAATTACATACATTCCAACAATACCTAAGATACCGCCTGCAATGCCTACGATTATAGGAATGTAATTATCCTTAATGTGTGGGATTGCTTTAGCTCCTAAGCCTATCAGATATGTAATTACAACGATTGCAACTACTGTTGATACTGATGTTATATCCATTTTAATCCTTACCTCCATTCTTTAAGTGAATTTCCTGTATTTCGTTATACATTTTGGTTACCATACCATTACCGCCCAATGCGTGATATGCGTTATACATTTCAACAAAATTGTCATACGCATAAGATGGTATTTCGCCGAGTTTCATATACTTATCGTGATATTCGATAAGCTGTACTCGCAAAAGTAACATTGTACCTTTACTATTGGCGTCTTTGTCTTTTTTCTGTTGCTTCAGAAGCCAAACTATATAACCAAGCAATATTGGTAACGCTATGGTGTAAGTCTGTAATAAAATTTCTTTCATTTTATATCTCCTGCAATTTAATACAGGCACACTGCCCTCCACCTCTTACTGTGTGCCGCCTACAACCATATTGCCGACATCAGCAATATGGTCATGCACAATCTTCTTATATAATCTTAACAAACGGATATACACCAGTAAGAAGCGTACTTCTGTCTACCCATTTACGGCTTACTGCACCGTTTTCTGTATAAGACTCCATGTACGCTTCTCCTGCCTGTGAACGGTCATAAACCGTTAGGTTAATGATTGTGTCCTCAAATTGCTTCAAGTCGTTGTCAATCTGTTCCTGCGTATAGGTCTTAGGGTACATCCGCTTGTTGATTACCTCATTGGTACACTGCTTTATAAGAAGCTCTAACCTTGGGTTATCTTCCTTATGGTCGAATACAGTAACATCAGACATAATTCCTGTATCTGGGTCTGTGACTTCCTCAGTATGAAATTGTCCTAATCTGATTTTTACTTGTTGTAAAATACTGTATTCTTCCATGGCAACCCCTTATAAGCTCATAAGCTCAATTAGCATCTTCTTGATTTCCGCACCGCTTATAGAATCAGCATTAGCAATTCCTTTTTCTGTCGCAAGTGCCTGTAAGTCTGCTGTACTCATACGGTTAATATACGTTCTTGTATACTGAAAAGAGCCAGAGTGTTTTTCTTCCTCTGGCTCATATTTCAGCTCATCACCGTATATCTGTTCCTGCTGTACCTGTTCTTTTTCTGGTAATTTATCTCCCTGTCTGACTGAATTAATTTTATGTCTGCGTAAAAGCATCAAATCACCGCCTTACTTGCCAAACTTAGCAAGAACAACCTTGGACTCATTGCTCAATACTGCTGTGTAATGTTCATCAGCAGAAATAACAGTTGTCTTTGCAAGAATGTCTCTGTCAGATTCAATCTCAACTGCTCTCTTCATGTAGATTGTCAGTGCGCTTTCCTCTTCGGATGCACCGTCTGCACTTGGGTCTTCGTTAGGGTCTTCTGCGGACACAATAACGATAGGGCAAGCCCAGTATTCAGTGGAAACGGTGTTTACCTTATCTCCTACTGCCAACTTCTCATTAAGAGTATGTGCAAGTGCTGTGTCCAGATGAATGTTTGTTGTGTCCTCTGCTGTTCCATCTGCTACGATTGTGATAGTACCGCTTGCATTCTTTGTGTACTTTATCAGCTTTACTTTCTTAGATTTGACGACCTGTGCGCCTGCGATAGAGCCGATTGTACCATTCATAATTACATTGAGTGGGTACTTATCATTACTCTTGAAGTCATCATCATTAAGTAACGTTGCTTCCTGCTCTGGATTGATAAACAGGATTTTTGTAAGAGAAGCATCCGACTCATCATCAAACTTGCTGTTAGCAGCTACCACAGCAGAATAACTTATTGCTGCGCTTGTACCATCATATGTAAGAGATGCTCCACACAAAGCGTCATAACTGTCGTTATCTACTTTTGCTGCTACAGACATTGCTAACTGGTTAATAGCCGTGCCGATAGGGTCGCCATAACCAGATAAAGCCGCTTCGTCTGTAATTTCTACTGCCTTTCCTGCCTTCTTTACCTTTGCTTCTGTAGTAGTTGTTGTAAGTACGGTAGTTCCCATAGCCACACCTTCTGCTACGTCCTCTGCATCACCGATATATGCATATTTGGGTACGATAATTGTACTGCCTGGTCTGCCTACCAATGTGCTGTCAATTCTTGCGATTGGTGCAAACTTGATCTTCTTAGGTAACTTAGCAGATACCATATCTGCCATAACCTGTGGGTCTACTAAATTGGCTAATTTTGTCTGTGCCATATTTTTTACCTCCGTTATTCTGTATATTTCTTATAAATTTCTGGGTACTGATTTTTAAATTCAACACGCTGCTGATAGCTCATCTTTGCAAACTGTTCTTTACTAGGTGCGCTGTTATCTCCTGCTCCTGCATTTACCTGCGGTCTTGACTTCATCCATTCTGTCTTTTCCGCTTTGATTCTTCTTTGATATTCATTCTCAAAAACTGCAAGTATCGAACTATGGTCACCGTCCGCAACTGCTTCGATCAATGACTCTATGTCGTTATCATCAGAAATACCTTTCTGATAAGCTGCAACCGCCTTGATATGATTCAATTCTTTGCTCATAGACTCGAATTTTTCAGCTTGCAATCTTTCCGCTTCTGCCTTGGCTTCCGCTTCCTGCTCCTCTGCTGTCTGCTTAGAGCGTAGCTGTTTCTTGTACTGTGCCGCTTCCGAACTAGCCTTATCAGCCTTGTTTTTGTAAGATTCCTTTTCAGCTCTTTCACTGGCAAGCTGTGTCATTAATTCTTCAACAGTAGGCGTGTCATTCTGCTGACTATCTGTATTCGGCTGCTGATTTTCTGTAGTTACTTCTGTGTTTACATCTGCCATAGTTAATTACCTCATTCTTTCTAGCAATTCGCTCTTTATACTTTTTCTCTAAGTTTTGCGATTATTGTCTTCCCTGACATTTGAAATATAAAAAGCCACTAGGAAAACTCCTAATGGCTCAATATCAGTTTGTTATTCAATCTTCATTTATAAGTTACTTATCCGTCCTGCTTTTATCAATGACAGGGCTATTATCTATCTGATCTGACAAATCCTGCATTGTCCTGTCTGAATTTGGACTTTTCTCATCAGAACCGCCGACTGCTTCATTATTGGTGCTTTTATCGAATATGCTACTCTGATATTTTTCAATCAAATCTTTGCTTCTCTGCCATACTTCGTTAGGGTCATCAAAAAACGCTATAGCATTCAAAACATCTTCGCCGTAAATTCCATGACTTAATAGTGTTGCTATTGCATTAGCTTTAGTAGTCATTTCATAGGTTTTCTGGCGTTTTACATTTGTCTGCATATCAGATGCTTTAAGATTGAGTAATGGGTTTCCTGTCTCAACATCTGGAGATATGGCAATTGCAGCAAGGACAACTTTTACTTCTTCCATCTTACAGGAGTCAATAATCATTTGCTGTTTTGCCGCCGCATTTTCAGCGGAACTCCAACCCGTTGCATCACTCATAGCGATACCAGTACTGCCACCGCTATTGTCATTTCTCTGTGGCACATTGCATTTCTGTAATACAAGAGAACGTCTAGTGACAATGTTATTCAGCATACCAGAGTAATCATAGTCAACGGTCAACGGTTTAATAGTAGGTGATTTGCCGCTATCTGGCGTGTAAGTAAGCACCCATTCATTTGCTACTGGCTTCTTTACGACTTCTACCATATTTCCGTCTGCATCCTCTACATTTTCTGTAGGGAATACAACATCATTACCATGCCATATTACTTGTGTATTCTGGTCTACGTCATTGGAAAAATCGGATATCATAAGATTTATATTATCAAGCTCTGATATCTGTCTCTCAAACACGCCTGTCCTGTCGTATGAACGGATATACTCAACTATAGGGATGCGTCCTAGTGGATTTTCTTCTCCGCTTCGTTCCTTATGCCCCCATTTTGAAGTAACTGTTTCTCCGTTGAGTATTTCGCTCTGGTCTAAAATTTCAAAGCGCATATTTTTTGAGAAACAGGTAAAATGTTTTTCTTTCGTTCTCTTATTCTGCCTGTAAGTAACGCCTAACATTACCCTGTGGTCTGGGTAATAATTTGATCGTACTACAAATGATGTTCTTGGGTCTAACACATCTAATGTGAAATAGCTGTCTCCGTCTTTCCAATCCATATTAACATCTACATAGACATATCCGACGCCGCAAATCTCCAGATATCTTCCAAGCTCCTGCGTTTTTGCCTTTACATTTTCTGTCTCGTAGCAATCATTCAACATTGATACGGCTCTTGCAATGCTTTCTTTCTCTTTTCCACGCTGTACAAGTGTTATCGGATTACCAAAAGCAAAACCGCACCAGAACTCCGTTATTTCGTTTGCAACGTTATCTATGCAGTGAATGTCAATGTCCGTTCTGGTCTTTTTAACACGCTGTAACGGCTGATTTCCTGCATCATAATCAAGAAGATACTGCGTCATTTGCCCATTCAATTCATGTTCAATTACTGCTTCACGTAATACAGAAATTACATTTTCCCTTGTAATCTCTGGCACGTCTGTATAGATAACATTTCTTCCTGCATGCATGATAACTGCTCCTTAAACAAATGATACGCCGCTTGATGTGGCTCTCTGTGGTAATCTCTTTGCTTCTGTCTCTCCTGTGTCATAGTGGTATATGATTCTCTTTTCACATTTGCGGCACTTACAGATTGTATTTGTCTGTGACCGCATATCATGCCTGCCTACCGTTCTATGACATATTGGACAGTATATTGTTTTTGATTCTATCAAGATAAATCCCCCTTTTATGCATTAAAAAAGGCACCGTCATGAAAACGATGCCTTTTTGAGAGAGGTGTGAAAACTTATTGATTTGGTCTTTAACCATTTTAATGATACCACGCTGTATATAGGACATTCTAGGACAACATCATGATCCAATATACTGTTCACCGTATTTTTTTTCAAATTCCTTTAATGCCCTGCCATGTAGCCTAGTAATATTCCTAAAAGAGTAATTCATTTCAGTTGCCATTACTTCAAATGTCTTTTTCTCAATGTACCTTGCAAAAAGAATGTTATAGACATTCTCATCTTCCATGCTGTCTATCTGGCTTATAATCGTATTTTTCTTGTCAACATATCCATCTATCATGCAGTCAAGCTCACGTTCCATTTCATCAATTTTAGAGAACGTAGCACCTAACTTGTCTAGGTCTGGGGTAGACTTTACACGTTCATCATTCTGTATAGCCGTAACATTGCAAGCCATTTCTCGCAACTGCTGTATTTCCACCAGTTTGTTATTAATCATTCTATTCAGCCTGCTTATCTGGTTAAGATATTCCTTTGTCTGCATACTTACTCCTCTCCTAAATAGGACTTTGCATAATAACAGTTGTCTTAATACCACCGTTTCTCATTTCATTCTCAAACAATGCTATAGAGTCCGGTGCATCATCATGCTTTACTTTTCCACTTCTTGTTATGGTCGTAAGTTCTTTCATGAATTTGTAATACTGACTTTGCCTGTCCATTTTCTTAAAATCTCTGAAATAATAATCACGGATGATATTATCTCTAGCGTTTTCCATTCTGGTTATCTTGTTAGTACAGTTGAATTTAAACCTTGCACTGCATCTTCCACCCAGTTTTTTAACAAGCTCCATTACATCACGTCCGAAATATTCTCCTGCACTGTTGCTTTCAAAGGTCACCGTCTTTACGTTGTGCTTAATAAGCATATTTGCGCATTCCGGCTTGGTAAACTGTGTTCCGGCGTTGTCAAACACTACATCTACGATATAAACCTCATTTCCGTATACATAACCAATAGGCATTGAGCAACTGTCTTCTCCCTTATCTGCGCTATCGCAAGCCGCCATGATCGCATCTGGTTCTCTGTCAATTGGTAATTCTTCAAAGTAATTAAGCTCATTCTCTGCAAACATTCGCCCTTTTGCTTCAAATGGTTCTTGTTGGAACTCTGCCGCCCACGTTTCTTCCGAAACAAGTTTTCTTTCCTTTTGGTAGTAAACGGTTGTGAATATCTTCCGCAATCCCTTTTTATCTTTTCGATAAATCTCCCAATTGCTTTCATCTGTGATCGGGTCAAGCGCCGGAATCGCAACCTCTTTCCATCTCCACTCCAATTCATCAGCTTTATTCTGTAGTGCTGTAATCGGGTCATACAGACTGTATTTAGTTCCCTGTATAATAATAGGCGTACCCTCTAATCTACGTCCAAGTACATCATCCGTAACCTTTTCGCAAAGGAACTCCAGGCGGTCACGATTCCTTGCTTCTTCGTGGTTTTTTACGCAGTCGTCAATGTATACAAGAACATTTGCTTCGGTACATCCTACAATGGCACCGTCTATAGGTCTACAAGTGAATGTCGGGAATATATTTTTCTTTTTAAGGTCAATTGAAAGATTTTCAGCACTCTTGTAATTTTCTCCTATCTTCGTTGCTTCTGGGAAAACACTTAAGAATCTTTTGTACGTGCTTTCTGTTTCAAATCCTTGTAACAAACCGCCATAAAATCGCTTAACAAGTCCTTCTCCTTTACCAACGCCAAATATACTGCCATCCGGGTCACGACCGCCCATCATCATAGCAAGTCGCAATCCGCCTGTAGTTTTTCCAGTACGTTTAGGCTGTGATACGGACAGAAAATCAAGTTTACCGTCATATATTTCTTGGTAAGCACCTACAACTGGCTGTAATACTTTCTTTCTCGGAAAATAAAATCTCTTGTATGGGTCTTTTTCGTCAATCTCAATATATCGGAAAAAGCTGTCTACCAGGTATGCGGATTCCAGTCTTAATACCTCATAGTAGTTATTTAAGACTAAAAATTCGGCGTTATTATCTCCGCAGTATATCTCTAAATCGTCAATATGACCGCCGCCTGTGCTTTCCGCAACTATGCTGTCTATTAATTTCTTTGTTTTATTGGAAATTTCCAGTGAGAATGGTATGTCTTTGTCATTATACATACCCCACTGTATAGAATTGACATAGGCATTTATTACTTCTTCGGATTCCCCATTTTTAACAATGTTATGGATTCCTTTTCGCTCTATGTAATTGTCATTACCTTTTAACTGGTTTATTAAATCCTTACTTGCCAAAAAGGACACCTCCGCATAGCAGAAGTGCCTTGACCTCTGCCTATAATTTTTCTAGGTTAGCGACTAACTCCATTTGTTAGCCGGTAAATATATTTATTTGCCAATTTCTACAGTTCCTAAGTATTCGACACTGTCTTTTGAAGTATAGACAATGACTTTATCGCCATGAACCATATTAGGTTTTTCTGTGACTTCGATTTTGTTCTCATTTTCTACAAAAATAAATTCAACGCTTCCCTTGTAGGTTATCAGTCGTCCATTTATGCAAACTGTAATTATCTCATAGTTGTAAGCTGGCGTACATGAAGCTGTAATTTGGTATCTAACATAAATACCACTTTGTATCTCTTCTATTTCATATTCGTATTTTTTGGTTTTATTAGCCCAATTTAAAAATAATATCAGTGCAACAATGCTAACAACAATAACAATAATGGGAATAATGGTTTTAAAAATTTTTTTCATAAAATCTCTTTTCCGCTGATAATCAACAACTAAATTATTTTTAATTTATTTTATTCAATCCATGCATTATCCAAATAGTAAAATCCAAATACGCAAGACCCTGTTAAGATAATCCAAAAAATCCAAAACAAAACAATTCCAATTTTTCCGTTTGTTTCCAATATGTTAATCGTATCGTCAATAGATAATCCATTGTAAAAATTTGTTTTATCTGAAATTGTTCCGTCTCTCAAATCTGTGAATATAGTTCCTATAAATTCTGTTCCTATGCCATAGTAAACAAATTTTACTTTTACATATTCCCCAGATTTCCAACTGTATGTTTTTCCACCGTTTATAGTTGTTATATAATCTGCACTGGGCAAATTAATTTTAGCACACGGAAATACTATTCCAAGGAAAGAGACTTTTTCTGACTGTAAAGATTCTGAATCGTATGTGTCCCACCGATAGTATTCTTCGGTTTTCGTATATTTTTTTCCCTTAGAATCTGTCTTAGTTACTTCTCTTTCATGCTTTTCGTATCTTTCTTCTACTTTTTTCACATAAATGTATTCGCCGCCTATTTCTGGATATGCAACCGTGTCAACTGCTTTCAAGTCTCCATATACAAAGGCGTTACCTACATTTGTGTTCATTCCATATTGGAAAATATCTGTAGATTCAATATGAATTGCTTTGTTATACATATCATTTTCATCTGCCTGGCTTTCTGATATTTTCTCTGAAATCAATACACCGAAAAGTAACATGATAGCAACAATAGTGATGCTTGCAAGTATTTCCCTTTTGGTTATCTCAAAATTACTCATAATCAATCTCCAAATAGATTTTGCGGTGCTTTTTCTGGGGCATCATATTCAAGATACTTGTATTCCCGTTCCTCATATCCCAACATATCCAAAAACATTCTTGTGGGAAACTTCCTGACATATCTTTTATATTCTCTAATCTGCTTATTGTAGTTTTCCCGGTACTGTGCAATCAGATTTTCTGTAATAGATAATTCGTTCATAAACTGCTTATAATTTTCATTGCTTTTTAGTTCTGGGTATGCTTCTGAAACCGCTGTAATAGCTGTTGTGGCATTTTCAATATCTCCTGTAGAGCCACGACCAGCTACGATAGCTTTTAATGTTTCTGCTTCATGCTTATCATACTGTTTTACACAATCTGCAAGATTGTAAACTAGGTCAACTCTTCGTTGTTCCTGCACACTAATATCAGATTTTGCAGAGTCTACAGCTTCTTCCAAAACAAAAGCCTTATTCTGCGAACTCTGAACCCCAAATATGTACAAAGCAATGACCGCTATTACTCCTGATGCAATTATTAATCCCATTTTCCAGTTATTTTTCATTAATCTTTCCTCTCTTTCCTATCTTGCATAAACCGTATTGTGGCACAATGGACATTCAGCTTTCCATTCGTCACCTTCAATCTGGCATCCGCAATATTCATATTCTCCCTTATCCGCTTCAAATATGGTCTTACATTCCTTACACTCAAAGCGAATAAGTTTCTTAGCAAATTCCAAACTGCCCTCTCTAATTATCTTCATTCTTCCCACCGTCCATTAAAACAACATGTGTTACTTTCCCAGTTTTTGTTACTTGGTCTACTTCCAGTTTTGTCTGAAGCTTATCAATATGCATATCAATATTTGTCATATGCCTAATTTGCTTATCCCCGACGCACAAACTTGTACTGCCGTCCTCATACTGTAAAAGTAATAATTTAATCTTTTTGCTTTCCTGCATTTTTGACTTTATCGTTATATCTCTGATAATCACAAGCAAAATAACCGCTATCCAATAGCACGCATATGCTGTTTTGCCTAACAAAATATAAAAAATTGCTCCTATTACGCAAGCCACAAAGCAAATAGCAATTATTCTGGCATATTCAATTAATGTCTTTGCTACAATTTTAAGTATTCTTTTCATTCTCAACACCTCTCTCAATCGGTTCTTGATTATATTGGCATGACCATTCTGGAAATTCGGTTGTTTTTATCTTATCAGGCTGAATATTCGGAACGCTAAAATAATCTAAAATTTCTCTTGAAATATTTATGCCGAAATTTCTCAACGCTTCTTTAGATGGTGGTTGATACTCATTTGAACCTCACATGATTGATTTCTGAAAGCTGCTTGTTGCTAATTACGGACAGTCTCCGCTTATTACTCGGCAAACATGCTATCAATCAGTTTCTTTGCTTGCGTTTACCCATTCCGCCACACATCTACTACTCGCGTAGTAACTATTTAAGCTATTACCACTAAGAATTATTAAGTAAAGGGGAATCCGACTGTAACGGTCATATCTGCGTAAGCTATGGTTCGGGGTTTCACCAAGCGGTCAAGTGTTGTGGAATTTCACTCGACCGATACCAGTCGGACGGTCTCTCACCGCCCTTAACAGTAGTCCTAACTGGTGTAGAGGAGATTACATACCTATCTCGGAAGAAAAGGTAAATAGTGTGTGCGTCCTGTCCAAAATGCTGAAAACAGGACTAATAGCAACGGTAGGAGTCGAACCTACTCTGCCCGTTTTCGTTGCTTGATAAGTTGTAATAGCTTGGATGGTTTACATTGTCCATAATTACTCCTTTGGAATTTCGTATATATTTCTGTTTAAGACCTGTAACTCTCTTTTTGTGGCGCTCATAGTTTGCATAAGTCCTATTGCATCAAGAGATCGAATGTCAATAGGATTATAAAAATCGTTAATCTCGTCAAATACTTCCCTTGCACGTTCTGGCGTTTCATACTGCCCTATAACACGTTCCTTATCTCCTACAAGTGCCAATAAATGATTGTAATTTACGGATATAGGCGTACTCTCAAAATCTACCGACAAATCTCTTTTCTGGCTAATTATTCGCATTTTCTCTCTTCTCCCTGTGTTCAAATTGGCATTCCAGCATCTTTGATATGTTCTGCCTGTCGCATTTAATGCCATGACCTTGTCTGAATAACTCACATTCTAAGACTTGACCGCATTTTGAACACTCGTCTGTGATTTGCTTGCCGAAGATTAACACGGCTATGACTCCTTACCTGTTTTGTAAACGAACATAAGTATTTCAAAAACTGACCATGCCATTTTCACGCCTGCTAACCAGAATAACAATGTTGGCGCCTGTAACTTAATCAAAATCCATATAAGAATAATTCCTGTGACCATATTGACTCCTTTTTTTATTTTTGAAAAATTTTTAGAAATAGTGTGTCTGGATAATTAATATCTGTGTGTTGGATAAGGGCTTTTTGTTTATCGGGTAGTTTTGCTGACTTAGTAGGGGCTGTCTCGTCCGTTCTTCCGACCCCCTCCCCCTGCCTGCCAGGTTCATGCCATCAATCGAACGTATGTTAACTATTCGCAAAATATTAATTTTCCGTACTCTTTAATACCATTACGAAAAGTCTTGAAACCCTTGTAAATACTGAATTTCTAGCTGTTTGTATTACTGTCAATAATACTATTATTTTCTTCTAATTGCTGAAAACTGCCATTATTTGCACCTAACTGTAGTAATTCTGACATTGGTAGAGCTGTATTATTGGCTTTCTCTCGGCTCACGCCAGGCAGATTCCATCCATGTTTTTTATTTAGTGACGGTAATACTTTCATGGGATTTATACGCTTGTCATGTAACATAGCTTCCAACGATTGCTCGTTATCGTCCATGATTTTTTCGTGCAAGTCGAAACTATTCGTACTCGATTTCCAGTTATAGATAGTCTGTTTATCTATCCCTGTCATGTCTATAAATCCCTTTAATGTAACCTCCTGACAATGATTATTACATATCCTCTTGTATATATAATTATATATATATAATACCTTATCCTGATTATATTGATTATATGGACTAGGTATATCTTTAAGAAGTATAGTGTTATCCTTAAAGACATTTATGTAAATCTCATCTATGATATCGTTCCATATCTGTGGGGGTATATCATGCTCGTCAAGATCGTTGGCTGCGCAATATTTGGCTATAATATCTTTAACAATGCTTATACAATTAGATTGGTCTATAGCTTTAATATCTGCCATGTTTACACCTCCTTGAAAAACAAAAAGCCCTTTAAACCAAATAAGAATACAAACACTGCATGTTATAAATACAGCATAAGTAAAACATATTTGCCTTAAAAGGCTTTTCTTGCGTATAAAACAGCTATTATGAGCTGTCCTGTAAATCTTAATCGTGTAAAGCTCTCGTATGAGCTTATAAACAGAATAAAACACATTTTATAAAAATGCAATAGGTTTTTAAAAAAATATTTTATCCAGTTCTGACCATATTACGCACTATAATATTGCTATATATAAATATATACCTCTGGGGGATATATAGCCTAAAGGTATGGTATAATTTATACACCCATTTATATTATATATAAATTAATTATAGGGGCTTAAAATGGTCATAATCGCATTGTTGCATGCACTAAAAACAGGCTAGGAGTAATCCCCTAACCTGTAAAATGTGTTAATTATTTATACCCTTGAGTGTATATAGAGCCCCCGTCGGCATATGTAGGATATCGCATAATAAATAAAAATGCAATGGATATTTTAAAATTATCCAGTAGATAATCGGTTAGATATATCCGCAAATGGAAATTTAAACCGATAAGAAAAATCTGTCTTTAAATCCAAAATTTAAAAACTGTTTTGCTCTTAACAGGAAAATTTTTGTTGTCTCGCGCGTATACGCGATATATAACCTATACTAACCTTACCTAACCTATACTAACCTACGTATACAAAATGTATACAAAATGGAAACAACGGGTAAATTGCGGAAACATTTTAATGTCTAAAACGGTGGTTTATCTGGTAGTTGTATGTCGGTCAGTGTTGGCTCTTGCTCTACAGGCTTAATAATACATGACTTTCTTGCGTTTATCTCTTCCTGTAGCTTCAACAGTCGCATACGGTTTTCTGTCTCTTCCTCTTCTGTCGGCGCATGCTTCTTAAATGCCATAGAATCAATTTTAATATCGTTATCGATAATTTTACCGTCAAATTCATTTTCATTCGTCCTAGACGATTCTGTGACGTTTGGACGGTATTCTGTATTGTTTGCCAGTCTTCTGTTTATTTCCTCTTGCGTCATTTCTCTTATGTTGATTTCTTCTTGTTCCGTAGGTAAAGATATATTATTAATATCTATATGCGTATTATTCTCTACTTGCTTTAGCTTTTCTAGCACGCATGTATTAATAAATCCATTAACTGTAAAACCACTTCTTGTTATTCTTTCTTTAGTTCCCTTCGGAAGCCTACATGAAACATTATCCCATGTTTCTTTAGCACGTTCGTTTTGATTTTTCGCTCTTTCTCTTGCTTTTTCCGCTATTTCTTTGCTTGTTTTCATGTTTTTTACCTCCTGATTTTAAAATAATTATACAATAGTTAATTGCAATAGTCAACTGCAATAATCAATTAAATATAAATCATTAAGCGCACGCAATACATAATTGCAATAGATAATTGCTTTAAATATGTATAATGTAAACAAAAAGCACCCTGTCGGATGCTCTTGCAAATCTGTTAAATATGCGGGTCGTATCTTGGGATCGTGTCCATGTCTATTATCTGTACTTGTCCTCTATCGTCCAGTTTAAACACTAACATTATGCCGCCTATGATCGTGCAATCTGGGAGATCATTAAATTTGCAAGGTAATATGTTATCGTCCCACATATATAGAATATTATAATTATGCCTTGCCATGCCTTTTAATATATCGTAAAAGATTTTAAATTGCAGCCCTTTGTCTCGATTTACAAGATATAATTGTCTTGTGCTTATCGCGTATGGCTTTTTGGGATTTACTGTAAATCCTACAGGTGTACCATAATTAGGGTCTTTGCAATACTTAGTACGTGTTATGCTCTTATCGTACCAGTTAGCAATACCGGCTTTCCTGTATTCTTCCAGTGTCCCCGGAAAGAATATCTTTATGATGCCTGTGTGCTGATCTGCTAGGCTCTTTATGTTATCCACAATAAAATTTATATGCCATTCTTTTTCCGACGGTAGATTTAGTGCTGTAAAGTAGTCGTATATATCGGTCTTTTGCAGTTTTGCCACGTTGCGACAAAAGAAAGTATATATATTATTACTAGATATTAGCTTGCTCGTAACAGGTTTGTTCATGCTTACTAATTCGCTGTAATAGTCCATATAATTGCAGTTTATATCCTCTTCTGCTTCCTTTTCCGTTAGCACTTTATACTTCCTATCTTCCGATACGATAACATAGTTCCCTTTTATTGGTTTATGCCATTTTGTAGCCAATTTTTCCAAATTTTCCACTTTAATTATGTCAATTGCCTGTTCTATCATTTTTAACTCCTTATTTGAAAAAAGTAACCTTTGTGTTATAATGTTGTTGTGCTAGATATAGAACAATAACAAGTGTTGTTTTAAAATAATATTACTTTTTATAAGTAATTGGAACCGCAACAAAGGTTGTATTAATTGTTATATCCAGCACAAAAGGAGCTACAATTGTAGCTCCTTTAAATCATGTATATATCTGTTATCTCCACAACAACATCTTTTAATGCTTCTGCGGCTTCGTCCAAATTTGTATATTCTTCGTATTTTCCAATTTCTGGTTCTACCTTTTCACTGCATTCTACGATTTTAAACAAGTAGTTAATGCCGTCCATTTCGTTTACCATGTAAGAGCTACTATACTCTTCTCCGACATGGTAATTATATGGGTCTATGCCTGTTTCACTTTCACCATCCCAGACATCCCAAAGTCTTACAACATCCCCAACCTCTAAATCTGGGATAGTTGTATCTGTACGATCGCTCTCCTCGATTAACTGCATTGCCTTTTCTACTACTTTATTCATTTTAATCCCTCCTGTTTTTCTTTGTCCATTTTCTCGATCATTCTTTTTATTCTCTTCTCATCCTTATGCAAAGCTTCAATTTGCTTTTTTGTGGCTTTACGCAGAATTTTGTTTGCATTGCACTTGTTTTTAACAAGGCACATGTTTCTTATTGCTTCGTCTACCGTATCGCCACGGCTCAAAAGCTCATCTTTGCTGTGATGCCCCATAATAAAAGTGACATTTTCGCCGTCTATCTCCACTACTGTTATTTTCTGCGGCGTTGTTCCATGCCCTTTAAATAACTTGTAATAGTTTCCATACTGCTCTAACAATGCTACTCCTCCTTGATTATCGTTTCTACAGTTCTGTATATGCCGTCCTTATCTTTTTCTTGTCTTTCCAGTTTTACATTGTGCGAAAATGTGTGTCCCCACTCACCCTCTACGGATTTTCTGTACTCTGTTATGCATCCGATTATTTTAAACGGATGCGACGAAATAGCCAACACTTCCGAGCCTTCCTTTTTTACAACTTCGTCAGTGAAGAAAAAGGATTCATCTATTCTGAAATGGCGAACATCTGTGTATGAATCAATCGGCTTGAAATCATCTGCTACAGGGTCACCAAACCAGCCACTAAAACCATTTTCTGTGTTAAACTCTTTAAAAAGTTTAAAAATGTTTACAGGAGCTGCTTCTTTGCATTTTGTCCATAGCTTATTACCTTCGCTTGTTCTTGCTCTTAAAAATAATGAATCTACCATGTCTATTCTCCTCTCTCTTTCTTATTTCAACTCAAACTCTCCAACCTTGGAGCACTCAGACTCCCAACGGTCGTATGCTTCTTGGGTCAGTATTTGCCCCATTGCTGTACGCTCTCCAACCTTACAGCAACTCCAGTTACCGTCATAGGTGGATATGGTGTATATAGTATTGCTGCTGTATACATATATGAAACCCATGTCTGTTTTATATTTTCCTTTTATCATAGTTTCCGTCTCCTCTCTCTTTGCTTGTTTCCTGTTGACTATACAATAACATATTAGTGCTTAATTGTCAACGCTTAATTAGTGCTTAATTCAAATTATTTTTTCATTTTGTCCATTCTTGCCAGTTCTTCTAATATTAACTGTCTCGCAAATGCGCTTGTTTTTAATCCATATGCATTTATTCTGTCTACTGTGCCTTGCGGTAATATTATGTTTATTCTGTCTCTGCTTTCCATACATTTTTTTACTGCTTGCCTGTTTTTTAGTGCTTTCTCATTTTCTGTTACTGCCATGCTTCAAACCTCCTTTGCATTGTTATAACTACATTATATATATTAGTGCTTAAATAGTCAATAACTTTTTAGTGCTTAATAAAAATGCATAATTTCTGATATGTTATTAGTGCTTAATTTTGTATATTTTGTCAATATACATTAGTGCTTAATTTATGTATAATACAAGTATCAAATGAAGCACAGAAAGCGAGGAAAACGATATGACAAAATTTAAAATAGAGAATGGAAAAATCTACAGTGAGAAACCAATGAGCGAGGAAGTCGATGTTTTTGAAATCGTGGAAAAAATCCCGGTTAGATTTTTCATCTGGAATATTGGTGAAAACATGGGAACGCATGAATATATTCCAGTTTGCGAAGATTTGCACCCGGAAGACAAAGACAATTACGAAATCAACACGACAACGCTTAAAGCCGTAAAAGTTGCACCGGATGAATGGAAAAAACTTGATAAAGCGGCATCTTGGGGAGTTGGAAACCTTAAACAAGCAGAAAAAGCATTAAAAAGCAAGCGCAAAGGCTATACAGCAGGCAGAAAAAGAGCTGTCGCAGAATTAACAATAGACATTTTCCGCAGAATTTGCGAATAGTCGAAACCGCCAAAAGGCGGTCTGTAGGAACTGCCCCACCTGCACTGATAAGACAGGGCATAAATGAAAGGATGGTTGACGGCATGAAAAGATACAATGTGATATGTTTAGGCTACAAAGAGCCAGATAAGAACAAAATAAAAGAGTTCTTAGAGTTTGAAAAGCCGAAAAACAGAAATATATTGTTACATCCGTATTGCGTTTTAAAATTTACGGATATAATAAACCCAAGTGTTATACAGGAATTAGAAAACAGCGGATATTCTGTATATTATTCGGATGCATGCGAACTAAGCACAAAATACGACTATAGCAGTCGTAAAGAATACAAGATAAATATTTAATTGGTGCAATATGCGCACTTTGCTATTCATGGTCTTTTCGGGGTTCGATTCCCCGACTTGCTTTTTAAAACATAGCCTAGAATTAACTAGGCTATTATTATATAATTTTTTAAGAGGTGGTTAATATGTATTATAAAAACGTGGATATAAAAGATTTAGAATCTATACTAAAAAAAGGCATTCTATCCATGGACGAGTGCAAAAATAATAACTGGGATGACGGAAGAAGAGCAAATAATCCGACTAATGTTGTTTACTTATTTAAGCCTAAAAATCGGAATTGCTTAGTAATGTACGGACTAATTTTGTTAGAAATCCGGGAAGAAATAAACGCAAGGCATGTAGAGTTTTGCAAAGATGATTACAACGCGGGAAATTACGATGAATTTATCGTTGATCGTGTTGCTCCGCAAGAAATAAAAGCCATTTATGCGCCTTTATTTTTAAAAGAGCGCATATCTGTTATGCTTACAAAAGATGTTGCTAGTCGCATAAAATGGGTGAAATTTAAAGCGTATGTATACACTCCAGATACAGCACAGGCGGTCAAATTTGGTCGTTTTGGTTCTGGATATAGAGAATGCAGCGCATACGAATATTCGCTGATGCAAAAGGACAGTTGTAATCTAAGCACTAACGATTTTAATTATTTTAGAGGATTTGATAAAAACAGACTTATATGTGATTATCCAATATTAGATTATATTTTTTAGAGTGGACTTGTTCCGCTCTTTTTCCAGTTCCATGTTACTGTACAGGGCTATGTGTGCGTTATACGTTCATGTAGCCGTATGCAGTAACCGTACCTTGACAAGAGCATAAAACAGGCGTACAGTTGTCTATAACTGTACTATGCTGTAATTCTGTGCATGGTCTTATATTGTCGCTATCTGGTCATTCTGTGCGTTCACATGGCTATTGCATCAAGTCAACATAGTTATGTAAACATTTCCTGTAAAGCATTATAACCGATTCTAAGCGATTGCATTATGTGCGCATGGATTTATACACCAGATACGCACAGGACGCTTACGGTGCTTTTAGTGGCTTGCTATTTGGTAGTGTTTCCATGCCCTTACATGATCGCATTCTGACAGGCTCAATCATGGCACTTTAGCACACTAAAATTTCTGATTCATTTTCTGGAGAAAATCCGCTTAAAATCCTCTGAAAATTTTGGCGCATTTCTAAAATGACTTTTCAAGCTGTAAATCACCCCAGGGGGCATCAAAATTTTTCCGAATGTTGCGGAAAATCAGAACAAAATTTTGCTTCAAAACCGTTCTGAAAATCCCAGTTAGAAAAGTACCCCAGGGGCGGTCAAATTTGTTTCAGAATATTTTTTTCTCCTAGGGATTTTTAGGTACACATCTTTTTTCAACATTTTTCTGTGGAAATTTGAAATTTTTTTGCAAAAATCAATCTCAAATCGCATTAGTACGCAACTTTGCCAGCAAATCATCTAGCAGATATATTATCTCTTTTCCATAATCAGCCATGAAATTACACAACCGTTCTTCCAAATCTATAGGTATAGACATATCATGCTCAAAGCACATGACATGAGTTAGTTCATGACAGATTACACGTTCTGTCATATATGCAGACATACCGCTTGCTATTGATACTGTCTTAGTGTTGTTGTCTGTAACTCCAAATGTGTACGCTCCGTCACTGCGCTGTAAGTCTTGACTATTGGCAGGAACAAAAGCTAATTGCCACAGCTGACCATTTACCATAAAATACATAAAATCAACTCCTATCCAAAAACCGCCAGCTTTTTACGGTTGGCGGTTTCTTTTGCACTATTATAATTTTCCACTTTCCTTTAAGGATTTTTCGGCACATTCCAAATATTTGTCTGCGCACTCTGATAATTCAGGGAAGTAACTAATCATGTCCATGGAATATCTTGGTGGATATCCCTTTTCCTGTTCATAGATAGCAGCGGCTTCATCAAGGTCGTATTCTTCTCCAACAAACAACAGGATTCTATGATACAACTGTGATTTTTTACCGTGTATTGCCTGGACTATCCTTTCAATCCTGCGCTGATTCCTTGCATACCATGTAGGTGTCTTTGGTACAGGTGTCATGCTGACATGATAGTTGCAATCCTCTATCTTTGGTTCTGCTGTTTCCATCTGATTCTTGACCGCAAAGTAAGAGTTTACCAGTTGACGCTGTACTTCCCATGCTAAATCATCCGTAAAAACTTTTACTATCATGAGATATCCGCTTTCTGTAAAGAGATATGTTTTCATATTGGGATTTCCGACTATTTTTTCGTTGGGGGAATATCGTTCCCCTAACTCTTTTCTTGTAATTTCAAAGTAATCCGTTCCAAGTATAAAATGACTCTTATGCTTTTGAAATGACTTCTTTGCCGTATCGGATTTTTTATGATGAACCCTGTCAATATCTTTCATAGTGACAACTCTCATACCGTTATATTCTTTGATTGCCATTTCTGTATTTTCAATCTTTACAAGTTCTGCCATATCAGTTCCCCCTATTCAGACATTACTCCATGAAACCAAATGAAAAATTCGGACGGCACCATTTGGTTCTCACCTAAAATTTCTATATATCCCTTAATGTGTTTCCCTTTTTCTGTTCTTCCATCTGATTTCCTTAAAATTTTAGAGCTAACCTTGATTTCTTTATTCATAAATGCCACACCATTAAACAAATGGAATATAAGTTCCGTCAATTATGCCAATAGCCAGTTTCATACCTTCAACCGCATAAAATCTGTTAGAATCAACAGCATTGTCAATAAACTCTTGCTCTATTGTCTCGTAAAGTTCAGGGCTTAAAATTCCTTTTAGCTTATCAAGAGTAGGCTTAAAAAAATTCCATATACTTGTCTGTCATTTTTCTTTCTTCAAACTGTCCTTCATAAACGATTTCTAAAAATTTGTCCATTATTAAAACCTCACTTTCAAAATAATACTTGTGTGAGATTCCCTTATGTGATAGAATATTTCACATGAGAGATATCTCGGTTTATAGAGTGTTGTTTTCGTTGGTAGCGGTCGCAATACTCTATTTTTTTTGATTTTTTATCTTCTCAATTCCAATTCTGATTAATTCTAGTATGGTATAACCATTTTTAGATGAAAAATCCATTATTTCCTTTTTTTCTTCCCTTGTTACCCTTACATAAATTCTATCATTCATTGGATTGTCAGATTTAGGTCTTCCTGTGCGTGGAGACATTTTATGCACCTCACTTTCTGTCCGCACATTTAATATATAATAGTACGCACAATAAGTCAAGTACTATTTCAAAATTTTCTAGCCATTATTTTATTTTCAAGGTTCTATTTAAAAAAAGGCTAGAGTTATTAGCCCTAGCCTATTTCCTTACATCTTAGCCGCAAGTGTGGTAATCTTTGTCTTTGCCATTTGACGCTCTTCTGGTGTCATATCAGACAAAAGACCAGTTAAATCCTCTGACAATTCTTTCAGATATTCTTCCAGACTGCGCATATTGGCTTCCTTGTCCTGCGGTGTACTGCCCTTATGCATTTCTTTGGTTTCCATGTAGCCCTTACGCATCATGCCAGCTTTGCCCTCTCTGCTGTCTCTCATACCACCGTCTTTGTGCATGGGTTCTGTCTCTGTATAGTACATACGTCCCCTTGATGCCCTGTCAAGGTCACGCATACGCTCACGTTCAGACATGGAATCCCAGTCTTGTAAATCTTCCCTGTTCATCATGTGCATATATGGCGGTTCTTCATAGCCACGTCTGCCTACATACGTACCTCTGCCCTTTGGTGCATATCTGCCAGTAGTCTTATAACGATAACTGTCATAAAATCTACGTTCCGGGTAATCTTCGTACTCTTCAATCATCCGCATAATTTCTTCGTTATCTTCCGATTTTTCCATAGCTTCTACAATTCGGTAGTCTTTGTCAAAGCATACGATGTTCTTTGCAATCTCCGTCCAGTCCTTAAGATCATCAAGGTTTTGACCCTCAAAATTCTCGATTCCGATGCCATCAACGTGGGCTTTCACGCAATCCATAATCTGTTTCGCAAACTTATGCATAATATCAAGCCTCCCTTACTGCAATCAAATTACTGTTCTGAACCTCGATAGCCTGTGTGGACGTATTCTGCACTGCTACCGTACTGCAGCAACCGCAAGGCACATCAACGTATGCTTGTGCTGATACATTAAAGAAATTCTCAACTGCTGCAGGGGTTACGATCATCTTTGTTGACTGCAAAGGCTCTCCGTCAACCGCGATTGCAAGCGAAATCTCTCCAACCGTACCGCCTGTCGGAATCTGAATGTTGCCTGAATACGACACAAGGAATCTAGCCTTGCATTGATTGGTAATACCTCTTAATTTAATAATTCCACTGCCCTGTCTGTGTACAATACATTTACTACCGCAAACCGGTGTTTCTGTAAATGACACATCTTCGCCGGCGGCAACTGTTTGTAATGCAATTTCTGTAATTTCCATTATCTTTACCTCTCTTTCTAAAAAAATAAGGGCAAACCATACAAGTCTGCCCTTTAAATTTAAGTAATACTGCATAGCAGACATGATCGAGTTAAACTCAATTAAGATACTCAATTATTTATTTTTGCGTAGCTGCTACTTTTAGCTGCTACTTTTAGCAGCCACATCCTGTATTACATCCGCATCCGTTGTATGCATAACCGTAGAGGTTAGATGCAGGAAATGCTGGTACAGGTGTCGGTCTTACAGCATCAATAATCTGATTCGTCTGCGTAGCCATAGCGGTTGTCAGAAGTGCATTCTGTCTATCCTGTGAAGCGGCTCTGCGTAAATCATTATTCTCTGCCTGTAAGGATGCGATCTTGTCATTGGTCAAGAAGTCAAGAATTGCTCTTGTTCCTGCCTGCTGGCTGTCGATAATGTCTCTTGTATTGCTGTTCATGGTGTTCTGCAAAGCACAGGTGTTAGTTGCTAAATTGTAATTAACTCCCTGAATAGCTTCACGGGTTTCACAGCAACAGTTAGCAAGCTGTGTCTGCAAAGCATTTGTATTCTGCATATTAGCAACCGTATCAGCGTTGATCGCCTGCTGAATGCCGAATCCGGTCTGCAAAATGTTTGTGTTGATGCCATTCATGCCGTTTTGCACTGCATAAAATCCGTCACAAAGTCCGTTTGTAATGCCATCAAGTTTTGATACAACCGCCTGATTATCAAATCCGCGCTGAATTTCGCTTCCGACACCGCCATTCATTCCGTTTCCTCCGAATCCGTTACCGAATCCACCCCATCCGAAGATAGCGAAAATAACGATAATGAACCATAACCATGAGCCTTCTGCTCCCCATCCGTTGTTATTTCCATTTCCGTCAATATTCGCTACTAATGGAACGGATGCACAATTGTTTGAAAACATACTTTTTACCTCCATTAAATTTATTTCTAATCTTGCAAGAATTAGCTTTTATAAATGAAACTGTTTTTTAATTTGGTTCATTGCTTCATCAGGATTCAATCCCTTTTCTTTGCACAGATTCCTAGCCATCTGCTCAATGCCCTTGGTGTCTCCGTTCTGCGCCATCTGCATGGCATTCTTAGCCATAGGGTTCTGCATTATCTGACTATTACCCATAAGCTGTTGAATCATCTGCTGTGGATTTCCACCTCTCATCATTTGCATTAACTGCATTGGATTGAACATACTTACTCATCCTTTCTTTGCGTCTGTGAAGTTTTTCTTTGGGATTGCAAAGATTTTTCTAACTGCCCCAGCCTGTCAGATATTTCATCAAACTTGTTCATAATATTCTGTGAGGATTCTTCCGATAGGTCACACTTAATTTTTTCTGGTCCGGGTGCTGTCTTAGGCTCGTTATCCAAAACAGGCTTATAAGTAACTGTGCGGATTGTACCGTCTGCATTCCAGCTCTTGGCGTATACCTCTGACAAGTCCTGCTTTGGGAAAAATGCAACACTACCGTCCATAGGTACATCATTTGCTGTTATCTGACTCATTTCCGCAATTATTTTTCCGTTAATTCCCTGTACAACCTGATTCTGCTGGTAACTGTTTGGTATATTCTGCTGATAATCTATTGATCTGTTTTGCACCTGTGCCAGTGGGTTATAATACTGCGGATAACCCTGCTGGTTCTGCTGTAGGTAATATGGATTCACATACGGTTGCATATTGGTTCTCCTTTTTCAGCTTTTCAGTCTCATATAATATGTTCGTATCATCATAAGATAGGTATTTAGTAATCTGTTCTTGTTGATTGCATATTCTCATTAACATCTTTTAATACTTCCTGTATCGCATGGGTCATGGCTACTTGGTAGATTGTTGGTATTGCCTGCACATCTTCCCTTGCGCATAACTTCTCTATGATTTCGTCCGTTTCAATATTCATGGGTTCTATTCCTCCCTTTGTAATTATCATAAAACAAAAAGAGCCATTAATAGCGCCTAATAATTGCCACTATAATGACTCAAAAGTGTAGTAAATATGCACATTAGCACTAACCCCATGCCATGGG
>ERZ773235.462-NODE-462-length-53488-cov-18.843243_pt1 | contig 53488 bp, 39 predicted proteins | sample MGYA00580522_ERZ773235 | MGnify/ENA primary metagenome ERZ773235 (study PRJEB29015, sample SAMEA2737797) | human gut metagenome | biome: human gut; feature: human-associated habitat; material: faeces | place: China | collected 2012 ...
ACTTTGCGCGTCCGCAGACGCGCCCCCAAGCTGCTCTTCCCCCAAGATTCCGTGATGAACCACAATTGCTCGGTATTCCCATAACCAAAAAGCCCTGCCGCATTCACGACAGAGCCTTTTTGTGCCTTGATTACGCCTTGCCAGCGCAGCCCAGCACATCCACAATCTTGTGGGCGACCATCGCCTTCACCGCAGCGCGGGCAGGCTTCAGGTACTGACGGGGGTCAAAGTGATCCGGATGTTCCGCGAAGTACTTGCGGATGCTCGCGGTCATCGCCAGACGAATGTCGGAGTCGATGTTGATCTTGCAGACCGCCATCTTCGCCGCCTTCGCCAGCTGCTCTTCCGGAATGCCAATTGCGTCGGGCATATTGCCGCCGAACTGGTTGATTTCCTTCACGAACTCCTGCGGGACAGAAGAAGCGCCGTGCAGGACGATCGGGAAGCCGGGCAGACGCTTGGAGCATTCTTCCAGCACCTCGAAGTGCAGCTGGGGCTTCTGACCGGGCTTGAACTTGTACGCGCCGTGGGACGTGCCGATGGCAATCGCCAGCGAGTCGCAGCCCGTGCGGGTCACAAACTCTTCGACTTCTTCCGGATGGGTGTACATTTCCTGACCATGCTCCACCTTCACGTCGTCTTCGACGCCGGCGAGCGTGCCGAGTTCCGCCTCGACGACCACGCCGTGGTCATGGGCATACTCGACGACCTTGCGGGTCAGGGCGATATTGTCCTCAAAGGACTTGGAGGAAGCGTCAATCATGACGGACGTGAAGCCGCCGTCGATGCAGCTCTTGCACAGCTCAAAGCTGTCGCCGTGGTCAAGGTGCAGCGCAATCGGGATATCGGGGTTCTCGATAACCGCCGCTTCCACCAGCTTCACCAGATAGGTGTGATTGGCATACGCGCGCGCGCCCTTGGACACCTGCAGGATGACGGGAGCCTTCAGCTCACCCGCCGCCTCGGTGATGCCCTGAATGATTTCCATGTTGTTGACGTTGAAAGCGCCGACCGCATAGCCGCCGTCATACGCCTTCTTGAACATTTCCTTCGTCGTAACAAGCGCCATTGGATTTTCCCTCCTGATGCAATAATGTAGGGTTTCCACCGAACCTATTATAGCACATTCTGCCGAAATAGAAAAGGGGGTTTTTTCACAAGTTGTATTTTCTTTCACAAAGTTTTGGAGAAAAAAACGACCTCATCCCCCTTTTCGGCGGATGAAGCCGTATCAGCACGCAAAAGCAGCCTGAAAGAGAAGTCCACTCAATCGCGCGAAAGGGTCAAGCGTAGGGATTTCATCCCGTTTCATTCGCCCATGGTTTTCCCCCAATTAACACGCGGAAGCAGCCTGAAAGAGAAGTCTACTCAATCGCGCAAAAGGGAGTCCAGAGGGTCGAAGACCCTTTGGTGGAGTCCAGAGGCAAAGCCTCTGGTCATTGCCCCTCTTCCGTCCGCTCCACCGTGCCGACGTAGATGATTTCGCTCTTTGCCTTGTAGGTGTCGGTGTACATCAGCTTGCGCTCGGTTTCCGCGCCGCCCACATACTTCACCAGGTAGCTTTCCACCACACAGCCGTCGGTTGCCTTGCGGTAGGTGTACTCTTGGTCAACATAGGTGGCGTAGGTGTGGTTCGTGTCCTTGCGGTATTCCGGCTCAGTCGGGGCGGGCAGGGTCTGCACCGTCACCGTTTCCAGCTCGTACTTCACGCCCTTGCCGAGGCTCTCGCCGTAAATCGACACCACGCACACCTTGTGCGACTTGTCGTAGCGGCTGTCCTTCATCACCGTCGCGACGATGAAAATCGTGCTGTTCGTGTCGTTGCGGAACTTGAAGTCAATGCGGTTGTCGGATACCGTCGCGTCCTTGCCGTAGTCGGTGTAGCCCACCGCGTCGGAGTGCGGCTCGCGCTTGAGAATCGTCATGTTCGCTTTCGCCGCCGCGAGGTACATCGTCGTGCTTGCCTGACACACGCCGCCGCCGTAGCCCATGCGCTGATCGCCGTACGCGTACTCAATCGCTTCATAGAAGCCGTTTGCCTTCGTGCGCTTGCCCACAACCGTATTGAAGGAGAACGTTTCGCCCGCTGCAAGCATCTTGCCGTTGATGCGCTCGAACGCCACCTGAATGTTCAGGTTGCGGTTCTCCGTGCTGGTGGTCGAAATCGGGGTGTACGCCGTCGCGCGCAGCTGAATCTGCGGCTCCAGCATGGCTTTGGTCGTGGTCGGCTGAAGCTCGCGCGTCGTCAGCTCCACCTCGCCGCTGACCAGGGACGACATCATCTGGTACACCTGATTTTTCGCCTCGGTCGTGTCCATATAGCGCCCGACGGTCTCCGGCTGAATCGTCAGCGGATTGCTGAAGTTGGATGGATTAAAGACAATCTGCGCATCCACGGGCTGAATGTACGCCTGCTGCGCAATGCTGAGCAGGATGTTGTCAATCACCACATTGTCGCCGCTGGGCGTGGCGGAATAGCCCTCGTAGGGATTTTCCGCCAGCGCGTCCATCGTGGCTTTGCGCGCGTCAATGCCGCCTTCTGTGTGCCCCGGCTGCCACGCCGCGTCGAGGGCTTCCCGCACATCGACGGTCATGTTCAGGTCGGCGCTCGTGATTTCCCTCACCAGCTGACCGGCGTACATCAGGCGCACCTTCCACGCGTCGCGCTGCTGATTCGCGTGCGCCGTGACCGCCTCTTCCGCCTCCGCGCGGGTCATGCCGCCGAGGTGGATGCCATCCACATACACGTTCGGGACGTACTTGTCGTCATATGCCGTGACCGACGCGACCAGTGCTTCCCGCTCGTTCTGCTCCTGGATGGCATTGCTGATGGCGCCGCCCGCCGCGACCAGCCCGCAAATTACCGCCACCGCGCACGCGCAGAACAGGATGCGCTTAAGCAGCTTTTGTCCCGACGGCTTGCGGCGGATAGGCTCGTTCTTCGGCTCGCGATGCTCCGGATTGAAGCCCCCCAGCCCCGTCGGCGGATGATTGCCGCCGCCATTGCCGCCGTTTCCGCCATTGCCGTTCGCCGGATACTGCGGAAAATTCGCCGGATACATCGGCTGCTGCCATCCGCCATAATTCTGCTGCGGATACGGCGGATTCTGCGGGCGCTGCGGATTCATCGGCTGATTGGGCATCATCTGCCCGCCGCGAATCGGCTGATTGCGCCCGGTGTTCATGCTTGTCGGGTTCTGCCCCCACGAGAACTGCTCCAATTGGTGCGCCGCATCGAGCGGCTGCACGCCGTTGTTCCAGCCCTGCTGCGGCTGCATGGGCGTCCCCTGCACGCCGCGGAAGCCGCGCATTTGCCCGCTTTGCGCATATTGGCTCCCCTGCCCCGGCTGATTCATCCCCTGCGGGCGCATCGGCTGAGCCGCACTCATCGGCTGAGCCGCACCCATCGGCTGAGCCGCGCTCATCGGCTGCATGGGCGGATTGGCGCTCTGCTGCGCCGGGGGCGGCTGCGGATTCCGGCGCGGCGGATTTGTCGGCTGCATGGGCGCGTCTTCCGTGCGGATAAGGGGGATGCTGTTGTCCAGCGTCTGCTGCCCGGCATACTGCGCCGCGTTCAGCTGCGTGCGGCGGCGGCGCGGCTGCCTGTTGTCGTTGAATTCGGACATGGTTTCAGCACCCCTTTCTGATGGCAATTTGGTATTTCTTCATCTTATATATCTATCACATGATTTGAGCATCTTCCACTGCTTGCAGCAATTTCTCCACATCATCGGCCGCCCTCGCCCACATCGGCGCGGTGCAGCCGACCATGCCGTGGCGGTCGCCATCGCCATGGAAGTCACTGCCGCCGGTGACCAGAAAGCCCATGCGCCGCGCGGTCAAATCCAGCAGGGGCGTGGCGCGTCCGGCGGACGGGTGGTAAACCTCAACGCCCCGCAAGCCCTGCTCCTGCCAAACGCCGAGCAGATGGCGCAGCAGCGCGCCGGTCTTCTCCAGCTCCATTGGGTGCGCCAGAACAGGCACAAAGCCGCTTTCCCGCATCAGCGGCAGCGCCTCCGCCATGCTCAAGCGCTCCCCCGCCACATACGCCGGTGCGCCATCCGCCAGAAAGCGGTCAAACGCCTCGCGCGTGTCCACCACATAGCCGTGGCTGACCATCGCGCGGGCGATATGCGGCCGACCGACGCTGCCCTTGGCTTCGCGGGCGATTTCGTCGTAATCCAGCGGATAGCCCAGCGCGTTCAGCTTCTCCACCATCTGCCGCGCGCGTCCGAGCCGCATTTGGGACAGCGCCCGAACCTTGCGGTGCAGGGGCGTATCCGTCCCGCGCCCGTAGCCGAGCAGGTGCAGGCCGGGCATATCGCGCAGGGACAATTCGACACCTTGCAGAATCGGCATCGGTGTGGGTTTTCCCAGCAGCTGCGCCGCGCCGTCAAACGTGTCATGGTCGGTCACGGCAAGGAGCGTCACGCGGTGCTTGTCCGCCAGCGCCACCAGCTCCGCGGGCGTAAGCAGCCCGTCGGAGGAAGTGGTGTGGGTGTGCAAATCAGGCTTCATGGGGGGCATCCGGGTGATTTTCGGGCGCATCCGCCGTCTTATCAGGCGTTTCCGCGCTCTTTTCAGGCGTTTCGGCGGACTTTACGGAATTGTCTTCCTTCTTTTCGTCCGCCATATCCTGCATCATCACATCGCCCGTGGTGCGGGTGTCGGCATCCTGAATATCCGGCAGCGCGCCCGTTTCCATCAGGGTGACGAACTCGCGGCGGCTGATGGTGTCGTACTTGAGCAGCGCGTCCACCAGCTTCTCCATGCGGTCGCGGTTGGCGCTCAGGGCGTCCACCGCCTTCTGGTAGCATTCCTCCAGCAGGCGCTTGACTTCCGCGTCGATGCGCGCCGCCATTTCTTCGCTGTACCCGCGGCTCTGCCCAAACTCCATGCCGACGAACACTTCCTGATCGCCGTCAAGATAGACCGGGCCCAGCTTTTCGCTCATGCCGAACTGCGTCACCATGCGGCGGCAGACCTCCGTCGCCTTCTTCAGGTCGCTCGTTGCGCCGGTGGTGAACTCACCCAGATAAAGCTGCTCCGCGGCATGACCGCCCAGCCCCATCGCCACGAAGTCCATCAGCTGGCTGTAAGTCTGCAAATCGTCCTCTTCCGTCGGCAGGGACAGCGTGTAGCCGCCCGCCTGCCCGCGCGGGACGATGGTAATCAGGTGCACCTCGTCGCAGTTGGGCAGGACGTGCCCGACGATGGCGTGACCCGCCTCGTGGATGGCGACCATGCGCTTGTCGCGCTGCGTCACCTTGTGGCTGCGCTTCTCCGGGCCCATCTGCACGCGGGAGATTGCCTCCACCAGCGTCTGCTGATTGATGGCCTTCAAGCGCCCGCGCGCCGCCAGAATCGCGGCTTCGTTCATGATGTTTTCCAGCTCCGCGCCGGTGGAGAAAGGCACGCGCTTGGCGATATTCTCCAAATCCACATCATCCGCAAGGGGCTTGCCCTTGGCGTGCACCTTCAGGATGGCAACACGCCCCGCCATATCGGGGTAATTGACGAGAATCGTGCGGTCAAAGCGGCCGGGACGCAGCAGCGCGGGGTCAAGAATATCGCGGCGGTTCGTCGCCGCCATGACAATAACGCCCTCGTTGATTGCGAAGCCGTCCATCTCGACCAGCAGCTGGTTCAGCGTCTGCTCGCGTTCGTCGTGTCCGCCGCCCAGACCCGCGCCGCGATGGCGACCCACCGCGTCAATCTCATCAATAAAGATGATGGACGGGGCAGCGCGCTTGGCTTGGTCGAACAGGTCACGGACGCGGCTCGCGCCCACACCCACGAACATCTCCACAAAGTCAGAGCCGGAAATGGAGAAGAACGGCACGCCCGCCTCGCCCGCAACCGCCTTTGCCAGCAGGGTTTTGCCCGTGCCGGGCGGGCCGATGAGCAGCACGCCCTTGGGGATGCGTGCGCCCATGTCAATGTACGCCTTGGGGTTGCGCAGGAAGTCCACCATTTCCTTGAGTTCTTCCTTCTCTTCCTCCGCGCCCGCGACGTCGGCGAACGTCACCTTGTTCTTGTTCGGGTCATGGATGCGCGCCCGGCTTCTGCCGAAGTTCATCACCTTGCCGTTTCCGCCGGTCTGCGCGCGCATAATCAGCCAGAACATCACGCCGCAGAGCACCAGCGAAATCGCCAGCGGAATCAAATCATACCACCACGGGGTGGTCAGCGGCTGACGGTAGATGATGGTGAACGCCAAATCCTTGACGGACACCTCGTCCAGCGGCTTATCAAGCTTCGCCGCCTGCATTTGCCGCGCGGTGACGATGAAATCAGCGCCGATGGTGGTTTCAAAATCGTAGTTCTTGTCAGGGAAATCCGCGTCGGCGACCGTTGTTGTCGTCGTCACGCCCACCAGCGACGTGCCGCGGATGGCGACGGAGCGAACCTGCCCCTCCTCAATCATCGTCAGCAGCTGGGGATAGGTGATGCGGCGGTCACGGGCATTGCTGCCAAAGCCGTTGGTGAACAGCATCGAAATGGTGAGCACCATCAGCAGCAAAACCGCGACATAGCCGAACATCCCGCGAGACTTCTTCAATGCGAGCATCCTCCTTCCGTTCCAGCGCCATCCGCCTGTTGCGGCGTATACCCATATAGACGAATGACGTGTGCGGAAAAATCCATCTTTACAAAAATTTTATCTTTTTCGGGAAAAATCGGCTGATTTATTCGTGCGCCGCGCCGTACACGCGGCTGTCCAGCACGCCGATGTCCGGCAGATTGCGGTACTTCTCGGCGAAATCCAGCCCATAGCCGACGACGAACTCATCCGGAATCTTGAAGCAGTGGTAATCCACCGTCAGGTTGTGTTCGGGATTGCGGCGGTCGGGCTTGTCCAGCAGCGTCGCAATGCGGATGGAGGACGCGCCGCGGCCCATCAGGTACTTGCCGAGGTAGAACAGCGTGTTGCCGCTGTCCACAATGTCCTCCACAATCAGCACGTCGCGCCCCTTAATGGACACGGACAGGTCTTTCTCCAGATTGACCACGCCGGAGGACTTGGTGGAGTTGCGATAGCTCGAAAGCGCCATGAAATCCAGCGTCACGGGCAAATCGACTTCGCGGATGAGGTCGGAGAAGAAGACGCTCGCGCCCTTCAAAATGCAGACCATCACCAGATCGCGTCCCTGATAGTCGTGGGTGATTTCCCGTCCCAGCTGGGCAACGGCCTTCTGGATGTCCTCACGCTTGACGAGAATCTTCGTCATGTCTTGATACAGCTTGGCATTGGTGTCCATCGTGTTTTCCTCCTAAATATATGTAGGTTTCTATGTTGACTTAGTTGGCGTTGTCCTTTTTTTCGCGCAGGGGTGCGCCGCACACCTTGCACTGCTCCAGGTTTTTGTACGGTTCGTCGTCAATCTGCGTCCACTTGAAGGATGCCGTCAGCGGGCGATACCGCTGATTGATGGACGCGCAGTTCGGGTCGATGTGGTAATACGTTCCGCCGTTTTGGTTATAGTAGAGAATCAAGTCCGGATGGCTGGTGTTCAGCACGGGCTGGGTGGCAAGGGCGTTGGTCGGGGTGGCGGTGCTTTCCTGCTCGTTGCTTTGCAGCGTCGCGGGGTCAACGTACCACACGCCGTCCTCCTTGACCATGCGCACCTTCCACAGGTAGACGCTTTCGCCCAGGGTGTTGTTCTTGTTGATGACGGCGCGCACCGTCACCATGCGGGCGATGTCGTTCGATGTGCCCGTGATGGCCGTGAAATCCCAGCTGACGGGCGTGCGGTTGGTCAGCACCTCGCCGAAGAGCTTCTGCGTCACCGCGTCCGTGCCGCCCTTGATGCTGCTGCGCCACGACGGGGCCGTCAGGTTGACCATTTGGCTGATGGCGTTGTTCTTCCACAGCGTGAAGAAGGAATGCAGCTGCGCGTAGCACTCCTCGGAGTCATCCACAGGCGTCGCGGTGGGCGTGGGCGCGGGATTGGGCGTGTCCGTCGCGGTCAGGTTGACATCGAGGTTATTGCCCGATGTACTCCCCTGCTGCATCTGACCGGACTGATTCGGCTGCGCGGGGTTCTGATTGTCCGCCGCATTCGTCGCCAGTGCGCTGACGAGGCAGACGACCGCCGCCGACGCCAGCAAAAGCGACAGCACCAGCCGCGCGTTGGGCGTAACCAGCTCGCGGAGCCACAGCGCGGCGATGCTCGCCACCGCGCCGACGAGGACGATCCACTTCACCGCTGTCCACGCAAACACCATGCTCAAGATGAAAAGAATCGGCAGCACGCCGAACATCAATACTTTTGCAATCGTATCCCACGGAATTTCCCTGTGCGCCGCCGGCTGCACCCGGAAGCCGCTGCGCCCCGACGTCGGGTACACGCGCTGACCGTCGGGGGTGTACTGCGCGTACTGCTGCTCCGGCGGCAAATCCGTTTCCTGCGGATTCTGCTGGCTGTACCCCTGCTGATTGTACGCCGGATTCGGCTGCTGATACCCCTGCTGCTCGTAGGGCTGCTGATACCCGCCGGGCTGCACAAACCCCTGCTGGTCATACGGCTGCTGCTGATAAGGCTGCTGGGCGTATGGCTGCTGATATCCCTGCTGCTCATAGCCCTGCCCATACGGCTGCTGATAACCTTGCTGACCGTATGGCTGCTGGTATCCCTGCTGACCATAGGGCTGCTGCTGATAATCCGCATACCCCTGCTGACCATATTGCGGCTGCCCATAGCCGTTTTGCGGCGCGTAGCCCTGACCATAGGCATCATTGGGCGCGTAGCCGCCATTCGGGGCATAGCCCTGCGCCGGCGGATAATTGCCCTGCGAAAAACCGGGCTGCTGAGGATTCTGTCCGGCGTCCCCGGCGCCATCATAGGGTGGACGGCTGTTGCTCATCCGGCTTCCTTTCCTTTCTTCCGCGCGATTGTGCGCGAAGTTCCCTGCCGCGCCTTGTGCGGAGGGCATTTTGTCCCTCCCCCGCGCGGACTTTCACGCAAGCGCCTGAATCGCGCTTTACATGATAACGCATCTTACAGTATAGCACAAAAAAATGGCTTGTAAATAATAAATCGGAAAAATTCACGGTTTGTTCGCCTGTAAGATGGAAAGAGTTCCACTTCCGTGCGCTTTTTATTCCGCATTCCGAATTCCAATTTCCGAATTTGCCCCCTTGCAAAACGCCTCAACCTATGGTAAGATAGAGCGTGCCGACGAAAGTCAGCGAAATATTGGAAGCGATGACCGGGAAACAGTAGCGCGTGCAAGTCCCCTTCCTATTTTCAAATGAGAATGTGCCAAGATGCGAAGCGAATTTTTTCTGCTGGCTAACGGGAGTGAAACGCAGCGTAGCAGCGCTACGCTAAGTGGAACGAGCGGACGCCAGAAGGAAAAAGGCGCGAGCAGATGGCACAGGCGAATGCAGGAAATAGGATATCAGAGAGCCGCCGGGTGGTGCGAGGCGGCAGGGCGCACGGCGTGAACCTTCATCCCGTGAGTTTTTCGGCGTGGGCAGCCTTATCGCCCATCAAGCGGCGGCAATCGGATTTTTTCCTTTGCCGCAAGACGAGTGGTACCGCGGATTCAGTCCGTCTCATCAAACGATGGGACGGGCTTTTTTCATCCAACTGTAAGGAGGAACATCCGGAATGAACGAGAAGATCGAAGCCCTGAAAAGCAGCTTTGATTCCGAGCTGAAGAAGATCGCCAACATGGTGGATCTGGAAGCCCTGCGCGTGAATTACCTCGGCCGCAAGGGCAAAGTGACCGACGCGCTCAAGGGCATGGGCAGCTTGACCGACGAGCAGAAAAAGACCGTCGGGCGCGAGACGAACGAGCTGAAAACCGCCATCACCGTCGCCTTGGCGGAAAAGCTGGAAGCGCTCAAGGCACAGGAATTGCAGCGCGAAATCAACGCCCTGCCCGAATTTGACATCTCCATGCCGCCGGACATGACCCGCGGGTCGTATCACCCGATTACGCTGGTGCAGCGCCAGTGCGAGCAGGTGTTCAAGTCGATGGGCTTCACGGTGGAGGATTACGCCGAGGTGGTGACGGACTACGAGTGCTTCGAGAGCCTGAACATTCCGAAGTTCCACCCCGCGCGCGACATGCAGGACACCTATTATCTGGACAACGGGCAGCTGCTCAAGACGCAGACCTCCGCCGCCCAGAACGCCATCTACCGCCGCTACCGCGACGCGCTGGTGAACGACGGCGTGCCGATTAAGGCGATTTTCCCCGGCCGCTGCTTCCGCAACGAGGCGACCGACGCCTGCCATGAGAACACGTTCTTCCAGATGGAAGGCATCATGGTGGACAAGGACATTTCCATCGCGAACCTGATCTACTTCATGAAAACGATGCTGAGCGAGGTGTTCCGCAAGGACATCAAAGTCCGCCTGCGTCCGGGCTTCTTCCCGTTCGTTGAGCCGGGCTTTGAGCTGGATATTTCCTGCCTCATCTGCGGCGGCACGGGCTGCCCGTCGTGCAAGCATTCCGGCTGGCTGGAACTGTGCCCCTGCGGCATGATTCACCCCGAAGTATTGAAAGCCGGCGGCATCGACCCGGAGCAGTACACCGGCTTCGCGTTCGGCTTGGGCATGACGCGCCTTGCCATGATGAAGTACGGCGTGAAGGACATTCGCGACCTGAACAGCGGCAGCCTGACGCGCTTGGCGCAGTTCACGGACGACGAGTAATGCGGAGGAAAGACGAACATGCTGATCTCAATGAACTGGATTTCCGACTTCGTTGACCTGACGGGTCTTGACAAAATGGCGCTGATTCGCCAGTTCTCCCTGTCCACGGCGGAAGTTGAGAATGAAATTTTCCACAAGGGCGCGGATTTGTCCGGCGTTGTCGCCGCGCAGATCGTCAGCGTAGAGAATCACCCCGAATCCCACAAGCTGCACCTGCTGAAGGTGGACGCGGGCGACGGGCAGCTGACCGACGTGGTCTGCGGCGCGCCGAACGTGCAGCTGGGCATGAAAACCGCGTTCGCGAAGGTGGGCGCGCAGCTGGGCGACATCACCATCAGTCCGCGCAAGCTCGCCGGGTACACGTCCTACGGCATGTGCTGCTCGGAGAAGGAAATCGGCATCAGCGACGACAATTCCGGCATCATGGTCCTCCCGGAGGATGTTCCCTGCGGCACGGATTTGAAGGCGCTCTACCCCATTGACGACATTATCTTCGAGGTGGACAACAAGTCCCTGACGAACCGTCCCGACCTGTGGGGGCACTACGGCATGGCGCGCGAATTCTCCACCCTTTCCGGCCGTCCGCTGAAAGCCCTGCCCGTGGCGGATTTGGCGGCGTACAGCAATCTGCCCGCCATCGACATGAAGATTGAAGACCCGCTGTGCCAGCGCTACTCCTGCCTGCGGGTGGAGAACATCAACCGCCACGTCAGCCCGATGGCGATGCGTATCCGCCTGAACTACTGCGGTATGCGCGACATCAACTTCCTCGCCGACCTGACGAACTACCTGATGCTGGAAATGGGGCAGCCGATGCACGCCTTCGACAGCCGCAAGGTGGAGAAAATCCGCATCCGCCGCTTCCCGGAGAGCTTCCCTTTCCAGACGCTGGACAAGGTGGAGCGCACCATCGACCCGAACACGCTGATGATCTGCAACGGCGACAAGCCGGTTGCCATCGCGGGCATCATGGGCGGTCTGGACAGCGAAATCGTCGATGACACGACGAGCCTGACGCTGGAATCCGCGACCTTCGACGCGGCTTCCGTCCGCAAGAGCAGCGTCCGCCTCGCCCACCGCACCGACGCCTCCGCCCGCTACGAAAAGAGCCTTGACCCGGAAATGACGACCGTCGCCATTGCCCGCTTCGTCAAGCTCCTCCAGGAATACGACCCGGAAATGCGCGTCACCTCCCGCCTGACCGACGAGTACGCCTTCCACTATCCGAAGGTGCAGCTGTCCTTTGACAAGGCGTTTGTTGACCGCTACACCGGCATCAACATCTCCTCCGACGAAATCATGCACACGCTGACCGCGCTGGGCTTCGGCATGACGCGGGACGGCGATTCCTTCACCGCGGACGTCCCCTCCTGGCGCGCGACGAAGGACGTAACCATCAAGGCGGATATCATCGAGGAAATCACCCGCATCTACGGCTACGACAACTTCGACCTGCACACGGCGGAATCCCCGCTCTACCCGGTTCGCATGTCCACCGAAAAGACGGTCGAGGACAAATTGAAGGACATCCTCGTCAAGCGCTATTCGCTGCACGAGGTGCATTCCTACATCTGGCAGTACGCCGACGACTACAAGAAGCTCGGCATTGCCGTCGAGGACAACGTGAAGCTGCTCAACGCCTCCAACCCCAACATCGAGACGCTGCGCCGCTCCATGATTCCCACCCAGCTGTGCCAGGTGAAGGGCAACACGGGCTATGCGCCGTCGTTCGGCATCTTTGAAATCGGTCACGTCATCGACGGCGTGGACGAGAACAACCTGGCGAAGGAGCACAAGAAGCTGTGCGTGACGCTCTTCAGCAAGGTCGATAACGTGGAAACGCTGTATTTCCGCCTGCGCGACATGCTGTGCGTCGCCGTGAGCGACATCCTGCACAAGGATTTGTCCTTCCACGCAATGACCGCGACCCACTCCTATGAGCATCCGAAGAACCTGAACGCCATCGTGCTGGACGGCGTTGACCTCGGCGAAATCGGCGTGGCGCACCCGGTTGTCGGCAAGAACATCGACAAGAAGGCGGCAATTGTGTTTGCCGAAATCGACATGGAAGCGCTTGCGTCCATCGCGCCCGCGCCCATCGTCTACCGCGAGCCGTCCCGCTTCCCCGGCATGGAGCAGGATTTGACCTTCGTTGTCAATCGCTGCCAGCCGATTCTGGACGCGGTGAAGGCGGAGAACTCCCCGCTGGTGCAGAAAGTGACCGTGCTGGGCACATACAGCGACATCACCGGCAAGACCATCACGATTCGCTTGTCCTTCTCGCACCCGGAGCGCACGCTCACCCGCGACGAAGTGCAGGCGGTTGTTGACGGCGTGGTTGCGCGGCTGAAGGGGCAAGGGATTGAACTGAAGAAGTAAGGGTAACACCGCACAAATGAGGTGGTCGGCTGGCGAATGGATTTTTCGTCAGATGCAAATGCAAATTTCGAAGGTTTACTGGAGGTAAATCGAGGAATTTGCATGCCGCAGATGGCGGAAAAGACATCGTCAGACGCGCCGCCGAATTGTGCGGTGGTGCCCTAATCCGCCTTCCCCTGCCCCTCTGCTTTTGTCGGCGGAGGGGCGTTTTTTGTGCTTCCGCGAAATTCGAGATTGACAACTTCCCCCGACGGTGGTAAACTGGAAAAAACGGAAGTTTTCCGCCCATTTTCGTCGTTTGTTAGGAGGATTGCTATGAGTCCCATTGCCGCCCGGAAAAAGACCATCATCTGGATGATTGCCGCCATCGTGCTGGCAGTTTCCTCCATCGCACTTGGCGCCGGTCTCATCGTCAGCCACAATTCGCTGACGGACACCCGGAATCAGCTGACGGACACGCAGAGCGCGCTGTCCTCCACCCAATCCTCCTTAACGGACACCGAAAACAGCCTGTCCGCCGCGAAGGACACCCTCGCGTCCACCGAAGCGACCCTCGCGGACACGCAGACCACGCTGGACACGACCGCCGCCGCCTTGACGGATACCCAGACCACCCTTGCGTCCACCGAAGCCACCCTCGCCGAAACGCAGGGCACGCTTGCTGAGCGCGAAACTGAACTGTCCGCGACAAAGGACACCCTCGCATCCACCGAAGCCACCCTCGCCGAAACGCAGGGCGCACTTGCTGACCGTGAAAACGAGCTGTCCGCGACAAAGGACACCCTCGCGTCCACCGAAGCCACCCTCGCCGAAACGCAGGGCACGCTTGCTGACCGCGAAACCGAGCTGTCCGCCACAAAGGACACCCTCGCGTCCACCGAAGCCACCCTCGCAGAAACGCAGACTGCCTTGAACAGCCGCGACACCACGCTGGCATCCACGAAGGACACGCTGATGATCACCCAGACCAAACTGGCAGCAGTGAAGGACACGCTGTCCACCACGCAGAACGAACTGGAGACCTTGAAGGCATCCCTGCCGGCGAAGGAATATGAACTGGAGAACACGAAGGAAGCGCTCGCCGCGACGGAAGCCGAGCTGGCGGTGACGCAGAACACGCTGACTGCCGCGCAGACGGAGCTGTCCGACACAAAAACCAGCCTGTCCGCCACTGAAACCGAGCTGACCGCGACGAAGGGCACCCTTGCCGCCGCCACGACGGAATTGTCCGACACCAAGACGGCGCTGACCGCCACCGAAGCCGAGCTCACGACGACAAATGACAGCCTGACCGCAAAGGAAGCCGAACTCACCGCGACGAAGGACACCCTGACCGCGAAGGAAGCCGAACTCACCGCGACGAAGGACACCCTGACCACCGCGGAAAATGAACTCGCCGCAACGAAGGACAGCCTGACCACCGCCACGACGGAGCTGGAAGCCACAAAGGCAACCCTTGCCGCGACAGAGGCGGAATTGACGACGACGCAGGAAACCCTCGCCGACGCGCAGGCGATTCTGGCGGCATCGAACGAATCGCTGAGCTTCGCGAAGCTGAACCCGGCGACGCGCGGCACTGACCCCGGCATCGCGCCCTCCCCGATGGCAAGCGCGGTTCGCGACCCGTCGGAAGCCGTCGCGTTCCTGCTTGTGACGGTCGGCACGAAGACGTACGAGCCGATTCCGCTGCTGGAGGACGGGTACTACCGGCTGATCCACGGCGTGTGCGTGAACATCATCCACGTCACGGAGACGAGCATCGAGATGACCGACGCCAGCTGCGCCGACCACGACTGCATCGCGCAGGGCATCGTGACGCTGGAGAACAAGGACACGCGCGAAGGCGGCGGCTACATCATCTGCCAGCAGAACTTTGTGACGCTGCGGCTCTGCACCCGCGCGGAGCTGGAAGCGGAAGGCATTGTGCTGCAATAATCGAGGATTTGACCGGGGGCGGCGCGGGCTGCCTCCGGTTTTTTGCATAATCAGAAATATCCCCAAGGAGGAAAACGCCCATGCTGACGTATCATCCGACCACCGAAGCCGAGAAGGAAGCCATCTGCGCGTGGCAGTACCCCGGCGAATACGCGATGTACAACAATCCGCCGTATGCCGAGCAGAAGAAGCACGGATACGGTTTCGCGAATCCGGCAAACAATTTCTATTCCTTTTACGATGGCGAAACGCTGGTGGGCTTCGTGAACCTGTCCGATGAGGGCGGCGAGGTGTTTTTCGGCATCGGGGCGCATCCCGACCACTGCGGACAGGGGTACGGCACGCAGATGACGGCGCTGGCGTGGGATTTATCCCAGCGGCTGTATCCGGGCAAGCCGATGTATCTGGAAGTGCGGACGTGGAACACGCGCGCCGTTCGCTGCTACGAGAAGGCAGGATTCCGGGTGGTGGGCGAGCCGGTGAAGCGGGTGACGCTCAGCGGAGAAGGGACGTTTTACCATATGGTGAGGGAGGTGGCGGGATGATTCCACGCATCAAGAGCGTGACCCCGCTGCCGGACTACTGCCTGTCCGTGTCCTTCGACGACGGGCGGCGCGTGCGGTACGACGTGAAGGAGGATTTTGCCCTGCCCGGCTACGGCGTTTTGCGGGATGTACACGGGCTGTTCCAGCAGGTGCAGCTGGACGAAAGCCGGACGTGCGTATTCTGGAACGAAGATGTCGATTTGCCGAGCGACACCCTCTACGAGTACGGCAAGCCGATGTAACCACAGCCGCCTTTCGGGGCGGCTTTTTGTTTTCCACCGCTGAACGCCGCCTAAAATCTCTATGAATATGTAAAATTCAGTTGAAAACAAGCGCAAAGTGTGGTAAAGTAGGTATGTATGCGATTTTTCCCCGCACAGGCGGAATTCTGCTGCATTGCGGCACGCTCGGAGGAAACGAACCACCATGACGATTATGAATGTCTTATCCCTGTTCGGCGGACTGGGGCTGTTCCTGTTCGGAATGCAGCTGATGGGCGAAGCGCTGGAAAAAGCGGCGGGTACACGGCTGAAAAAGCTGCTGGGCATGGTCACGGGCAACCGCTTCCTCGCCATGCTCGCGGGCATCACCATCACGGCGGTGGTGCAGTCCTCCTCCGCGACGACGGTCATGGTCGTCGGTTTCGTCAACGCGGGGCTGATGTCCCTGACGCAGGCGGTCGGCGTGATTATGGGCGCAAACATCGGCACGACGGTCACGTCGCTGCTGCTGTCCGTGCAGATTGATTTCGCCGCCATCTTCACGTTTCTGGGGCTGATTCTCTCGAATCTTCCCGACAAGTACAGAACCGCCAAGCAGTTCGGCACCATCACGATGGGTCTGGGCATCCTGTTCATCGGCATGGACACCATGTCCGGCGCGATGGAGCCGCTGCGGACGTGGGAGGGCTTCCAGACGGCGATGGCGTCCATCAACAACCCGATTCTGGGCGTGCTGATCGGCGCGGGCATCACCGCCGTCCTGCAATCCTCCGCCGCCAGCATCGGTATCCTGCAAACGCTCGTCGCGCAGGGGCTGATTGGGCTGGACAGCGCCATCTTCATCCTCTTCGGGCAGAATATCGGCACCTGCGTCACGGCGCTGCTGGCGTGCGCGGGCACAAACTCCACCGCCAAGCGCGCGGCGACGGTGCACCTGCTCTTCAACGTCATCGGCACGGTGATTTTCGTCATCATCGCCTGCTGCCTGCCGCTGGCAAGCTGGGTCGAGATGCTCTCCCCCGGCAACCTCAAGCTGCAAATCGCCATTGTCCACATTCTCTTCAACGTCACGACGACAGCACTGCTGCTGCCCGCCGCAAGCTGGCTGGAGAAGCTGGCGTGCCTGCTGATCAAGGGCGACGGCTCGACCGCCGAGGAAATGAAGCTGCTCTACTTTGACGCGCGTATGCTCAAAACGCCGCCGATTGCCGTGGCGCAGCTGTTCAACGAAGTGCAGCGCATGGGCGGCATTGCGATGGGCAACTTCCAGCGCGCGATGGAGTGCTTCAACGAGTGGGACGCAAAGAAGTCCGAAGAGCTGGCGCGGAACGAAGACGTGCTGGACTACCTGAACCGCGAAATCACCGATTCGCTGGTGGAAGTGAAGGGGCTTGACCTGTCCGAGAAGGACACGAAGCTGGTCGGCTCGCTCTTCCACGTCGTCAACGACATGGAGCGCATTGGCGACCACAGCCAGAACATCCTCGAATCCGCGCAGCTGAAGAATCAGGACGAGGTGAAATTCTCGCCCAAGGCGGTACAGGAGCTGGAAAGCCTGTCGAACCTTGTGCGCGCACAGGTGCAGCGCTCGCTGGACATGTTCAAGGCGCAGGTGACGGACAATGTGCTGCTGGGCGAAGTGGAGAACGTGGAGGACGAAATCGACACGACGACCGAAGCCCTGCGCAGCCACCACATGGATCGCTTGAAGAACCACAAGTGTTCCGCGAAGAACGGCATGATTTATCTGGACATGCTGACGAACCTCGAACGTATCGGCGACCACGCGGAGAATATCGCCACGTCCGCGAAATCCGCAACGGGGATTTGAGTTATCCACATTGCTTCCACATAAAAACCTCGCGACAGGTAATGCCGCGAGGTTTTTTGGTTCTATTGATTATTCGCCGATTTCCGCGTAAATCATTTCCACATGATTCTGGCATTCCTTCGCGAACGTCGCCGCATCAAACGCGCCGTTCAGATAGCGCTGCACCAACACCTGAAGCGCGTCATCATACGTCAGCGGCGAACCCTCGGACACATACAGCGATTTCGCCATCTCCTGATAGTAGGCAATATCCTCCGTCGAAGAGAAATAACGCCACTGCTCCATGTTTGCGTACTGATCCTGCAAGTCGCGCAGGGTGTCCTCGTCCGCGCGCTCTTTATCTGCTTTCTGTTCCAGCAGTGCGATTTTTTCCGCAAGTTCATCCAGCTGCGCCACCATCGACGGATTTTCAATCGGCTCGGTCAGGTTGTCATAGATAAAGTAACTTCCATCTGTCAGATGTGTCGCGCAGTATTCCAAAAACTGAATCGCGGCTTCCTGATTCTTGCCGTAGGGGTTCACCACAGCAATGGTCACATACGTTTCAACCGCGCTGTTCTGCTCCGGGAAAATGCGCGGCACGAATTGAATCATCTGCGACGGGGCGGACGAAGCACCCGGAATCATGAAAATATTTTCAAATGCCATGCGCGGCTCTTCTTCCGCGGGCAGTTCGTCCTTGATGCGCTGGACGTAATGCAGAAACGTTTCGTCCGTAAAGTCCAGCCTGCGTCCCTCCTGCAGGGAGGTCATGATGTAATACTTCATGAACAAGTCCATCATGCCCGACTGGGTGTATTCCTGCATCAGAAGCCCTGTCTCTTCCGGCAGAAGCCCTTCTTCCAGAATTTCGTTGCACACATCCAGCAGTTCGTCGAAGGTTTCGGGCGACTTCATTCCCCATTCGTCCAGATATTCCGTCAAGACCATCATGCCCATCGGGGAAGCATCTATTATCCAGCCCATCAGCGTATCGTCATCCGTGCAGACGGGGCGCAGAGCGGGATAGACATGCTGGAAAGCGTCCTGCAAAATCGCGCTGCCGGTTAGCGGCGCGTAGTATTTCATGTTTTTGAGGGTATATAAGCCGTCGTAAGCAGTGAAAACAAACAAATCAATGTCGGGATTCTTGATAACGTAGGCGGTCGAAATCGTGTCCATGATGTCTACGGACTTTTCGCAGGTGATGCTGATGCCGCTTTCCTGTTCAAACTGCTCCATGCGTTCCATCAAGGCATAATACTGATTGGTGGCAATGTTCAGTTCTGCATTTTCCGCGTAGGCGGCAAAAGCGCACAGGGTCAGAGCGGCGCAGAGCATCAGCGACAGAAACTTTTTCATTCGCTTCTCCTTCTTTAAATCGTTAAGACTGTAAGTAAAACTCAATAGGCGGAAGTATCCCGCAAAGGACACTTCCGCTCATTTAATTTATCACGTTACGGCGCAAAAACAGCTACAAGTGTACTTTGTGCATTTGTTGGCACAGAACTATTTGTTCTGGCTCGAGCCGAATAACTGACATTTGCCTTTACATAGCCAGCTTTTCTGCTTTCCTGCATATAGTAAATTGTCTTAACGCCCGCGCTATTAGGATAATATGCAGGCGACACCTGCGTATCATTGGAATTGTTTGTGACCCAGAAAACGAAATACCCTGCACCCGATGTGGAGAACTCCGTAATTTCCAGATACGGCTCATCCGATTCATCACTCTTAATGCCGGTTCCCACAGTGAACGTTTTCTTTGGACCAGTAACCGTTACCGCCATCGCCGACGTAGCAAACAAGCAAGTCAAAACCAACGCAAGCAGTAATGCCGTCATTTTCTTCATACGTTTTCCTCCTATTTTGATTGTGCTCGGCTATTGCTTCTGAATCATCCAGCCGCCCCATTGGACTCGCCTCCTTTGCTTATAGGTCGCTTTTCCTCCATTGAGGACATCTTTAATATATCACATGTTTTTTATTTTGTCAACACCCATTACAAAAATTTTTTTCTTTCTTGATATATTCCCCCACCACCTCCACCAGCCCATCCGCCTCCTTCGGCGCGTACCGCGGCGAAATCGCGAGCGTCACGAAGTCATACGCCCCCGCCGCGCGGAAATCGCGGTAGTCGTCGTACACGCGGAAGGGCACGGTCGGCTCTGCGCCGTTTTTCGCGGCGAACATCTGCGCGGTCAGCGAATTGAGATGGATGTTGCCGTCCGCGTCAAGCAGCACCGACGGAATATCCGGGCGCGAACGCGGATTGCGCACGTTATCCAGCGACGAAATCCGCCGCATCGCCAGCGCGAAAAGCAGGTAATTCGCCTCATCGAGCTTCTTCTGGGCATAGAAGGCGGTGTAGTCCAGCCGCTTTTGGACGGGCATGGACAGGACGTTGAACAGCACAAAGTTCGGGCCGGGATAGCCGATGCCGAGGTCGCTGTGCGCGTCAACGTGGGTGACGTCGAAGGGGGCGGTCAGGCGTCCGGCGGCGATTTGCTCCTCCCAGAAGCGGAGCGCGCCGTCGTGCGTCTCGAAGATTTTGCCGGGCGTGGGATGTTTTTTTGACAAGCCACACTGTTTTTCCAGGAACGCGCGGACGGCGGATGCTTCCCACGGCTCATGTCCGGGAAGGGATGGGCGGTGTCCTAATTCGGCAAGCGGGCAGCAGTCGGCGAGGAAAAAGTCGAGGTCAATGTCGAGAACGCGCATGGTAATGCTTCTTTCTGCTGAAATCAGCGGGATTTCGGTTCTATTATACCCCATTCCCCCTCACGGCGCAAGGTCGATGATGCTGTTGTCGCTGCCGCCCTCGGCGAAGGAATCCGGCACTTGCCCGACGATGATGCTTTCCGCCATCGCCATCTGCGTGCTGGCCTGCACGTTTTTCGCGCCGGTCGGAATGACGATTTGCACGTTCGCAGTCAGGACGAGGGAAATGCGGTGGCGTGTCTGGTTGATGCCGGCGGTGGTGAAATCGGTGCTGAACGCCGCCTGCACCGAGCCGACGGGCAGAATCTGCACGGCGATGCCCGGCCCAGCGCCCGCCAGCAGCGTCAGCCCGATGGCACTGCCCAGCGGCACGACGACGGTTTTCTGCCCCATGGCGGTCAATCGCTCCTGCGCAAGCAGGGACGCCTGCGCCGCCAGACGGTTCATCTCCGGCGTATTCGCCTGAATCAGGCGCACTTGCCCTTGATCGTCCTTCTCGACGGTCATCAGGTCGGCGTAATGCACGCCGAGTCCGAGCATCTCAGACGCTGCCTCGTTGAGCGCCTGAATCGCCAGCGACCGCGCCGTCGCCTGCGAGAGCGTCAGCACGACGTCGGTCACGTTGCGCTCGACGCGGAGAATCAGCAGCGTCACCAGCACAGGCAGCAGCCACAGCACGCGTTTCCACCGCCGCCGGGGAGATTTTCGGCGCTTTGCAGGAATTTTCGCTTCTGATTCGTTGTTTGTCTGGGGCATGGTGCATCCTCCTTTCGTTGACCTGCCGTTGCAGGATGAGCGAATATGTGCTATAATATAGGATGCAATTTTGTTTGCTCTGCGGATTATGCTATTTTCGGATGAAAATGCGCCACGATAGCGCGGGTGAAGCCGGAAATAGCACATTCCTTCATATTCCGCCGGGGCGCGCATTATGCCGCTTACGGCGCAAAGGGGCTGAAGCAGTGAAGAAACGCAGCAATTCCCCGGACTTTGTGCCGGAAAACGACGATTTTTCCTATCAGGACGGCTATCAGGACAACCCGCAGGGCGATTCTCCTGACGAGTACGACCCGAACTGGGCGGACGACGACGACCCCGTGGAAGTTGCGGGGCAGGCGGACATGTTCGCGCACGAGGACTTCTGGAACGCTTCGGCGGATGATAGCGAAGCGCTGCCGGAGGAGGAAAAGGTCTACAAGCACTCCATTTTCAAGCCGGAGATGAAGAAGCCGAACTTCGTGCTGTCGATTGCCGTCAACGTCATCCGCATTTTCGCGGTGCTGGTGCTGGTGGCAGGGCTGGCGGCAGTCGGCGCGGTGGTCGGCATTGCGAAAGGGTACATGGAAACTGCCCCGACGCTTGACCTCGCCGCGATTGACGATCAGGCGCAGACCTCCTTCATCTACGACGCCAACGGCAACCTCATCACCGAATACAAAGGCTCGGAGAACCGCGTCATCGTGTCGATTCAGGCCATGCCGACATACCTCCAGCACGCTTTTATCGCCGTGGAGGACGCGCGCTTCTACACGCACAACGGCGTGGACATCAAGCGCATTGTCGGCGCGTTCGTGTCGAACCTGTCCTCCTCCTCCACGCAGGGCGGCTCGACCATCACCCAACAGCTGATTAAGAACACGCTCCTTTCCTCCGAGCAGAGCTACAAGCGCAAAATTCAGGAAGCGTACCTCGCCATGCAGCTGGAAACGCGCTACACAAAGGATCAGATTCTCGAAAGCTACCTGAACACCATCTACCTCGGCGAAAACTACTACGGCGTGTACACCGCCGCGCAGGGGTATTTCGGCAAATCGCTGGGCGAACTGACGCTCCGCGAATGCGCCATGCTGGCGGGCACATGCAACTCGCCCTACTACTACAATCCGCGCCGGAATTTCTACACGCGGCAGAAGGAAGGCGTGGATTACCCCGCCATCACCAACGACCGCACCAACTACGTCCTGCGCTGCATGTACGAAAACCAGTACATCACCTACGAGCAGTATCAGGAGGCGCTTGACCCGGCGACCGCGCATGTGCTGGAGAAAGACCCGAACACGTCCACCGGCATGTACGCCTACGCGCACTACGTCGAATACGCGGTGGATGAGGTCATCGACATCCTGCTGCAGCTGAACAACCTTGAGGACACCTCCGCCAACCGCAACGCCATGGAAAACAAGCTGCGCACCGGCGGCTACCACGTCCAGCTCGCCATCGACACCTCCATTCAGTCCACCGTCGAGGATACGCTGGAAAACTGGACGAACTACCCTTCCCTGCGCGACCCGGCGGACAAGGTCTACCGCACGCGCAATTCCGACGGCACATACGACGAAACGGTTGAGCCGCAGGCCGCCGCCGTCGTTGTGGACTACCATACGGGCGAAATCAAAGCCATTGTCGGCAGCCGCACGCGCCCGACGGCGATGAAAACCTTCAACCGCGCGGTGGATATGACCATGCCCGTCGGCTCGTCCATCAAGCCGATTGCCGTGTACGCCCCCGCGATTGAGCTTGGCGCATCCCCCGCGAGCATCGTGATGAACATGCCGCTGCCGATTTCCGGCTGGCGCGGGTCAAACGGGCAGGATTCTTGGCCGCGCAACTACGGCGGCAGCTCCTACGCCGGCCCGGAGACGCTGCGCAAGGCGCTCGTCAACAGCCACAACACCGCCGCTGCGCAGGCGCTGATGACCCTTGTGGGCGTGGACAATTCCGTTGCCTTCCTGCACGCGATGGGCATTGACGATGCGCACATTGACGCAACGCCGTTCGGCTTGTCCCTCGGCTCCAGCGGCATCACGCCCATGCAGATGGCGGTTGCCTTCGGCGTGCTGGCGAACGGCGGCGTGTATCAGCAGCCCATCTCCGTCCTCGGCATTTCCGACAGCACGGGCAAGGTCATCTGGGACGGCCACCAGCAGCAGGAGCGTCACCGCGTGTTCAGCGAATCCACGTCGTACATGGTCGTGGACATGCTCAAGCAGGCGGTTTCCTCCGGCACGGGCACAAACGCGAAAATCAAGGGGCAGACCGTCGCGGGCAAAACCGGCACGAACTCCGACCAGAAGGGCGTTTTCTTCGCCGGCATGACGGGCTACTACTCCTCCGCCCTGTGGGTTGGGCATGACAACTACAAGGCGCTGTCGTCGAAATCCACCGGTTCCCGCTCCGCCGCCCCGCTGTGGCAGAGCTACATGAGCAAGATTCATCAGGGGCTGTCCAACCGCGACATTCTGGAGGGCAGCGCCAGCGACTACGGCTTGGTGAAAGTGACGACGTGCGCGGTATCGGGGCAGCTTGCCACCGACGCTTGCCGCAGCGACGCGATGGGCTACGGGGTCGTGACGGACTACTGGAAAGCCGGCACAGAACCGACGGTTTCCTGCCAGATGCACACGACGCAGACGATTTGCTCCGTCAGCGGCTTGCTCGCCTCCCCCTACTGCCCGGACACGGTCACGCGCGGCGTGCTGACGATTCCCTCGGGACACCCGCTGGCGTCCTTCATCGGCACGGAATATGAGGATGTGCTGATTGAGTACCTCGGCAGCTACGCGGTCTTAGGCGCAAGCGGCACCTGCCCATACCACACGAGCGCATCCAGCTCCGGCAGCAACACGATGGTGGAGAACACGCTGATTCCCGATGCGAAGATTCTGCTTTCGCAAGCCTACGCGCAATTGCAGAGCATGGACATTGTAAACGACGCGCAGCGCTACTCCGCGATTCAGTCCGCCATCACGAATCTGGAATACGTCATCTCCCTCCCCGCCCCGACGACGGCGGAAGTTGCGTCCGCGATGGGGCAGCTGACACAGGCGATGGCGGGTCTCTACTAATGGATACACCAACAAACACGGCGGCGGATTCTCCCGCAGAAATCCTCCATGCCCTCCGCGGCATCCGCGCCCCCATCCAGCAGGGCGAATACGACCTGCACGCCCTCGTGCGCACCGCGCTGGCGGAATCAGGCATCCCCTGCGCGCACGAAGTCCCGCTCGCCCCGCGCTGCCGCATCGACCTTGTGTGTCCCGGCGGCATCGGCATCGAAATCAAGCGCGGGCAGCCTGACCGCAGGCGCATTGTGATGCAGCTGACCCGCTACGCCGCGTGCGGGCAAATCAGCAGTTTAATTCTCGTGACTGAGCGGACAGTCGCCGTACCCAATGTCATTCACGGAAAACCGGTTTCGTGCGTATGCCTGAACCGGCTGTGGGGAATTGCACTATGAATGAAGAAGAAGCGGAACTGCTTCCGCCGTACCTGCGCCCGTACCCGCCCGCCGGCGCGCCGCTGGGAACGCTGAGCTACAACCGCCGCAGCAAATGCTGGGTGGTGAAGGGCGACCCGTCGGTGACGGAGGTGTGCAAGCGGCTGTTTCCGGGCAGCGCGGGCAGCAGGCGCGGCGAAGCGCGATTCACGGCGCACCGGCGGGCGGTGGGCGACCTCTGCTGGCTGATGATGCGCTTCCCGCTGGAAATCAAGGCAAGCGACCGCGCGTTGTGGGAAAAAGCCGTCACGGGCGCGCGCGAATACGCGGTTCGTCAGGCAAAAATGGCAACGATGCCCGTGCGCATGACCCCGCCCGACGGCGCGTTTCTGGGGACGCTCCGCCCATTTCAGGAGGAGGGGCTGTCGTACCTGTGCAGCCACGACCGATGCCTGCTGGCGGACGAAATGGGCTTAGGCAAGACGGTGCAGGCGCTGGCGTTTCTATCCTCCACCGGTTCATTGCCCGCGCTGGTGATTCCGCCCGCGCACCTGACCCGCAACTGGCAGGAGGAAACGCTGCGTTTCCTGCGGGTGGACGGCAAAGCGCCGCGCGTGCACACTATCCGTGGGCTGAAGCCCTACGACCTGCCGGAAGCGGACGTGTACATCATGCACTATCTGCTTCTGCGCGGGTGGAAGAGCGTGCTGCCGACGCTGCCTTTTCGCTCGGTCATCTTCGACGAAATCCAGGAGCTTCGCCACGCGGGGACGGAAAAGTACTCCGCCGCGTCGCTGCTGTCGGAAAGCTGCGAGCGCGTTATCGGGCTGTCCGGCACGCCGATTTACAACCGCGGCGGCGAAATCTGGAACGTCATCAACATTCTCGACTACCACTTCTTAGGCGACTGGGAGTCGTTTTCGCGCGAGTGGTGCAGCGGCTACGGCAATCAGCTTGTGCTGAAGCCCGATTTGCTCGGCGCGTACCTGCGGCGGGAGGGGCTGATGCTCCGCCGGACGAAGCAGGAGGTGCTGCGCGAGCTGCCGCCGAAGCGCCGCTTGGTGCAGGAGCTGGACTGGAACGACAAGGTATACGCCCAGCTGATGGCGCCCGTGATGCGCGACGTGCTGCGCTGGAAACAGGACAACCAGCTTTCGGCGCAGGAGCGGGCGATGCTGGAGGAATCCATCAGCCAGCACGCGCGGCAGGCCACGGGCGTGGCGAAAGCGCCGTATGTGTGCCAATTTGTGCGCGCGCTGCTGGACGGCGGCGAAAAAGTGCTGCTGTTTGCACACCACCATCAGGTGATGGACATCTACAAGCAGGAATTGAAGGCGTTTTCGCCGGGGTTCATCACCGGGCGGGAGACGACGCTGGCGAAAATGAACGCGGTTGACCGCTTCCAATCCGGGCGGACGGACGTGCTGTGCATCAGCCTACGCGCGGCAAGCGGTCTCAATCTCCAGCGCGCGACGTGCGTCGTTTTCGGCGAACTGGACTGGTCACCGGCGGTGCATTCACAGGCGGAGGACCGCGCGCACCGCATGGGGCAGGAGGATTCGCTCCTGTGCTACTACCTCGTTGCGCCGCAGGGTTCGGACGCGGTGATGCAGGAAGCGCTGGGCTTGAAGGTCAGCCAGTTTGTGGGGCTGATGGGCGATGCGCCGCAGTCCCCGGAGCAGGCGGAGCAGTTCGCAAATCAGGCGCGTCGGCATGTGGAAAGGATTGTGGCGCAGATGGGGGACAATTCCGTTTCTCCCAACCAACGATAACGGTCAAGCTGCATGGGTGTGCGCTGCGAAGGGGTGTCGGGGGCGACCGCAAAGCCCCCGACTCGCGCCCGCAGGCGCGATTCCCCCTGCAGCGATGAAAATCAAGCCGCATGGGTGTGCACTGCGAAGGGGTGTCGGGGGCAACCGCAGACTTCGTCTGTTTTCATTGCCCCCTCCTCGCCTCCGCAGAGGCGAATTCCCCTGCTTACGGAAAAGACCAGCTATGACTGGAAGCCATGCAGTTTGGTCGCGCCATTTGGCGCGACACAGCACAGTTGGTCGAATGAGCAGCTTGGGGGCGCGTCTGAGGACGCGCAAAGTTACTGGCAGGGACGCTTCGCTGCCTGCACCTTGTTGACTTCTTCCTTTGAGTAGGTTTGACGAGGAACAGTTGGGGCGTTGCCCCAAACCCCACAAGGGACGCTGTCCCTTGACCCTGCAAGGGGCAATTGCCCCTTGACCCCTTCGCGCGATTGAGTTAGTTTCTTCTCCATACTCCTTCCGCGTGTTGCTCTTTTATTTTGTATTAACCTAAGGAGGTTTCTATGCTATATCTCGGCTGCCATCTCTCCGCCAGTGCGGGCTATCTCCACATGGGGCAGGAAGCCATTTCCATCGGCGCAAACACCTTTCAATTCTTCACCCGCAACCCCCGCGGCGGCACCGCCAAGCCCCTTGACCTCTCAGACGTCGCCGCTTACCTTGACTTCGCCAGCGCCCACGGCATCGGGCAAATCGTCGCCCACGCGCCCTATACCCTCAACGGCTGCTCGGCTGACCCCGCCATCCGCGATTTCGCCCGCCGCACCATGCTCGATGATCTCCAGCGCCTTGACCACCTGCCGGGCAATCTGTACAACTTTCACCCCGGCAGCCACGTCAAGCAGGGCGTGGAAGTGGCAACGGAGCAAATTTGTGACATGCTCAACGCGATTTTGTGGCAGGATATGAAAACGACCGTCCTGCTGGAAACGATGGCGGGCAAGGGCTCGGAAGTCGGGCGGACATTCGAGGAGCTGCGCGCGATTATCGACCGCACGGAGCTGAATGACAAGCTCGGCGTGTGTCTGGACACCTGCCACGTCAGCGACGCGGGATACGACATCGTGAACCACTTGGAGGATGTGCTGGCGGATTTCGACCGCGTAATCGGGCTGAATCGGCTCAAAGCCATCCACCTCAACGACAGCAAGAACCCCTGCGGCGCGCACAAAGACCGCCACGAGCAGATCGGCAAGGGGTACATCGGGCTGGAGGCGCTGATGCGCGTGGTCAATCATCCGACGCTCAAGCATCTGCCGTTCGAGCTGGAGACCCCGAACGACCTCGCGGGCTACGCGGCGGAAATCAAACAGATTCGGGAGTTGGCAGAATGATGCGGGTGAGTGCGGGCATTGTGCGCTATCCGGACGGGCGAATCCTCATCTGCCGCCGGGGCGAAGGGCGCAAAAACGCGCATTTGTGGGAGTTTCCGGGCGGCAAGCAGGAGGCGGGCGAATCACCAGAAGACGCATTGCGCCGGGAATTGCTGGAAGAATTATCGCTGCCGATTGCGGATATTTCGCCGCTGTGCCGCCGGGAAGCGCAGGGCATCGCGTTCGACTTCCTGACCGCGACGGCAACGCGCGCGCCGGTGCTGACCGAGCACGAGGGCTACGCGCTTGTTCATCCGGCGGAAATGACGAAATACGTTTTCTGCCCGGCGGATGAAGTCGTGGCGCGCCAAATTGCGTTTGCGAACGTCCGCGCGTGCCTGTGGGACTTCGACGGCACGCTGATGGACACCTATCCCCTGCTGACGGAGGTGTTCGTGCGCATCGCGGCGGAAAACGGGGTGCGTCTGACGGCGGAAAACGCGCTTTCGCTGCTGAAAGGCACGCTGCGGGATGCGTGTGCGGCGCTGGCGGCGCTGACGGATGTTTCTGTGGATGAGCTGCTGAAGGAATGCCGCGCGGCTGAAGCGGAACGCTTGCTGGACGCGCCGAAGCTGCTTTGCGGCATACCGGAATTGCTGCTTGCGCTGTGTGAGCGGGGCGTTCAGCACTATGTGGTGACGCACCGTGACCTGCGCTGCCGTGACATGCTGGCGCAGTGCGGGGTGCTGCCGCTGATTTCGGGCTTTCTCACCCACGAGGACGGCTATCCGCGCAAGCCCGCGCCGGAAATGGTGCAGGGCTGCCTGCAGCGATACGCCTTGGCGGCGGATGATTGCGTCATGATTGGCGACCGGCCGCTGGACACCCGCGCAGGCAAAGCGGCGGGGGTTCGCGGCATCCTGCTGGACGCGGACGGGCGCTTTGCGGGCGAAACGTCGTGCGAGGCGCGGGCGGAAAATGTCGCGGAAATCGCGGAAATGCTGCTGCCTGACTGGTGCTTGTAACCGCCCGGCAAATTACGATTTTATCTACATGATATATGCACTACGATTGGAGGAATCACCATGCGGAAAATGCTCTGCCTGCTGCTGATGCTGGCAATGCTCACGCCGTGTTTGCCAGCCCTTGCGGAAGATACGGACGCGCTGGATGTCATTTTGCTCTCCAGTGCCTCCATCGAGCCGCTGCAGGAGACGCTGCGCCCCGGCAAGGCGGTCACGCTGCGGTTCACATCGCCTGTGGACGGCACGGTCACGCTGCTGCTGCGCAACGCGGAGACGCTTGAAACCGTGCTGCCAGTCGCCAAGGATTACCCCGTCACGGCGGGCGAAAACCAGATGCTGTGGAACGGCACATACGAGGGCGTTTTCGCGCCGGAAGGAATCTACCGGCTTGTGGCGCAGTTCTCCGACGGGTCAGAAGCGGACACCGCCATTCTGGTGGGGCAGATTGCGCCCTTCCTGACCTCCATTTCCGCGCTGGAGAGCACCGAGGACGGCGAAGTGCGTCTCTCCTTCTACGCAAGCGAAAACGGCCGCCTGACGCTGGGACTGTGGGGCGCAAGCTGGTCGCTGCTGGAGAACATTGACATTTCCGTCGGCACGAACGAAGTGACGGTGGACGCAACCGCCCTTTCGCCGGACACCGTCGCAATCAGCCTGACGCTGACGGACAACACCGGCTACTGTTCGAACGAGGAGCATGTGGCAGTGAATCCGGCATCCTTCGGCATCCTGCCGACGGCGACCCCGACTGCCGAGCCATCCCCCACGCCGACGGCGACCCCGACCGCCGAGCCGTCCCCCACGCCGACGCCGTCCCCCACGCCGACGGCAGTTCCGACGCCATCCCCCACGCCGTCGCCCTCGCCCACACCCTCGCCCACGCCGACCCCGAACATCACCTTCACGCCGTCCTACGGCAGCCCGTATGAATTCCCGTCCGACGCGCCCGCGTCCTACTGGAACACGCCGATGGACTACACGGACGAAGCGGCTGTCTGGGCGATGCTGACCGCGCCGATGACGGTGGTCAAGGGCGACGGCCGCACGCAGGTGCGCATCCGCAAAGAGCCGGACAGCAAGAGCGCCGCCATCGGCATCCTGACCCGCGCGACGCAGGGCGTTCGCGTGATTGAGACGCTGGACAACGGCTGGTCGCTGATTGAGTGCTACTCCTCCTCCTTCGCGGACAACACGGTGAAGGCGTGGAACCTGCTGGTGCAGGGCTACGTCGAAACGAACACCCTGACGACCGTGGAGTGGGACAGCAACGACAAGTACGGCTTAGTGGTGGACAAGCTGACGCAGCGCCTGTACGTCTACGAGGACGGGCACCTGATTTCGACGCTGCTTGTTTCCACGGGACTTGCGAACGCGAAGCAGCCGTTTAACGAGACGCGCTCCGGCGAGTACATCATCGGCAGCTTCACGGGCGAATTCACCAGCGGCAACCTCTACTGCGGCATGGGGCTGCGCTACAACGACGGCGACCTGCTCCACGAAGTGCCGCACACCAAGCGCGCCGACGGCTCAAAGTCATACGCCTACAACGAACCCAAGCTCGGCACGCGCGCCAGCCACGGCTGCATCCGCGTTCAGCGCCTGCGCAACACGGAAGGGCTGAACATGAAGTGGCTCTGGGACAACCGGAAGCATCTGGGCCGCATGGTCATCTGGGAGGACTGGCAGGGGCGGCAGATTCCGATTCCGAACGACGACACCGTGCTGTACTACAACCCCAACGGCGGCTCGTACTACCACCGCGCCGACACCTGCTACTCTGTGACAAAGGACAACGTGACGTTTGAATCCTTCACCTATGCGCAGCTGGACGAAGAACCGTACAGCAAGCTGGATTTCTGCCCGTACTGCGCGCCCGCGATGCGCAAGGCGGACATTGAAGCCATCAACGCCCAGTACGTCTTCGGCGGCGACCACGACCCGATTCTCACCGCCGCGCGTCAGCCCTATTTCGACTATATCGCCAGTCTCGATCCGCCGGAAGCGACCGAGACCCCGGCGCCATGAGGTAACACATGAACATCGTCGATTACGTCATCATCGGCATCATTGGCATTTCCGTGCTGTTCGGGCTGTATCGCGGCTTCATTGCCAGCGTGCTGAACATGGGGTGCGGGCTGATGTCGTTCCTCGCGTCCTTCTGGGTCAGCCCAAAGCTCGCCGCCGCCGTGCAGTCCAACCAGTCTTTTCTCAACATGCTGCTGCACTACACGGACGCGTCCAGCCGCATCGGCGACCTTGAAACCGCCATCACGAACGTCGCGACGCTCACCAGCCAGAGCATCAACAGCATTCTGGAGAAGGTGAACCTGCCCGCGCCGCTGGACACGCTGCTGCGCGTGAATCTGGAGAACAACGTGTACGCCTCGTCGGGGCTGTCCACCGTCTCCGATTACGTCAGCCAGACGATTTTGCAGGCAAGCATCAACATCATCTGCTTTCTCGTCAGCTTTTTGGTGCTGTACATTGTCCTCGCCATCGTGCTGAACCTGCTCAAAGCGGTGTTCCGCTTTCCCATCCTCAAGCAGCTCAACGGCTTGGCGGGCGGCGCGTTCGGCTTCCTCCGCGGATTGCTCGTCTGCCTCGTGCTCTTCACGCTCGTTCCCCTCGTGCAGACGGTCATCCCGCTGGACATGGTGAACGACCTGATTGCCCAATCAACCCTCGCGCCGATTTTCTCCAACGGCAACCTGATTCTCGCCATCATGAACGGCAAATTGTAAAATTTTTTGCGGAAGAAGGAAACGAAACGGCGTTGACGAACGTCTAATTACATGGGGGAGGCGCAAGGGGCGTTGCCCCTTGACCCCAGCAGGGACGCTGTCCCTGCACCCTGCAAGGGGCAATCGCCCCTTGACCCCTTTTCGCGATTGCATTGGTCACACTTCCATGCTCCTTCCGCGTGTTTATCCACAGGATACCCACACGTTCCCCTGCTTCCCTACTTGCGGCAAAAAGCAATTAACATAGGAAGAATCCCTTGCAACCCCAACGACAACCCTTCAAGGAGGTGCAACAACCTTGAAACCCACCCAGCGCATCGGCGCAATGCTTCTCATCAGCAGTATGCTGCTGACGGGCGTTTCCGTGGCGGAAGAGCCGTCGAATCCTCCCGCAGCGACGGAAGCCTCGGTGACTACCGCTCCGACGGAAGCGCCGACCGCGACCCCTGCTCCCGAAAATCCGACGGAAGCGCCGACCGCGACCCCCGCTCCCGAAAATCCGACGGATGTGCCGACCGCGACCCCCGCTCCCGAAAATCCGACGGAAGCGCCGACCGCGACGCCCGACCCCGAAAATCCGACGGAAGCGCCGACCGCGACGCCCGGCCCCGAAAATCCGACGGACGAGCCGACCGCGACGCCCGCTCCCGAAAATCCGACGGACGAACCGACCGCGACACCCGACCCCGAAAATCCGACGGACGAGCCGACCGCGACGCCTGAAATTCCGACGTGCGACGTGGAAGGGTGCGCGCACATTTCGCAGGACGAAAACGGGCTGGATTACCCGTTGTGCCGTTACGGGCGGTACCTGCTGGACGAAGAGGACGCTTACAGCGTGGCGACGCTCTCCAACGATTTGCGCATTGTTGACCTCAACCGCGCCGACGTGACGTTCTACCGCAGCGGTCAGTACGCGCTGATTGGCGACCGCAAGGGCGCGGCGGTGCGCGTGGTGAAGAACCGCGCGGCAATTCTGGAACTGCGCGGCGCGTCCATCGGCACGCTGACGGTGGAAGCGAACGCCGTCGTTTACATCCGCGCGGCGGACAATTCGCTGGCATCTATCAAGAAACTGGAAGTTGCATCCGGCGCGGCGGTGATTTTCTCCGAGGGCGGCGCAATTTCGATCGGAACGGTCAACAGCAAGGGCGACATTTCCGTCGAAGGCACGAACCTCTTTGCCGATTTGACGGAAATGAACGGACGCGCGCGCTATGCGTTCTCCGCGTCCGGCGTGCAGAGCGTCCTCGTTGAGGGCGAAAGGTACGCATGGTCTGTCACGCCCGATGCCGACGGCAAGCTGTATCTGTGGCTGAAGCGTCCGGGCGAGGGAATGCAGTGGACGGCGACCGTCACGGAAGGCACGATGACCCTCCGCCAGACCGCCAAGGCCCCCAGCGGCGAATCGGGCAGCATCACCCCCGGCGAGCGCAACACGCTCAAATCCGGCACGGTGTACACGCTGTCCGGCGACATTGCCGAGGGTACGGTGCTGGAAATTATGGAAAGCGGCGTGACGGTCATTCTCGACGGCACGACGAGCGCGGGCACGCTGATTGAGGCGGGCGCGCCGTATGAGCTGATTGTGCGCGGCGACACGATTCTGGACGGCCGCGGGCAGATGCCGCTGATGGGCAGCGCGCCGAAAATCACGGTGGATGGGCTGCTAAGCGTGCAGGGGCAGCTGCCGAACGGAACGAAGGTGCTCTCCGGCGTGGTGATTTGCTCCGACGCGCCCGACGGCTACACGGCGTGGGCCATTTCCGTCCCACTGGCGCGCCAGAAGGTGACGCTGGACGGTACGGCGATGCCCCTGCTGATGACCCCCGCGGGCGAGCTGCTCCTCCCCGCCCTTGCGGATGACGCAACCTACTCCATCAGCGCCGACGCGGACTCCATCGTGATTGAAACCGTTCACGCGCAGGTGCTGACGTTCAACCTGTCCGAAAATGCGCCGAATGCCGACGCGGGCGACGCAAGCCGCTTCATCGTCAACGGGCAGAACGGGTATCTGGACGGCGTGATTCACTCCTCCGGCGCGGCGGCGAGCGCAACCCTGCGCAACGTACAGCTGAACAGCGCTTCGAGCGTCCTCCGCGTCGAAAACGGCGCACTCTCCGCGACGCTGACGGGCAATTGCGCGCTGCTCAGCGACGGCGCGCCGATTGCACTTGACAACGCGCAGGTATCCCTGAATGTCGAAAGCGGACGGCTCGTGCTGCGGAATCAGAACGACCTGACCGGCATCACCCTGCGCGGCAACGTGCGCGTGGAGCCGGAAAGCGACGCGCCGCACACCGTCGTCACCATCCGCGACGCGCAGGGCAACCCCGTGCCGAACAAGGCGCTGACCGTCGTCATCGGCGGCAGCCAGTACCGCTACACAACGCACTTTGACGGAACGCTGCAGCTCTGGGGCTTCGGCGACCTGACCGGGCAGGACATTGCCGCCACCGACGGCGAAACGGTGTACTCCGCCGTCATCGCCGGAAAGTCGAGCAGCGCCGTGACCGGGTTGGAAATCAGCGACATTGCCGCCACCGACAACGAAGACGGCACGCTGACCATCACCTTTCAAACCACGGGCGCAAAGAGCGCTGGCGTGCAGATGTACGCGGGCGAAGCGCCTGCCTCCATGCCCGACACCTACCGCGCCGACGCCAAGCAGTACGCTGCGGACGGCAATACCGTCACCATCAGCGGGCTGAACACCGGCGACGTGGTCATCTACCGCGTGTACGCATCGGCGGAAGAGAACGTCACGCTGACGGAAAGCAACGCGGACGGCTTCTCCTTCAGCGAGGAGTGCTTCCACGTCCACCGCGTCAAGTGGGTGCCGAGCCGCACCGCGAACACCACCTACAACGCCATGACCTACCGCCCGCGCATGACCTTGCCCGAAACGGCGAGCATCACCTACTCCGGCAACAACCTTGTCGGCGGGCTGCCCTTCTACGTCGGCAGCTACGTCATGCACGTCAAAATCCCCGAAGGCGACCCGATCTATCTGCCGGGGACGGTGGATGTCGCCTTCAGCATCCAGAAAATCCCGCTGACCATCTGCCCCGACGCGAATCAGCAGAAGAACGAGGGCGAGGCTGACCCGGCGCGGTTCACGTTCACGTCGATTGGGCTGCTGGATGGCGACGTGGTCAGCGGCATCCTGAAGCGCGAACCCGGCGAGGAAGCGGGCAACTACAACTTCGTGCTGACCGGGCTTTCCGCGGCGGATTACTACACGCTGCGCCTGATGGACGACGCGCCGCAGTTCACCATTCTGCCGACCGAGCCGTCTTGGTGGGGCGGCGGCGGCGAACGCCTGAACCCGGTGCAGCAGGTCATCGAGCGCTCCGACGGGCGGAAGATGTTCGTGACCATTACGACGCAGGAACAGCTGGTACTCTCTTACAGCGAGCTGGGCAGCGTCGTGCGCAACACGGCGGACGACCAGCCGCGCCCCTTCACGCCCTCGCTGACGTGGAACAAAAAGACGGACGAGGTGCTGCTGCGCATCAGCGCGGAAGCCGAGCTGAACAAGGACGCGGGCTACGTCACCGACTCTTACGGCAATCCGGTGTACGGCGCGCGCACACTGCGCTTCGGCTACATGAGCCTGCGCTACATGAACAACGCCGGCATTGACGCCATCAGCTTCTCCAACAAGAACGCCGCGGTCATCCTGCGCCTGTCAGACTTCCTCTCCGCGGACATGGAGAAAGCCATCAAGCAGGCGGGCGGCAACCTGACAACAACGCTCTTCCGCGTGACGATTGAGCCGGTGGATCTGCCGGACGGCGCGGTCACGGGTGGCTGGAACATCCGCACGGAAATGGTGATTGACCGCAAGCCCACGGATATCAGCGGTCTTTTGCCGAACGCGCAGGTCGCCGTGGACATGGAGGTTGTCGCGAAGCTGCTGACGAACCTTGACCGCTACGACGAAAAGACGTTTGACAAGCACTTCACCCTCCGCCGCGGCGCGCAGACGCAGGAAAGCGTATTCATCGCGCCGTATCAGGACGACGAGCTTGAGAAAGTCGCCTACCCGAGCGTGCTCTTCGCAAGCCGCTATCTGCTCATGCCGCTGGCGGAAAGCGGTGTGGTGGATGTGGTGATGGTGCCACTTGAGGAAGACGCGACGGACGGTTCTGCCGGGTAACGGATTCCAGACACAGCAAAGCCCGCACGGGGGGATTGAACCTCGTGCGGGCTAATTTTATGCGGTTAGCCAATCGACATTCTGACGCGCTCCAACACGTCTTGCAGCAAGTCCTCCGGCAGTGTTTCCACGCAGACTGCGCCGCGCGCCTGATAATCCAGCGACTTGACGTGCTCGCAAAGGATTTCGCCCTGTGTTCTCGTTCGTGCATCCAGCGAAACATGCATCGGGTAATCCTTCGTTTTGCTCGTAATCGGGCAGACAATCGCCATATGCGTATAGCGGTGGAAGCTGGCATTGCTGATAACCAGTGCTGGGCGGCGACCACCTTGCTCATGCCCTGCCTGCGGATTGAAATTCATGACGACAATGTCGCCTTGCTTCGGTTGGTATATGCTCATCAGTCCAGTACCTCCAGCCCAACATCCGCGCCGGTGTCAATTTCCATCGGCTGATAATCGCCCTCATACCCAGCAAAGAGTTCGTCGAGCGTTTGCGGACGGCGCAGTTTGCGGAGAAGAATGGTTTCCTTATCAGCAATCAGTTCTACCTCGTCGTTTTCGCATAAATGCGCGGCAAGCATCACACTTTTGGGGATGCGGATGCCTTGGCTGTTGCCCCACTTAGTGATTGCGCTAACGGTCATCACGATTCCTCCCTTCGTTGTCGTACGATAATAGTATATACGAAAGTATAGCCGTTTGTCAAGAGAAACTCAGCGAAAAGCGTTATTTTCACACAAACGCGCCCTCCCCCTTCACGCACTGCGAAGAGGGAGGGCGCATTCATTTCCGGGAATCCCCTTACTCCTTCCCGCCGCCGACCGCGACGCCAGCAATGATGAACTTGCTGAGGAAGAGGTAGACGATGATGACGGGGAGAATCGAGAGGGCAATCATCATATAGACCTGCCCCATGTCGAACTTCAGGAAGTCGGCGCTGCGGAGCTGAGCAATCAAAATCGGCAGCGTCTTTTTGTTCGCGGAGTTCAGAATCAGGGCGGGGGTGAAGTAGTTGTTCCACGCGCCGACGAAGGTGAAAATCGCCTGAACCGCCAAAGCGGGCTTAATCATCGGCAGAACGATGCGGTTGAACGTGCCGAACTCGCTGCTGCCGTCAATGCGCGCGGCTTCGATGACTTCCAGCGGCAGGCTCGCCTGCATGTACTGGTGCATGAAGTAGAACACCGCAGGGCTGGCGATAGACGGCAGGAACAGCGGCAGGAGCGAATCCTTCAGGTTCATCTTGCCCATCAGCTGCACGAAGCCCAGCGCGGAAACCTGCGTCGGCATCGTCATAATCAGCAGGATGAAGGTAAGGGCGAGCGTGCGCCCCTTGAAGCGGTACGCGTGAATGCCGAACGCCGTCAGCGCGGAGAAGTAGCACGCAAAAATCGCCGTCATGGCGGAAACGATGAGCGAATTGCGCATACCGGAGAGAATCGGGATGTTCGCGTTGTTTATCACCTGCGTGAAGTTGTTGCACAGCGACGTCCACGAACCCGGCAGGAACGAGAAGCCCTTCTGGATATCCGCGTGCGGGCGGGTTGCGTTGATGATGAGGACGTAGAAGAAGAACAGGCACAGCGCGCAGAGCAGAATCAGCACCGCATACGCCACGATGCGCCGCGCGGTCAGCACCGCATGAGCGCCGGTCTGCTGGTCTTTTGTCTTGGGCTGCACTTTCATCGTTGCCTGACTCATGCCGCTTTGCCTCCCTTCACAGCCTTCGCCGCTTTCACGGGCTTGGGCTTGCGTTCATCATCGCCGCGCGTCGTGCGCATGATGACCACGCACAGCACCGCGCAGATCACAAACATGATGGCGGACACCGCGCCCGCACGGCCGTAGTTCTTCGACGTGCCGATGAAGTTGTTCAGATACATGACGACGGTCATGGAGGAGCGAACCGGGTCGCCCTTGCCGTTGGTCAAAATCTGCGGAACGTCGAACATCTGCAGGCCGCCAATGAGGGACGTGACGAGCGTGTAGACGAGGATGGGGCGAATCAGCGGCAGGGTAATCTTCCAGAACGTCTGATTCGGGGTCGCGCCGTCAATCTGCGCCGCCTCGAACATGGCGGGGCTGATGCCCATCATCGCCGCCATCAGGATGATGGTGGTGTTGCCGAACCACATCAGGAAGTTCATCAGCGCGACGAGCGAGCGCGTGCCCCAGATATTCGAGAGGAAGCGGACGGGTTCGCCGCCGAGTGCCTGAATCATGTTGTTGACCGGGCCCTGATCAGCGAAGAGGGCGAAGAACAGCATGGCGAACGCGGACGCCATAATCAGGTTGGGCATGTAGATGATGGTCTTGAAGAAGCCTTGGCACTTCAGCTTCAGGCGGTTATCGGTGAACCACGCCGCCAGCAGAAGCGAGAAGAAAATCTGCGGGATGAAGCCCATCAGCCACATGATGATGGTGTTGCCGAAGTATCTGGGCAAATCCTTGGAGAAAACGTACAGGTAATTCGTCCAGCCGACGAATTTCGGGCCGACCTGAATCAGACCGCCCTGCTTGAAGAAATACTCAAAGAAGCTGTAATAAATCGTCGAGACGAGCGGATAGAGCTGGAACAGCGCAAACACGATGAAGAACGGCGCGATGAACACATAGCCCCATTTGGCATAGCTGACGGAGCGGACTTTCTTTTTTGCTCCCTGCATCCGGAATCACCAATCCTTCCTACGTTCGTTTGCCCCAATGATGACCTCTGGCATCCGGCGGGCGTGGGGATTTCGCTGCCAGAGGTCACCATTGGAACAGAATACAATTCTTCTTCGTAAAGCAAGCAGGGACGGGCGCAATGCCCGCCCCTGCCGCTTGGTTTGTGATGCGAATTACTCCGCGTCCGGCCACTGGAAGTTCACCAGTTCCGTATACTTTTCGGAGATGATGCTCTCGAACTGCGCCTTGGCTTCGTCGATGGTGGCGTTGCCGTCGAAGTAGTTCTTGAACGCGCCCTGGAAGGATTCGTTCAGACCCTGGTCATAAGCAGAGATGTTGCTCATGTCGATCTTCGGAGCCGCTTCCGCGAACAGGGCGATGTGGTTCTGGCCGCCGAGGAAGGCAGAGGAGTAGTTCTGCGCCAGCTCGTTCATAGCCGCCACGTTGTTGGTGTAGTCCTGCGTGTCCTCGGTAATCTTCTTGGCGATCGCCGCGTCGCAGGTCAGCTTCTGCATAACGTCCTTAATGGTCGCCACGTTGTCGGTGCCGGCAGCCGCGCAAATCCAGGTGCCGCCCCAGTAGTAAGCCTGCGGGCCCTGGCAGACCGCGTAGTCGCCATAAGCGCCGTTGCCGACTTCTTCCTTGCCGCCGTTGGCGACGGAAGTTTCCAGAGAGTTGCCCAGCAGGGTGAAGTTGATGCCCCAAGTGGAGTAGAAGAAGCCGAAGACCTTGCCGGTCGGGCCCTGATCAGCCGCCCAAGTCGCGTCCCACAGGGAGGACTTGTGGTTGTAGCCCTTTTCGGTGTACGTCTTGGTCTGGTCAACCCACTTCATCAGGTTCGCGTCAACGACCACGGTTTCGCCGTCGTCAGCAACCCACGGAGCGGACACGTTGTTGGAGAAGGTGCGGTACGCATCGTCATAGCCGGAGAGCATGTAGTAGCCCTTCGCAGCCGCCTGCTCAGCGACAGCGTTGAACTTGTCCCAGTCAGCCAGCGCTTCCTGCACTGCATCGGGATCTTCGGTGCCCAGCACGTCCTTGGCGATGGAGCGGCGATACGCGAACAGGCCGGGAGTCGCCTGCCAGGTGACAGCCTTCAGCTTGCCATCAGCAGAGGTGGCGATTTCCTGCGTGTACTTGTACTGGCCGGCCAGATCTTCGTCCGTCAGGCCGATGTCCGCCTTCACGTCCAGCGTGTAGGGGGAATCGACGTACTTCAAAGCGTAGTCAGCTTCGATCAGGAAGATGTCGATCTTGTCGTCAGCCGCGGCGGATTCCTGCGCGCGCAGGGCTTCGTCCAGCTTGTTCTGGTAGTTGTTGCCCTCGTTGGGGTTGATCGTCCACTTGACGATGGTGCCATCGTTCAGGGTGGTGGTGGACTTATCCTCAGCAATTTCCTTCACTTCGGGATAGTAGGCGTTGAAGCGGCTCTGGAATTCATCGTTCCAGCACCAGATGTTCAGCACCTTGCCCTCGGCGGTTTCCGCCGATGCCAGCGTGGCCGGAACGACCATCATCAGGCACAGAAGCAGAGCGACGAGCTTTTTCATGGGATTTTCCTCCTCTTTAATGGGCGGGTTGTGCCCGCTATATTTCCAGCGGCTTCCCTGCCGCGGGAATACGATGTGGGGTGATTTTTCCGCCTCCTCTTGCGGAAAAATCAGCTGTTGGCGGCGTCTGCCTTCACCGGGCAGATGCCCATGGATTCGCCCTCCAGCAGTTTAACCGGAATTGTTGCGGTTTCGCTGCCAGCGGTGCGCGGGTTCTCGATGCGGTCAATCAGGAATTCCGCCGCCTGTGCGCCGATGCGCTTGGTATCCTGCTCGATGGTGGTCAGCCGCGGCTGAAGCATCTGCGTCAGGCGGATGCCGTCGTATCCAGCCAGGGACAAATCCTCCGGCACGCGCAAATTCAGCTGTTTTGCTGCCTGCAGCGCGCCGAGGGTCGAGTGGTCGTCCGGCAGCAGGATACACGTCGGCGGGTCAGGGCGGTTCATCAGGTTCAGCACCGCCTGCATACTCGTGGCGGGGTTGTCGTAGAGCGCCTCGACGACGAAGTCCGGGTTCACATTCAGCCCATGCTCCTGCATCGCGCGGTAGAAGCCGATGATGCGGTTCTCCGTGACGGAGGATTTTTCGCCGTGGACGTACGCGATTTTGCGGTGTCCCTTCTGATAAGCGGCATCCACCAGCAGCTTGAGTCCGCCGATGTTGTCCGACAGCACGCATGAGCGATTGTTGAAGCTGTGGTCGATGGTGACGACGGGCAAATTGCTGTCCACCAGCTCAATGACCTCCGGCGCGTAAAAATCAGCGCAGACGACGCACACGCCGTCCACATTGCGGTATCGGCAGTGCTCCAGATAGGTCATGCCCGTCCACCCGATGTGGTGGTTGATGAAGGTGATGTCGTACCCGCGCTTCTCCCCCGCCGACTTGAACGCATCCAGCACGGAGGCGAAGAAGCTGTGCGTCAGACCCGTGCCGCGCTTTTCTTGGAACAGAACTCCCAAGTTGTAGGAGCGGTTGGTTTTGAGCGTGCGGGCGATGGCGTTGGGGTAATAGCCGATTTCACGCGCCGTGCGCTGCACGAGTTCGCGGGTTTCGAGGCTGATGTCCGCGTAGTTGTTGAACGCCTTGCTGACAGTGGAGATGGACAGGCCGCACTTTGCGGAAACATCCTTGATGGTCACGGCCATGGGCGCCCCTCCTTTCGTCTTTGCTGGAAGCGCCGAGGCGGGTTGGCGTTCTGCTTCCGGGACATGTGATGCTCACGAACCCGTTCGGCTTTTTGCTAAACCGGTTTCGTGATGGTTAGAGTATACACCACCCGCGCGAAAAAATCAAGTGTTTTCCTGTGTTTTTTTATAAAAAATTTTTCCGGATTCTCCATTCCTCGCGTTGTAAACGTTTTCATTCCTGTGTTTTCAAGGGTTTGCGGGATTTTTTACGAAAACGTTTCTCATGCTTGCGAAATCGTTTCAGCAGGAAATTTCGGTCAAAAAACGACCATCCAGTCGGATTTGCTGGATGGTCGCAGGAGGGGATTTTCGGTTTTTCGGATTTTGCCGGATGGTGCGCGGGCATTGCGGTCGAAAGCACGCCGTCAGGCTGCACGCGCCCTGATTACAAATGCGGATGCGCCCGTTCGCCTGCCTGCTCATTCCACTTCTTCCAGCTTCCGCAGCGCCCGCTTCGTGTTTTCCCCCGCCCGAAGCTGCGCCCCGACCCGCCGCGCGTTCGCCGCGTAGCACTGGTAGTCCTCCTCCGGCATCGTGTGAATCAGCTCCGGCAGCTCGCGCAGGCTGTTCAGCGCCACGCCGACCTGCTCCCGCGCCACAAAATCCGCCGCCGCGGCGTTCTTCGCAACAATCACCGGCAGTCCGCCCGCGAGGTATGTTGACAGCTTGTGCGGGCTGTTCAGCAGGGCGTACGCGCCGTACAGGCCAGTCAGCCCGTCAATGCTGTCGCCGTCCCACACGATGCCGAACGCGCCCGAAATCGTTTCCGGCAGCTTCTCCGGCGCAATTTCGCCGTGGTATTCGATGCGCGTCGAGCCGCTTCCTACCCAGTTTGTTCCATATAATTGCCATTCCAGCGGAACTTTGCCAATATCTTTCAGGTATCCGCTCTTGTCCGCGGCGAGGTTGCCCGCAATCGCGACCATGCGGCTCTTCTCCCGCACGGGGATTTCCCCTTCCGACAGGCAGTCAAACGCTTCCATCAGAATCATCGGGCACGTCACACCCTGCGTGCGCAGGTAGCTTTCCATCCGCTGACTGTGCACGATGAGCGCCTCGAACCCCGGCAGCAGCAGCTGGTCGCTCCCGCGCGCGGCGCTTCCCCCAATCCGCCGGAGCGAGTCGAGGTCGTGCACGAGCGCGGCGGTTTTCACGCCCTTCCAGCGCAGCAGGTGCAGCGCCAGCCGCGCCACGCCGTAGCCCTTGACCGGGAAATACGGGTACTGCACGAGCAGCAGGTCGCCCTGCCGCATCCGGTAGAACGCGCGAACCCAGTCGCCAAGCGTCTTTGCGCCGACTTGGATAGCTTGCCAGACGCTGCCATTTGCGCTGTCCGGCGCGTGGAGCACGAACGGCGCGTACCCCATTTCAGCGGCGATCTGCTCGATGTCCGCGCGTGCCTTGTTCAGCGCCGGCACGCCCGATGCGCTCGTTTTCGGGGACATCAGGAAGCGCCGCTGAAACCGTTTTCTCTCCGTCAGGGCGATGAGCTTGTCCTCCAGCCGCTGCGCCGCGGTGCCTATGTCGTAGCCCGCGTCGGCGATGGTCTGCGCCTCGTCGCGGCGGATTTCGTGGCGTTCCAGCATGTTCAGCATATGTTCCGCCCAAATTGCCGGATCTTCCGCCGGAATAAACTCCACGTTTCGCGTCAGCTTCGTTTCCCTCGGCACGCTGTCGGATAACAGACACGGCAGCCCTGCCGCCTGCGCTTCCAAAGCCGCCATCCCGAATCCCTCAAAGTGCGACGGCATGACGAACAGGTCGAACGCCTGCAACAGGCGGTTGACGTCATCTCGATTGCCGAGGAAGAGGACTTCCCGTTCGATGCCGAGGGTGACGGCCTTCGCCTCCAGCTCCGTCAAATCCGGGCCATCGCCCACGAGCACGAGCCGCGCTTTCTCCTCGCGCTCATGCAGGTGGCGGAAGGCGTCCAGCAAGAAGGTTTGGTTTTTCTGGTATTGCAAACGCCCAACATGACCAACTACGAGGCAATCTTCCAGCCCATACTGCTCGCGAACCTCGCGCCGAACCTGCTCCGAGAAGCGGAACATCTGCGCGTCGATGGCATTCGGGATGACCTCGCAGGGCAAATCCATGGCGGGGCACGCCCACTTCGCGCTCTCCATCGAGCACGCCCAAAGGACGTTGGCGTAGCGGCTGAGCGAATGGTGATTGACCCGATGGAGGAAGCCTTGCACATGTCCGATTACTGATTTATCCATATTCTGCGGATTATGGCAGTGCGCGATTCGCACCGGAATGCCCACCTCCGCGGCCCTTTTCAGCGGCGTCATGTCGTTGAACATGCACTCATTGTCCCAGATAATATCGTATTCGCGCCCATGTTCGCGGAAAAAGTCGTTGATTTCCCGATAATAGCGCATCACATCGCTGCTCCGCCGGGTAATCGTGTATATTTTTCCGATTTTTTCCGCTTCTTTTTGGCATGCAATCGGGCTAAAACGGCACAAAAAGTCGAATTGAACGCGTTCGCGGTTCATTTTTCCACAATACGCCATTAAAAAGTGCTCAATTCCGCCCGTCGTCGCCGTCCAGCCCACGACAAGCACCCGCAGTGGTTTCATCGTCATACTTCCTTTCTATGGAGCACTCAAGAGGAACGTCGTCCACTCCCCCCTACAAGGGGCGTTGACCCTCGACCCATTTTCGCGATTTGGTTGAATGCACTGGCATACAGCTTCCTCGTGCTGATTTTGCGCTAATTTACAATCTGCTGATGTCAATTGCTGAATACGCCATCTACCAGTTTCGCCATCATCGGTTCGGATTCAGCGCACCCCCTGCCTTTCCCTCTGATGGAAAGCGTTACCGCAGCGACGGATGAGGTCGCTTCACCCGCGATAACCCGCAAGTTACTGCTGATTTGCCTCTCGCCGTCCGCAGCACGTCCTGCCGTGAAAAATCTCTACCTATTATATTGCGCTTTCTGCCGATGCACACGCCAGCTGATTCTGCCTGCGCCGAATCAGAATCGCCCGCCTTGCCAGCGGATACATCCCGCACCGCAGCATGAGCAGCACCGCCTGCGCCTTTGACCGCGGTAGCCACCGCACACGGCGCAAATCCGCGCGGAACGCTTCCCGGCACAAGCGGCGAATCGCCCCGCACTGGCGCAGCCCGTCGCGAAAGCCGCCTTCCTGCACCACCCCGTGCGTCAGCATCAGCAGCAGGTGCATCAAGCGGTACTGCGCCGCCGCGTCCGGAATGTCCAAATAGTTTAATGTTGGCTGTGCCGCCGTGAGCGTTCGCAGATATTCGCGCACCACGTCTGACGCGCTGTGCACCACCGAATCCGCCCGTAAATGGTAGCAATAGGTGTTCACCTGCGCCAGCGAAACGGTTTTCGCGCCGCGAAGCACCCGCATCATCCACTCGCCATCCTCGCCAAGGCGTAGCGATTCGTTGAACCTCTCGTTACATATTTCCCGCCGCAGCAGCCAGCCGTGCGTGTGTAAATGCACGGTTGGATTTCGCAGCGCCAAGTCCAGCATATCACGCGAAGAGAGGGTTTGAACGGTGCATTCCGGCACATTTGACGCTTCCGAACGGGTCACAAGGCCCTGAATCGCCTGCGAATCCCCCGCGAGGGCAAGCAGAGGGCCGATTGCGTCGGGCAGCAGCACATCATCCGCATCAAGAAAAGTCAGCCATTCCGACGCTGCCGCTTGTAACCCTGCGTTTCGTGCGGCAGACACCCCGCGGTTTTGCTGATGAATCACCGCGATGCGCGGATGGTGCGCCAGCTCGTCGCACAAGCGCGCTGTGCCGTCGGTGGAGCCGTCGTCCACAAGGAGGATTCGCACGTCCCCCTGCATGAGTGCAGACGTAACCGCAAGTTCAAGCGTATCAAGTGCATTGTACACAGGGATGATGATATCGACCATCGGATGGCTTCACCTCCCAAAACGCAAATTTGTAACCATTTGTTATTTCGGCAACGTTTGTGGCTTCAGCCGCCGCGCTTGTGCATCCACCGCGCCCATCAGCAGGCAGAGCCAATAGAGCATTGGCGAACCCGTCGAAAGCATCGTGAAGCAGTCCACCAACTCGCAAACCAGCAGGTAAATTACCGGGAGGGACAGCATCAGCACCCAGAGCGGCTGATTGCGCTTGGAAATCCGCGCCGTCTGCGTGAAGAAGATGGCAATCACGTTCAGCAGAATCAGTAGACCGGGAATCCCCCAGCTGACAAGCGTCTGTAAGTACAAATTGTGCGCATGTTGGAAGTATTTCGTGCCCGGGTCAGTGTATAAATTCATCATTCCTGCCGCCAGCGGCGCGCTTGTGCCCGTCAGCAGCAGCTCCGGCTGTGCTTTGAGCAGCCGAAGCGCACCCTTCCAAATCCCCCAGCGTCCGTTGAATGCGTCCGTAGTGTCAATGTTGCGGTGGACGGGTGTGCTGTCCAATATAACTTCCTGTTCAGCGGATGCTTCCGTCATCAGGTGCGCCGGGAACTCCAGCAGGTTCACGTTGTCCAGCGGGCCGGGCGCGACGGACGGGGCAAGCAGCGTCAACACCCCCGCCAGCAGCCCGTAGCAGAGGATAATCCCCGCTGCCATCAGCACAGGAAGCATAAGCCTATGGTTTAATTTCGATGGCATATGCGCCTTCGCACCGAGGAGCGTCCACACGCAGAAGCCCGCCGCGACGCCGAGCGCCACGAACGCCGTCCGGCAATCCGTCAGCGCGAGCGCGCCGCATTGTACCAGAATTGCCATCACACAGGCAATTTTCGCCCGTTTCGTGCGGCTCAGCGCGAACAAAATCGCGGTTAAAAGCACGGTCATGCCCATTTTTGCGGCAGCAGTCGTAACGTAAGCGTTCAAATACAGGCGGTGGTCACCGAGGTTCATGCCGATGTACCACGTCCCCTTCATGCTGAAAACGGCGTGACCGCTGATTGCTGCCCACAAGCCGATGGCTGCTTGACAAGTAATTGCGGTCGTCCAGACGGCTAGCGTTCCCTTCAAAAACTGCCGAAAACGATTTTCGTTAAGGCAGCCCGGCAGCGGCGCAAGCACAAGGAACGCAATGATGCCCTCCTTGAGGTACTGCCACTCAGCCGCGAGAACATTTTCGCCGCGGATAGCGCTCATCAGCAGCATCCAGCCAAGCCCCGCTGTCATCGTCCAAACAAGCGGTGAGCGCTTTTTCCAGCCCAAAATCAGCGAAAAAATGGCAGCAATGATACCAAAGTTGCCCAGTTGTGGCATAATGATGAACGTCCATGAAAATTCTGTCATTCGCGCGAGGTTCCACCAGAGGTAGCCCGCCGCGACTGCCATATAACTCCAGCGGGCAATCCGCCGCCCCGTTTCCTGCTTCATGCGCCACCTCCGCGTTCATTTCAACTTATATTATAGCATTTTTTTGCTGCTTGCGCAAGTGGACGCGTTCTTGCTGAATTTATCACAAAAATAGTTATGGTTTATATTCTAATTGGTGATTTATTTGAAACCATATGTTTCGTAGAACTCGCGTTTCAGCAGCAGAAAATCCTCCATGCGCCGCAATAGGACGTACAGCAGCGCCCTATCCTCGAACTCGCCACGCGTCGCAGGAAGCGGCTGATGCTGCATCTCCGCCAGCAGGTCATGCAGGGCGGACAACAACGATGTGCAGTCGTTTTCACGGTCATACTCGGCAAAAATGCGGCCAATCAGCGCCCGAACCTCGGCTTCCTGCGGCGGATGCCCCTGTACTTTTTGTGCGTCTTGCGTGACTTGCAGCAGGATTCTCCGCTGCTGTCGGCGCATGTTGATATAATGAATCTCGCGTGTGGGTGCGTCTGTTAGACTATTTTCGGCGTTTTTCGCGGCACATTCGTCTGCCTGCCGGAGCGTCTCTTCCAGCAAAATCAAGGGTTTGCGCGCATCCGACCCTTCCGCAAGCACACGCAGCGCCGCCCGCATCTGCTCATCCGCCTGACGAAGCAATGCGTCCAGGCGCCTTTCGTCAGGGTGCAGGTGCAGGTTCGTCAGGATGCCGCAGGTTGTGCCGATGAGGAACAACAAACTTTCGTTGCCAATCTGCGTCCACGTCATGCCGCCTGTGCCCATAAAGTGGGAAATCAGTACGGAAATCATCGCCGTCGCGTAACCCCACGAGCAGGCATAGCACAGCGACGCGAAAACAAACAGGTAAATTCCGAAAGCAAGCAGACCATCGCCGAAGAGCGAGAAGCACACGAAGGCGATCAGCAGCGCCGCGCCGTACGCCATCAGCCGCCCCAGCGCCACTTTCATTGTCTCGCGCTTCGTACCCATCAGGCTCAAAATCGCGATAATCCCTGCCGTTGCGCTAAACTGCAGGTGTATTGCGCTGGCGACGGCTATCGCGACCGCCGCACTTCCAGCCGCCTTCAACCCGGTCAGCAGAAGTCCGCGCGTTCGGTCATTGTGCGTTCTTTTCCACATAAACACTCCTCGACGGGAAGGCGAAAGACAGCCCTTCTTCCGCCATCAGATGCATAACCGCAAGGTTAATTCTGCCTTTGAGTGCACGGTAATCGCCGTAACCGGGGGTGTTGACCATCATGCGGACGTTGACGTTGATGGACGAATCCGCGAACTCCTCCAGCACCGCCTGCACGCTCTGCCCATCAACGTCCGGATCCGAAACCAGAAGTTTCGTCAGGTCGCGGATGAACTGCTCCACCTGCGGCGCACTCGTGCGGTACTCCAAGCCAATCGTGAACGCCCACAGGCGCTGGGTGCGCGCGTTCGCATTTTGGATGTATTCGGCGCAAACCTTGCTGTTTTCGACGGTAATGAGCACTTGGTCGGGCGTGCGAATGCGGGTTGAACGCAGCGAAATGTCCTCGACGGTGCCCTCAACATCGCCCAGCACGATGTAATCGCCGAGCGAAAACGGGTGCTCCGCAACGAGCGTGATCCCGGCAATCAGGCCGGAGAGCGTGGACTGCGCCGCGAGGGTGATGGCAAGCCCAACGACGCCCGCGCCGGCAATCAGGCTCGTGACCGGTACGCCAAGGCCGTCCAAACCGACCAGAACCGACATCACGACGACGACTGTTCGGCATCCATTCTCGAAAAAGCGTGACAACGTTTCATAATTATCCGGCTGATCAGGGTGCGGATGACGATGCAGCATTTGCCAAATAACCGGGATAGCTTCCCAAACGCCCCATGCCGCCATCGCCAGCACAAACGCCTGGTAGTACGGCATTGCATGGCTGAGCAGAACACGGATTTCGGCGCTCCACGGGATGGTTAGTACCGCCCAACCCGCGAGCGTGACGCGGACGAGCCATGCCGCCGGGCGCAGGAAGCAGCGGAGAAGATGCCCCACAAGCGCTGGAATTCGGTCGCTAATCCGCTTTTTTACAGGCGCCAGGACGCGCTTCAAGAGCGGAACGGCGAAAACGGCTGCCAGCAGAAGAAAACCTGCGAGTAAATAATGCTGGACTTCGGGTGTCATGGCGCGCTTCTCCTTTTAATAGGTAGAAATTACGCAGGAAAGGGGAAGCCATTGCGCTCCCCCTCTGTGCTTACTTGCTCTTTTTCTTGCCGATGGACATGATTTTCTCTTTCCACTGGCGCAGCAGCGACATCCGGTGTCCGCTCTCACGCGGGTCATCGGGAATCTCGTCGCCCGCAACAGATGCGGATACAGATTCTTCCACGTCCGTGTACCCCTTCTGCCGCAGGCCGTGCCGCGCCGCCGACCGCAGAATGCCGTAAATTGTGGCGAAAATAGGAACGCCGACGACCATACCGACCAAGCCGAAGAGATCCCCGCCGACGACAATCGCGAAGAGAACCCAGAGCGCCGAGATGCCAATCGAATCGCCGAGAATCATCGGGCCGATGAAATTGCCATCCAACTGCTGGATAATCAGGATCAAAATCAGGAAAATCAACGCCTGCCACGGATCGAGGAAGAGCAGAATCACCGCGCCGGGTATCGCGCCGATGAACGGGCCGAACACGGGGATGATGTTCGTGATGCCGACAATGATGCTGATGAGCGTCGCGTACGACAAGCCGAGGATGTTCATGCTGACAAACGTCAGCACACCAATAATCGCGGAATCGAGGATTTTTCCGGCGAAAAAGCCGCCGAAATTGCGGTTTGCGTCGTGGCAAATCCGCAGGGTCGTCTCCGCGGCGCTCTTCGGCAGGAACGCGCGCGTCAGCACCCGCGCGTGGCGGAGCAGCTTATCCTTCTGCAGGAGGAGGTAGACACTGCTGGCAATCGCTGTAAAAATGGTCACGACACCCGAAGCGACGCCGCCGACGTAGCTGATAATTTGCGGCACGCGGTTCGTAATCGCCTTGACAATCGTGCCAAGCAGGTCGCTCATGCTGGCATTCAGGTTCTCCACCGCCCTAACCGCAAGGCTCAAATCCACGCCCGGCGTTTCCGCGTCAAGTTCCTTGAGCATATTCAGCAAATTTTGCGCATAGCCGTCGAAATTCTGGTAGAACATGACAACGCTGCCAACCATTTGCGGAATAATCAGCACCATCAGCAACACAACGATTGCCAGGCCGACAATGTACGCCAACAAAATGGCGAGTCCGCGGCACTTTTCGCGTCCGCGGAAGAGGTACTTCATCGCTGCTTTAACAATTGGGTTAAGGCAGTAGGCAATCACCACACCGCCCGCGAACGGCGCAAGGATGCCCAGAATGCGGTTCACACCGTTCAGGAAGGACTGCGCGTTGAGCAGCGCCATGTAAAACGCAACCGCAATCAGCGTAATCCCAAGGTAATCGAGGTTGCTCTGCGGCTTTCGGCGCAGCCACTTGTTCTCGTCCATCAAAAATCCCCTCGCTCTCTACCTATTATAATAGTGCAGAAACGCCCGGCTGTCAATCGCTTCGATTCATTTTTAACGTTTTTTTCATTTTTCGGACGTGAAAAAGGGCACATTCCCGCGAATGCGCCCTTTTTGACAATTATTGATTTTGTGAATGATGCCGTCCACTGAAATTTAACTTTTCAGCAGAATTTGCTCCACTTCCGCCAGATTTTTTGCTGTATAAGTTGCTTGTTGGCAACCCGTGTTCTTCCAATCAACAAAGATACTGTCGATTCCAGCGTTGACCGCCGCGGGGATGTCCGCCGTCGCGCTATCGCCGACCATGACTGCTTCCGCCTTGTCCGTGCAGCCGCATTCGGCAAGGGCAATTTCAATCAGACGCGGATCGGGCTTGCTGACGCCTTTTTCGCTGCTGATGACAATGTTATCCAGCAGTGGCGTGAACACGCACCGGAAAAGTCGGTTGCGCTGAATGACGCTGTCACCATTACTGACCAGCACGATTTTCATCTGCCCGTGCAGGCGACGCAAAAACGCCTCCGCGCCGGGCATGAGGTCAGCGTGCGTGCCGAGATAGTGGCTGTAACGCAGGGCAAGGCGGGGTGCGCAGACGTTTTCGGCGGGGTATTCTTCCAGAAGCTGAGCAAAACGGGTGATTTTAAGCGCCGAGTGGGTGGTTTCGCCGCGTTCGAGTGCCTTCCAGAGTGCGTCATTGATGGCGCTGTACCGTGCGCAGACGGCGTCGGTCGGTTCAATCCCGGCTTCGGTGAGCGCCTCGCGGAGGGCGGCGTGTTCGGCGGCGTGGAAGTCCATGAGGGTGTTGTCGTTGTCGATGAGCAGATAGCGATACTTCATAGCATTTTCTTCCTAAACTTTTGGGTATTTTCGTGCGTTACTCGTCCCGCTCCGGCGTGTAGGGCAGGTCGCGGTCGGCATTCTTTTCCTTCAGGTAGTCAATGACCCAAATGTTGCCGTCCGTGCGCATCCGGGTCAGCCCTTTATAACCCAAAAGGTACGAAATGTGCTTCTTGTCGCAGTAGTTGACGCTGCCTTTGATCACGTTCGCCGCGCCGTTGATGAAAATCAGCTGCGGGTTGATGGCTTCCAAGAAGTCATCGCGCAGGCGCACCTGCCCGTGGTGCGGGTACTTGAAGATATCCGCGTTCAGCCCGATTTCCGGCGGATTCGCCGCGAAATACTGCTGCGAACGGTTCTCGTTGTCGCCCGCGAGGAGCATCCGGCGGTCGCCGTACTGCACCATCAGCATGGCGGACTGGTCGTTCACGCCCCAAGAGGACTTGTGGTACTGAATGACGGTCATTTTGACGCCGCCGTCCTCCCCCAGCGTGAAGGTGTCGCCGTTGGCAATCTGCTCGATGGGGATGTTGTTCGCCTTCATGAATTTAACCGTGCTCTTCATCCGCGCGTTGAAATCTTCCGGAAAGGTAATCAAGAACTTGGAAATCGGCGCGTATTCGTTGACGAACTGAAATCCGTCGATGTGGTCATCGTGCGGATGGCTGTTGTAGGCAATGTCGATGTGGTCGATGCCGAGGGTATCGCAGGCGGTGTAGATGCGGTTGCGCATGGTTGCGTTTTTGGTCGATGCGTCTATCATCATGACCATGCCGTCATAGCGCAGGAGGATGCAGTCGGAGGAGTAAACGCGCGGAAAAACGATTTCGAGAATCTTCGCGCCATCCTCAAAGTGGTATTCAGCGTCCGGATTTTCAACCAGATTGACAATGACGGGCGTTTCTGCCACTGCGAACGTCGGCAGGAGCATTGCCATCATCAGGAGTAGTAAAAGCAATTTCTGGATTTTCTTCATCGGAGAAGCCTTCCTTTCCTGTACTTCCCTTCCATTGTAGGCGTTCGGGCGGGGTTTGTCAAGCTGCCGCGACGATTATTACAAATCAACCGCCGGTTATTCTTCCATCGTGAGATTCTGCAAAATCCACACCTGCCCGTCGGTTTGCAGCAGCAAGCCGCATTCATCCGTGTGCGCGGCGTGAATCGCCATGGCATCCAGCTGCGCGAGGGCGTACGGCGCGCGGGTCGGTTTGGCGGTAATGATGGCGAGTTTGGGCGCAATAGCGGTCAGAAGCGCCTGATTCATGGCGGCATGGCCGTGGTGCGGGTACTTGAGGATATCCGCGTGCACATCGTCGCCGGAATCGAGCAGCGCCTGCTGACCCATGCTTTCGAGGTCGGCGAGCATCAGCATCCGGGCATCCCCCAGCGTCACGAGGGCAAGCAAGGAGCGATTATTAACGGTCTTGCCGGTATTTTCCGGAAGAATCAGCGTGATTTGCGCGTGTCCGAGCGTCAGCATTTGCCCATCCGCGGCGGTTTCCACCGGCACGCCGCATTCCGCCATGACAGCGAGGGTATGCTGCATCTGCGCGTTTTCGTTCGCGGGGAACGACGTGAGGAAGCGCCCAATCGGCATCCGGCGGGCGATGGCCTCGAAGCCGGGCTGATGGTCGTGGTGCGGATGGGTGGCGACGACCCAATCCAGCCGCGTCACGCCGAGGGCTTCCAGCGCGGTTTGGACGGCGGATTCCTCCGCGTATCCGCCCGCGTCAATCATCCCGGCGTGGCCATCGCAGACGAGAATGGCGGCGTCGGCGAAGGTCATCTGGGGAAAAGCGACGGTGAGGACGGCTGCGTCGGACGGAAAGCGGGCGTCGGCGTCGTGGGCGCGGAGGTCAAGGACAGGGACATCCGCGTGCGCAGCGGACGAGAAAATCAGGAGGATCAGGAGAATAGAAATTAACTTTCGGGTCACTTTTTGCCCTTCTTGAGCGCCTTGCGCTTCTCTTCGAGACGGTCAAGTTCCTGCTGGAGCTTCTCGCGTTTTTCGCGCATATTCGCCTGCAATTCGTCGTGCTTCACCTTCAGGCGGGCAAGGTGCGCCTTATTGTAGAATTGCACTTCCGGGAAAGCGTGCAGCGGGTGGCGGAGCAGGAAGCCCTGCGCCATGAGCGCCTCGCGAACCGCCTTGGTGATGGCTTCGGTGTTGTCCGCGCGGACGGATTCTGCCGCGCCGCGAATCTTTGTCAGCACGCCCGCGGAAATCGCGACGTCCGCAATCAGCAGCGCCGTCAGCGTGATGGTGATTGCATCCAGCCAGACAGGCGGGATTTTGGCGAACAGCCCAAACGCAAAGGGTTTCAGCACCTTGACGACGAACACGCCCATCACCCCGAATGCCAGCAGGTTGCTCGCGCACACGCGCCCGTTGATGTTGAAGCGCTTCTGGGAGTAGTCCCACCAGCGCGCGTGGAACAGTTTTTCCATCAGCCAGCTGGTGATATATTCCAGCGTTCCGCAAAGGACGAGGGCGAACAGGAATGTCGACTCGACCTGCGTTGTCCACAAGGGCAGAAAGTATGCCATCAGCACAGCGCCCGTGCCATAAATTGGACACAGCGGGCCGAGCAGGAAGCCGCGGTTGATGAAGCGCCCGAACTGCACGAGCTTACAGGTGACCTCCATGCACCAGCCGAGGAAGGAGCAAGCGAAGAAGAGGAGGACATACATTTCAATTTCTATCCACAAGGCGGTGATTCCCCTTTCGATATGGGTTCATAAGTGAATCATAGCACAAGACGAGAGATTACGCAAGGGGGGAGACGAGGGGCTTTGCCCCTAACCCCAGCAGGGCGCTGCCCTGCACCTGCCAAAGGGTCTTCGACCCTCTGGACTCCCTTTT
>ERZ773235.467-NODE-467-length-53246-cov-6.759320_pt1 | contig 53246 bp, 50 predicted proteins | sample MGYA00580522_ERZ773235 | MGnify/ENA primary metagenome ERZ773235 (study PRJEB29015, sample SAMEA2737797) | human gut metagenome | biome: human gut; feature: human-associated habitat; material: faeces | place: China | collected 2012 ...
ACTGGTTTTATTTGGTCTATTCTTCTTTCATAACTTTCAAATGTTACTGCCATTTTTATTCCTCCTCTAAATTGTGTTTTATATTTAAATTTTAAAATTGAATTTATTCTTCTCTTGGGTCGATTTGTTTAACTGCTTCATCAAATCTTCCGTATGTTCCTGAAGCTTTTTCTATTGCTTCCATAGGATCTATTCCTTTTTTGATGTTATCCATCATTTTTCCTAAATGTACATATTTGTAACCAATTATTTGGTCATCTTTATCTAATCCTAATTTTACTATGTATCCTTCTGCAAGATTTAAGTATCTTGGTCCTTTTAATGAACTTGAATAAATTGTTCCAACTTGTGATGTGTGTCCTTTTCCTAAGTCTTCAAGTCCTGCTCCTACTGGAAGTCCTCCTTCTGAGAATGCTGTTTGTGTTCTTCCATATACTATTTGTAAGAATAATTCTCTCATGGCAGTATTTATAGCATCACAAACTAAGTCTGTATTTAATGCTTCTAATATTGTTTTTCCTGTTAATATTTCTCCAGCCATTGCTGCTGAGTGTGTCATTCCTGAACATCCTATTGTTTCAATTAATGCTTCTTGAATGATACCATCCTTTACATTTAATGTTAATTTACATGCTCCTTGTTGTGGTGCACACCATCCTATACCATGTGTTAAACCTGATATATCTTTAATTTCTTTTGCTTTTACCCATTTTCCTTCTTCTGGAATTGGTGCTGGTCCATGGTCTACTCCTTTTGCAACTTTACACATTCCTTCTAATTCTTTTGAATAAATCATCTTTTTTTGCTCCTTTCACTACGCTTCGCTTCTTTTATCGTCATTTGTGCCGATTTTTCTGCTTTGCTTTGTTTAATTTTATAATTTTTATTTTATTTAGAATTTCTTCTAATGTAAATAACTATTTTATTAATTTTTTTGTTTCTTGTTTTGTTTCTATTGAAGAAATTATTTGATTTTTTGTTTTTTTATCTTGGGTTGCTATATATTCTATATTGTGTTCACTTCCATAATTTTCTGTATCGTAGTCTACTATATTTTTTATATTTTTTATGTATATACCTGTTTCGTATCTTTCTCTTCTTCTTATGACTTTTTCTCCTAGTAAGTATTTTTCTATTATCTCTCTATCATTTTTATTAAGTTGTTCTTCTTTTATTCCTAAATAATTATATCTCCATATTACATGTCTTTCGTAACTTGAAAATTTTGATTTATTTAGGTCTTCGTAATCGTATTCAACTTTGAATTTTATTCCTTCTATTATCATTGTTAAATTAGTCCAAGTTGATGTGACTTCTACTTTTTTGAATTCTTCTCTTAATTCTGTTATTTTTTGATAAAGTATATTTACTAAGTTTATATATTCTTTTTCATCTAAGTTGAATTTTTGTGGTATTTCATAGACATTTATAGGGTTTTTCTTAAATATTCCTTTTGGAATGTAGTAAAAGAAAAGTTCCCCTGTTTTGTGTCCATCTATTCTATCCATTACAGAAGCATATAAATATAGTTTTTCCCATTTTTCTGGTATCATATAAAATATTCTTCTTTGAATATCTTCATACATCTCTTTTATTTTCTTAGTATGGTTTAACATTTTTTACCTCTTATTCTCTGATTAATAGGCTTTCTCCTGTCATTTCTTCTGGTTTGTTTATTCCCATTAAGTCAAGCATTGTTGGTGCTAAATCTGCTAATTTTCCATTTTCTTTTAGTTTGTATGCTTTATTGTCTGTTACTAATATTATTGGTACAGGATTTGTTGTATGTGCTGTGTGTGGTTCTCCTGTTTTGTAGTCTATCATTTGTTCTGCATTTCCATGGTCAGCTGTTATTAGTAAGTTTCCTTTTTTCTCTTCAATTATTTTTACTATTCTTCCTACACATTCGTCTACTGTTTCTACAGCTTTTATCGCTGCTGGTAAACTTCCTGTATGTCCTACCATATCTGTATTTGCAAAGTTTAATATTACTACATCATATTTGTCATTTTCTAATGCTTCACATACTTTGTCTGTTACTTCATATGCACTCATTTCTGGTTGCATATCATATGTTTCTACTTTTGGAGATGGTACTAATATTCTATCTTCTCCTGGGTATTGTTTTTCTTCTCCTCCATTAAAGAAGAATGTTACGTGTGCATATTTTTCTGTTTCTGCAATTCTTAATTGTTTTAGTCCTGCCTCACTAACTACTTCTCCAAATGTATTTTTTAATGGTTCTTTTTTGAATGCTACGTGAACATTTGGCATTGTTTCATCATAACTTGTAAAGCATACAAAGTATAAGTTCATTTTCTTTGTTTCAAATCCATCAAAGTCTGGATCTACTAGTGCTCTTGTTATTTGTCTTGCTCTATCTGGTCTAAAGTTAAAGAATATTACAGAGTCATTTTCTTCTATTTTTGCAACTGGTTCGTTTCCATTGCATATTACTGTTGGTTCAACAAATTCATCAAATACTTCTTTTTGGTAAGAGTCTTCTATTGCTTTTATAGCATCTCCTGCTTTTTCACCTTCTCCATTTACTAAGGCGTCATAACATTTTTTAACTCTTTCCCATCTTTTATCTCTGTCCATTGCATAAAATCTTCCTGAAAGTGTTGCTATTTTTCCAACTTCTTTTTCTTTCATTTTTTCTTGTAATTCTGCAATGTATGTTTCAGCTGATGCTGGTGGTGTATCTCTTCCATCTAGGAAGCAGTGTACATATACATTATCGAAGTCTCTTCTTTTTGCCATTTCTAATAATCCATATAAATGTCTATTGTGGCTATGAACTCCACCGTTTGATAATAGTCCTAATATGTGTAATTTTGAGTTATGTTTTTTGCAGTTTTCTATTGCTGCTATAAATTCTGGATTACTGAAAAAATCTCCATCTTCTATTGATTTTGTTATTCTTGTTAGTTCTTGATATACTATTCTTCCTGCACCTATATTTGTGTGTCCTACTTCAGAGTTTCCCATTTGTCCTTCTGGTAATCCAACGTGTAATCCACTTGTGAATATATCAGTGTTTGGATATTTTTTCATTAGTTTATCAATATTAGGTGTTTTTGCTAATTTGATAGCATTTCCATCTGTGTTTTTGTTGTCTCCAAAACCATCTAATATCATTAGCATAGTTACTTTATCTTTCATTTTTTCTATACCTTCCTTCTGTTTTCTTTGTTAATTATTTATCATAATTAACTATTTTTGAAAATTCATCTGGTTTTAAGCTTGCTCCACCAACTAATCCTCCATCGATATCTGACATTTCAAATAATTCTTTTGCATTAGCTGATTTTACACTTCCACCGTATTGTATTATAACTCTTTCTGCTACATTTTGTCCATAGATTTGACAAATTTTATCACGTATTGCTTTTATTGCGTCATTAGCATCTTCTTTTGTTGCTGTTTTTCCTGTTCCAATTGCCCATATTGGTTCATATGCAATTATTGTACTTGCAACTTGTTCATTATCTAAACCTTCTAATGCTAATTCTGTTTGTTTTGTTATAACTTCAACTGCTTTTCCTGCTTCTCTTTGTTCTAATGTTTCTCCAACACATACGATTGGTTTTAAACCATTTGCATATGCTGATTTTATTTTTTTATTTACTGTTTCATCTGTTTCATTAAAATATTGTCTTCTTTCAGAGTGTCCTATTATAACATATTCAACTCCTATTGATTTTAACATTTGGGCAGACACTTCTCCTGTGTATGCTCCTTTTTCTTCAAAGTGCATATTTTGTGCACCTATTTTTATGTTTGTATTTTGTGCTGTTAATAATGCGTAGAATAAGTCTGTGTATGGCACACATAATATAACTTCATTTTCTGTGTCTTTTACTAATGGTGCAAATTTATCAATAAATTCTATTGCTTCGTTTGGAAGCATATTCATTTTCCAGTTTCCTGCTATTACTTTTCTTCTCATAACCTGATTTTCCTCCCTTTGACATTATTTATCTAATAAACATTCTATTCCTGGTAATTTTTTACCTTCTAAGAATTCTAATGAAGCTCCACCACCAGTACAAATATGTGTCATTTTATCAGCTAATCCTGCTTTTGCTACTGCTGCTCCTGAGTCTCCTCCTCCGATTATTGTTGTTGCATCTAGGTCAGCTAATGTTTTTGCTATTTCGTTTGTTCCTATTGCGAATTGGTCAAATTCAAATAGTCCAACTGGTCCATTCCAGATTACTGTTTTTGCATTTTTTAATTCATTTTTGAACATTTCTATTGTTTTTTCTCCAATGTCAAATCCTTCCCATCCATCTGGAATATCTGTCCAAGCGACTGTTTTACTTTCTGTGTCTGGTTTGAATTCTTTCCCTACTTTTGTATCAACTGGTAATAATAGTTTTACTCCTTTTTGTTTTGCTTTTTCCATTGCTTCTAATGCTAATCCTGTTTTTTCTTCTTCACATAGTGAGTTTCCTACACTATATCCTTGTGCTTTAAAGAATGTGTATGCCATTCCTCCACCTATCATTAATGTATCTACTTTATCTAATAAGCTATCTATTACTCCTATTTTGTCAGAAACTTTTGCTCCTCCAAGTATTGCCATAAATGGTCTTTCTGGATTGTTGATTGCGTTTCCTAAAACTGTTAATTCCTTTTCTATTAAAAATCCTGATACTGCTGGTAAGTATTGTGCTATTCCAGCTGTTGATGCATGAGCTCTGTGTGCTGCTCCAAATGCATCATTTACATATACTTCTGCCATTGATGCTAATTTTTTTGCAAATTCTGGATCATTGTCTGTTTCTTCTCTGTGGAATCTTACATTTTCAAGAAGCATTATTTCTCCTTCTTTTAAATTTTCTGCTTTATTTGTTGCATCTTCTCCTATTACATCTTTTGCCATTATTACTTCTTTATTTAGTAACTTTGATAATTCTTTTGCTACTGGTGCTAATGAGAATTCTGGTTTTACTTCTCCCTTTGGTCTTCCTAGGTGTGATGCTAATATTATTTTGCAATCTTGTTCTAATAAGTATTTGATTGTTGGTAGTGCTGCTACTATTCTTGTGTTATCTGTGATGTTTTGTTTTTCATCCATTGGTACATTGAAGTCACATCTTACAAATACTTTTTTTCCTTTCAAATCGATATCTTTTACTGTTTTTTTGTTCATAATTATTTCCTCCTAAAAACAATTTTTAAATTGGTCTCTTTTTATAATATTTACCAATTTACTAAGATAATACCATTTTATAACAAAAAAGAATACTTTTCAAGTATTCCGTTATTCTTTTTTGCTATTTTTATTTTGTCAATTTTTATCTAAAACTAATTGACAAAACAGCTACTAAAGATATATTATTTTATCATAATAATATATATTAAGGAGGAAATATTATGCTAAGAAAAAATTTAAAATTTCTTAAAGTTTTTCTTACATTAGTTTTACTAGTTTCAACTTCAGTTTCTTTTGTTTTTGCTGATAATGAAAATGCTTCTGAATCTGACATTTCTTTAATTAGTGAAACTAATTCTGAGAAAAATGCTGTTGTTACTGATGATAATCAAGAACAAAAAGATGACTCTTTCAAAAAGTCTGATTTATATCTTTGTGAAGATGAGGTAAATATTGATTACATTGTAGACGGTAATGTTTTTATTATGGCTAACAAAGTTACTATCAATTCTCAAATTGGTGGAGATGCTTTTATTTTAGCTAAGGATGTTGTTATTGATAGTGAAGGTTACATATTTAATAATCTTTTCACTTGCGCTCAAAATATTACAATAAAAGGTGTAGTTTATGACTTGTATGCTTGTGCACAAGATGTAAATATTTCTGGTGGATTTGTTTACAGAGATTTAAAAACTGTATGTCAAAAATTAAATGTAGCTGGTACTATTGGTAGAAATGCTTTTGTAAACGCTTCTACTATTGTTTTTAATGAAGGTACTGAAAGTGCTGATGCAGAAACTAATACTACAAAAAAAGGTATTATTTATGGTACTTTAGAATATTCTTCTTCTGAAGAAGTAAATATTCCAGATGGCTCTGTTTTAGGAGATGTAAAATTTAATAAAATTACTTCAAATGCTGAAAACATGAGTGTTGGTACTATTATTGCAAATTACATTTTAGATTTAGGTGCATTTCTTGCATTTGTATTAATTATATGGCTTGTTTGTTTATGGCTTGCTCCTAAATTCTTAGAGTCAACTAATAATTATGTTGGAAAAGTTACTTGGAAAGTTTTAGGTTATGGATTACTTGCATTAATAGCAATTCCAATAGTTGCAATTATATTAATTCTTTTACAATTAACAAGTAGTGTTGCCCTATTATTAATTGCTTTATACATTTTATCACTTGTTATTGCTAAAGCTTTATTTACAATTACTGCTAATAAATTCCTTTGTACAAAATTAAATATTAATAAAAATACTGGAATTTTTGGTATGTTAATTGTTACTGGAATTATAATTTGGGTTCTTAAAGAATTACCTTATATTGGAAGTGTTGTATCTTTTGTTATAACTATTTTAGGTTTAGGAATTTTAGTTACAGCATTACTTCCTAAAAAGAAAACTTCTAATAAAAAAGAAATTAAAAAATCAGAATCAACTAATAAAACTGAAAATAAATAAATTCACATAACAAAAAGAGGAGCTTATAAACTCCTCTTCATTTTTATATTAAGCCCTTAAATCATCTATTATGACTTTATAATCTTTTGCCATTAGTATTGCTGTACCTGAAACCAATATATTTGCTCCAGCTTTTTTTACTGCTTCTGCTGTTGTTAAATTTATTCCTCCATCAGCTTCAATATCAACTTCTAAATTATTTTTTTGTATATATTCTTTTAACTCAGCAATTTTATTAACCATATCTTTCAACAAGGTTTGACCACCTTTTCCAGGTTCTACTGTCATTACTAAGCACATATGAACATATGGTAAAAATTCATATATTTCTTTAATATCTGTTTCTGGTTTTACACTTATTCCAACTTTGCAATTATTATTTTTTATTTTTTTTATTACTTCCATTACTTCTTCTTTATTTTTACAAACTTCATAATGGAATGTGATTATATTTGGTTCTACTGATGCAAAATCATCAATTGCTGTATTTATATCTTCTACCATTAAATGAATATCAAGTGGCAAATTAGATATTCTTTTAATGTATGAAGCGTATTCTAGCATTTTTTGATAAGTATCTTTTTCTACAAATTTTCCATCCATTACATCTATATGAAAGTAATCTGTTTTTGCTTTTTCTAATGCAAAGAATGTTTTTGATTCTTCCCCTTTTTTTACTGAAAGTATTGATGTTGAAATTTCTACCATTTTCTTTTCTCCTTTTCTTTTAATTCTTCATAAATTTTACAATATCTATCATATCTTGATTGGTTTATTTTTCCGTTTTCTATTGCTTGTTTTATTCCACAGTTTTGTTCTTTTATATGTGTGCATCCTACAAATTCACAGTTTTCAATTTCTGCTTTAAATTCTTTAAAATATTTATCTAATTCTGTATATTGAATTTCTGATATGTCAAAAGTTGAAAATCCTGGTGTGTCTGCTATATATGTATTCTCATCTATTTCATATAATTTTATTGATGTTGTTGTGTTTTTTCCTCTTTTATTTTTTTGGCTTATTTCTCCTTCTAATGTTTGTTTTTCTTCAAAGATTGCATTTATCAATGTTGATTTTCCAACTCCCGAATTTCCTGAAAAAGCATTTATATTGTTTTTTAGCATCTTTTTAAGTTCTTGTATGCCTTTTAAATTTTTTGCCTCAGTTTCTATTACAGTATAACCTATTTTTAAATACATTTCTTTTATTTGTTCAAATTCTTTCTTTTTATCTAAATCTGCCTTATTTAAAACTATTATTGGTTTGATTTTTAAGAATTCTGCAAATGCTAATTGTTTATCTAATAATAATAAGTCTGGTTTTGGATTTTTACATGATATTACTAAAACAATTTGCTCAAGATTGCTCATTTTGGGTCTTTTTATATAATTTTCTCTTGGTAATATTTCTTCTATTACTGCTTTTTTTTCGTTTTCATCTAGTATGCTTATTTCTACTTTATCTCCTACTACTGGCGAAATATCTTCTTTTTTTAGTTTTCCTCTTGGTGTTGCTTCATATATTTTGTTTCCTGATTTTATTCTATATAGGTTTGATATGTTTTCTATTATTAATCCTTGCATTTTTCCTCCAAATTTTTTTCTTTTATTATTTTAACATATATTTTTTGGATTTACAAATTATTTAACAAAAAAAGGAAATCTACTAATGTAAATTTCCTTTTTTGGGTGGGTAATACAAATTTAATTAACAATTTATTTTTATCACCCATCTTTTACCATTATTACTTGATAAAGAGCAAGTTTTAACTTTATTATTAGTTGTTTGCAAGTCTTTTACAATATCTTTTGCAATAACATTTGCATCGCATACTCTCTTTTCTTCGTTGATGGTAAATACTATGTTGCTTAGTTCCTCTTTGGTTAATTCTACGTTTGAAATTATTTTGAAACGTCTGAAGATTCCTTTGTAATAGACTCTCCGTTTTTTGATACTAGTATAATCATACTCTTTATCCATCTGCTGTACCTCCATATTTATGATAACTTTATTATACTATTTTATGTTTACTTTGTCAATAAAAATTAGTTAATAGTACTAATTTTTTAATTTCCTCTCTATTACCTAGCAACAAGCACAGCACGGAAACCAACGTTGTAATCGCTAAAGCCATTAGTACGATCGAAATAGAACAGACCAGCGCCCGAACGAGTCCACAAATAGCCTCCACGAATGAAGAACGGAGTGTAGTAGCCTACAAAGTAGGAGTAGTCTGAGTACCAAGAATTTTGTCCAACTCCTTCAGTAGATGTTTCTCTTATCGCATCTCCATATATTTTTGTGTTTACTTCATAATTTTTCTTTGATGCTGTATCATAATCTGTTATTCCTGAATCATTATTTTGATATACTGTTACATATTTTGTACTTGTACTATTGTTTTTTTCGTTATTTAGTAATGAACTACCATAATTTGTTAAATTATCATTATTATTTGCAACTAGCCCTGCTGTTCTTTCCCATGTTCCTCCTGATAAATCATATATTCCATATATTGTTCCTGTTGAACTCGCTTTTGTCCCATTTTTTTGTGTCCATACATATGCATTTGTTTCGGTTCTTGAGTTTAATTTTTCTATTGTTGTTTCAACTTCACTTACATCCGCGTTTTCTGCTGTTGCACTACATCCTGTTACTGCATATACACTTGGCGTACTATTATTTAGAGTAATATTATTTATATATATATTCGTTCCATTTAATCCATATTTGCTTTGGCTTAAGTATGATATTGCTCCCCATTCACTATTTTTCATTAAATGGCTATCTGTATTATTTGAATTTAAGCCATATATATTATTTTTTCCAGTCAATACTTTTGATATATTAAATGCATCGCTATGACTTATATAGTTCATTGAATATGTTAATCCTTGAAATGTTGGATATTTTATTGTTGTTTCTTTTGAACCATATACTCCATCGGTCCAGTTTCTTGCACTAATATTTCCATTTTCACCAGTTCCTGTTTCTGCTGATGTAGCCCATACTGTGCTTTGTGTATATTTTACTTCACTACTTACTCCTTTGGGTGCACTGTTATTTCCTCCTGCATATCCTGCTTCAAATTTTGCTACCCATATTCCTGATAATTCTTTGTCCCAGCCTCCATTTGCAAATCCTATATTACTTTCGTTTGTAAATGCTGGATGGACGGTGTAGCCTGTTGTTGTATCCATTGTTTCATCAGTTGTTTTTTGTCTTTTGGCTGTTTGTAGTTTTCCATTCTCATCATAATAATTATCTGTTGTTCCTATTAAAAATACTATATCACATGTTTGTGTACTGCTATTTATTTTATATGCATATCTTGGTATCCATACCCACATACTTCCATCTTCTGTTTGTGCATTTGCCCATTTTTTTGTTGTGTAATCATACCAATTTTTATCTGTATATGTTGTCTTTTCTGTAGTTCCTTCTTTGTCTTCTTCTGGTTCTGTGAATTTTATTGGTGTCATTCCTGTTAGTAATTCTGGTGAATTTACTTTTTTTACATTTTGCCATGTTCCATTTGCTACTAATTTTTCTTCTGATAGTCCTCCTGTATATATGTCTGATATATCTATTTCATATTTGCCTTTATCTGTTGTTATTCCTTTTATTGTTGTTCCATCTTCCTCATAATTTATATCACCATATTTTTCTAATATACTTATTAAATCATTTTGTGTTATTTCTCCTGTGCTTTCTGCTTGTTTTGCATATATTTCTAATTGTATTTGTTCTTTTACATTAGCTATTTCATTTTGTTTTTTCGCTTCTTTCGCGTTTTCAAATAATCCTGTATTGGTTATTGCCTGGATGCTTATTCCTGCTAAAATTAATAAAATAACAATTGTTATTACTAGTGCCACTAGTGTTATACCCTTAATGCTTTTTTCTTTCATACTTTTCCTCCTAATTTTTCCTTTGAATTTTATTACACAATTTATTATGTATTAAAATTATTTTACCATAGTTGAATTTTTAGTTCAACAGTTATTAAATATTTTTTATATTGTTTTCTCTAAAAAAATATTAACCAGTATTTTTATTTTTATACTGGTTAATATTTTTATTTACATATTATTTTAATTTTTCTATTTTTTCTTTTGAAAGTCCGGTAAGTTTTTCTATCATTCCTATTGGTAATTTTTCTTTGAGGATTTTTTTTGCTATTTCTATTTTTTCCTCTCTTTTGCCTTCTATTTTTCCTTCTTCTTTACCTTCTTTTCTTCCTTTTTCTATACCTTCTTCAAAAAAGTTCTGTTCACTCACTAATCTATTATACTCTGCCATTACTATTGAATTATGTCGCTCTCTTTCTTTTGGGTCTTTGCTTAAAAAATCTAAAGTATTTATTGCTTTTTCGATTTCTTTATTTTCTTTTTCTGCCAACATAATCCCCTCCTTATTTTGTGTGAATATACACATCCATTGATCTAATTTTGTGAATTTTGATAACTCTTTTAAATATGTAATCATCTGTTAGTGGTAATCGTTCTAAATTATTATTCATTTAGCTCCTTCCATATTATACTAAAATTTATTGTGGTTGGCAATGCTTTTTAGTAAATATTTATTATTCGAGCTTTTATATAAAAAATGAAAGCAACTTAATATGCTTTCATTTTACTTTTATATTCCTTTATATCTATTATATTTAACTAAGCAGAATACTCCAATTAATAATAAAGCAATTCCTCCAACGATTAATATATTTCCTGATAACCCTGTTTTAGGTAATTTTCCCTTACTTGTTGTATTATCATTTTTATTTGATACTACTGTATTTTTTACAGTTGTACTATTAGCTGGTGTATTATTATTTTTTGAAGTAGAATTATTGTTATTATTTGTATTTGTGTTTGTATTTGTATTTATGTTTGTATTTGTATTTGTGTTTGTATTTGTATTTGTGTTTGTATTTGGTTTTTGTTCCTGTTTCTTTTCAACAACTTTTATTGATAAGTTACTATTAGCAACTTCATATTCTACATTTATGTCTGATACTTGTAAATCTGTTAATTCTATTTTAGTATCTCCTAATTTAACATCACTTTTTGCTGTTAAAGATATTGTAAATACAGCTTCATCAGATTTTACATAGTCTCCTTTTAAAGTTACAAATTTTCCGTTCTCTGCATTATATTCTGGTTTGTCCCAATTATTAAGTGCTGCTAAAGTTATATTTTCAAATTTAGTATTATCATAACTTAAAGTTCCAGATAATCCTATAATTCCTTCTTCTACACCTGATATGCTTGTTACTTTTACAGTTACTACAACTTTATCTCCTGCTGAAATTTGTGTTTTATCAGCTGATAAAACTATTTTTGCATTATCTGCTGCATTACTTATATTTATATTAACTAGTGCTATTAATATACTTACAATTAATGCCATTATTATTAATTTTTTTGTATTTTTCATCTTTTTTCTCCTTTTGTATTATTATAAATTTATAATAACATATATATTTTTTTTAGACAATACATTTTTTTAATTTTTAGATGGTAATTTTTCCAACTAAATACATTTTTAATTTTGCTAAATCACTTAAACTTTTCTTTCCATCTCCGTTTATATCTCCTGCTAATGTACTCGCTGTGCTTAATTCTCTTTTTCCTATCATTGATAATTTTAAGTTTGCTAAATCTGTTAGTCCTATTTTTCCATCTCCATTTAAGTCACCCGTTACTACTAGTGTATATGTTTCATCTCCTATTTGTAAGCTCATTCCCGTTCTTACTAATGTATTCTCGTCTGTTATTTCTTGTTCTCCTTTGGTTATTTTTATTGGAGCATTTGTTTCTATTTTTTCTTTTAGTTGTGATATTATTGTGTTTTGAGATATTTTTGTTAAGTATTTTTTATTATCAACTGTTATTTGAGAATATTTAGATAAGTCTATATATCGAATATTGTTTTCTATTGCATATTCTTTAGCATATGATGCACTTATACAATATATTGTTAGGCTATCACAATAATAAAAATTCCTTTTTCCAATCTCAGTTACACTATCTGGAATTATTATTCTTTTTAAACTATTACATTCATAAAATGCATTTTCTTCTATAGTAGATACATCTTCTGATATTGTATATTTTTCTTCTTTTTTTCCAGCTGGATATTTAATTAATTTCGTTTTATCTTTTGTATATAATACACCATTATCACTCATATATTTTTGATTATTCTCTGATACATTTATACTTATTAAACTATCACAATATGAAAATACATATGGATCTATGTTTGTTACACCATCTGGTATTGTTATTTCTTTTAAATTTATACAATTACTAAATGCAAAATCACCTATATATCCTACTTTTTCTGAAATTTTTATACTTGATAAATTAATACAATTACTAAATGCCCTACCATATATCATTATTACAGTATTCGGAATTTTTACATCTTCTAAATTATAACAATTTTCAAATGCATCAAAACCAATAATTTTCACTCCTTCAGGAATTATATATTCTCTTTCTTTTTTCCCAACTGGGTACATCAATAATTCTCTTTTATCTTTTGTATATAATACTCCATTATCACTTAAATATTTTTGATTATTTTCTGATACATTTATATCTGTTAAACTATTACAATATAACAATGATGGTATATTTACTACATTTTCTGGTATTTCTATAGTTGTTAAATTACTACACTCATCAAATGCTCCAATTTCTATGTTTGTTGCACTGTTTGATATTGCATATTCTTTTTCTTTTTTTCCTGCTGGATATTTAATTAATTCTGTTTTATCTTTTGTATATAATACTCCATTATCACTCATGTATTTTTGATTATTTTCTGATACATTTATATTTATTAAGCTATTACAATATGAAAATGCATGTGTCTCTATATTTGTTACACTATTTGGTATTTCTATAGTTGTTAAATTACTACAAGAATTAAATGCTCCAATTTCTATGTTTTTTACACTGTTTGATATCTCATATTCTTTTTCTTTTTTTCCTGCTGGATATTTAATTAATTCTGTTATATTTTTTGTATATAATACTCCATTATCGCTTAAATATTTTTTATTTTTTTCTGATACATTTATACTTGTTAAACTATTGCAACTTGAAAATGCAGGTACTGCTATACTAGTTACACTTTCTGGTATCTCTATACTTATTAAACTACTACACTCATCAAACGCATAGTCACCTATACTTGTTATAGTGTTTGGTATTTTTATACTTACTAAATTACTGCAATATTCAAATGCATACTCTCCTATGTTTGTTACTCCAGCATTTATTAAAACATTTTTTATATTTTCTTTTACATTCCACCATGAATCATTTTCATAATTTCCGCAATCTTTCATATTGCCATTTCCACTAATAGTTAATGTGCCATCATCTGAAAGTTTTGCAATTACACTTCCATCTCCATTAGCTGAAATGTCCCATGTGTTTGTATTGTCTTCTGCAAATACTGTATTCCAGTCTATATTGATTAATATTGGAACAATCATTTGAAATATTATTGTGAATATTAGTGTTAATGATATTAACTTGATTTTTTTCATAACTTCCACCTATTTTTTCATACTATTATTTAATTATATCTTGCCATATTTATTTTTAATTGTAAATAGCCTTTTTTTCCTTTAAAAAAACAACCTCCGTTTTACTTTACGGAAGCTGTTTTTAGCTTGTTTATTACATTTATATTAAATTTTAGTTACATTATATTTTAGTAAAATTTATATAGTAATTTTTCCAACTAAATACATTTTTAATTTTGCTAAATCACTTAAACTTGTCTTTCCATCTCCGTTTATATCTCCTGCTAGTGTACTTGCTGTGCTTAATTCTCTTTTTCCTACCATTGATAATTTTAAATTTGCTAAGTCCGTTAGCCCTATTTTTCCATCTCCATTTAAATCTCCGGTTACTACTAGTGTATATGTTTCATCTCCTATTTGTAAGCTCATTCCCGTTCTTACTAATGTATTCTCGTCTGTTATTTCTTGTTCTCCTTTGGTTATTTTTATTGGAGCATTTGTTTCTATTTTTTCTTTTAGTTGTGATATTGTTGTGTTTTGTGTTATTTGATTTAAATATTTTATATTTTCAACCTTGGTAACATTAAAATTTTTAAAAATATCTTGAAACTTTAATATTGGATATCCATTATTGCTTTCAATATTATCAACACAATACGCATCATTTTCCATATTAAGTTTTTGTATTATATCTTTAGATTTTAATTCTTCCTTGTTTAGTTTTATAAGGCTTTCTGAATTTTCATAATTTCCTTCTCCTATTGGATTAATCTCATTATTTAAATAATAGCAATTATTAATTAATCCATTTTCATATTTTCCTATTATATTTCCTGCATAAACTAATTTTTCATTTAATACATTATTTTCTGTTACCGTACCAGCATTATAACAATTTTGCATTTTATATTCATCATAATTTGACAATGATACCCATCCTGTTATTCCTCCAATACAAACATTTCTGTCTGGATTTTCATCTGAATTATAAAGATTTCCAACATTATAACAATCAATTATACTTGCATATTTATATAGTTGTGCTGTTATTCCTCCAATATAGCTACTTCCTGAAATTTCTCCTTTATTATAACTGTTTTCAACCCAAGATGTTTGAAAAAATCCACTAATTCCACCTACAGCATATGCTTTTGAGTTTATATTTCCTTGGTTATAACATTCATCTATTTGGGTTCCCCATGAATAACCTGATATTCCTCCAATTCCGCCATTTTTTCCTTCTATCAACCCATGATTACTACTCTTTAGAATTTTGGAACCTGTAGAATATCCTACAATTCCGCCACACGCCCCACTACTTGTATTTGTAACTATATGTGCATAGTTATGACAATTTTCTATTATACTACTATTATTATTAAATGCTGTTATTCCTCCAATGTAACCTCCTGATGAACTTATATAAGAATCTATTAAATTTAAGTTTTTAATTATTCCTTGGTTATAACCAAAAAGTCCCATATAATTTTTATCATTATCTATGTATACACCACTTATTGAATGATTATTTCCATCAAATATTCCACAAAATGGATTTTTATCATTTGTAGTTTCTGCTTTATTTCCTGAATCTTCATTACAGTTTCCTATTGGTATCCATTGTTTTTCTTTTGAAGCTTCAACATTTATATTTTTAGTTAAATATACTATCGTTCCTTTAAAAGTATTTCCATTATTTACTTTTTCTGCAAATTCCCATAACTCTTGAGATGAGTTTATATAATATTTGTCTGATACATATCTTATATTATTTTCTATCGCATATTTTTCTGAATATGAATTACTTGTACAATACATTATTAGGCTACTACATCCATAAAAGGCTTTATTTCCTATACTTTTTACTCCTTCATGGATTATTATGCTTGTTAGATTACTACAGCCATCAAATGCATAATCACCTATACTTGTTACCCCCTCATTTATTATCACATTTTTTACTTTTTCCTTATTTTCACTACTATGCCAATCTGTCGTTGCATCATAAGCCCAACTTTTCATATTGCCACTTCCAGATATAGTCAAAGTTCCATCTTCTGAAAGTTCTGCAATTACACTTCCATCTCCATTAGCTGAAATGTCCCATGTATTTGTATTGTCTTCTGCAAATACTATGTTCCAGTCTATATCTATTAGTATTGGCATTAAAATTTGAATGATTATTATACATATTGTTGTAAATGATATTAGCTTGATTTTTTTCATAAGTTCCCCCTATTTTTTCATACTATTATTTAATTATATCTTGCCATATTTATTATTACTTGTAAATAACCTTTTTTCCCTTTAAAAAAACAGCCTCCGCTTTGCTTTACGGAAGCTGTTTTTAGATTATTTATTACATTTATATTAAATTAAAATTACATATTGAATTTTTATAATTTTTACTCTCCTGCAAAAATCTCCTCAAATTCCTCTGCCTCAATTTTTTCTTTTTCAAGTAATACTTTTGCAACAGCATGTAATTTATCAACATGGTCTGTTAATATTTGTTTAGCTCTATTGTAAGCTTCATCAACTATTCTCTTAGTTTCTTCATCAATTACTCCAGCTGTTTCTTCTGAGTATTCTCTAGCTTGTGCTAAATCTCTTCCTAAGAATACTTCACTTTGGTCAGAACCTAACATTAATGTTCCTATTCTTTCACTCATACCGTATTTTGTAACCATACTTCTAGCTATTTTTGTAGCTCTTTCTATATCATTACTTGCTCCTGTAGAAATGTCATTTAATATAAGTGCTTCTGCAACTCTACCACCTAATAGAGAAACTATATTTTCTTCCATTTCTGTTTTAGACATAAAGTTTTTGTCTTCTGTTGGACGATACATTGTGTAACCTCCAGCCATTCCTCTTGGTACTATTGATATTTGGTGTACTGGGTCTTGTGTTGTTAAATAATGGCTTACAACTGCATGACCTGCTTCGTGATAAGATACTAATCTATTTTCTTTTTCACTTCTTACTCTTGTTTTCTTTTCAGGTCCCATTGTTACTTTTACCATTGCATCTTCTATTTCTTTCATTCCAATTTCTTGTAGGTTTCTTCTTGCTGCTAATAATGCTGCTTCGTTTAATACGTTTTCTAGGTCAGCTCCTACAAATCCTGATGTGTTTTTTGCAATTACTTTTAGGTCTACATCTTCTGCTAATCTTTTCTTTTTAGAGTGTACTTCTAATATATGCTCTCTTGCTTTAACATCTGGTGCTCCTACTACTATTTGTCTATCAAATCTTCCAGCTCTTAATAATGCTTTGTCTAATACATCTGGTCTATTTGTTGCTGCTAAGACTATAACTCCTTCATTGTCTGAGAAACCGTCCATTTCAACTAATAATTGGTTAAGTGTTTGTTCTCTTTCATCATGTCCACCACCAAGTCCTGCTCCTCTTTGACGACCTACTGCATCGATTTCATCTATAAATATAATACATGGTGCATTTTTCTTTGCTTGTTCAAATAAATCTCTAACTCTTGAAGCTCCAACACCTACGAACATTTCTACAAAGTCTGAACCACTTATTATAAAGAATGGTACTCCTGCTTCTCCTGCGACTGCTTTTGCAAGTAATGTTTTACCTGTACCTGGTTGACCTACAAGTAGAACTCCTTTTGGTATTCTTGCTCCCATATCTGTAAATTTCTTTGGATTTTTTAAGAATTGTACTATTTCTTCTAATTCTTCTTTTTCTTCATCTACACCTGCAACATCATCAAATGTTATTTTGTTTCTGTCTGCTGGTGTCATCATTCTAGCTTTGCTTTTTCCAAATGTCATTGTTTTTCCACCGTTTTGTGAACCATTAAGTCCACCCATCATAAAGAACCAGAATATAAAGAATATTATTAAAATTCCAAATGGTGTTAATAAGCTTAATATTATTGAAAATACAGATTCTGAATTTTCCTCTAATGTGAATGAACCATTTTTAATGAAGTCTTCTGTGTAATTCATAAAGCTTTCCATGTTTGGAATATTAACTTGTTTTTTTATTTTATCATCAGAAAGTGTAACTGTTGCAGAACTTCCATCTGCATCTATTACAATTGCTTCTACTTTTCCCTCATTTATTTTCGTAATTAAATCTGAATATTTTAATTTTGTATTTGTGTTTGTCATTATTGATGACAATAATACAATAAATATTACTCCTATTATTAGCCACATTGCTAATGTTTTGATTCCGTTTTTCAAAATAATTCCTCCTCTTCGCCTTTTTGATATTAAGTTTTATACCATAGAAATTTTTGTTTTTCAATAGTTTTTTTATTACTTTTTGATTACAAAATAATATAGCCTCCTAAAGTACTACGGAGGCTCATTTTTGACTTATAAAGTATATTTTGTGATTTTTTAGTAAAATTTTTATATTTTTATTAGGAGTTAAATATTTATTACCTATATTGTTACTACACATTTTTATTACATCTTCTATATGTATTTTTTCTATTCCCTTTGTTGAACCTAAAAGCCTCGCTATAGTATATAACAAAATCCTAGATTTTATAACTTTTTCTTCCTTATTAAATTTTTTTAAATCCATAACTATTTCTTTTGTTTTTTCTTCTAATAACATTTCTTGGTATTTTTGTTCAACTAATTTTTCTAGATATTCATCTTCTTCTTTTACAAGTTCTGATAGTCTGTCCATTGTTTGAATTATGTTTGGATTAAATTCATTTTTAATGTATGGAATGATTATATTTCTTATTTTGTTTCTGGTATATACATTCTCAAAATTTGTTCTATCTATTCTTGCTTCTATATTTTTTTCTTTACAGTAATTTTCTATTTCATATCTTTCACATTCTATTAATGGTCTTATATATTTGTTGTTTTTTATAGGTTCTATTCCTTTTAAACCAGCTATTCCGCTACCTCTTAGCATATTCATTATAATTGTTTCTACTTTATCATTTTTGTTATGTGCTATAGCTATTTTATTTGAATTTGTTTTTTCTAAAATTTCATCAAAAAATTCATATCTTGCATTTCTTCCTGCTTCCTCTGTTCCTATTTTATTAGTATTTGCAATTTTTTGAATATCTATACTTTTTGAATAAAATTCAACACCAATTTTATTACAAAAATTTTTTACAAATTCTAAATCTTCTCCCGCTTCTTCTCTAATCATATGATTAACATGGGCAACTACTATATTAAAATCTAGATTGTTTGTTTTATCTATTCTTATTTCATTTAAAATATCTAACATAGAAATAGAATCTGGTCCTCCAGAAACTCCTAGAACTATCTTATCTCCGTTTTGTATTAAATTATATTTTTTTATTGTTTCTAAAACTTTTTGTTTCAATAAAATCAACTCCTAAAATCAAAAAGAGAAAAAGGGCTAACCTTTTTCCCTCATTTTTAATCATCAAATCTTTTTTCAAGATTAACAAATTTTGTATAACTTCCAAGCCATCCTAAATCTACACTACCTGTTGAACCACTTCTGTTTTTTCCTATGATTACTTCTGCTATGTTTTTTCTTTCTGTGTCTGGATTATAGTAATCTTCTCTGTATAAGAACATTACTATATCAGCATCTTGCTCTATTGAACCAGATTCACGCAAATCTGACATCATTGGTTTGTGGTCTGGTCTTTGTTCTACAGCTCTTGATAGCTGTGATAGTGCAATTACTGGAACGTTTAATTCTTTTGCTAAGATTTTTAAAGATCTACTAATTTCTGCTATTTCTTGCTCACGACTACCGTTTCTTCTATTACTTCCTTGTATTAATTGCAAATAGTCTATTACTACTAATCCTATATTTTTTTCTAGTTTTAGTTTTCTACATTTTGCTCTTATTTCTGTGATTGAAATTCCTGGTGTGTCATCTATAAAAATTCCTGTTTCTGAAAGTGGCCCTATTTTACTTGCAAGTTTTGCCCAGTCTTCATCTTCTAGCTTTCCTGTTCTTACTTTGTTACTATCTACCATTGCTTCACTACATAGAATTCTGTTTACCATTTGTTCTTTTGACATTTCCAAACTGAATATTGCAACTGGTGTATTTGCATTTAATGCTGCATTTGCTGCTATATTTAAGGCAAATGCTGATTTTCCCATTGCTGGTCTTGCCGCTATTAATATTAGTTCTGAACCGTGTAGACCTGCTGTTTTATAGTCTAAATCTGCAAATCCTGTAGGAACACCTGTTATGTGTTGTTTTCTATTATACAGTTCTTCTAATTGTGTAAAACTATCTACTAAAATGTCTTTTATTGGTACATAACCTTTTTGATTTTTATCTTGTAATATATTAAAAATCTTTTTTTCTGCACCTTCCATAATATCTTCAACATTTTCAGATGGGTCATAGCCTAAGTCTATTATTTCATTTGCTGTTCTTATTAGATTTCTTAAAGTAGCTTTTTCTTCTACTATTTTTATGTATTTTTCAGCATTTGCTGTTGTTGGAACTTTTTCTGGTAAATCGGCTAAATATTCAAATCCACCAACTTGTTCAAATTTTCCCATAGTTTCTAATTCTGATTTTACAGTAATTAAATCTATTGGCTCTGCTCTATTATATAAATTAAGCATTGCTGAATATATTAATCTATTATCTTCTCTATAAAAGTCTTCTTCTTTTAAAACCTCTATACTACTTGAAACAGCTTCTTTGTCTGTTAACATGCTTCCTATAACTGCTTGCTCTGCTTCTATATCGTGTGGTGGTATTTTTCCTAGTTCCATTGCCTTTTCCCCCTCTTATGCTTTTGATATTACATCTATTTTTAGTTCTCCAACTACTCCTTCATATAGTTTAATTTCTATTGTAAACATCCCTAAAGTTTTTATTGTTTCTTTTAAGTCGATTTTTTTCTTATCAACTTTTATGCTATATTGTTTTTCTAAGTTTTCAGCTATTTCTTTTGAAGAAACTCCTCCAAATATTTTTCCATTTTCTCCAGCTTTTACTTGAACTTTCATTAATATTTTTGATAATTTATCTGCTATTTTTTGTGCTTCTTCTTTTTCTTGAGATTTTTTAAATGCATTTGAATCTTGTTTTGCTTTTAATTTACTCATATTTTCTGCATTTGCTTCTACTGCTAAATTTTTTGGAAATAAAAAATTTCTTGCATATCCATCAGATGCGTTTATTACTTGGTCTTTTTTTCCTACACCTTTAATATCTGCTTTTAATATAACTTTCATTAAAATCCCTACCCTTCGTTTATTTTTTAGCTTTATATAGTTTACAACATTTTTTAAGTTTTTTCAACCGAACACGCTAAATTTCAAAAAAGAGATTAGATTTTTTCTCTAATCCCTAATTCCTAATTTTCTAATAAAAAATCTATAATATTTTTTACTTTTATTCCATTATAATCTTTATTTATACTCTTATCCATTGTTAAAATTATTTTTTCATAATTATCTGGTATACTTTCTAAACTTCTAATTTCTCTTTCTTTAACCTCATCATTTACTAAACTTTTTGTGACTTGATAATATTTTATTTCATTTGGACTTTCTATAACAAAATCAACTTCATAATCAAATAATTTTCCAATACTTACTTTATATCCTCTTCTTAATAATTCTAAATAAACTACATTCTCCAATAAATGTCCTTCATCTATATTTCTAAAGCCTAATATTATGTTTCTTAATCCTGTGTCTGCAATATAATATTTTCCTAAAGTTTTTAGTAATGCTTTGCTTCGTATATCACTTCTATCTGCTTTATATACAATAAATGCATTTTCTAGCATTTTCAAATAATTATCGATTGTTTGATGATTTGTTTTTTCTATAATTTTATTGCTATTTAAATAGCCACTTATCTTATTTGCTGATATTGGACTTCCTATATTTGCAGCAATATATCTTACAATATTTTCTAATAAAGCAATATCTTTAATATTATTTCTTTCTATTATATCTTTTTTTACAATTGCATTATATATATCATTTAAATAAGACATTACTAAATGATCTTTATCTTTAATTTGTGTTATTGCTGGAAGTCCACCATATTTTAAATATTCATTAAATTTTTCTTCTATATTATTATTATCATAATTATTAAATTTTATAAATTCTTTAAATGATAATGGATACATTTTTATTTCTATATATCTTCCTGATAATAATGTTGCAAGTTCACTCGATAGAAGATATGCATTTGAACCTGTAATATAAATATCTACATCAAAATCAACATTTAATGAGTTTATTGCTTTTTCCCATTTTTCTACATTTTGTACTTCATCTAATAATATATAATTTTTACCTGTTGAAATTTTATTTTTTATTTTATTATATAAATCTTTGTAATCTTTTATATCATCATATATTGCAGATTCAAAATTAATATGTATAATATTATTTTTATTTACATTATTTTTCAACAAATATTCCTTATACATTAATAATAATGTTGACTTTCCACTCCTTCTAACCCCTGTAATAACTTTTATAAATTCAGTATCTTTCGCTTCAATTAATAAATTTAAATATTCTTCTCTTTCAATCATTACAATCATCTCCGTTTTAATTTTAACATATTTTTTCATCATTGTCAAAAGTTTTGCAATTGTATTTGCAGAACTTTTATTTTAAAAGTACTTTTGCAAATTGATTTTTTATCATTATTTATTGTATACAACTATTAGAAAAATATTCTTAATCTACATTATAAGATTTTCGAAAAAATTTTTACAATATAAAAAGAAATTGAATTTTACTTCAATTCCTTAATTTTCTATTTCTGAAAAATATTCATTAATTCTTATTATTAATTCTTGTTTAGCTTCTTCCATTGTCATTCCTTCAACTTGAGCACCTGCAAGTGTTATATGGCCTCCACCACCAAGTTTTTCTAATATTACTTGAACATTAATATCACCAATAGAACGTCCGCTAATACAAATTTTATCACCTGTATCACCTAAAACAAATGATGCAGTAACATCACTAATTGTAAGTAACTCATCTGCGGCTTTAGCACATAATAAGCTTACATCTTTTGATTTTGTATCGTCACACAAAGCTATTGCTATTGAATCATTTACAATTTCTGCTTTTTTTACAATGTCTGCAATTTTATTAAATGATTCTAAATCACTTTGAAACCATTTTTTTACTCTTATAATATCAACACCACATTTACGTAAATATGCTGCTGCTTCAAAAGTTCTTACACCAGTTTTAAATGTAAAGCTTTTTGTGTCCATCATAATTCCGGCATATAATGCTTCTGCTTCTATTTTCTTTAGCTCAACATTAACTTCTGCATATTGTAATAATTCAGTTACAAGTTCTGCTGCTGATGAAGCATATACTTCTTGGAATGTTAATGTTGCATTTTCTATATAATCTGCACTTCTTCTATGATGATCTATTATCACTATTTTACTAGCTTTTTTTAAAGCTTCTTCAGATTCTACATAATTTACTTTATGCGTATCTACAACTACTAATAAAGTATCTTCATCAATATTTTCTTCTGCTACTTCTTTAGTAATTATTACATCTTCATATTCTGGTTCCTCTTTTAGACTTTCTCTAAAATTTTGTAAAGCTGGCGGATTACTTGCAATTATATATGCATTTTTGTCTAGGCTTTTTGCAAGTCTATAAATACCTATTGCTGAACCCATTGCATCTATGTCTGGATTCGTATGTCCCATTATCATTACTTTGCTTGATTCTTTTATAAGATTTTCTAAGGCATGTGCAACAACTCTTGCTTTTACCTTTGTTCTTTTTTCAACTTCTTGAGTTCTTCCTCCAAAGAATTTATATATATCATTTTGTCTAATAACAGCTTGGTCTCCACCTCTTCCAAGTACTATGTCCATAGCTGTTTGTGCTGATTTATATTTATCTTTGTCATTTTTTCCTTCATTAGATATTGCTATGCTTAATGTAAATTGAACTTTTTGTTTTGGGTCTATTTCTTTGATTTTATCTAATATACTAAATTTATCTTCTTTTATTTTTTCTAAGTATCTTTGCTCGAAAATGTATATATATCTGTCTCTATCTGATTTTATTAATACACCATTTGTATCATTCGTCCATTCATATATATTTTTATCTATTTCAGCAACATATTGTGCTTTTTCTTCACTTTCAAGCATTTGCATGTTTTCTTCATAATTGTCTATCATAATAATTCCAACACATGATTTTGAATCATTATATTCTTTTTGAAGTTTTATTTTTTCTGTTTCATTTATAAAATATAATATTGCCATATATTCTTTTTGGTTTTTATTATATTTTTTTGACTTAACAAATTTCCCAATCATTTTGTATGTTTTTTTATTGATATTTACTGTTTTTAATATGTTTGTATCTTTTTGTTGTTCTTTATTTCCTATTTCTGCTTTTAATTCAAACATTAAATCATTTATTAGACTATTCATATCAATATTAGCAAATTCTGATACAAATTTTGAACTTTTCCATACTACATTTCCATCTGTTTCCATTATTATAAGTGGAAATGGTGAATTTATTAAACTTGTTTTGGCTGCCGAATCAACTGTTAGTGTTAAGTCTTGTAATGTTTCTGATATTTCGCTTTTTCTTTTATTATTTGCAAAATATGTGTATGCTGAAACTAATACAAATATAAATATTGATGGTATTATAAATTTTGTGTTTTGTATTGATATTGCGATTAATAGTAATAATATTATTATTAAATATATTTTTGTTCTTGATACTAAATTATCTAAGAACTTTTTATTATTATTGTTTTGCATAAAACTCTCCTTTTCTACCTATTATATTGTACTTCTAAAAAGCGATTTTGTCAAATAATTCGGTTAAAAGCAAAAAAATTGAGATAACTTCATACTCACATTATCTCAACTTTTATATAAATTATTCAGCTTTGTTTTCTACTGTTTCTGCTGGAGCTTCTACAGCTTCTTCTTTAACTTCAGCAACTGGTTCTTCTACTAAATCTTCTTTAATAGTAATTTCTCTATTTTCGATTCTAGCTCCAACCATTTCTTTAGTTTTAGCAGCTTTACCAACTCTGTCTCTTAAGTAGAATAATCTAGCTCTTCTAGCTTTACCAACTCTTACTAATTCTACTTTTTCAACTAATGGTGAATGTACTAAGAATGTTTTTTCAACCCCAACACCATAAGATGTTTTTCTTACTGTAAATGTTTGGTTAACTCCTCCACCTTGTACTTTGATTATAATTCCTTCGAATACTTGGATTCTTTCTTTGTTTCCTTCTTTAATTCTAACGTGAACTTTTACTGTGTTACCAACTTTTAATTCTGGTATTTTATTCTTTAGTTGTTCGTGTTCTATTGATTTAATAATATCCATTTTAGAATTTACCTCCTTCTTTATTTTTGAGCGGTGCCTCTTTTTGGGCACGTCATTTCTATTTTTCTAAAATTCTTTTATCTTTTTCAGATAATTCAATATTTTCTAAAAGGTCTGGCCTTTTTTTCTTAGTGTTTTTTAAACTTTGTTCTCTTCTCCATTTGTCAATATTTTCGTGATGACCTGAAAGTAATACTTCTGGTACTTGTTTTCCGTTAAAAACTTCTGGTCTTGTGTATTGCGGATATTCTAAAAGTCCTTCTGAAAATGATTCTTCTTTTGTTGAATCATCTCTTAAAACTCCCTCTATATATCTACTTACACTATCGATTACTATCATCGCTGGAAGTTCTCCTCCAGTTAAGACATAATCTCCTATAGAAATTTCTTCATCAACAATCTCATCTATTACTCTTTGGTCTATTCCTTCATAATGACCACAAAGAAGTATTATATGTTTTTCCTTAGATAATTCTACTACCTTCTTTTGGTTTAATTTTTGTCCTTGTGGAGACATATATATAACTTTTGCATCTTTAGGATTTAAAGATTTATAAGCATCATATACAACATCTGGCATCATAACCATTCCAGCTCCACCGCCATAAGGAGTGTCATCTACTTTTTTATGTTTGTTCTTCGAAAAATCTCTAATATTTATTAAATTAATATTTATTAGTCCCTTTTCTTTTGCTCTTCCAATAATGCTTTCATTTAAAGGTTCAAACATTTCTGGAAAAAGTGTTAAAACATCAAATTGCATTTTTTTCTCCTTATACTTCTAAATTAATCCATTTAAAATATGTACAATTATTTTCTTTTCTTCTAAATTGATGTCTTTTACAACATCTGATATGGCTGGTAATAATATTTGTTTTCCAAGTTCATCTTTTACAACATATATGTCATTACTTCCTGTATTGAATATATCATCTAGTTTTCCAAGAAGTTTTCCATCATCTGAGTAAACATCTAATCCTATTAAATCTACGATATAATAAGTACCTTCCTCTAATTCAGGTTCATCTTCTCTTTTTACTTTTAAATAGTAATTTCTAAGAAGTTCTGCTTCCTCAGGAGTGTTAACTCCTTTTAATTTCATAAGTACCATACCTTTGTGGTATTTTACTTCTTCGATTTTATATTCTTTTTTGGTTTTATTTTTTTCAATATATATTTTTTCTAAATCATCAAATCTGTTAATATCATCTGTAAATGGCTTTATTTTAACCATTCCTTTTATTCCAAAGGTATTAACTATTTGACCTATTTCTAAAAATTCTTGCATTCTATTACTCCATATAAAAAATTATCCAATAAATTCAACTGTAACTTTCTTATGTTCTTTTCCTGCTATAGATTTTACAAGTGTTCTTATAGATTTAGCAAGTTTACCTTGTCTTCCTATTACTTTTCCCATATCTTCTTCAGCAACTTTTACTTCAAATACTACTGATTTTTCTTCATCCAATTCATTTATTTGAACTGCATCTTTATTATCAACTAGACTTAGTATAATTGTTTCTAAAATTTCTTTCATAGTTAGATTTCCTTCCTATTTTTATATTAATCAAAATATTTAAAGTGTTACTTTCTTTAAATTATTTAGTAGCTTTTTCTATTAAAGCTTTTACTGTATCTGTTGGTTTTGCACCATTTTTAATCCATTGTGCAACTTTTTCTTGATCTAATACTACTGTTGATGGTTCTGTCATTGGATCATATGTTCCTATTTTTTCTATTATTTTACCATCTCTTGGGCATTTAGAATCTGCAACAACTATGTGATAGAAAGGAGCTTTTTTCTTTCCTTCTCTTTGTAATCTGATTTTTACCATTATAATTCACCTCCTACAAATATTGGTTAAAAGGATTATTCCTTTATATATATAGCATTTTAAAATAGGGAAATTTTTGATAAGTAAGAAAAGGTCGTCCCTTTTTCCCTCTCCCTTTTTCAAAAAGTTAATAACTTATTTAGATTTTAAAATTTTTCAATGTGTTTTCATCTATTCCATTCATTAACCTTTTCATTCCACCTTTGTTTTGTTTCATTTGTTTCATCATTTTTTGTGTCATTTCATATGATTTAATGAATTTGTTTATGTCTTGTACTGTTGTTCCACTACCTTTTGCAATTCTTATTCTTCTACTTGCATTTAGTAGTTTTGTGTTTCTTTTTTCTTTTTTTGTCATTGAACATATAATTGCTTCTATTTTTGCAAATTCTTTGTCATCTACTTTGATGTCTTTGAATTGATTCATTCCTGGAATTAGTTTTAGTATTGAAGAAAATGATCCCATTTTCTTTACTTGTCTTATTTGAGCTAAATAGTCATCTAAGTCAAGTTCATTTTTTCTCATTTTCTTTTCTAGTTTTTCTGCCTCTTCCATATCAAAAGCTTCTTCTGCTTTTTCTATTACGGCTAACATATCTCCCATTCCAAGAATTCTTGATGCCATTCTATCTGGATGAAAAACTTCGATATCACTTAATTTTTCTCCTGTTGCTGCAAATTTTATAGGCTTTCCTGTAACTTTTTTAACAGATAATGCTGCACCACCACGTGTGTCACCATCTAATTTGGTTAAAACTATACCATCAATTCCTACTTTTTCATTAAAAGTTTGAGCAACATTTACAGCTTCTTGACCAGTCATAGAATCTACAACTAATAGTATTTCATGTGGTCTTACACTTTTCTTAACATTTTGTAATTCTTCCATTAATTGTTCATCAATTTGTAGACGTCCAGCTGTATCTAGAATTATTACATCATTTAATTTTGACATTGCAACATTCATTGCTTGTTTTGCAATATGTACAACATCTTTTGATTGTTCATTTGCATATACTGGTATATTTAATTGTGCTCCGACAACTTGTAATTGTTTAATAGCTGCTGGTCTATATACATCGCAAGCTACTAATAATGGCTTTTTACCTTGTTTTCTAAATAGATTTGCAAGTTTTCCAGCTGTTGTTGTTTTACCAGAACCTTGAAGTCCAACTAGCATTATTATTGTTGGTGGATTCGAAGAAAAATTAACTTTACTTTCTGTTCCTCCTAATAATTCAACTAATTCATCTTTTACTATTTTTATTACTTGTTGCCCTGGTGTTAATGATTTTAAAACGTCTTGTCCTAAAGCTTTTTCTTGAATGTTTGATATAAATTCTTTTACTATTTTATAGTTAACATCTGCTTCTAGTAATGCAAGCTTTACTTCTCTAAGCATTTCTTTTAGGTCTGAGTCTGTTATTCTTGCTTTACCTCTAAGCTTTTTTGTTATTTCTTGTAATCTAGAAGATAACCCTTCAAAAGCCATGTACTTACCTCCCTTAAACTAAACAGTTTAATTCTTTTTTTATTGTTTCCAAGATAGTTTCTACTTGTTTATCAGATGAATTCTTTTGAATTTTTGTTAATTCTGATAAAACTTGTTCAATTTTCTTTTCTTGATTCAACGTCCTTTTCATAAATAACAACTTTTCCTCGTATTCGAAAAGCTTTTTCTCTCCCTTCTTTATTATGTCTCTAACAGCTTGCCTAGTGATTTCGTTGTTTTCAGCTATTTCTGATAGTGACAAGTCGTTATTATAGTAGTCATTTAAGAATTCAAGTTGTTTTGGAGTTAATAACTTCCCATATAAATCACACAATATACTTATTTTTACTTTTTTATCCATAAATACTACCTTCTTTTTTGTAATGCTAATATACTTTACACTATTTTTCTGCATTTGTCAAGGGTTTTGGTTGGATTTAATATATTTTAATAAAATTTTCCACTTTTTTATAACATACAAAAGGAACTTCTAGCTTTAACTAGAAGTCCCTCTCGTTTAGATGTTATTTTTATAACGCTTCTTTGATTGCTGATTTCAGCTCGTTCTGAGCACGTTCAGCCTCTGCTCTGGTTGCTTCTTTCCATTCTTCCTTTGAGTATTTTTCACTCCACAGCTTACTCTTATAAGCAAACATAAGACCTCTAGAAGAATTAACAACAGCTCCTCCACCTTCGCAATCAAAATTAACAACAATATCACTTGCTGTAGCACCCTGTGCTCCATAACCTGGTACTAAGAAAAAGGTATCTGGCAACATCTTTCTAAGTTCCTCTGCTTCAGCTGGATGTGTTGCTCCAACAACTGCACCTACAAGACTATATCTTTCTCCTTTAGTTCCTTTGCCCCATTCATCAACAAGTTTTGCAACTTTATGATAAACTTTCTGACCATCAGCCGTTTCAAGATTCTGTATTTCATCAGATGATGGATTCGAAGTTTTCAGCAAGACAAAAACTCCTTTATCATTTTCCTTAGCCATCTCAATAAATGGCTTTACACCATCTGTTCCAAAATACGGATTGATTGTAATTGCATCAATTGGCGAATCAGCTGTTAAAAATGCTTCTGCATACTGCTTGGAAGTATTTCCAATATCCGCTCTCTTTACATCAGCAATAACAAATAAGCCTTCCTTCTTTGCTTTTCTAGCACACTTCCAGAACACATCCAGATAGTTACATGATTCAAAAAATGCTATATTGATTTTTATTGCTGCTACTTTATCTTTAACAGCATCAATATACTCAAAGCAAAAATCCTCCATAGTAAGTTCACTCGACAATTCTGCAATTTTCAGCCTATCAGGATCTAATCCAGCCAAAAGTGGTCCTTTCTCTTTGATTGCTTCATTTAAGCGCTCCATAACATTTTTCATCTTGATGTCCTTTCTCCCAATTGGAAATAATACATATTGTTAACGTGTTACCTGAGTAGTTTAACATAATATTTTTTCATTGTCAAGAACTATAGTTTACATCTCATTTTTCTAACTTTCTCTTTTGCACCATATATGTTATCTTTGCAACAAAACTACTAGGCACAAAATGACTAAAAAATATTCCTGTCTTTACATCTAATCCTGGAATAATGTAAAATTTTCCTTTTAATAATTTTTTAATAGCAAATTTAGCAACTTCATAGCTACTTGCTTCTCTCATATGAAATTTTACATTTGCTACATTATTAAAATTTGTATTTACTGGTCCAGGGCACAAAATACTAATTTGAACTTTTGATTTTTCTTTTCTTAATTCTTCTCTTATAGATTCTGAAAGTCTTACTACATATGCTTTTGTTGAATAATATGTTGCCATTAATGGCCCAGGCATAAATCCTGCAATTGATGCTACATTCAAAATTTTTCCGCTGTTTTTAGCTTTCATATCTACTAAGTATAGTTTTGTTAAAATATGATATGCTATTATGTTTGTTTTTATCATTGACAATTCTTTGTTTAATTCTGTATGTGTGAAATTTCCACAATCTCCAAATCCCGCATTGTTAATTAAGATATCCACATCTTTTACACTTTTGTGTAAATCTATACAGTTTTCTTCTTGTGATAAATCCATTGATATTGTTTCTATTTTTATGTTTTTGTTTTCTTTTAATTCTTTTTCTAGTTCTTTTAATTTTTGTTCATCTCTTGCTACCAATACTAAATTGTAGTTCTTTTTTGCTAGTATTCTAGCCATATCTCTTCCTATCCCTGAAGATGCTCCTGTTATTAATGCTTTCATGTGTGTCCCTCCAATATTATTATTTTATCATAAAACTAAAAAATTATTGACTTTTATTCTTTTTATGCGTATAATAATTATAGAAAGATAAGCGGCCACAAAGTGTGGCATGCCGTTAATTATGTTTTTTAATAAAATACATCTCTAACGTCCAGACAGAGATGTGTTTTTTTTGCTATCTAATTTTCTCATTGTAACTTTTAAAGCTACAAATAGAGCAATAGCGATAACAGTTACTATTGCAAGTTGAATAAATAGTATGTATATAAATAGTAAATAAACTTGTTCAAATAACATATGCACCGCCTCCTTTCATCAGGAAACGACACTTCACACTCTGTTTTGCTTATCTCATCAAAAGTATACTAAACTTTTACTTATAAATCAAGTATATATTTAAAATCTTTTTTATAAACTTCTAAGTAAATATATTTTATATTGTCGATAATATTATTTAAAAATGTTATAATAAGTTACACTTAAAAGAATGGAGGTAATATAATGAATGATTCAATAGAAGAACAACCTATTGAGGTGAAAGCATTAGAAAATTTTTTACTATATATAAAATTTAAAAATAATGAAGAAAAAATATATGATATGAAAGAAATGTTAAAATTTGATTATTATAAAAATTTAAGAAATAAAGAAAACTTTAAAAAGGTAAAAGTTTTTGGAATAACTTTAAAATGGAGCACCGGAGAAGATATTGCTCCAGAAAAAATATATTTTAATAGTATTCCTCTAGCTAGTTTTAATTATGAAATAAAAGAAATGAATTAATAAAAAGCATCAAATTCTTATAAAATTTGATGCTTTTTCTATTTCTTACTAAATTTATTTAACACAATACCAACTTTATGAACAATTTCTGTTGATTTTTTATTAGCAATATCTTTACCAAAAGCCTTTCCACTAACAGTAAAAGCTGATACTAATGCACTTAATATAAATTGCATATTAAAAGGTAAATTTAATTCATTTCCTATTTTTATTGCTATCATTGCACTGATAGAACCACTCAATACTCCACATATATCTCCTATAACGTCTGCACAAATATTAGCAACTTTAGGAGCATTTTTTATTAGTTTTATAGAATTTTTTGAGCCAGCTACTTTTTTAGTTGCTTTTGCATGGAATTCTTCTTCATTTGCAACAGTAACTGCTACACCTATAATATCAAAAAATATTCCTATTAAAACTACCAAAACTAATATTAATATTGCTGGTAATAAACTTAAATTTGACACTCCATTTGTTGATATATATGCAAATATCATTGATAAAATAAATGTCATTATAAATGATTGTATTATCCATTTTGTATTCGAGTGTTCTTTTTTGTTTTCTTGATTTTTTTTCATTTTTTCCTCTTCCTTTATAAAATTAAGACAAGCTTTTATGCTTGCCTTTAACTTAAATTTCTGTTTCTTAATTAAAGTTTTAGATGGTAAAAATCTAAGTAAATTTTACGGTTTAGGTCTGGTTGAATTTCTCTATTTCCCGCTTAACATTACTGTTATAGCCGTTTCCGTTTAAGGGAAATAACTAATTTTTAGTCACCAGATCGCCACTTAAATCCGTACCTTAATCCCTAGATTTTCAAGCTTTTGGCAAAGCAAACATTCTAGAAGTTTTCCTTAACATACTTTTACAAGTTTACTAGTCTTTTTTGCAAGTGAAATTTCATAAGTTAAAGTAAAAAACATTTGGCCAAAATAATTTTTACTCCGTATAAACTAATCCCAATACACTCACTCGAGACAGGCTACACTATGTATTTTGTGTCTTGGCACTCAACATAGGTTTAACTTAAATCTATTTAAGCCTCCGCGAAATTAGGGAATCACATATATGCCATTATATATTACCCTAACCTCTTTACTCCCTGAATACACACAAAACTGGCATTTCGCGCACAAACAAGAAACTTCAACGATGTGCCCTTTAGTGGATTTTTAGCCCCACCCTCATAAACTTAAGTACGACTAGAATAATGCACCATCAATTAATATTATACAGGATTTTTTGAAATATTCCAATTGCTTTTTTGGTTTCTTTTTGTTTGTTTTAGATTTTAGTATCTAAAATATATTATTTTTCTCTTGTTTTCTGATTATTTCTAATTTAATCTCTGTTTTAATCAATTTTGCTTATATATTCTATAATTTCGTTTACACATTTATCTACATCTATATTTTCAAAACGTTTTGTTATTTGGCTTTCACGTATTTTTTCTTCTGAAAAATCAACACTATCTGCTAAAAATCTTCTACACATTTCTTCATATTTAGGCTTTTCTTGTTGTCTTTCTCTTTTTAAGGCTCTTTCTAATCTTATTCCATCATCAACTTCTATATAGATTGGAATTACTGTAATTTTATCTTCATTTTCAAAATATCTTTTCACAGCATTATAAGATTCTAGAGTTCCTTCCATCAATAAGTCATTTTGTTTTTCAAATTGTGAATCTTTAATTGTTGCATATGTCCATGGTCCATATACTGTATTATATGTTCTGTATTCTATAATGCTTGATTTTTCTTCTTTTAAATTGTACTGCATTTTTTCGTTACTTAAAAAATTGTAATCTATTCCATCTTTTTCGCCTGTTCTTATAGGTCTTGTTGTGTATAATACATATGGCTCTATGTTGATTTTTTCTTTTATTTTTTTATATATTGTATCTTTTCCAACTGAACTTTTTCCTATTAAATATATTATTTTCATTTTTTATTCCTTATCTTTTTTATTTTCTTCTTTTTCTTCGTTTTCATCATTTATTATTTTATTTATTGAGTTCATTATATCATCCATGTTTTCATCGAAATCATCTTTTACTAAGTTAAACATTTTTTTATTCCTCCTGGATGTATTATATCATTTTAGATTTTGGTTTTCAATTAATTTTGCATAGAAATTTATTAAGTGTCAAAAAATCGACATAAAATTGAATCGCTAGCATTTTATTAGCCCTCTTTTCAGAGGGCTAATAATTTTATTTATTTTGATATTTTATTTCTTTCAAAATCATCTATCTCTTTGAGTGTGTAAAAATTTTTGTGTAAAATGAAAATACCTTTTATGATATAATAAAAATTATCAAGGAGGTATTTTTTCTATGGAAGAAAAAGAAAGAAAAATAGCAGAAGAAGAAGCAATGAACAAATTAGTAAAAGAAATATTAAAAAATGGAGATGTAAAAACAGTTTTTGATGTGGAAAGTAAATTAAAACAATCATTTGGAAAAGTAATTCAAAGTATGTTAGAAGAAGAAATGAATGAACATTTAGGCCATGAAAAATACGAATATTCAAAAGAAAATAAAACAAATTATAGAAATGGAAGTTTAACCAAAAAAGTAAAAAGCAACTTAGGCGAATTAGAAATAAAAATTCCGAGAGATAAAAACGGAGAATTTGAACCAATAATAGTTCCAAAGCATAGTAGAGATATATCAAATATAGAACAACAAATAATAAATTTGTATAGTATGGGAACAAGTACAAGAAAAATTAGTAATTATATAGAAGAAATGTATGGATTTAGTGTATCGGCAGAGATGGTAAGTAATATAACAGATAAAATAATACCAGAAATGGAAGAATGGAAAACAAAAAGATTAGAAGAAATATATCCATTTGTATATATTGATGCAATACATTTTAATGTAAAAGAAAATGGAGTAATAGGAAAAAAAGCAGCATATGTAGCAATGGGTATAAGTAAAGAAGGAATAAAAGAAGTATTAGGAATATATATAGGAGAAAATGAAAGTTCGAAATTTTGGATGACAGTATTTAATAATTTAAAAAATAGAGGAATAAAAGATATATTAGTATTGTCATCAAATGGATTAACAGGAATAAAAGAAGCAATACAAGTAGCATTTCCCAAAACAGAACATCAAACATGTATAGTACATTTGACAAGAAATACATTAAAATATGTATTGCATAAAGATAAGTATAAATTTGCACAAGATTTAAAAGCAATATATACAGCATCAGATGAAGAAATAGGAAAAAAATTAATGTATGAAGTAGCCGAAAAGTGGAAAGAAAAATACCCAACAGCAATGGATAGATGGGAAGAAAATTGGGGAATAATAAGTCCATTCTTTAAATTTAGTCAAAAGATAAGAAAAATGATATATACAACAAATTCGATAGAAAGTTTAAATAGTTGTTATAGAAGATTAAATAAATCAAGAAATGTATATCCAACAAAAGATTCATTGATGAAAGTATTATATTTATCAACAAAGAAAGTAACAAAAAATTGGACAAGTACGGTACCAGAATGGGGTGAAGTTTTAAGAGAATTAGAAATAATATATAATGGAAGAATATAAAAAATAAAAAAGTAAAAATCATAAGATAAGTACTTACAATTTTTACTTAAAATGTTATAATAGAATTAGTTATTAAATTTCATAAAAGGTAAATTGATTTACACAAAAATATTTACAGTCTCATTTACATCAAAATATTATCTAGCAACAAGTACTGCACGGAAGCCAGAAGAGTAATAGCTATCGCCACCGTTACGAACGAAAGAAAACAGACCTGCATCGTAACCACTCGAGAAATCGCCTCCGCGAACAAAAAATGGACTGTGGTAACCTGCAAAGTAAGAGTAGTCTGAGTACCATGACTTTTGACCAATTCCTGCTGTTGATGTTTCTCTTATTGCATCTCCATATATTCGAGCATTTATTTCATAGTTTTTAGTTGATGCTGTGTCTATATCTGTTATACCAGAGTCATTACTTGGATATACTGTTACATATTTTGTACTTGAACTTTCGTTTTTTCCTCTATTTAACAATGCACTACCATATGTTGTTAAATTATCATTACCATTTGCTACAATTGCTGCCGTTCTTTCCCATGTTCCTCCTGATAAATCATATATTCCATATATTGTTCCTGTTGAACTTGCTTTTGTTCCATTTTTTTGTGTCCATACATATGCTTTTGTTTCTGTTCTATTATTTAGTTTTTCTATTGTTGTTGAAAATCCATCTGCATTTTCTAATGAAATTGCACTACATCCTGTTACTGCATATACACTTGGTATACTATTACTTAAAGCAACATTATTTATATAGATATTTGTTCCATTTAATCCATATTTACTTTGACTTAAATATGATATTGCTCCCCATTCACTATTTTTCATTAAATGACTATCTGCATTATTTGAATTTAATCCATATATATTATCTTTCCCTGTTAATATTTTTGATATATTAAATGCATCATTATGATTTATATAGTTCATTGAATATGTTAATCCTTGAAATGTCGGATATTTTATTGTTGTTTCTGTTGAACCATATATCCCATCTGTCCAGTTTCTGGCACTAATAGTTCCATCTTCTCCTGTTCCTGTTTCTGCATATGCTCCCCATACTTCACTTTGTGTATATTTTACTTCACTACTTACTTTTTTAGCACTATTATTTCCACCTGCATATCCTGCTTCGAATTTTGCTACCCAGATTCCTGCTAATTCTTTATCCCATCCTCCATTTGCAAATTCTATGCTACTTTCATTTGTAAATGCTGGATGTACTGTATATCCTGTTGTTGTGTCTATTGTCTCATCTTTTTTTGTTTGTCTTTTTGCTGTTTGTATTTTTCCATCTTCATCATAATATTTATCTGTTGTTCCTATTAAAAATACTATATCACAAGTTTGTGTACTACTATTTATTCTATATGCATATCTTGGTATCCATACCCACATACTTCCATCTTCTGTTTGTGCATTTGCCCATTTTTTGGCTTCATAATCATACCAATTATAGTCTGTATATTCTGTTTTTACTGTTGTTCCTTCTTTTTTGTCTTCTGGCTCTGTAAATTTTATTGGTGTCATTCCTATTAATAATTCTGGTGAATTTACTTTTTTTGAATTTTGCCATGTTCCATCTGCTACTAATTTTTCTTCTGCAAATCCTCCTGTATATATATCTGATATTGATATTTCATACCCTTTTGGTGTTGTTATTCCTTTTATTGTTGTTTTATCTTCTTCATAATTTATAGTTCCATATTTTTCTAATATGCTTTTTATTTCATTTTCTGTTATTTCTCCTGTATTTTCTGCTTGTTTTGCATATATTTCTAATTGTATTTGTTCTTTTATATTTGCTATTTCACTTTGTTTTTTGGCTTCCTTTGCATTTTCAAATAATCCTGTATTTGTTATTGATTGAATACTTATTCCTGCTAGTATTAATAGAATTACTATGGTTATTACTAATGCAACTAAGGTTATACCTTTCATATTTTTTATCATTTGTTTTTCCTCCAATTTTATATGATTTTTTCCATATTTTTCAAATTATATTCAATATAAGATATATAATTATTAGTACACTACAATTTTATAAATAAAACAGAAATAAGTCAATATAATATACGAAAATATTTCTTTTTAATTTTTCATATTTAAAGTAATTAACATTGACATATTAGTAAATATTGTATAAAATATTTAAAAAAAGTAAAAGATAAAACCAAAGATGAGGTGGTATAAATGAAGAATTTAGAAAATCAAATTTCTGAGCTCTTAAAAGAAATAGAAATAATGATTAAAAATGGAGAAAAAAGCAATATTGACGCAAAAAGAAAAGAGCTTGATTTATTATTGCAACAATATCTAAAAGATTTTAAATAGAATTTAAATAGTATATAGTACAAATATAATTCATTTATACAATTTAAAAATTTTGATAATATAGACAAAAAAGTTAGGTGGTATAAATGAGAAAAGCAAGTTCAATAAAAATCGGTAAAAATATACAAAAAATTAGAAAAAGCAATGGCTATACTCAAGAAAAACTAGCAGAAGAAATTGAAGTTTCTGTTAGATACATAAGTGATATAGAACAAGATAAGTCTAAACCATCTTATGAAGTTTTAATAAAAATTTGCAATATTTTTAAAATCGGTTTAGACCAAATTTTTTGCAAGTATATAAATACTAAAGAAAATAAAAGTATGGAATATTCTTTAGCTGGTTTTGATAAACTTTCAAAAAGAGATAAAGAAACTATTGAAAATTTAATAGTATTTTTTAATAAGAGTAAAATGTAATTATTTCCTAAAAAAACTTTTCAATATTAATAAAATTTGATATTGAAAAGTTTTTCTTTATGTGTCCTACAAAATATACAAAATAAATTGAAAAAAAGCCAAAAATATAATATAATAAACCTATAATCAAGGAGGCAAAAATGAAAAAATTTGAAAAATACTCAGCAAATGAAAATAACCCAAATTGGAACAAAATAATATCTAGAGAATCACCTCTATATAATAGGAATAATTTTATGAGAAGTGAATTTGAAAGAGACTATACAAGAATAATACACAGCACAGCATATAGAAGATTAAAACATAAAACACAAGTATTCTTTTCGCCTGAAAATGACCATATTTGTACAAGAATAGAACATGTAACACATGTTGAATCTATAAGCTATACAATAGCTAAAAATCTAGGTCTAAATACTGAACTAACAAAAGCTATAGCAGTAGCACATGATGTAGGACATAGCCCTTTTGGTCATGAAGGAGAAAAAATATTGTCTGAGATTTCTAATAGAGATTTAGGAATTAGTTTCTGGCATGAAAAAAATGGTCTAGAACTTGTTGATGATATAGAACTATTAGAAGATACTGAAAGATATAAACAAAATTTAGATTTAACCTATGCAGTAAGAGATGGTATCATTTCTCATTGTGGCGAAATTGATGAAAATTGTTTAAAACCAAGAGAAGAATTCATTGATTTAAATGATTACAAATTTCCTAATCAATATGCACCATATACTTGGGAAGGTTGTGTTGTAAAAATTTCTGATAAAATTTCTTATCTTTGCCGTGATATAGAAGATGCCATAACTTTAAAAATATTTAAAGATATTCCTGGCGAAGAAGATATTATTAATAATACTAACTTAATTAATAATTTAATATATGATTTATGTGAAAATTCTTCCCCAGAAAAAGGATTATGTTTATCAGAAAATGCTTTAAATTTAATGAATAGAATAAAAGCTTTTAATTATAAATATATCTATGCTTCTAATAGAATAAAGCCTTCAACAAGATACTTTAGAGTGGTAATAAATGAAATTTATAATCTTTTAAAATCTATGTATGATGGCCAAAATACTTTAAATAAATTGAATGATGTTTCTGACATCTACCCAAATTTATGCAAAGGTTTTATAAATTTCATTAATGATTATTATGATTTTGATAATAGAGAAAATTTAAGATTAAAAAATAAAGTTTTATTTTCGATCGACAATGAAAAAGATTTTTATAAAGCAATTATTTATTATATTTCTGGTATGACAGATAATTTTGCAATTGAAATATACAATGAAATTATACATTTTTAGGAGGTAATATATGGACAAAATAGCTATTATTTCAGACGTTCATGGTAACATTACTGCATTAAATGCTGTTTTAAATGATATAAAAAATCGAAATATAAATAAAATTATATGTCTAGGTGATAGCATATTAAAATGTACTCATCCAGATCTAGTAATTGATAAACTAAGAGAAGTTTGTGATGTTGTTCTTATGGGTAATTGTGATTATGCAATTTGTAGACCAGAAGTAAAAGATAGAAAATTTTGGACAAGACATTTAATTGGTGAAGAAAGATCTCAATATTTATTGTCTCTTCCAAAATCTTACGAATTTCATATGAGTGGTCATTTAATTAGACTATTTCATGCATCACCTTACTCATTAGATGAAGTATATAATCCAATGTTTTCTAATAAAAACAATTTAAAAGGAGATTCCGAAATTACAAATCCTGATAGATTATTTGAAAACACTGAATTTATAGGAAAAACTCAAAATGATCCTACTCCAGATATTGTTGGTTTTGGTCACATTCATACCCCATTTATTGTAAGACACAAAAACAAAACCATTTTTAACCCTGGTAGTGTTGGTATTCCAGTAGAAATGCTAAATTGTGATGAAAACGATACGTGTAACAAATTTTCAACACTTTCATCTTATATAATAATAGAAGGAGTTTATAATAGTACTCAGCTTGATTCTATATCTTTTCAATTAGTACGTGTACCTTATAATATTCAAAAAGAAATTATAGATTTAGAAAATTCTAATATGCCAACAAAAGAAAGAACAATCAAAAGCTTATTACATGCAATTCCTAATATTTAAAATTATAAAAATTTTGGAAAGGATAATATTATGGAAGATAAACTGAACGAAGCAAAACAAATTTTAAAAGAATATAACCAAGAACATTTATTACAATTTTACGATGAACTTTCAGAAGAACAAAAAAATATTTTAATAAATCAAATTTTAAATATGAACTTTGAACAAATTTTAAATTTATATAATAACTCAATTAATCCAAAAGTGCAACCAAAAGTTGATATTTCTCCTTTACAACATATAGAAAAGGATTTACTATCAAATGAAGAAATGAATTATTATATATCTTTAGGGGAATCTATCATTAAAAGTAATTCCTTTGCTGTTATAACAATGGCTGGTGGTCAAGGAACTAGATTAGGTTATAAAGGTCCAAAAGGTACTTATATGTTAGACCTTTCCCCTGTTAAAAAATCACTTTTTCAAATAATGGCTGAAGATATAAAAAGAAATAATGAAAAATATAATACTATTATTCCTTGGTACATAATGACAAGTGAAGACAATGATTTTCAAACAAAAAAATTTTTTGAAATAAATGATTATTTTGAATATCCTAAAGAAATGATTAAATTTTTCAAACAAGATAAATTACCTTTAATAGATGTAACTGGAAAATTAATCTTACAAGAGCCTTATTTAATAAAAGAAGCTTCAAATGGAAATGGAAATGTTTTTAAAGCACTGAAAGAAAATAATTTAATCCAAGATTTAGAAGCCAAAAATATTAAATGGATTTCTTTTGGTGGTATTGATAATGTTTTATTAAAGAACTTTGATCCTTTGTTTTTAGGATTAGCAATCGGAAAAAATTTAAAAATTGGTTCAAAATCAATATTTAAAAAAGAACCTTTAGAGAAAACAGCAGTTTATTGTAAAAAGAACGGAAAGCCTGCTATCTTAGACTATGATGACATCAATTTAGAATTATCTGAAAGCAAATTAACAAATACTAATACTTATTTATATCGTGAGGCAAATATGTTGTCACATATAATGAGTATTGATGCTGTAAAAAAAGTTAGTACAATAGACTTAATATATCACAGAGCATATAAAAAGAATTCCTTCGTAAATTTTGAAGGTGTTAAACAAGTTCCGGATAAACCAAATACCTTTAAATTTGAAAACTTTATATTTGATGCTTTTGCATATTTTGATGACATGCTACTTTTAAGAGTTGATGAAAACGAAGAATTTGCACCAATTAAAGATTTTACTGGTATATATAATCCAGATACTGCTATTGAAAAATATAATAATTACTACAAAAAAAATAATTTCTAATCACTATATTTTCAGTGTTTAGAAATTATTTTTCTTCTTAATCTATCTATTATTTTCTATTTTAATTTTATTCTTCACTAATTTTGTTCCATTCTTTTCCATCAACAATTCTAGCTACCATCATTGAAGAAACATCATCTCCAATAACATTTAAAACTGTTGCTGGCATATCTATTATTGTTGCTATTATTGTCAAAATTGGCAACACTGCAACTGGATAACCCATCATCGTTATAATAAGCATTTCTGATATTGTTCCACCACCTATTGGAACTGCTGTAATTAACAAATTTGCAAGTAATGCTATTCCTAAAACCCAGAAAATATCTCCGGCCGTTGCTAAACTTGTTCCAAATAATCCTACTAAAAACATTATTTTGAATACAGAACCTATTATAGATCCATCTTTGTGGAAGCTTGTTCCTAAAGGTATGGTTGTTTCTGCAATATCATCTGAAACTCCCATTTTCTTTGTTGATTCTATATTTATTGGAATACATGCTGCACTTGAACATGTTCCCATAGCAGTTACTGTTGCTGGTATAACATGTTTCCAAAATGCCTTAAATCCTTTTTTTCCTCCTGCTATAAATGCATATATGCTATACATTATAAAATAATATAATATTGCAATTGCCAAATATACTAAAAATGTTTTTAAATAGCCTACTGCTATTGATGTACCAAATGTTCCGATAAATGATGCCATATAACATCCTAATCCTATTGGTGCATAATACATTATGATTTTTACTATATTTTCCATAATGCTATTGGCTGATTCTAGCACTTTTCTAAATGGTTCTCCCTTTTCTCCAGACATATTTATTGCTATTCCTACTATTATTGAAAATACTAAAAGTGCAATTATATTATCTTTTGAAAATAATTTTGAAAAATCATTTACAGTAAGTAATTTTACTGTTCGGTCTGCAATAGTCATATCATCTTCACTATCTGTTTCTTCTGTTGTAGTTACTTCTTCTAAAGATGCTTTTATTTTTTCTCCATCTTCAGTATTTACAAGTTTTATAAAATATGTACTTGCAAATCCAATTAATACAGCTATTACTGATGTTATTACAAATACTAGTAATACTGAACCAATTATTTTTCCAATTCTTTTTGGCTGTTTCATTTTTGATATTGCTGTTGTTATGTTTAAAAAGATTAGCGGAATTATTATAACTAATAATAGATTTAAGAATAAATCACCCAATGGGCTTAGTATAGTTGCTTTTTCTTTGAAAATGATTCCAATGATACTACCAACAATTATAGCAACTAAAAGAATAATTGTTGATTTGTAATTTGATAAAAATTTTTTCATAATACTACCTCTTCCTATTTGCTTTTTTATTTGCAAACTTTTGATGGTAACTCAAAATATAATTATATTTTGAGGATTTTTTCTATTATATAATAAAAATATTCTAAATAGCAACTATTTAGAATATTTTTTTATTTTTCTTAATTCTTTAAAAAATTCCTTTAATAATTTCTCACAATCATCTTGTAAAATTCCTTTTTCATATTCCACCTTATGATTAAATGTATAATCATCTAATAAGTTAAATACTGAGCCTACTGCACCTGTTTTTTCATCACTTGCTCCAATATAAACTTTTTTAATTCTAGAATTAATTAAAGCTCCTGCACACATTGAACATGGTTCTAAAGTCACATACATCTCGCAATCAATTAATCTCCAAGATTTTAATTTTTTACTCGCTTTTTGGATTGCTAATATTTCTGCATGATTTGTTGTATCTAATTTTGTTTCTTTTAAATTATGAGCTCTCGCTATAACTTGTCCATCTTTTACTATTACTGCACCAACTGGTACTTCTAATTTATTGTATGCTTTTTTTGCTTCTTTTAAAGCTTCTTTCATAAATTTTTCTTTTTCTTCCATTTAAATTCTCCATAAATAATTTTATATAATTATATCAAATTATTTATTTTTTACAATGTTTAAGTCTATAATTTTTTAAATATTCCATTTGTATAATATCTTCTAGATATTTTTCTTCATCTGTTTTGTTTTTTTGTGACAATTTTATTAAGATAAACGAAAATAAAATTAAACTGATACTAATAATTATTGAAATAATTGTTGCCATAAACACCTCTCTTTCTTTTTAATATTATATTCTTTAGAAATAAAAAAAATACACCAGTATTTACATAAAATTATAACACTTTTATCTTTTTGTGTCTTAAAAAATTTGTCGAAAAAGTCAAAAAATTAAAGGCTAATTTTAAATATCATCTTAGCCTTTAATTTTTATTATTAATTACATAAAATTTTTAACAAGAAATATTATTCCTATTACAATTGCACCAATTCCACCAATTAAAGCAAATTTTGCATTTTGATCTGATTTATTTACAAAATCTTCTTCTGATTTTGTTGTAACTATAAATGGCTTTTTAGAATCTTGTGGTTTCCCTATATGTATAGTATCTCCAACTCTAAATGCTTCTCCTAGAACATATAAACTTTGATTTTCGTTTATTGTTTTTTCTGTCATTTTAAATCCTAATGTTTCTGCACCATATCTATCCCAAGAGAATGAATTGAAATATCTATAATTGTTTAAATTTGATTTTGGTTCAAATCTATCAAATGTTTTTGGTATGTCTAAATTACATCCTGTTCCATTAATTTCTAGAACAACACTTTCATTTGAACTACTATCTTTCATATTAATTTCTTGACTACTTTTTTCGTTTGAAATATTATTTTCTCTTTTGTTTACTCTTGTTTGCATATTTCCATTGCTATCACGATATTGTTCTCTTTGTTCTGTAACTTGTGCTAATGATGATTCGCAATAAGCAACTTTTCTATTAGAAAATGGTGTTTCAACTAATTCATTAGAAACAATATTTCCTTTTAATTCAACATATTCTCTATATTCATTTCCTAGACCATTTGAATCCATTTGATTAAACATTTCTTTTAAATCTGCAATAGATTTTGTTTGCATATATTTCATTTCCATTGCTGTACTTTGAGCTTTTGTTCTAATATAAAATATTGAAGCCAAACCTCCAGCAATTAAAGCGATTGCTATTAAAATGTTCATTTGTGTTTCCTCCTATTATGAATTACCCATTTCTTTTTTTAATTTTTCTAATTCTGCATTAATGCTGTTTTCTTTATCCATTTGAGCAAATGGGTCTGATTCAGATTCTTGAACACCAGAAACTTCTGCAAATGCATCAGCTTGTGATTCTTTTTGTTCAATTTTCTTTTCCATTTTATCCATTTTTGCAAATGCACTTTTACTGTCCATATTTCCTAATGTTTTAGCCATTTGTGATTTTGCATCTGCCATTTGGCTTCTAGCTACTAACATTGCTTGTTTGCTTCTAGCTTCTTCTAATTTTTGTTTTAATATATCTACTTGATTTTTTATTTCATTTACTTGTGTTTCCATAGATGTTACCATTTCTTGATATTGAGCAACCATATTATCTTGTTTTACTTTATTTTCTAAGGCTTGTCTTGCTAAATCTTCATTACCTTGTTCTAGACATGTTTTAGCTTTACCTTGCCAATTAGCAGATTGTTCTTGAGCATTTTCTAATTGTTTTTTTACTTGGTTTAAGCTTCCCATTGCTGTTCCTAAACTTTGTGTAGATTTTCTTAATCGATCCTCCATATCTATAATTATTTGTTTTACCATTTTTTCTGGATTTTCTGCTTTATCGATTAAATCATTTATATTTGATCTTACTAAATCACTCATTCTTTCAAATATAGCCATTTTAAATTCCTCCTAATAAATTATTTTTTCTTAAATAATGTTTTTAATAATAAACCTGCACCTGCTGCTGCCATACCTATTATTAAAATATATTCATACATTGATGTTGTTACAAAGTATATTCTTATACTCATAATAATTGTAGCAACTATAAATATAACACCTAATGTTATTACTATTTTAGGTATTATTGATTTTGGATTACAGAAATACCATATTATTCCTATAATTAATGGAACTGTAACAAGTCCTGATGATAAATTAAAACCACCAAAATTCCAGCTGTACCAATTACTGCTTACCATTACTCTTTTGCTTAATAAGAATAATCCTACTCCTAAAAGAATAATTCCTAAAAAGAATTGTAATAATTCATTTCTTCCACTATTGCTGTCTTCCGCTTTTGGTGCTTTTAAATTATTTATTTCGTCATTTATAGACTTATTTTCTTTATCAGCCATTTTCCCCCTCCTTTTCTTGCTCAACATAATTAAATTATATCATTACGTTTTTTGTTTGTAAATATAAAACTTTGTAATTTTATGTAAAAATGACATTAAAAGAGGCTACTTTTTCAGCAACCTCATTTTTAATATTATTTTTTTATTTTATATCTTTTAAATTGTTATATTTGAAGTATGTAAATAATCCAGCTCCTACTAATGAAATAATTGATATTATTAATCCAAATCCAATACCTGTTTTTGGTAATACTCCACCTTTTATTGTTGTATCATTAACAGTGTTTGTTTTATTTGAAGTATTTGCTATAGTATTATTTTTTGATGTTGTATTGTTTGTAGTAGTGTTATTGACTGTGTTATTTGTAGTGTTATTAACTGTGTTGTTTTTATTTTCTTCATTTTTTGTTAAATAAACATATTTTATATTATGATTTATAGCATATTTAGCAGCCATTGAATCTTTATAGCAATAAATTGTTAAATTATCATTATGATTTGTAAAGACTTTATCTTCCTTGCTATCTAGTCCATAAATGTCTTTTACACCATCATAAATTTCAATTTTGGTTAATTTTTTACAATCTAAAAATGCATCATGTTCTATTGTTTTAACGCTTGAAGGTATTTTTATTTCTGTTATATTTGTTCCTGCTAATAGCCTTGTTGGAATCGTTTCCAATCCATCTTCCAATGTTATTGTTGTTAAATTTGTGCAATTTTTGAATATTGAAGTATCAATTATAGTTAAACCACCCTTTAATGTTTTTGGTATTTTTATACTTGTTAATCCTGTACAATCTGCAAATGCTGCTGCATTTATCTCTTCAACACTTCCTAACTCCACTGCTGTCAATCCTGTACATTTCCAAAATGAATTCTTTGCAATTCTCTTTATACTACTTGGTATTACTACCTTTGTTATATTTGTAGCACCTGTAAATGCATCATTTCCTAATGCAACAACATTTAAACCATCTAATGTTGAAGGAATTGTTACGTTTCCAGTTAATTCAGTAGGATTTGTACATTTTAAATCTATAATTTGATTTGATTTATCAATATTATATTCCCATTTTACTGTAACTCCATTTATTACACTCGTTGTTGTATGAACATCTGTAGCCAATACAACACTTGTAATACTTAGAATAAATATAGCAATAATAAAAATTATTAAATATCTCTTTGACATATAAAATTCCCCTTTCCATAACTCTCTATTTCAATTTTAGCAAAATTATTATTATTTATCAACCTCTTCACTTTTTACTACTCAGTGTTAATTTCTAATTTTCCCCAAATATCAACTTTTTAAGCTTTTATTACATTTTTATTACATTTTTATTACATTTTTGTTGCAAGTAAAAAGACAATGCATTTTTTTGCATTGTCTCTTTATTATTATTCTTCTACATCAACAACTTCTTCAAGTTTCTTTTCTGTATCAATATGAGTATTTAAATATCTCTTCATACCAGTACCAGCTGGAATTAATTTACCAATGATAACATTTTCTTTTAATCCAACTAAGTCATCTGTCTTACCTTTAATTGCAGCTTCTGTAAGAACTCTTGTTGTTTCTTGGAATGATGCCGCAGATAAGAAGCTTTCTGTAGCAAGTGAAGCTTTTGTAATACCAAGTAATACTCTTCTTCCTGTAGCAGGACGTTTTCCTTCTGCTATTGCTTCATTGTTTTTATCTTCAAATTCATACATATCTATTAAAGAACCTGGGAACATATCTGTATCTCCATTATCTTCAACTCTAACTTTCTTAAGCATTTGTCTACCAATAACTTCAACGTGTTTGTCGTTGATGTCAACACCTTGGTTTCTATATACTTTTTGAACTTCTGATGTTAAGTATTCGTAAACACCTTCTGGTCCTTTTAATTCTAAAATTTCTCCTGGATTAATTGAACCTTCTATTAATGGATCTGCAACTTCTACCATGTCTCCATCTTTTACTTTCATTTTTGAACCAAATGGTATTGTATATGTTCTTGAATCATCTTTAGATGTAACTATAACTTCTTTCTTTTTCTTTGTTTCTTTTATTTTTACTTTACCAGCAATTTCAGAAATTATTGCAACACCCTTAGGTTTTCTAGCTTCGAATAATTCTTCAACCCTTGGAAGACCTTGAGTTATATCAGCTACACCGGCAACACCACCAGAGTGAATTGTTCTCATTGTAAGCTGTGTACCAGGTTCACCAATTGATTGAGCTGCTATAATACCAACAGATTCGCCAATTGATACTAAGTTTCTTCTTGCTAATCCCATACCATAACATTTTTGACATACACCATGTTTTGAACGACAAGCTAAAACAGAACGTACTTCTAGTTTTTCAATTCCTGCTGCTACTATTTTTTCTGCTATGTCTTCTGTTATCATTGTATTTGTATCAACAATAAGTTCTTTTGTATTTGGATCATATACATCGTTTACAACATATCTTCCGATAAGTCTTTCTTGCATTTTTTCAATTATTTGATTTCCATCTTTGATATCATATACTATTAAACCTTCATGTGTTCCACAATCATGTTCTCTTACTATAATATCTTGTGATACATCAACTAATCTTCTTGTTAAGTAACCTGAATCGGCAGTTCTTAAAGCTGTATCTGAAAGTCCTTTACGTGCACCATGGGCAGAAATGAAGTATTCTAGGGCATCTAGACCTTCTGCAAATGATGATTTGATAGGAATTTCAACTGCTTTACCTGTTGTACTTGCCATAAGTCCACGGATACCAGCAATTTGTCTTAATTGGTTCATATTACCTCTGGCTCCAGATTTAACCATCATATAGATTGGGTTTAAGTCATCAAAGTTTTCTTCCATTGCTTGACTGATTTTCTTTGTTGCTTCTTCCCAAACTTTAATTACTGAGTTATATCTTTCGTCGTTTGTAATTAAACCTCTTGCATATTGTTTTCTAATTGTTTCTATTTTCTTGTCTGCTTCTGCAAGTAATTCTTTTTTAGCTGCGGGTACTTTTACATCACTCATTGAGAATGTGATACCTGCAACTGTAGAATATTTAAATCCTAATGCTTTAACATAGTCTATTACTCTTGCAGATTCTTCTAATCCATGAGTTCTTATAACTCTTTCGATAATTGTTCCCATTGATTTTTTCATAACTGGGAAGTCTATTTCGTATTGGAATGGATCTTCTTTTCTATCTATAAATCCTAAGTCTTGAGGAATTCCTTTATTAAATATGATTTTTCCTACACTTGTTTCGATTTTTTTAGATTTCATTTCTCCGTCTATTTCTTTTGTTATTCTTACGAATATTTTAGCATGGATATCTACATCTTTATTTTCGAAAGCCATTATTGCTTCATCTGGATCTTTGAAGTATTTTCCTTCTCCTTTTTGTCCATCTAGAGTCATTGTTAAGTAATAACTTCCTAAAATCATATCTAGTCTAGGTACTGCAACTGGTTTACCATCTTGTGGTTTTAATAAGTTGTTTGTTGCAAGCATTAAGTATCTTGCTTCTGCTTGTGCTTCTGGTGATAATGGTAAATGCACTGCCATTTGGTCACCGTCGAAGTCAGCATTAAATGCTTCACAAACTAATGGGTGAAGTTTAATTGCTCTACCTTCAACTAATATTGGTTCAAATGCTTGGATACCTAATCTGTGTAGTGTTGGAGCACGGTTTAACATTACAGGATGATCTTTTATAACATCTTCTAATATTTCCCATACTTCTGGTCTTAATCTTTCTACCATTCTCTTAGCATTTTTTATGTTTTGTGCTATTCCTCTTTTTACTAATTCTTTCATTACAAATGGTTTGAATAATTCAACTGCCATTTCTTTTGGAAGTCCACATTGATAGATATTTAATTCTGGTCCTACAACAATAACTGAACGTCCAGAGTAGTCAACCCTCTTTCCTAATAAGTTTTGACGGAATCTACCTTGTTTTCCTTTTAACATATCTGATAATGATTTTAATGGTCTATTACCAGCTCCTGTTACTGGTCTTCCTCTTCTACTATTGTCTATTAAGGCATCTACTGATTCTTGTAACATACGTTTTTCGTTTCTTACAATTATTTCTGGTGCACCTAATTCTAATAATCTTTTTAATCTGTTATTTCTGTTTATAACTCTTCTATATAAGTCATTTAAGTCAGATGTTGCAAATCTACCACCGTCTAATTGTACCATTGGTCTTAATTCTGGTGGGATTACTGGTACTACTGACATTATCATCCATTCAGGTCTTGTGTTTGAAAGTCTGAATGAATCTACTGTATCTAATCTTTTTACAAGTTTGCTTTTCTTTTGCTCACTTGCTGTTTCTAACTCTTTTCTAATTTGTTTAGATAATTTGTCTAAATCTATTTTTTCTAATAATTCTTTTAAAGCTTCTGCACCCATTTTTGCTTTAAATGAACCTCTACCATATTTTTCTTCTGCTTCATGATATTCTTTTTCATTTAAAACTTGGCATTCTGCTAAATCAGATGTTCCTTTGTCTGTAACTATGTATGAAGCAAAATATACTATTTTTTCAAGGTTTCTTGGAGAAACATCTAACATTAAAGCTATTCTACTTGGAATTCCTTTGAAGTACCAAATATGTGCTACTGGTGCTGCAAGTTCTATATGTCCCATTCTTTCTCTTCTAACTTTTGATTTTGTAACTTCTACTCCACATCTGTCACAAACTATTCCTTTATATCTAACTCTTTTATATTTACCACAATGACATTCCCAGTCTTTTGTTGGTCCAAATATTCTTTCACAGAATAAACCATCTTTTTCTGGTTTTAATGTTCTGTAATTGATTGTTTCTGGTTTTTTTACTTCACCTTTTGACCATTCTCTTATTTTTTCATCTGATGCGATTCCTATTTTTATTTTATTAAAAATATCTAATTCGTCCACGTTTTGTTTTCCCCCTCAATTATAGAGTTTTTCAAAACAGATTAAGAGGACTAGCCACCGCTCTTGCAATTCCCTTCTGTCGCCTCTTATCTTTTTGAAATATATTCAGTTATTCTTTTCTATAAATTAATCATCTAAATTGTCTTCTGACATATCACTATCAAAAATAGCTTCATCATCTTCATCATCTAAGTTTTCGAATAGCTCATCATTTTCTGAATCATTTTCATCATCTAATAATATGTCATCTTCTTCAGCTTCAACGTAACCGTCTTTTAAGTCATCTTCTGCAACAACTTCGTCTTCAGCTAAGTATTTGTTATCTTTTTCTGGGTCATATTCAATTCCGTCTTCTATGTTTTCTTTAAGTTCTAATTCTTGATTATCTTCAGAATATAAACGTACATCTAATCCTAAAGATTGTAGTTCTTTTACAAGAACTTTGAAGCTTTCTGGAACTCCTGGTTCTGGAATATTTTCACCTTTAACGATTGCTTCATATGTTTTTACTCTACCTACAACGTCATCAGATTTAACTGTTAACATTTCTTGTAGTGTATATGCTGCACCATATGCTTCTAATGCCCAAACTTCCATTTCTCCAAAACGTTGTCCACCGAATTGTGCTTTACCTCCAAGTGGTTGTTGTGTTACTAATGAGTATGGTCCAGTTGAACGAGCATGGATTTTATCATCTACTAAGTGGTGTAGTTTTAACATATACATAACACCAACTGTAATTGGCTTGTCAAATGGTTCACCAGTTCTACCATCATAAAGAATTGATTTACCATCTGGTGTCATTCCAGCTTGTTGTAATAATTCTTCTACATCTTCTTGTGTTGCACCATCAAATACTGGTGTTGATACGTGCCATCCTAATGCTTTTGCAGCTCCTCCTAAGTGAACTTCCAAGATTTGCCCTAAGTTCATACGTGATGGAAGACCTAGTGGGTTAAGTAAAATATCTATTGGTGTACCATCTGGTGTAAATGGCATATCTTCTTCTGGTAATACTCTTGAGATAACACCTTTGTTACCATGACGTCCGGCCATTTTATCTCCAACTGATATTTTTCTTTTTGTTGCTATATAACATCTAATTATTTGATTTACTCCAGGTCCTAATTCATCTGAATTGTCTCTAGTAAATATTTTAACATCTACTATTGTTCCTGCTTCTCCGTGTGGTACTCTTAATGATGTATCTCTAACTTCTCTAGCTTTTTCTCCGAAAATAGCTCTTAATAATCTTTCTTCAGCTGTTAATTCTGTTTCTCCTTTTGGAGTAACTTTACCAACTAATATATCTCCTGGTCTAACTTCTGCACCAATTCTGATTATTCCGTTTTCATCTAAGTCTTTTAATACATCGTCACCAACGTTTGGTATGTCTCTTGTTATTTCTTCTGGTCCTAATTTTGTATCTCTACATTCGCAATCATATTCTTCAATATGTATTGATGTAAATACATCTTCTTTTACTAATCTTTCATTTAGAAGAATAGCATCTTCGTAGTTATAACCTTCCCATGTTGAGAATGCTACTAAACAGTTTTTACCTAAAGCCATTTCTCCGTTTTTTGTTGATGGTCCATCTGCTATAGCATCACCTTTTTTAACTATTTCACCTTTTTTTACCATTGGTCTTTGGTTAATACATGTACCACCATTTGTTCTCTTGAACTTACGTAATTTATGTACTACTGTTTTACCATTGTTATATTTAACAGTAATTGCATCACCTGTTACTTTTTCTATTACTCCATCATCTTCAGCTAATATTAATATTCCTGAATCTTTTGCAGCTCTATATTCCATACCTGTTCCTACTATTGGTGCTTCAGTTGTTAATAGAGGCACTGCTTGACGTTGCATGTTAGAACCCATTAAGGCTCTTTTTGCATCATCATGCTCTAAGAATGGTATCATTGCTGCAGCTATAGAAACTAATTGTTTTGGTGAAACATCTATGTATTGTACCCTGTCTTTTTCAACTTCTATGATTTCATTTCTATATCTAACTCTAATTCTGTTATTTATAAATTCTCCATTTTCATCCATTGGCTCTGATGCTTGAGCTATAATGTAGTTATCTTCAACATCTGCACTCATATATTCAACTTCATCTGTTGCTCTATGTGTTTCTGGATCTATTTTTCTATATGGTGTTTCAATAAATCCATATTCATCTATTTTAGCAAATGATGAAAGTGCTGATATAAGTCCAATGTTTGGTCCTTCTGGAGATTCTACTGGACATAATCTACCATAGTGTGTATAGTGAACGTCTCTAACTTCGAAACCAGCTCTTTCTCTTGTAAGACCTCCAGGTCCTAAAGCTGAGATTCTTCTTTTATGTGTTAATTCTGAAAGTGGGTTAGTTTGGTCCATAAATTGTGATAATTGTGAGCTTCCAAAGAATTCTCTAATTGATGATGTTATTGGTT
>ERZ773235.471-NODE-471-length-52833-cov-3.962219_pt1 | contig 52833 bp, 40 predicted proteins | sample MGYA00580522_ERZ773235 | MGnify/ENA primary metagenome ERZ773235 (study PRJEB29015, sample SAMEA2737797) | human gut metagenome | biome: human gut; feature: human-associated habitat; material: faeces | place: China | collected 2012 ...
GTCCTCATTGACCGCCAGTTTCAAGTTGTCCGTCTTGCAAGCTGCCGGTGGCTGCTTGTAAGACTATTATACCCCAACCATAGAAATATCGCAATAAAATTTTTTTCGCTGAATCGGCTTTGCTTTTTGCCGAAAACAAGCAAAATCGCTTTCTTTCAGGGTGATTTATCAGGATGAGCCTTGCCCTCCGCGGTTTGACACAGACACCTAATTGCCGGTTTCGTAATATGATAAAACAGATAACGATTCCCTGCTGCATTTTATTCTCCCCAAAAATGCGGCGCAGTGATTAAACTTGTTTTTTTTGGCAAAAATAACTCTGACCGATAAAACAAACGAGAAGATTGGAGTGTGAATCAGGATGTCTGTCAGACGGGGAGAAATATATTATGCTGATTTAAGCCCGGTCGTCGGTTCTGAGCAAGGCGGTGTCCGTCCTGTGCTCATCGTGCAGAACGACGTGGGAAACAAATACAGTCCGACCGTGATTGCGGCGGCAATTACCAGCCAAAAGGAAAAATCCAAACTGCCGACCCACATAGAAATCAACGCGCAAAACTGCGGACTTGCAAAGAACTCGGTAGTGCTGTTAGAGCAGATCCGCACCATTGATAAAAAAAGATTGAAAGAACGTATGGGAATGCTGGATGAAGATGCAATGTATCAGGTAAATTCTGCTTTGTCCATCAGCTTTGGTTTAGGCGCTGAATCGATCAACCGTTACGTTACATAAAAAACATAACTGCGGTTGAAAGACAAACACCTTTCTGCGGTATATTCTACCGCCGGAAGGTGTTGTTTTTATACTGTATGTATTTTTCTGAAAACATATACTATTCGCAGTATATAAGAAAGATGTCTACTCGTTGTGTTTGTTTGAAACAACAATTTTTTGCATGTAACTTTAGTCAAAATGCCGGATTGACATTGGATACCGTATATGCTATTATGTAGTTGATGTTAGCGCAAACAATTCTAAAAAACAGATTTTATAATTGATAAGTTAGCCAATTTGCTTAAAAACGGGGTGATTAAATGGCAACGTTGGACGATGTGGCATTGCTGTCCCAAGTATCTGCTATGACGGTTTCGCGCGTAATCAATAACAAGGACGGCGTCTCCGCAAAAACACGGGAAAAAGTGATGTCAGCGATCCGGGAGCTAAATTACCGCCCCAATTTGGTAGCCAGATGTCTTGCCACTAATCACACAAATTCTGTGGGTGTTTTGGTTTCCAGGTTAGAAAACCCTGTTTATTCTGTGATTGTCTCTGGTATTAATAAAGCTGCAACCGAGTGCGGTATGGATATCATCTTGGGCAGTGGACAGGACACAGAAAGCTTGATTAAAAGCGCAAATACTTTGATGAGCAAACAAATTGACGGTTTGATCGTTCTCCCGATAGAAACACGAACCAATAATTCGGATTTAGATATTGCATCCATGGTACGTTTTTATAAAGATTTTGAATCGATATCCGAGGAAGCCTCCCAAAACGGACTGCCGGTTATCCTGATGGAAGATTACCGTATTACCGGTGTTTCGGGTTGGGTACGGGAAGATTATAAAGGCGGCGCAAAGTTAGCGGTTAATTATCTATGCCAAAATGGACATAAAAAAATAGGCGTTATCTGTCATAAGTTTAATGACCGGGGAATATGGAACGAGCGGTACCAGGGCTTTTTGGAAGCAATGGAGGAAAACGGCTGTCCAATCAACGCAAATTATAATGACAGCTCTTATGATTCGGTGGAGGACGGCTTTAAAGCAGGTATGCGGCTGTTTTCCAAATCCGATCTTCCGACGGCGATTTATTGCGCGAACGATGAAATTGCAGTAGGGCTCTTAAATGCCGCCATAACCTGTAAGTTGAAAGTTCCGGAAGATATCTCGATTATCGGACATGACGGGAGCTTATACAGTGAAATTTCTTGCCCCCGCCTAACAACGGTTTCGATTCAGCCTTACGAAATCGGCAGAACCTGTATGGAACAGGTTTATCATCAAATTTGCGGCAAAAAGGTTTCGGATGTCCGGGTGGTAGAGCCAAAACTGATTGAAGGGGAAAGCGTAAAAAAATTAATCTAAGCGCTTTGCTTGCCTGATGTCTTTTTACGACATCCCCCTTTTATTTGCTTGTTTTTATAAAAAATAGTCGACTTAAAAAATCCAAGGTTTATTTTTTGTTATTCCACGACGGATTTGCTTTACAAATCCTGTTTCATAATAAAAAATAGTCGACTTAAAAAATATATTATAAAATCGATATATTTTTTGTCAAAAAATGTTAGCGCTAAAGTTCTAAAAAATACTTTTTTGTTTAATATATTAATATTTAATCTTAACATTTCCAATTTATGTAAGAAAGTATTGATGCAATTTGAGTTAGGAAACTGCCGCTCTTCCCGCTTCCAAAAAGACAGAAGGAACCGCCGGTAAAAACTGAATCAGATTGTATTTGCTAATATTTATTTAAAAAAGGAGATTGATGAAAATGAAAAAAAGTTTTTCGAGAGCAACCGGTCTTTTCTTGGTACTTACCTTGATTTTTTCTCTTTGCTCCCTGCAAACCTCTGCCGCGACTTATTGGAATCCTATTTCCGGTACTGACAAGTGGGTTGCCATGCCCGGAAATGAAGTAAACGGTTCGCCGAAACCGTCCAGCATATCACTGGGCAGCAACGGTTTAACAATCGGATACACCGGCGGGGAATATGTTCCCGGCGGCAGCAACGCGGGTGTAATGTACGCTCTCCCGGTTGACCTGAAAGATTTTTCAGTAGAATTTACAGTAACAAAAAAAGCCGGAGATTACAATCTTCAAAACACCGGTGTGGACAGTTGGATTTCACTGTGCTTGTTAAATAAGCCCACCGCTTACTTCAATGTAAATAAAGCAGGGCAATCACAGGGAATCGTCACCTTGATCCGTCCGATGGGGAATACAACCGCATTTGAGATCAATCAGCTGACCAATAGCTGGGGGACTGCATCCAGACGCGCTTACATGTTCCCGGGCAAGATGACAACAACCTTTACCGTTCGGATCAAGAAAAATTCATCCGGAACCTATGATTATCTTGTAAACGGTACCAAGGTAGATTTAACAGAAGACGGCGGAAGTGACTTTACCAGTGCTTTTACCACGTTAATGGAAAAAGGCAGCGTATATTTCTATATGGGTGTATCTTCTAAAGATTCCGCTCAACAAATTGAATGGCGCATCAGTAAAATTAACGGTACCGCGGTAAAGGCAGACTCCACAGCCACCTCTTCCGCAGCTCCCAATACTTCGTCCGTTTCCAAGCCCTCTGCGTCCGTTTCCTCAAAGAGCCAAACCCCAACCGGAAACACATCAACCGGAACAACCAGCAATAAACCCATTGTATCGGCCGGCAGTATCACCGATGCAAGTCAGACAGACAGCGCAGTATCAACAACAGATATCGACAACACTTCTCAAACCTCCGAAACGACCGGCGACACCCAAACAGAATCCGTTCTCTCCCAGGAAGAAAGCACTGCAAAAGGAACCGACGCAGAGCCGGACAAAGGTTTTCCGGTTTGGGCAATCGTACTGATTGCGGCAGTCGTTTTAGCTGCAGGCGGTGTTACGGCATTTGTCGTTATCAAAAAGAAAAAAGCATAATTTCGGATCTCTCACACCGAAAGGGACGTCAGCGTGAAAAATAATATTTTTCACGCTCCGTTTGTTCTTTTTCACCCGCAAATCATTGCGCGCTGCAAAATACCGGTATTAATTCAAAAAGGAATGGTGATTATTATGATTAATAAAAGGCTTCGTGCTGTTTCGTGCTTCCTCTGTGCATTGCTGGCGGCAGCTTCGTTCTCAGGCTGTACCAAACAGGGCGATCAGGGAAATGCCGACGGAACCGGTACTGACAAGGTGATAAATGACGGTAAACCGGTAACAATTATCGTAAGCTTAGGCGAGTATGAACCGACCGACAATGAAGTACCGACTCAAGATGCACCGACCGTTTTTAATTCTACCAGAGAGCTAATCAAAAAATTTGAAAAAATGTATCCGAATGTCACGGTAGAGGTCGATAAATCACATCCTACCACTGGCGGAGATTATGTGGCAGGTATTAATCAATGGATGCTTCCCCGTTTGGCAGCCGGCACCCAAATGGATGTAGCAACAAACCTGGGCGGAGCCGGAACATTCGGTGACAGTGACTGGTTCATCGATTTAACCGACATCCTGCAAACACCCAACGAATATGTTTCGGACGGCGAAAAAGGCAGCGAAAAGTGGATAGACCAATATCCGTCGTACCTTTTCTCAAGCAACTCCATTGTAAACACCAAAGGGCAAATCGTTGCAATCCCTTATATGCTGGACTGCGGCTCCCCTACCGCATACTACTATAACAAGAAAATTTTCAATGAATTAAATATTACACCGCCGAAAACCTGGGAGCAAATGTTCACCGCCTGTGAAAAAATCAAAAAAGCAGGCTATATTCCTTTTGCTCCTAACGCAGTCAACACCAATATTGATCTTCAGAACTGGGATACACAATTCTCTTTAGGACCGATTTTCGCCATGCTTCAAATGGATGTTCTGGACTATAACAAAGACGGCATGCAGGATTCGGTTGAGCGTGTAAGAGCAGTAAAAGAAGGAATTTATAATCCTTTAAAAAATACATATGCCATGGATATTTGGAAACAGGTAAAGCGTAAATATGACACAAAGAACAGCCCGATTTTGCAGGAAGGTTATGAAACCACCGACTACGAACCTTTATGGCAGGAAGGAAAAGTTGCCATTTGGGAAGACGGTATGTGGAAACTGCCGTATATGATCAGTGATACCAGCCTGGACTTCGAATTCGGCATGTTCCCGCCGCCGGTAATATCCAAAGACACCCTTTCTTATCTGCCGGAAGTAGAGTTTACAGAAAAAGGGCCGAACAAACCGGGAGTACAGGCGTCCTTTACTTTCTTGAAGAAATCGATGGAAGGAAAATCTGCGGCAGTGAAGGAAGCTTGCGTGGAATTTGTCAAATACATGACCACCTCCACAAATATGTCCGCGGTTGTGCTGGAGAAAAGAGGCGCCGTTCTAGGCTCTACCGTCAATTGTGTGGTTCCTCCGGAGCTGGAAGACTGGATGAGCCAGCAATTCCCGAAATATCCGTCCACAACAGGATGGCTGACTGCCAACGGCGCAGATTACCGTCAACAAGGCAACAAACTGTTTGAACAATGGCTTTTAAACAAAATCGATGATAAACAGTTTGCAACGCAGCTAAATGACCTGTCCCAAAAGGATGCAGATGCAATTATAAAGTCTTCTGAACTGGATATCTCCGGATGGACGATCAAGGAATAAGCCGGTTCTGACAGGAGAACAACCCATGAAAAAATTTAAAAAGTTTATCATCTTAGGTATTATTGTTTTAGTTTTATTAGGATTGTACGCCTTTGACTTTGCCCGGGCGCAAGATACCCAAATAGAACTGGTTTCCATCACGCCGAAAACTGTTGTTGCAGACCCCAACCAACCGGTTTTGATCACTTTAAAAGTAAGTAAACATGGTCGGCTTGCAGCAGGAGATAATGTAACCGCCTTAGTAAAAGGCGGAGGAAATCTCAGCGGAGATAAAATAAAGGTACAGGATGACGGAACCGTAACCTTTAAATATTTCCCGTACAGCTATATTCCCGGCGTTTTTGAAGAAAGCGACGTTGATATTGAATTCAGAAATATTTCCGATTCTGTCTTCATCGCCGTTCAAAAGAAAAAAGTGATCACACTGGAAATTAAAAAACCGAGCAGCAGCGGCAGCGGCGGGATGAGCATGGAGGATTTATTTGATGATTAAAAAAAACAAATCAAAACATTCCAATGAAATCGGAAAAAAATCTGTCCTGCGGCAAATATGGCAGAATAAAATGGCATATCTGCTGCTTTCCCCATTGATTATAGGATTGCTGATTACCTGCTATTACCCCCCTATCAGCGGTTTGTACCACTCCTTTTTCGACTGGAACGTTACCGGTTCTGCAACATTCATCGGACTGGATAATTTTAAAGAACTGTTTTCCGATCCCGTCTTTTTAAACTCTGTTCCCACGCTGCTCAAACTGATGCTGCCGCGTTTACTCATTTCGGTAGTAGTGCCGCTGATTATGGCGGAACTGATTTTCTCGGTCAAAAACAAAAAATGGCAGTATAACTACCGTGTCATGGTGCTGCTTCCGATGGTTGCGCCGGGAATGGTTTACACTCTCTTGTGGCAGAAAATCTATGACCCGCAATTAGGGCTGCTGACTACCATTCTCAGAGGGTTGGGTTTGATCGGTCAGGATCAGATTGTCAACTGGCTGGGAGATGTAAACCTAGTTATCCCGTCATTGATCTTTATGGGATTCCCGTGGATCGGCGGAACCTCTGTCCTTATTTATATGTCAGGATTAATGGATATCAGCGGGGAAGTCATCGAAGCCACCGTACTGGACGGATGCAGTACCTTAAAACGTATTATACATATCGACCTCCCTCTTTTGATGGGGCAGGTAAAATATTTTCTGGTTTTCGGTTTAATCGGTGCCATCCAGGATTATAACAGCCAGTTGATTCTGACCGAAGGCGGACCGGGGTACACCACTTATGTGCCGGGTTATTATATGTATATCAAAGCTTTTACGGCAAACCGGATGGGATATGCCAGCGCAGTCGGATTTGTGATGTTTATTGTCATTTTCCTGCTGACCATCTTTATTATGAGATATAAGAAAAAGGATTAACGGTAAAAGATCCGGGCAGTGTCTGCACCAATCGAAGTACGATAAACGAAACGAATTTTCTGCCGGCAAAAAACGCCGCATGTTCGTATATTAACTGTCCGGAGCAATACTCTGTCTTTATAAGAAAGGAAAGGTTAAGATGGCAGTTCATGCAAAAAAGAAGACGGCAATTCCGCAAATTTTTCTTCATCTCATCATAGCAGTTTTAATGGTCTGCATGTTATATCCGTTGTTTATTTCTGTTTTTATTGCGCTGAAAAACCAAGATGCGTTTCGGGCGGATCCATGGGTTCCAACCCTGCCGTTATGGTTTTCCAACTTTAAGACTGCATATACCGTCGTTGGCACCTATATCTTTAACACGTTATTTGTTGCCGCGGCAGGCGTAACAGGATTGTTATTTGTCTCTTCTATTTCGGCTTATGTGTTCGCCCGAATGAAGTTTCCCGGGCGGGAATTGATTTATTATGCGGTTATTGCCTTGATGATGGTGCCCGGTGTGCTGACGTTGGTGCCAACCTATATGTTGTATAACAACTTTAATATGCTCAATACCTATTGGGTTTTAATTGTTCCCATTATTTTCGGCGGTTCGGTAAACGGCGTATTTCTGCTGCGCGCATTCTTCAGCGGAATCCCCGAAAGCACCTTTGAAGCAGCCCGAATTGACGGCTGTTCCGAAGTACAAAGCTACTTTTATGTCTGCCTGCCGCTCTCCAAAGCGATATTGGGCACGCTGGCTATTCAGCAGATTATTGCTATCTGGAACGATATCGTCTGGCCGAGCATCACCATCAGCAAGCCGGAGCTGTGGACGATCTCAGCCGGTTTATTCCGGCAGTTTTCCGGACAGTACGCCAACAACACACCGGTTCAGTTTGCAGGATATATTCTTGCATCCCTTCCCTTGATTTTATTGTTTATGTTTGCAAACAAATTCTATGTCGAGGGATTGACATCGGCGGGACTAAAACTTTAAGGAAGATACTATGAAAAGGAACGCATATTGGATTTGGGAAACAGATCAGTTCATTTATGGAAAACAATCTGTATTTTTTAGACGTACTTTTGACTATAAAAAAGGGAAACCGCTCTCGGTTATGGTTTCGGCTGACAGCCGATTCAAGCTTTATGTAAACGGACGATATGTCATCAGCGGTCCCATGAAGGGCGACAAGTTCCGCAAATATTATGACACCGTGGATATCACCTCTTATCTGCAGGAAGGCAAAAACGTGATTGCGGCTCATGTTCTGCGGTTTCCCGAGGATTATCTGGCGGCGATGAATTTCCACTGCGGGCCGATTTCCCTGACCGGAAGCTCCAGAGGGGGCTTCTGGCTGGACAGTAAAGATGCCGATATCTGCACCGACTCCCGGTGGAAATGCAAACCGGATGCCTCCTATCAATTCCGGGAAGCAGAAGAAAGCAAATATGCCGGTGATCAGGAGCTTTGCTTTGCGGATCGATACGAACAGGGATGGAATCAGACCGAATATGATGACTCCGCATGGGCGTATGCCGCCTTAGTCTGCCCTTCGGATTCTACCCGGCTGGGCGGCGTCCTTTACGAATGGCAGCTGCATCCCCGCACGATCCCGATGCTGCGGGAGACCCAGATTCTCCCGAAAGCCATTACAAAGCAACCGACAGCTTTGGATTTTACCCCCCTGCTGCAAAATCAAGAGGTGGTTATTCCGCCTCATACCGATACTTATTTTGATATTGATATGGGAGAACTGGTAAATGCGTATGTCAGCCTCCCGATGACCTGCAGTGCAGACCGAGCTGATGTCACCTTGCTGTACAGCGAGGCATACCGGACGCCGGACGGCTGCGGCGGATACTTTAAAGGATTGCGGGACAATGCCGTGGAAGGCGAGTTGTTCGGAGAAACCGACCGCTATATCGCCGTTGCCGGAAGTCAGTTGTATGAGCCGTTTTGGTTTCGTGTCTTCCGTTTTCTGCGTATTAAAATCAGTACCGGAACAGCAGAGGTACGGCTGCAAACGCCTGTCTTTCGGCTCACCGGATATCCTCTGCAAAAGCAAGGCTCTTTTTCGGCAGAAAATCCGGTGTTAAACCGGATGTGGCAGGTCAGCGTTCGCACCCTGGAACGCTGTATGCTTGATACCTATGTCGATTGCCCTTATTATGAGCAGATGCAGTATATCATGGATACTATGATAGAAACCTTGCTGACCTATCAGATATCGGATGATGACAGGCTGGCACGAAAAGCGATTGATGATTTTCACAGCACTCGCAGACCAGACGGCATGATCCATTGCAATGCGCCGGCCTCCTTTGTGCAGATTATCCCCTCTTTCGCCATTTATTACATTGATATGATTTATTATCATTATCAATATTTCGGAGACCGGGAATTGCTCCGAACTTATCTGCCCACCATTACCGGCATTTTGAAATATTTTGAAGACCGGATAGATCCGGAGACAAATTTGGTGGGAAATACCGGTTATTGGAGCTTTGTGGATTGGGTAGAAGACTGGAAGCCGAATCACGGCAGTCCTGTCTCCGATCCGGAAGAACCATTATATCTTTACAGCCATATGTATGCTTACGGTCTGTTAAGAGCGGCTTATCTTTATGATGCGCTGCATTTAAAGGATGTCAGTCACTGCTATCTGGCTCGTTACGACCGGATCAAAGCGGCAATCAACCAAACGGCGTTTAATCAAAAATCCGGATATTATCTGGTTTGCCGTTCGGAGCAAAAACACAGCCAACATGCACAGCTTTGGGCAGTACTTTCCGGCTGTATCGGCGGAGAGGATGCAAAAAATCTGATGCGGCGGTGTATGTCGGATCAAAATCTGCTGCAATGCTCTTACTCCATGTCTTTTTATCTGTTCCGCGCGTTGGAAAAAGCGGGCGTTTATGATGAAGTACAGGACAAATGGAAAAACTGGAAACTACTGCTTGATAACGGTGTTACCACTTGGCCGGAAGATAATGTTACACAACGCAGCGAGTGCCATGCATGGTCGGCAATCCCGCTTTATGATTTTATTGCCGTGACACTCGGCGTCCGGCCGGCAAAGCCCGGCTATGATGAAATCCTCGTAAAACCGGCATCCTTATATATGGGTAATATGCAGGCGGATATTGCCACATCAAAAGGAACGATCCGGATAAAACGCAGCGTTAAAAAGGACGCGGACTCTTATCATGTTTCCCTGGAAATCAATCTGCCGGCGGTGCTTCCGGTACATATTTATCTCTCCGAATCAGAATGCGTGACCTTTACCCAAAAGGAAATCGCGTATGATTATACAGTAAATATATAAATGAAAGGATGGTATATCAATGAAGAAAAAGGTACTTTCTGTTTTATTGAGCGCAAGTATTCTTGCGGCTTCTCTGAGCACATCACTCATCAGCATGGCGAAAACAGAACCCGAATTAGTCGGTTCCTCGGTTTCTGATTGGGGCGCCCATAATTATGTGGCAGTTGACGGGGAAGCCGTAACCTCTGCACTAACCCCTCTGGCCAACGGAAGCATTCAGGTTTCCGGCGATCAGGTCACCGGCGGAAAAGGGATCGGAGCAACCTATACAAAACCGATTTATTTGGATCAGGGAGGTTTTTCCATCAACTGCAGCTTTGATCAGTATGACGCAAACTCACAGGACAAATGGTTCGCAGTTGCACTGATGGACAGAGTTTCTGTCACCAATGAGAAGAATGCTGAGCCGGTATTTAAACAATGGGATAATACCGACGCCAAAGATCCGGCAGAGGGCAAGGGATTAATTATCATCATGCGCCCCCGTACAGAAGGCTGGATTACTCTGGAAATGCGGTATTACGGCGTTGCTTCAAATACCGATGCAACCTCTGCCAATAACGGCTATGTCTATATCGGAGACGGCTCCTATGATAACATTCGCCTGAACAGCAGCAATTATCAAAATATTAAACTGGATTTCGTAAAATTGGAATCCGGCGGATATAACCTTATTTTTAATGAAGGCGCCTATGCCAGAGTCAATGGGAACGGCGAAACAATTGACAGAGTAGACGGAAACGGTGAGATTAATCCTGCGGTGAAATTGAATCTGGTAGACGCTATTTTCCCGACAGGAACACCGGCTTATCTGCAAATGGTAGCGTATAATGCGGCAAATTATGAAACAAAATTCTCCGTCAATAAAATTAACGGAAAGTTCGCTAATCTTGCCAACACGTTAGACAGCTGGGGACTGCATAACTATACGGCAGCCGACGGCAGCGTATTGGAAAGCGAAATGACAGCCGACGATAATGGAAATTTGGTCGTTTCCGGAATACAGGCTGCCGGAGAAGGCGAACTCGGCGTAACTTATGCAAGACCGATTGATATGGCAAACGGATTCTCATTGGAATTCAGCTTGGACAACTATCAGCCAAACGGAGTGAACGGCGTAGACTCCTGGATTTCTCTCCAAATCAAGGATAAAATGCAGATCACGGATTCCAAAAATGAGTCCCCTGTCTTTCATAAGATGGATGCGGGAGGAGGCAGACCGGAATATGGCTCGGGATTGGTTATCCTGATGCGGCCCTTAGCAAATAACCAGTTAGGGATCGGTGAAATCTTCTGGAACGGCGTCAAATTTGCGCCCGACACCAGCGCGCCGAGTACAGAGCAAAACTGGGAAGGCGACGCAAACGGCTGTTATTCACAAATCCAACTGGACAGCTTCAAAAACGTGAAAATATCTTTTGTTCCTAACGGAGCCGGATTTTATATCCGCATTAATGATGGCAATTATACTCGGGTAGGAGCGGACAGAGTAGACGCATCGGGTGAAATCAATCCTGCAAACTCTTATGTGAAACTGCGGAAGTTTTTTGATCAGGCGACTCCGGCGTATCTGTCTCTGGTCTATCATCACAGCGTAGATTCCACGCAAGCACAATTCACCATTCATAGCGTCAACGGACAGCAGGCAGTACCGAATACCCTCTCAGGATGGGGTGCGCATAACTACGTCGATATAACGGGCTCCTCTATCGTGTCCGATATTGCCGCCGACACCAACGGCGGATTGTCAGTATCCGGCAATCAAACAGCCGGCAATGGTGGAATCGGTGCAACCTGGCTGCGCCCGATCGACATGGCAAACGGTGTTTCGGTCGAATTCAGCTTGGACAACTACCGGCTCAACGGCGTAAATGGCGTAGATTCATTCATTGCGGTACATTTAATGGATAAATCTCTCATCCGGGATACCGCTAATCCGGATGGCGCGTACCGCCACTTTGAAGCATCCGGCGATCCGACTTACGGCTCGGGACTGGTAATGCTGATCCGTCCGTTGTCAGACAATTCTTTGGGAATCGGCGAAATTTATTGGAACGGCGTCAAATTTACCCCCGAGGTAAGCAAAGAAACCAATTTCCAGAATGATGCGAACGGTTGCTACTCACAGATCAAAGTACCGAGCTTCCAAAACATAAAAATTGCTTTTGTTCCCGCAGCAAACGGCAGCTTTGATATCGTATTCAACGATGGAGATTATCTGCGGGTAGGCGCTGATCGGATGAATAACGATCACGGCAAAATCAATGTGGCAAACGGTTACAGCAATCTTTCCAAGTTGTTTTCCAACCACAATTTTGCCTATATCGGTCTGACTTATAAAGATTCCACCAGTCAGGACGCTCAATTTACCATTCATAAAGTAAACGGTCTGACTGCTGTCGTCCCTGAAAGCGATGCGGGACCGGAAGAGGTGATTAACGGCGTGTACGAATTATTCCGCGATCTGAAATTTGAAAACGGGTTCCGCGTAACCGGCATGGATTCCCCCACTGAAGGATCACAGCCTCCTTACTACTTCAAATACGGCAATGATTCTTTACGTCCGATTTGGAAACTGGCACAATGGGATTCCAAATATAATTTCCGTGATGAAGATGTAACAATGTTCTATTCTCCCGAAGATAATGTATACATCTATGAAAACCCCTCCAAGGTAGTAACCGTAGACACCAACACCGGCGAAATCGGTCTGCGTTTAAACGCCTCAGCGGTTTATGATAACCCCCGTGAAGCCAATGAGCGCTGGCCGCATTTGCTGCTGGAGCAATCACTGACTTCAACTGAAAACAAATTTGCCTTCAAACTGAAAAATGCAGAACATCTGCGTTTGCAGCTTTCTCAAAAACTGACATTCTTCCAAGATCATATGGGTGACAGTGCAAATCCGTCCCTCCATGCAGGCTCTCTTTATCTTTACCTGTATGTCAAAGGAACGAATAGTAAAGGCAGTACCGAAATGATGTGGTTTGGCATTCCGTTGTTCGATAATCGTTATCCGTTCCCGGGCGAAGCCGGTATTCAGGATGGCGGCAAGGATGACGCTTCCGGGCTGTTCATCTACAATGTCCCCGCCAGAGGATTCACCAACATGAGCTTCACCCAAAACGGAACTCCGGTCGGCAGTGAAGACAATGACTGGATGAATATTGACATTGATTTGATTCCCACTATAAAAAGAGCTTTGGTTCTCGCAAATCAGAAAGGATTTATGCAGGGCGTAACAATGGATACCCTTTTTGTAGACGGTATGAATCTGGGATGGGAAATGCCGGGCACCTATGATGCTGAAATGAAAATCAAGAACCTCAGCTTGAAGTCCTATGTCGGCACCGATTATAGCAGCAACAGCGGCATCTTTAACTTCCTGGTCAGCGAAATGGAAGAAAAAGAGAACTTAGCTGCAGACAGCAATCTGTCCCTGACCGTGCCGAATGATGTTCTGGAAATCGACGACTTCACCAACAGCCTGCTGACCATTCAAGCCAAAAAGCGCGCTTCTGTTGCAGGAGTGTCTATTCCGAACAGCAAGGTTTCCGCTGTTTACGATATGAACCTTGTGGTAAACGGCAACCCTTATAATTATGCCTTTGACAAACCGACAGAATTGGTTTACAATGCCGGAGAAGGCGATATTTCCTCCCTGAAATTCTATACCGTTAACGCAGACGGTTCCGGCAAATTGATTGACGGTCAATATAATAAAGAGGAAAATACCTTCCGCTTTGTTTTGGATAAGTCGGCAGCTTTTGCCGTAGTGGACAGCAACGCCATTGTTGATGATAAAGATGACGAACAAGACGACAAAAAAGATGATACCGTTAAAAAACCGGACGGTAACGACGGAAATCCCGAAACGGGTGATACGGCAGCGCTGCCGCTCACTCTGGGTATGTTCGGTATTGCTTTGGGTGCTCTTTATTTAAAAAAGCGGAAAAAACAGCAAGGATAACTTTGCCGTTTTCATGAGATAGGGCTGTCTCAAAGCGATCGGATAAATCGTAATGAGGCGGCCCTGTCTTCCTTATCAGAAAGAAAGGATTGAATCTAAAAGGTGAAACAGATTTTTCTGATCTGCAATGCACATCTGGACCCTGTATGGCAATGGGAATGGGAAGAAGGGCTGGCAGAGACGTTATCAACATTCCGCATTGCAGCGGATTTTTGCGAGGAGTTTGATGGATTTGTCTTTAATCATAATGAATCGCTGCTGTATCAATGGGTAGAAGAATACGAACCGGAGCTTTTCACAAAAATTCAAAATCTGGTAAAACAAGGTCGTTGGCATATCATGGGCGGCTGGTATCTCCAGCCCGACTGCAATATGCCTTCGGGAGAATCGATGATCCGTCAAATTACGTCCGGCAGACAATATTTCAAAGAAAAATTTGATCAAGTTCCGACGACTGCCGTGAATTTTGATTCCTTTGGGCATAGCCGCGGGTTGGTGCAAATTTTAAAAAAAGCAGGCTATGATTCCTATATCGTCGGTCGTCCGGCAGCTTTTATGTTTGATCCGCCTGCCGTAGATTTTAACTGGGTCGGTTATGACGGATCGGAAATTGTCACTCATCTTTCGGATGAACTATACAATTCCCTTCTGGGCAAAGCAACCGAAAAAATAGAAGGTTACCGAAACGGTCATAAAGAAGCCGATCATCTGCTTGTTCTATGGGGAATCGGAAATCATGGCGGAGGTCCATCCAGAATCGACCTGGAGCAGATCACACAGCTAAAAGAAAAACTGGAAACGGAAGGTTATCTTCTCACACACAACACGCCGGAAGAATATTTTGCCGCTCTTCCGATACAAGAACTGCCGAAATTTGAAAAATCTCTGAACCCTGTAATGATCGGATGCTATACCTCTCAAATTCTGATAAAGCAAAAGCATCGCGCCTTGGAAAACATGCTATACTCCACTGAAAAAATGGTTTGTGCCGCAGAACTGCAAACAGGCTGCAAAGGAAACTGGGATAGGATCAAAGAGGCGGAGAAGGCTCTTTTGTTCTGTGAATTTCATGATATTCTGCCGGGTTCATCGGTCAAGCGAGCAGAAGATGCTTCCTTACGCAGCATGGATTACGCGATGGAATTGCTGTCAAAAGAGCGGATGTACGCATTTATGGCTTTCGCTTCATTGGAAACAAAAGGCTCTGCGGACAATATCCCCGTATTTGTCTATAACGCCAATCCCTACCCCCTTAAACGTGTCGTAGAATGTGAGTTTCAACTCCAAGATCAGAATCGAAGCGGCACCTATACCGACTTTGAAGTATACCAGGACGGAAAAAAAATCCCCTCCCAGTTGGAAAAAGAGGACAGCAACATTCCGATTGACTGGCGCAAAAGAATTGTATTTGATGTTAATTTGGCGCCCTTTGCAGTTACCGCAGTACGTTGTAAGCCGGTGATTTTACCATCCAAACCATCTCTTTTTCAGCCGGACGGCGATCGAATTCAGTTATCCGACGGCAGCGTGTCGGTTTCTGTGGGAACCGATAACGGTCTGATAAAAGAGTATATTGTTGACGGCGTCTCTATGCTGAGTGAAAACACCGGAGAATTATTGGTAATCCGGGATGACGAAGATCCCTGGGGCATGACAAAGTCATCATACCGCAGCGTTATCGGTTCTTTTGCTCTGGCGGACCCCGCGCGCGCCGGAAAAATTGCCGGATTGCAAACGCCCCTTGCACCGGTGCGAATCATTGAACAAGGCGAAGTACGTACTGTGGCAGAAGCCATTTTTACCTATGAGCAATCTGCTGCAATCGTCCGTTACTGTTTTGAAAATGCAAGCAAGCGCTTACAGGTAAAGATAAAACTGCAATGGATGCAGCCTGACAGAATGATAAAGTTTTCACTGAAATCGGCACTTTCTCAGACGGAATGTTACGGACAAACCGTCTTCGGACGGGAAAAGACCGTCCCGGACGGCAGAGAATCGGTATTTCAAAAATGGGTGGCAGTTGCAGACGCACAGTATGCCGTTTCGGTAATCAACACCGGTATATACGCTCATGATTATTGCGATAATGAATTACGGATGACTCTTTTGCATTCACCGGCTTACTGCGCGCACCCGATTGACGACCTGCAAATCCTTCCGAATGATCGCTATATGCCCCGCATAGATATAGGAGAACGATCTTTTGACTTTGTTATCCGAGCAGGCGAAAAAGATGATCTTCTGGCAAATATAGACAGAGAAGCGCAGATTGAAAATGAAAGTCCGTTTGCGCTGTCGTATTACCCCTCCGGGAAAGGAGGCACCGCCGGCGGCGGCATGCACCTGAATAATTCATCCATTATTCTGTCTGCCTTTACCAAAGAGAAAAACGGCTATTTAATCCGGCTTTTCAATCCGCTGCCGCAACAGGAATCCGCGCATCTAACCTTTCCTGCTGCCAAAGCAAAAGCAGATCTTTTGTTTCAGCCATTTGAGATCAAGACGCTGTTACTGAAAGACGGTATTTTCCGTGAAGTTTTATTAGATGGCTCGGATAAAGAATAAAATACCATTTATCGACCGGTAAAAAGATTTTGCTTCATGAAATTCAGCTTGCCTTTCAGGTTAATAGATTCTGTTATTACTCATGCCCGAGCGGGAAGATTCTCCGCCCGGGTATATTTTTCGGCTTTTTTTCATAATTATTAGTGTTGTATCGAATCAGGATACAGTGCCTTGCGGTCAACGACGCTGTATCTCGGAAAAGGAGCAGAAAAAGAATGGCACGGCGAAAAAAGAAAACCAGATATAAAAAAATATTCGGTATCATTATTTTCTTGATCGCATTACCTTTGTCGGTCAAGCTGTTAATGATGTCGATGCCTTATATGAACGCCGCCGCATCAAAAGCGGCTTTGCTGTCTGCCGGACTCACTTTCCCGGAGGGCGGAAAAACCGTTTTTTTGGATAACAGCAGCAGTGTTTCCGAGTCTTCTTCACAGCCGACAGATACATCGTCAGTCAGCTCGGTAGTATCCGAGATTGTTTCCTCTGTTTCCACCGCGCCGACTTCCGAAATCACCGCCTCCGCCGCAGAAGTTGCCGTCGCAAACCGCGGTAAAATCCTCCGGCAAATCTATAACGGCGGCTGGTCAGGCGACCTGATTTCATTAAGCCACGGAAGCGTCCGAAACAGTACCCAAATTGCTACCTCCACCGTAAAAAACGAGCTGTCCAAAAAGCTTGAAATGAAGCTCACCAAAACAACCAAGCCTCAGGTTCTGATTTATCATACTCATGCCACCGAAAGCTATGAGCCGCTCACACGTGATTATTATGATAAAACGTATAATTCCCGTTCTACAGACAACACTAGAAATATGATTATGGTAGGCAATCAAATCACCGAACAACTAAAGGCGGCGGGAATCGGTGTCATTCATGATACCACACAGCATGATAATCCCTCCTATACCGGTTCCTATGCGCTGTCCAAAAAGACGATACAAAAATACATGAAGCAATATCCGACCATTAAGGTGGTTTTGGACGTCCACCGGGATGCCATTCAGCGTTCCGACGGCACCATAATTGCTCCCACCGTAAAAATAAACGGAAAAAATGCAGCACAGATCATGATTATTGCAGGTGCAGAAAAAACCGGCGATATCACCCATGATTTTTACAAAAACCTGCGTTTTGCCGCAGCATTGCAAAAACAAATGGAATCCGATCATCCCGGGCTGATGCGTCCGATTTCCTTTGCCTATCGCAAATACAATCAGGACACCTCACCGGGCGCGCTTCTACTGGAGATGGGCGGACACGGAAACAGCCTGGAGGAAGCACGATATGCCGGCGAGCTGGCGGGTAAGTCTATCGCTAAAGCATTGCTCGGAATGATGTCCTAACCCACTTTTGCTGCAATAAATTTTATCCGATAATCTACTTTAGAAAGAGAATAACCAATCCCCCGGAAAGAATTGTGAGAACCATGAAAAAGAGTAAAAAAGCAGTCCGCAGAAGCTGTTTTCTCGGATTTTTTATGACATTGATGATCTGCAGTGCACTCGCTCTTGCGGGTATCGCTTGGAATAATACCGCATCGGCGATTTACGGCGATGTCGCACTGATTGATGTAAAACCCATTGCCGACAACAATCCCAAAATCTCTTTTCAGCTAATGGATAAAGTAATTACCGCAGATCTGTCAGAATGGAACACAGCCGCAAAATATCTGCAGGAATGTTATCCGGCAATTCCGTATCCAATCAGAATGGGAACCGCTCTTTTTTCGGGGATTCAAGCAGTAATAAACGAGTTGGCAAACTATCTGATTTAACTACTTTTTTTCGAAGAAACTGGGCAATGATACAAAATTTATTTTTTTCGAAAAATGATGTCACAAAATGCCCTCTAAAACAGTCTTATATTATATAAGGCTGTTTTTTTATTGCGTTGCACCCAAGTGAGCATAGCAAAATAGAACAGTACCTCTGCATTTTCAACCGACAGGCTGTTTTGATATCAATCCTGTTTTATATGACAATGAAAGCGAAGGGATGTTGTAGCCATGAAAAAACTCAGTATCTTTTTAACCGTTTCGGCATTGACATTAATTGTTGCCGCTTCCCTTTTAACTGCCCTGTTGGTCCGAATATAAGTTTGAAACAAGCAGTACAACAATATATTTCGGTTCCTTTTAACATGACAACTCCATCATAACAAGCAAAACCTATATACTTTTAGTATTAAAAGTATATAGGTTTCCTTTTTGTATTGTTTTAAATGTGCATTCAACTATTTCATCCGCTTCAGCGGCAGCAGGAAAACTACCGTTAAAATCAAGGCAATTCCGCTGACGGCATAAAAGCTCCAACTGACCCAATGCACACCTTGGTTTATCAAAAACACAGAATTCTCTTATTTTTTATATTTGCCAAAGGCTTTTTCATCATCCAAATGGACGTCTTTAAAAAATATGATTAACCATATTATAATGGCGGCTATGGCTGAATACTGTGAAATCAAATATGAAAATAATGCTCCGATTCCAAGAATTGCCGCCCAAATCAAAAAAGCATTTCTTTGATCTCGGCACATTTTTTCTTCATCATATAATGATCTTTCTTCTTTTGATTTAGAATTAAAACCACTGATTAGCACTGACGCTTTACTCTTTAATATTGCGAAAATTATAGCTAATAATATAAATATAAAACTGAGCATCCCGCATGCAAAAAAACCAACATTCATAGTCTGCTCTCCTCCATACAAAATTTTTCTCTATCACAAAACATATCACAAAGGTTTTAAAATGTCCAGCAACGTTCAGGAACAGCAAAAAACCTCTGCGTATTTATTACTGTAAGTAATTTTTGCGCAGAGGTTTCCTTTTTGTAATGTTAATGCCTATTGATTTTTCAAATTTTACACCTGAACCGAATAGTTTGGTGCCTCTTTAGTAATATAAATATCATGCGGATGAGATTCTTTCAAACCAGCGCCGGTGATCCGGACAAATTTGGATTTTTTATGAAGTTCCACAATATTCGCACAGCCACAATATCCCATACCGGAGCGTAAGCCCCCGATCAATTGATAAACCGATTCGGAAACATTTCCTTTGTAAGGAACCCGTCCTTCTACCCCTTCGGGAACCAATTTCTTGTTGTTCTGTTGGAAATAGCGGTCACTGCTTCCCTTCGCCATTGCGCCGAGGCTGCCCATGCCGCGATAAACCTTGAACTGTCTGCCCTGGAAGATCTCGCTCTCGCCCGGAGATTCCTCACAGCCTGCGAGCAAGCTGCCGAGCATCACAGTGCTGGCACCCGCTGCCAAAGCCTTGACGATATCGCCGGAGTATTTGATACCGCCGTCCGCGATCACCGGAATATCATATTTTGCCGCAACACAGCAAGCGTCATAAACCGCAGTGATTTGGGGAACACCGATACCGGATACCACACGGGTGGTACAGATAGAACCGGGACCGATACCAACCTTAACGCAGTCAGCGCCTGCTTTAATCAACGCCTCGGCACCTTCCGCTGTTGCTACATTTCCGGCGATCAGGGCAACATCGGGGAAAGCTGCCTTTACCTTGCGAACGCAGTCCAGAATCCCCTTGCTGTGACCGTGTGCCGAATCCAAGCAAAGGACATCAACCTGTGCATCAACCAGCGCTTTGGCACGGTCAAGCACATCGGCGGTAACGCCAATTGCCGCCCCGCAAAGCAATCTGCCGCTTTTATCACGGGCAGAATTGGGATACTGCACCGCTTTTTCAATATCCTTAATGGTAATTAAGCCTTTGAGCATGCCGTTTTCGTCTACCAGCGGCAACTTTTCGATTTTATGTTGGCGAAGAATTTCCTGTGCTTCAGAAAGGGTGGTACCCACAGCGGCAGTAACCAAGTTTTCTTTGGTCATAACTTCCTTGATTTTGATGTTGAAATCAGTTAAAAACCGCAGGTCTCGGTTGGTCAAAATGCCGACAAGCTTTCCGTCCTCTACGATCGGAACGCCGGAAATCCGGTATTTTCCCATCAGCTCGTTGGCGTCGAATACATAGTGGTCCGGGCTTAAAAAGAAAGGATTCACAATAACGCCGTTTTCGGAACGTTTTACCTTATCGACCTGATCCGCCTGATCCTCGATCGACATATTCTTATGGATGATACCGATACCGCCCTCTCTCGCTATGGCAATTGCCATACGAAACTCGGTAACGGTATCCATCGCCGCAGTAATAATGGGGGTGTTCAGCATAATATCCTTTGCCAATCTGGTTTTTACGTCAATATCAGCAGGGAGAATATCGGATTCTGCGGGAATCAGCAGAACATCGTCAAAGGTCAAACCCTCTTTGCCAAACTTTTTCTCAAAAGCAGTTTCCAACATATCGGCACATCCTTTCAATCTTTTCCTTTTTTGGCTAAATTATAATTTGAACTATTATATCACTTTTATAACGCTTTTTCAACCAAAGAATCCATAAATACGACAACTATACGGAATATGTTTCGATAAATATACTTTATGTATTTTATTTTTACCCTTAGTTGTTAATTTATTCAAAAGGAGAACGGATTTTTAGCTAGTTTAACGAGCATCAAAAAGAAATGGTCAGACCATCATAAGCAACGATAAAGCCCTTCGGCTCCATTTCTTTCACGATGTTGTCATGCGGCTGATGAAGGGTAATCGCCATATGAGAAAGAATAATTTTTGTTTGTTCCGATGCTATTTGGCACCGTTTCAAAAGCGGAAGCATTAACTCCAGCATTGCCAGTGAATTGTGGGAGCCCAGCCGAATCCCCTCGTCCTCCCTGCCGACCGTGGCATCAAAGATCATCAAATCAAGCGGACGATGCTGCTGCAAGGTCAGAAAACTGCCCGCCTGAATCCAGGCTCCGTCGCAGCCATAGAAAAACCGTTTTCCCCGATATTCCAACAGATAATGCAGTGGTTGCTCGTCGGTGTTTTCCACCAAATGATTTGCCGACAGTGGAATAACAGAGCATTCTCCTATGCTCCTTTCCTGCCCTGCCCGCAGAGGATGAATGTCAACATTCGCAATCTCTGAAAAGACAGGCACCGCGCCGGCGTCGCACCATATGCGCAGCGGCTTTTTCCGTAGTGCCGCCAATCGGGCAACGGCGGCAGGATCGATATGATCAGCGTGGGTGTGGGTCACGCACAAATCCGTAATCTTTGATAAATCAGCATGGAGCAATTCCAATGAATAGAGCGCATGCGGACCGCAATCAATCATCAGCCAATCCTGCACCAAGATGCTGCTGTTGCGGCGTATTTCCTTTGAAAAAGCAGCTTGATACTGCTGCGGAAGCACCACAGGTGTATCTGCTGCACCGGTTCCCAAAAAAGTAATCTGCATTTTAAATCAACCACTCCTTTTTGCAGGGAATAATTCCCTGCACCCTAATTCGCGCACCGAGCTGGTGCCATTAGAAAAGTTTAGTATTCGCGTAACAAAATCAGCATATATCCGCAGGCAATAAAGTTTGTACAAAGCAGGATAAGACAAGCGGCTTTGTGTGGTTTCAGCGGAGCTGAAATCCCGGCTTCATATTTGCCGGGAAACACAAATGCCGTCAGTAAACGAAGAATGCGGTGCATTTTTCGTTTACAAAAAGTCCAGGCATTATGCCTGGTGCCAAATGTAAGTTTTCAACAAAGCTTTCCCCTCGTCGTCGAAAACGACACCTTCACTCTCCAACATTTCCCTCTGTACGTTGGGTCCTCCGAATGCGAATCCGGGCGCTGTTCTTCCCTCGCGGTTTACCACCCGATGACAGGGAATGATTCCCGGCTCGGGATTGCAGTGCAGCGCATAACCTACGGCGCGGGCTGCACGCGGATTTCCGCAAAGCAGTGCAATCTGCCCGTAAGTAGCAACTTTTCCTTTCGGAATCTGCTTGACAACCGCATACACTTTATCGTAAAAATTCATTCTCACTCAATCCTCTGCCGTAAACTCAATCCGGCTGATAAAGCAATTTCCGCCGGCGGCATTTCTCCCCTCAATGTATCGGCTGTTCGGATCAGTCGAATCGAGCGCCAGAAATATATCCAGTTCCTCTCCCAAAACCGCTTCGGTCTGATAGTTGATCTGGAACCCGACCATTTGGCGCCGGATTAGATCCTCCGGCAAAAAATCAGAGACAATATCCCCGTATACCGCATTGTAAACGTGGCCGTTTCCGTCCAGATCCGAATATCGTATTTTTCGCTTGCCGAGGAACTCGTGCTGCTCCGGCATCCGCAGCTTCCCCGCCTCCATACAGTCCGGCTTCTTCTCAGGCAGCTTCTGCAGTTCTCCGATAAACTCGGTCGGCCTTAAAATTTTACGACTGACAGGATTCACCAGCAGCCAAGCAGTAGATGCCGAAACCAACAGCTCTCCCTCCTTGCTGAAATATTCAAAATCCCGCAAAAATTGAGAGCCTTTTATTCCGTGTTCCCAGGTGGAAACAACGATTTCCTCATAGGCGCGCGGCATCCGATGAATCCGAAAGCTGGAACGCGATAATAAAAACACCATTCCGTTGTCCCATAAATATTGATGACTGTATCCCTTTAAGGTGTAATCTATCCCGGCAATATCGGCGGCATATTTCAGTATCGTCGATAGCTTTGCCTGCTCTTTGGGATCACAGTCATAAAAATGCAGATAAATATTATAATTAAAAATCCCGTCTTTTTGCTCCGGCATTTTCAATCCCCCAAATCATTGATAAAATTCAGAGGCTGACAATCGCAAACCGACCGTCAACCTCCTTTTTCATGCCTATTTTAAAATTTCTTTTCCGCCCATGTACATCCGAAGTGCCTCGGGAATACGAATCGAGCCGTCTTGGTTGTAATTGTTTTCCAGAAATGCAATTAACATCCGGGGCGGAGCCACAACGGTGTTGTTGAGGGTGTGCGGGAAATAATTCCCCGTCTCCTTGTTTTTCACGCGGATACCCAGCCTGCGCGCCTGCGCATCGCCCAGATTGGAGCAGCTTCCTACCTCAAAATATTTCTGCTGGCGCGGAGACCATGCTTCCACGTCGATACTCTTCACTTTCAGATCCGCCAAGTCACCGGAACAGCACTCCAGCGTCCGCACCGGAATATCCAACGTGCGGAAGAAGTCAACCGTATTGTGATATAGCTTTTCAAACCACATCGGGCTGTCCTCCGGTTTGCAGACAACCACCATCTCCTGCTTTTCAAACTGGTGGATACGGTATACGCCCCGTTCCTCGATTCCGTGCGCGCCTACTTCTTTGCGGAAGCAGGGCGAATAGCTGGTCAGCGTCTGGGGGAGCTTGTCCTCCTCCAAAATGGTGTCGATGAATTTGCCGATCATCGAGTGCTCGCTGGTACCAATCAGATAAAGGTCCTCGCCCTCGATTTTATACATCATGTTTTCCATCTCGGCAAAGCTCATAACGCCGGTCACCACATTGCTGCGAATCATAAAGGGCGGAACATAATAAGTAAAACCGCGGTCAATCATAAAATCTCTTGCATAGGACAAAATCGCGGAATGCAACCGGGCAATATCGCCGCAAAGATAATAAAATCCGTTTCCGCTGGTTTTTCTGGCACTGTCCAGATCAATGCCGCTCAATTTTTCCATGATATCAACATGGTACGGCACTTCATATTCCGGCACAACCGGCTCACCAAACCGCTCTACTTCTACGTTTTCGCTGTCATCCTTGCCGATCGGCACCGATTCGTCGATAATATTCGGAATCACCAGCATCCGTTCTCTGATTTCGGCTGCAAGGGTTTCTTCCTTTTCTTCCAGCTCAGTTAATTCCTTGGCAATCGCGGCGACCTGCTGCTTTGCAGCCTCTGCCTCTTCCTTCTGACCTTTGGACATAAAACCGCCGATCTGCTTACTGATGGTGTTGCGCTGTCCGCGCAGCTCATCACAGCGAGATTTGGCGTCGCGATATTCCTGATCCATCGCCACAACTTCATCGACCAGAACCAATTTTTGATCCTGAAATTTCTTTTTAATATTTTCTTTTACTAATTCCGGATTTGTCCGAAGCAACTTTATGTCCAACATAAGCTCTATATTCCCTTCTGTTCATCATTTTCTAAAACATTTCCGCGGGGATTAATCGCTTTTATTCCCGCATTCATATATGCAGTCCCTTACCGCGAGCCTGTTCTCATTCCTTATACTTACTTTGTCGCGATTTAGGGTGCAGGGGATTATCCCCTGCTTATGCTTAGTGGCGGGTAAGACTTTCTGCCAGTTCAGAAAGCTCCTCTTTGCTGTAAAATTCAATTTCCAGCCTGCCCTTGCTGCCGTTCATGGTGATTTTTACTCTTTTCCCCAATTCCTGTTTCAGCGCAATCTCCATCTCGTCGTAAAAGCTGTCCTTTTGGATAGTTTTTCCCGTTTTTGCTGTTTTAGCCGGCTGATTGTTCTTTTTGCCGCATTTTTCAATATCCCGTACCGTCAGTAATCCGTCAGCAGCCTTTTTTGCCATCGAATTCTGCTCCTCGGGATCTTCAATCGACAACAGCGCCCGCGCATGCCCGGCGGAAAGAGCTCCGTTTCGAACCATTTTCACCACGCCGTCAGGTAAGTTGAGCAAACGAAGCGCGTTTGCAACGACCGGTCTAGATTTTCCGACCCGCTGTGCAACCATATCCTGAGTCATCTGATGTGAATCAATTAATTCCCGATAACCGAGCGCTTCTTCGATCGGATTTAAATCTTCCCGCTGAAGATTTTCAATCAATCCGATTTCCATTGCCTCGGTGTCGGTCATTTCCTGTACTACCACCGGCACCTCGCTCAAGCCTGCCATTTTGCTGGCTCTCCAACGCCGTTCTCCCGCGACCAGCTGATATCCTCCATTTGTCATGGGACGAACCAGCAGCGGCTGAAGCACGCCATGCTCCGCAATAGAATCCGCCAACTGTGCCAGCGCATTCTCGTCAAAATCCTTCCGCGGCTGATTTTTATTGGGTTCAATTTCGCTGATGCGTAAGGTTACTACCCCATTGGCATGATCGGTGCTGTTATCGACAAAAAGGGCGTCCAACCCTTTTCCTAATCCGCTTTTTCTCGCCATTCTATCATTCCCTTCCTATATTTTGTTTCCTTTGGGAATGGCTCTTTAACGATTTTGCTTGATAATTTCCTTTGCGAGATCATTATAAGCCTTTGTTCCTTTAGAGCCCTTATCATAATACTGAATCGGCTGTCCGAAACTGGGGGCCTCGGAAAGCCGGACGTTTCTCGGTACCACTGTTTTATAAACCTTCTGCGGGAAGTATTTTTTCACTTCATCTACTACCTGCAAAGTTAAATTCAATCTGCCGTCATACATTGTCAGCAAAACGCCTTCAATTTCCAGACAGCAATTATAAAGCCGCTTCACGTTTCGCACCGTTTCCATCAGCTGTGACAAGCCCTCAAGAGCGTAATATTCGCATTGAATCGGGATAATAAACGAGTGACTGGCAGCAAGCGCATTCAAAGTCAGCAGTCCCAAAGAAGGGGGACAGTCGATCAGAATGAAGTCATATTTTTCTTTCACCAACGTCAGTGCCAGTTTCAGTCGATAGACACGATTCTCCATGTCGACCAGTTCAATTTCTCCTCCCGCAAGCATAATGCTGCCGGGAATCATATCTACGTTTTTATAAGCAGACGAAATAATGACATCTTCTGCTTTCTCATCCTGGAGAATGATGTCATAAACCGTCTTTTTATTATTCCGTTTATTGAGTCCCATTCCACTGGTGGCATTCCCCTGCGGGTCCAGGTCAATCAACAGTACTTTTTTCTTTTGCTGACCCAACGCCGCCGCAATATTAACCGCAGATGTTGTTTTTCCGACACCGCCCTTTTGATTGGCGATTGAAATGACCTTACTCAACGCGAAACCTCCTTCTTTTTTCGGAACAAGCTTTATAAAAGCGACAAAAAATTCAGGACCCGTAATGGAACAGGCCCTAAGCCGAATTGTTTCCGAAGATTATTTATGTTACGTGCAGTTTCTGCACTATTAGCCGCATAATTAGGGCAAGCAGATATATAAGTATCTGCTTACTTTTATTCAAACACACACCACTGGCGCAGCGAAGCGAGCAGTGTTTCAATAAACTTAAAGCGCAACGTGCTTTAAGTTTATTATAACTTAAATTCATCAAAACGATGTTTTGATGTCCGCCTTCGGCGGTGGTGCTGCAACGCAGCACAATTTATTGTTTCAATAGTAAAGCAACGGTGCTTTGCACCGTCAGCCGCATTTCATGCGGCGCGCAGATGCATAGCATCTGCTTACTTTTAATTATAGCATATTTTCCGTATATTTCAAGCCAAAAAGGCAGTTTTTTAAAAAATATCTCTGTTTTATTTTTTCTGTGATTCTGTTGATTAATAAAATGTTTCACATGAAACATTTTATTAATCAGTGAAAAGGATGCAATTCTTCAAAATAGAATTACGGTAAATGTTTCATGTGAAACATTACAGAAAAAAAAGGGAAAGCCGCTGCAAAAAGCGCAGCGGCCATGAGGGGAAGGACATTTATATTTTACCTTTATAAAAAGGAAAATACCGTTATTATTGCAAAATAATTCCATATGCGAGAATTCGGCAGAAGTTCTTCCTTGCGCGAAGCTATCCCTTTATCGGAATCCGAACGACATATTCAATAAACTCGTCGTCCTGTTTTTTCTCTGCTTCCGCTTTGATTCCTGCCCGTTTCATGGTATCTAACGCCTTGTTAATGGTGTTGATAAACAAACGGACATCCTTAATAATCAATATGCGCTTTTTCTCCGGTTTCGGTTCGGAGAGAAGCTGTTCAATAAATGTTTCAGCCTGTACAACATTCATTTTCTTCTCAACGATATGTATCAATGCTTGTGTACGTTTCTTCTCATCATTGATCTTTAAAAGCGCCCGCGCATGCCGCTCGGTCAACCCATTCTGCAGAATCATTTGCTGTTCCTCGCTGCCGAGCTTCAGCAAACGCAGTTTGTTTGCCAGAGTGGATTGTGCTTTTCCCAATCGTTCCGAAGCTTCCTCTTGGGTAATATTCCACTCGGAGATCAGATTCTTAATTGCAATGGCTTCCTCAAAAAAATTCAGGTCGGCGCGCTGTATGTTTTCGATTAAAGCGAAAATCGCCGACTGCCGTTCATCAGTATCCACTACAATCGCAGGAATTTCGGTCAGTCCTGCCAGTTTGGAGGCTCTTAAACGTCTCTCCCCCGAAATCAGCTCGTATTGCTGATAAACATTTTTTCGAACAGTCAAGGGCTGTAACAGTCCATTCACTCGAATGCTGTCAGATAACTGCTGCAACTCCTGTTCATTAAATTCGGTTCTCGGCTGATTGGGATTGGGAAATATTTCATTGATATGAATTGAGATCACTCTGTTAACCTGTTTTTCTTTTCCAAATATAGCAACCATAATTTATCCGTTCCTTTCACCCGTATCTTAACACAGCTTGACCACCTTTTTCTTCTCTGACTTTATCTTAACACAGCCTGTTAAATATTTCCAGTATTTTCGTTCGACAAAAACACCCTGCGTTCGACGAAACGCAGGGTGTTTTAGACTATTTTAAAGGATTCTTCGACATTTTTGCCGAACTACGGGGATATTTTGTCGAAACCTGCGATATCTTTTTTATGATAATCACCGATCTTTTCTGTTCTCCCGCCAATGTATATTGTTCCACTCGTTCAATTTTTCCGCCCAACAGCTTAATAGCCGGCTTTGCCTCTTCCAGTTCTGCCTCAATTTCGAACCCCTTAAGAGCAGCGAACACGCCTCCGACTTTTACATACGGCAGACAATATTCCGCAAGCGTCGCCATGGATGCAACCGCCCGTGCCGTGGCAACATCAAATTGTTCCCGAAGCTCCGGCTTTCTTCCGCCCTCCTCGGCACGCAAATGCAGGCATTGATTATTTTGTCCCAACGCTTCAGATACCGTATTCAAAAAGCCAACTCGCTTATTTAATGCATCCAGCAAGGCAACCTGCACCGAAGGAGAAAAAATCTTAATCGGAATGCCGGGAAAGCCTGCGCCGGTTCCGACATCAATCAAGGCTGCGTTTTCTGGAATATCGATGTATTTCAACAACATCAAGCTGTCCACAAAATGCTTTACTGCAATTTCCTCCGGCTCGGTAATCGCCGTCAGATTCATCTTTTGATTCCATTCCACCAACAACTCCGCATATTGCTGAAATGCGGCAAGCTGATTATCGGATAACGCAAAGCCCTCTGCCTTCGCAGCGTTCTTCAAAAATTCAGTCATCGACAATTCTCCTTTATAGGCTCATATTTAAAGAACTTTTGCGCTTTCCTCCGTACTTATTTGCCGAACAGCGCAAATTTAAATGATCTGCTTTTTTTCCCTCTTCTGACGGGCAGTCTGCTCCAGCCAGATCAGCAATACCGAAATATCCGCCGGACTGACTCCCGAAATACGGGAAGCCTGTCCGATAGAAATCGGTCGTATTTTCTCCAGTTTTTCCCGTGCTTCCAACCGCAATCCGCTGATAGCGGTATAATCTACCCCCTCAGGAAGCTGTTTTTGCTCCAGCCGGCGCATCTCCGCTACCTGAGAAAGCTGACGTTTGATATATCCCTCATATTTAATCTCAACCTCAACCTGCTCCCTGACTTCTTTTGGCAGTTCAGGGCGCTCCGGATCAAAGGGAGCAAAATCTTCATAAGAAACCTGCGGCCGCCGCAAGAGATCGATTCCCTTAATACCGGTCGTCACTTCCGATGTTTCACGTGAAACAAGAACCTCATTTAATGCGGCGGAGGGCTTAATGGTCACTTTTTCCAATCGCTTCTTTTCTTCGGCAATCCGATTCAGCTTTTCCTGTAAATGTTCCCATCTGGCATCCGAAATCAGTCCGATTCTTCTGCCGATTGGCGTCAGCCGCTGGTCTGCATTATCCTGACGGAGAATTAAACGATATTCGCTCCGCGAGGTCATCATCCGATAAGGATCGGAACATCCCTTTGTTACAATGTCGTCAATCAAGGTTCCGATATAGGAGCTTGCCCGATCAAGAATCATCGGTTCTTCCCCTTTTATTGCAAGCGCCGCATTGATTCCGGCAACCAAGCCCTGCGCCGCCGCTTCCTCATAGCCGGAGGTGCCGTTAAATTGTCCCGCCCCGTAAAGCCCTTTCACCTGTTTAAATTCCAGCGTCGGCAAAAGCTGCTGCGGATTACAGCAATCATATTCAATCGCATAAGCATTGCGCATGATTTCAACGTGTTCCAATCCTTTGATGGTGTGCAAAAATGCAACCTGCACATCTTCGGGCAAGCTGGAGGACATCCCCTGCAAATACATCTCGTCGGTATCCATCCCCATCGGTTCAATAAATAGCTGATGCCGTTCCTTGTCTGCAAACCGCACCACCTTGTCCTCAATGCTGGGGCAATAGCGGGGGCCCACTCCCTCGATCAATCCGCCATATAAAGGAGAGCGATGCAGGTTTTCCCGAATAATCCGATGTGTTTCCGGATTGGTATAGGCAATATGGCATTTCACCCGGTTATGAAGCTCTTCGGTTGTTTCAAAGGAAAAAGGAACAATCTCCTCATCTCCGTCCTGCTCTTCCAACTGGGAGAAATCAATGCTTCTGCGATGAACACGGGAAGGTGTACCGGTTTTGAAGCGGCGCATCTCGATCCCGATCCGTTCCAGATTTTGAGTCAAGCCCTTTGCAGGCGTCGTTCCGTCGGGACCGCTTTCGTAATGAACGCTGCCGACGTGAATCAGCCCGTTGAGATAAGTACCGCAGGACAGCACTGCTGCCGAGACAGGATAAACCGCTCCCAGCTTGGTAACCACTCCGGTCACACGGTTGTTTTCATCGGTACGGATATCGATGATTTCTGCTTGTTTTACCGAAAGGTTTTCCTGCTGCTCCAGTACCTTTTTCATCAGATTATGATATTTTACCCGATCGGTCTGGACACGCAGGCTATGGACTGCAGGTCCCTTTCCTCTATTCAAAATACGGCTTTGCAAAAAAGTCTTGTCTGCCGCACGTCCCATTTCTCCGCCCAGCGCGTCTACTTCTCTGACCAAATGCCCTTTTGCGGTACCCCCGATAGAGGGATTACAGGGAAGATTTGCAATTCCGTCCAAAGAAATGGTAAACAATACGGTTTTCAAGCCCAATCGCGCCGCCGCCAATGCCGCTTCACATCCTGCATGGCCGGCGCCCACTACCGCAACATCATATGCTTCCATTTCATAGCCCATTATCATTTACTATGACCATTCCTTTCTGCAGGGAATAATTCCCTGCACCTTATTTCGCGCACTAAGTTGATATGGATTAACAGGTTTTCATTCCCGCGATTATAAAAGGGGATTAGCACAAAGCTTTTTCAGCAAGCGGCTTTGTGCGGTTTTGGCTTTGCCAAAATCCCGGCAGGATATTCGCCGGGAAACACAAACGCCGTCAGTCAAAAGCAATTCAGTGAATTGCTTTTGACTATTTGCCGACGCAAAAATGAGAAAAAACCTCATCTACCACCCGATCGGTCACTCGTTCTCCGGTCAAAGCCAATAGGCTTTCGATTGCCGATTCAATTGAAATTGTCACCGCATCGAGGGTAAATCCGGCGGATAATCCCGCAACCGCTTCCGATAAAAAGTCAGCCGCCTGCTGCGCCGCACTCCGCTGCCGCTCGTTTGCCAGCATCGGCGCAAAAGGATCAAAGTCTGCGATTTTCAACAGTTTCAATATGGCGTTGTTTAATTCTTCTATACCATTTGATTTCTTTGCACTAATATATACTATATGTTTAAAATATTCTTTTAATTTCGCGATGTCTATTTGCTGATCCAAATCGGTCTTGTTCACCACAGCAATCACATTTTGGCCTGCAAGCTGCTCGATAAAAGAGAAATCCTCTTTTGTCAGCGCAGAAGAATGATCGAAGAGCGCCAAAACCAAATCGGCTGTTTTCAGACGCTGTACCGAGAGTGCTACCCCTGCCTGTTCCACAACATCGTCGGTTTGGTGGATACCGGCAGTATCCGCAAGATTTAACACAATTCCGCCAATGTTGATAGTGTCCTCAATAACGTCGCGGGTTGTTCCTGCGATTTCGGTAACAATAGAACGCTGATATCCGGTCAAAAGGTTCATCAGGGTAGATTTTCCGACGTTGGGCTTTCCGACAATAACGGTATTGATGCCGGCACGAACCAGCCTGCCGCGGTCAAATCCCGCCAAAAGTTCATTGATTTCCCGCTCCGCCCTTTTGAGCGAAGAAAGAAGCCGGTCATGCTCCACCACCGGAATTTCTTCCTCGGGATAATCCGCCCAGGCAGAAAGATGCCCCGCAATCGAAAGAAGTTCTTCCTTTATCCCGGTAATTTTCCGGTATAAATTTCCTTCCATTCCGGCAAGCGCCGCCTGCGCTGTTTGTTTTCCCTGGGATGCAATGACATCCATCACAGACTCCGCCTGCGTCAGCGAAAGCTTGCCGTTTAAAAAGGCGCGCTTGGTAAATTCGCCGGGAGCAGCAGGAACAGCACCGCATTTTAACAACACCCGCAAGACCTCTTGGGTAATATAGATGCCGCCATGACAGGAAATTTCAACAACATCTTCGCCGGTATAGCTTTTCGGCGCACGAAAGACAAGGGCTACTGCTTCATCAATCAGACAATCCCCGTCAACGACCTTGCCGTATGCCGCGCGATATCCGGGAATCGCCGAAAGCGGCTGCCCCGAAACTGCCTGAAAACAGCAGTCGCAGACAGCGATTGCCTGGTCACCCGACACACGGATCACCGAAATTCCTCCGATTGCATGAGGGGTTGCAATTGCGGCAATGGTATTGCTCATATCATAAAATTCCTTTCTTTTTGTCAAAAACAATTCACCGAATTGTTTTTGACTGTCACCTCTTCACTCGCGGCAAATATGCCGCCGCGTTGCCGCTTTTTGCGGCAACCGTTCGAGGTGCTAAACAGGGAATAATCCCCTTCACCTTAATTCACGGCAGGGGATAATCCCCTGCACCCTAATTCGCGTACTGAGTTGGTTTTAGGAAAATGCTTTAATGCTCGCAGATTTACGTTAACCCTAATCCGCGAGTAGAAAGCTTAATTTATTTACTTACTTTCTCGCGATATAAGTCCAGGCATTATGCCTGGCAGGGGATAATCCCCTGCGCCCTAATTCGCGTACCAAGTTGATACATTTATAAGACTTTTATTCCCGCGAATATCCTCTTACCTTGCTCCGCGAACGCATTCTTATTCCTTTTGCTTACTTCATCGCGATTTAAATCCAAGCATTATGCTTGGTATGCTTGGCGCCCAAAGCAAATATGCCTTGGGCGCCGTTGTATTTATAATTCAATTTTGGAATACAATGCGCCGTCGCCCAGCATTTTTAAATATTCCTCATCCGAGATGTGTTCGGCTTTTTCTTCGCTCTGCTCCGCCGGCTTATCGCTGTCGTTTCGGCGGCGGTTGCGGTCATCCCGTCCGCGACCTCCTCTGCCGCCCCGTCCTTGGTTTGGCTTTTTCGGGTTAGTACTCATAATAACGACCTTCCGGTTGGGATCTTCTCCCACCGATTTGGAACTAACTCCCTCGATTTCGGAAATTACCGCATGAATAATTCTTCTCTCATAAGGATTCATCGGTTCCAATACCGAATTTCTGCCGGTTTTAATCACCTGTTTTGAAATTTTCACGGCAAGCTCGCGCAGCGTTTCCTCCCGTTTGCTGCGGTAATTGCAGCAGTCTAAGGTAATCTTATAATAATCGCCTTTTGCACGGTTGCAAACAAGCGAAGTCAGATACTGAAGCGCATCAAGTGTTTCTCCGCGACGGCCGATAATGGTACCTAAATTATCTCCCTCAATGTTGATGATGGCAAAATCTTCTTTTTCCTCTACCAAAAGATTCGCATTCTCAATTCCGAGCTGTTCCAGAACATCCATTAAATAAACCTTTGCAAGCATCAGCTTAGATTCTTCTTCTTCCACATAGACACGTACCTTCGCGCCGGTTTTAATTTTACCGAACAAACCTTTTTTCGCGCGTTCCAATACTTCTACATTGCAATCTTCCCGTGCAATACCCAGCTCTGCACAGCCTTTTTCAATTGCAGCATCAAGATCATTATCAACGATAATTGCTTCTCTGATCATAGCAATCTTTTCCTTTCTCTATGCGTTTATTTTAAATCTTCATCCGTTACTTCGACATATTCCTCACCGTATTTTTCGGCATCCCGTTTTCTTGCGGCGGCAAGTCTGCGGCGGTTAATCTCTTTCTGAGAGAGTCCGGCAGCAGCTTCCTCTTCGGTCGGCTTGGTGGGAACCGGCGCATTTTTGCTTGGCGCTTGTCCTGCCTGCTGTGCCTGCGCAGCTTTCATCGCTTCCTGGAATTTAGAAGGTTTCTTCTTCTTTATCTTACCGGCGGCACGATCTGCCTCCATCTTTGCGGCAACTTTAGCGGGACTCCAAATCTTGTTAAGCAGAAAAGTCTGCAACCCTGACAGCAAGTTGGAAACGATCCAGTAAAAGCCAACACCGGCGGGGACCTGAAACGCAAAAAAGACCGAAAACAGCGGCATAATATACATCATGCCCTTCATTGCTCCGCCGCCTGCTTGCTCTCCCTGCGCGGCCTGATTCACTTTCATAGAATAGATGGAAACGAGTAGTGAAGTAATACCCGAAAGAATCGGAATCAAAACCAACAGATTAAAAGCCCAAACCGGACGTTCTCCCAGGTTAATACCCAGAAAGTTTAAATCAATATGCTGCGCTTTTGCAATGATATCGGCACCGATCTGTCCGGTAAACAAGGACGCTTTTCCGCTGTTTAACGCATTAATAATATCGATTTCCTGCGCGTAAGTATTGGCACCGAGAATACCGCCCGCCTCTTTTGCAATCTCAGTCATTTTTGCAATAGTATCAGCAGAAAGATGAGCGATATGAGTCAGCGGCTTATAAATAACATCAATCAAACCAAACAAAATCGGAAACTGTATCAGCATCGGCAAACAACCACTCATTGGATTGTAGCCTTCCTGCTCATATAATTTCATCAATTCTTCCTGATATTTTTGCTTGTTATTGCCGTACTTTTTCTGCAATGCCTCTTGCTGGGGACGAAAAGCAGCCATTCTGGCAGTATTTTTCTGCTGTTTAATGGACAACGGGAACAAAAGCGCTTTTGTTACAATGGTGAATAAAATCAGCGCAACCGTAAAATTGCCGACTACACTGTAAATTGCCCACATAATCCAACCTAACGGAGTACCTAAAAATCCCATAAATTCATTTTTCCTTTCTGCGGCTATCCCTGCACCGGCAGGAAGAGATAATAGAAAAAACCGCATTTCACAGTCATTTCGCCCTTCTGCTGTGAGAACAAACCACATTCTAATTTGTGAAGCAGACAACAGCGATTATTGTGAATCACTTTCTTTTTTTAAATATATGAAAATCAGACGGTACCGGATCAAATCCGCCCTTTCCGAAAGGGTTGCATCTGAATATTCTTCGAACGGAAAGAAAAAGCCCCTTTAAAAACCCATGCCTGTAAAAGGCCTCGAGCGCATATTCGGAACAAGTCGGTAAAAAACGGCAGCAAGGTCTTTTCATCGGCGAAATAAATTTGCGATAAAACCGAATCAGTCCCAATGCCAACCAATAAAACGGATTCCACCAGGCATAATGCCTGGACTTATTTTGTGCACCGGTTTGGTGAAATGCCGAATTTTCCTTTTTTTCTTCGGATTCTGCTTTAGATTGTTCGGCAAACATACACACACCTCATAAAAATAAATCTCAGCCCTTCAGACTCGACTATTTTTGTTTAGACAAAAGGTGCGAAACCTGATATCTCATTGCTTTGTACAGATCAGTTGATTTTGCTTCCGGCGTTTTTTCTCTTGCAACAAACACAAAATCCAAACCTTCCGGAAAATCGGAAAAAGAAAAATCGTCAAGAAGTTGCCGGAAAGCCGCACGGATAATTCGCCTGGACCGATTCCGCTTGACCGCATTTCCGATTTTTTTCCCCGTAGTAATCCCATAACGAATCATACGGCGGTTATTTTTGACCATATAAGTTACAAGCAGCGGTCCCGCCTTGTAACTGCCGCGGTAATAGGCGCGTTTATACTCCTTATTCAGTTTAAGCGTAACCGGCTTCACATAAAGGAGCAGGATGCAGTTTTTCCGAACACGGAAAAAACCCACCGTTGCCCGCGTCACCACCTTTTTTCAATCATCATAAATATTTGTTTATTAACAGAATTTTCCTGAATAAAAAAATGCCTTGGCTTTGAAAAAAGACAAGACGAGAAAATGCTGTACCGGAAAAACATTTGATTTTATCCGGTACAACAACATGAAAAAGAAACAAATTTTAGTGAGATAATCTTGCTCTTCCTCTTGCACGTCTGCGCGCTAAAACCTTACGGCCGTTTGCCGTTGCCATTCTTTTGCGAAAACCGTGTACTTTTTTTCTCTGTAATTTCTTTGGCTGATAGGTTCTTTTCATAAGAAAAACCCCCTTTCAAATCAACAAAATCAAACCGGTCTGGAAGCGCTCCGAAAACAGATCGTTTCGTATATAAACCTCATGTAATTCAATGTTTCCGCTTATCATTCAAAGTATTGAATTACAACAGCGGCAAAGCTTCATAAAGCATTTTCATTGAAAAACATCGGTGCGCGAATCAAACAAATGTCTTGTCAATATCGAAATCCGAGTCTTGACAAATTCCTGTTTTATGAAAGCAAATAGATTTTTTTAACCGGTCCGGTTACCCAAAAAATAGGCGAAACCGTTCAATTTAATAGTATAGCTTATAAAATGGGCAGTTGTCAATAAAAAATCAAAAAAAATTGTGAATTTTTGTCTTCATAACGGGTTTTTTCTTTGTCAACCAAAAATAACCGTGTTTTCTGTTAATGTTTCATGAAGAATTTATTTTTTGCCGGAAAAATAGCCGAAATTCAAAAGAGAGATAAAAAGGCGTCCCCCCTCTAAAAAGAGGGTAAAATGAAAATACAGGGCATTTTTGGGACATATAAGGACATTCTTTTTCTAAAGTTGTTGAAAAAAATATTGAAATCTGTTATAATGTTTTTAAAAGCGCCCTGCTCCTTTAAAAACATTGAAACACTGCTCGCTTTGCTGTGCCAATGGACTGTGTTTGAATAAATCAAAGAGCGGAAACAGAATGATATTTATATAGAAAGAAATCGTGATAAGGATTAAGGCATTGCCTTAAAGTGTTGTCTCCGATTGCAGTGACATTTTTAAATTTTCGCTTTTATCTTCTTTATTTTGGAGGGATCAAAACATCTATGGAATCATTTATGCAGGTATTCAGCCTTGTAAAAGAATGCTGCAAGGAAGATTTGAATGAAATCGCATATAAATGCTGGATCAGCCCAATCGAACCGTATCGGATGGATGACAACACTGCTATTTTGTTGGTGAAAGAAAGCTATTCCAAACAAATTATCGAAAAACAATATGTCGGACGGCTGAAAGAAGCCTTTACAAAGGTATTTGGATTTGATGTCGACGTAAAAATCATTTGTGAAAATGACATCACGCCGGAACTGGATCTTTTAAGAGATTTGAAAGAAACTCCGCCGGAGGATTCACCGAATCTGGACAAGTTTCTCAAAGAACCGGAAAATGTAGAAGAATTGAAAAAGACCTATGAAAAAGCAAATTACGAATTTACCTTCGATACCTTTATTGTCGGCAGTTCCAATGAATTTGCTTACGCTGCCTGTAAAGCAGTCGCGCAAAAGCAAAAAAACAAAATCTATAATCCTCTGTTTATTTACGGTCCGAGCGGATTGGGAAAAACCCATCTTCTGATGGCTATTATTCATGAAAGCAAGCTGAAAACCCCTAACATTAAAATTTTATATGTTTCGGGTGAAAATTTCACCAATGAATTTCTTACCGCAATCGAAAAGAAAACAACCAGAGAATTTCAGAGCAAATACCGAAATGCAGATATTCTGCTCATTGACGATATTCAGTTCGTCGCCGGAAAAGAGCGGACGCAGGAAGAATTTTTCTATACCTTCAATGAACTCCATTCCCTCGGCAAACAGATTATTTTAACCTCCGACCGTCCGCCGAAAGATATTAAAACATTAGAAGAGCGGCTGCGCACCCGTTTTGAAAGCGGTTTGCTAATCGATATTTCCCCGCCGGATTTTGAAACAAGGGTGGCTATCATTCGCCGCAAAGCAGAGCTTTTGAACATTGATATTCCCGATGATGTAACCGAATATATTGCGCTTCGGCTGAAAGATAACATCCGTCAGTTGGAGGGAGCGATTAAAAAAATCAAAGCATATAAGCTGTTTACCGGTTCTCCGCCGTCTATTGCAGTAGCGCAGAATGTCATAAGAGATATCCTCAATGACAATCGTCCTGTTCCTGTTACGGTAGAACGAATCGTAGACGAAGTAGCAAAAACCTATAACGTATCTGCTGACGATATCCGTTCCAAAAAACGGACCGCCCCGATTCCCGCAGCCAGACAGGCAGCAATTTACTGTATCAGAGAAATTACCCAAATGTCTTTAGAGGCAATCGGCAAAGAATTCAGCGGCAGAGATCACTCTACCATTGTTTATTCGTTGCAGCAAATGGAAAAATCCATTGAAACCGAAGAACATACCAAGGAAATTATTGACGATATCATTAAAAATATTCGGGGAATGGATCATCAAAGATGATTTCCACAAATTAAACATAGTTTTCAACATTCCCCACAAAGTTTTCCACAGTGCTGTCTAAAAAAAAAAGTTTTTCACATTTTCAAAAAAATATCCACAATTTTGTTTTTCTTTTCCACTTTAGCTTGTCCGGCTTAAGAAGGGAGTTTGTCCGAGTTTCTGACATTTTACCGCCCCCTACTACTACTACTACCAATCAATTAAATATATTATGTTATTTATATCACTCAAAAATCTCTTGTTTTTTATTTCACCCTTGAGCGATGATTGAGGAAAAGTAAAAAAACATTATCAGAAAAGAGAAAAAATTTTTTGTAATGTTTTACAGGCAGCGCGTCTGCAACAGAAAGGAATTATGATTATGAAATTTACTTGTAACCGTTCGGTACTCGCCGAAGCAGTTAACAATGTATCTCCGGCGGTTTCTTCCAAATCGGCGCTGTCGGCACTGGAAGGAATTTTGCTTCAATGCAACGGAAGCAACCTTTCTCTAACCGGATACAATCTGGAACTTGGAATTACCAAAGTAATCAATGTAGAGGCAAAAGAAGAAGGCAGTATTATTCTGCCGGCAAGGTTGCTTGCCGACATTCTGAACAAATCTGCGGAAGGAGACATCAGCTTTTCTACCGATGAAAAAAATCTGACTGTTATTAACGGAAATACTTCTGAGTTTACCATTTTGGGAATTGATGCGAAGGAATATCCTGAAATGCCGACGGTTGCCGAGGAAAACAAATTTTCACTGCCGGTGGGATTACTGCGGAATATGATTTCTCAAACGATATTTGCGGTTGCGGTGTCGGATCAAGTACCGATTACCACCGGAACGCTGTTTGATATTTCGGATAACCGACTTAACATGGTGTCGGTAGACGGATGCAGATTGGCAATGAGAAAAGAACAGGTTAAGGTAGACGGACATTTTTATTTTGTTGTACCGGGAAAAACCTTGTCTGAAATACAAAAACTGCTTGCCCGTCTGGTCGGCGAAGACGAAGAGGAAACGATTGAGTTTAACGTCAGCAAAAAACACATTATTTTCAGTGTCTGTGGTTATTCGGTTGTATCCCGTTTGTTAGAGGGAGAATTTCTGGATTACAAGGCTGCAATTCCGCCCGAAAAGAAAACGACCGTTAAAATTTCTACAAGAGAATTTATCAAATCAATTGACCGTGCCTCGATTATTATCACCGACAAGGTAAAAAGCCATATTAAATGTGCGTTTGTGGAAAATAATGTCAATGTTTCCTGTGTAACCACCATCGGAAAGGTCAATGATAACTTAACGGCAGAAATGACCGGCGAGGATGTTACCATCGGTTTTAACAACAAATTTATGACCGACGCGTTAAAGGCGAGCGAATGCGATGAGGTTTTGATTGAACTAAACGGGCCGCTTTCCCCGATGAAGATTGTGCCGATTGAGGGCGACAGCTTTTTATTCTTAGTGTTACCCGTCCGCCTCAAATAGCAGGGGATAATCCCCTGCCCAGGCATAATGCCTGGACTTAGATCGCGGCAGGGAATAATTCCCTGCACCTTAGATCGCGAGGAAGTGAGAGAAAAAAATAGGCTTTCTACTCGCGGAATAGGGTTGAGCAGAAACGCGGGCAATAAAATTTATACAAAGAACAATAGATCGGGCGGCTTTGTGTGGTTTTGGCGCAGCCAAAATCCAGGCGTAATATTTGCCGGGAAACACAAATGCCGTCAGTACACCAAGAATGCGGTGCATTTTTGGTGTACAAGAGTTCGCGGAATTAAGATTAGTGTAAGCGCGGGAATTGAAGTTTGATCGTTGCATCAACTTGGTGCGCGAATTAGGGTGCAGGGGATTATCCCCTGCCTGCGGGGGTGATTGCTATCGAACAGCATGAAATAAAAATCAATACCGAATTTATCAAGCTGGATCAGCTATTAAAATATTCGGGACTTGCCGAAACCGGCGGTCACGCAAAAGAAATCGTCGCAGAAGGTGCAGTGTCTGTTAACGGCGAAGTATGCATGATGAGAGGAAAAAAAATCCGTCCCGGAGATGTGATTACCGTTGATCAGTACGAAATCCATATTTTGTCAAACTAGTTTGATATTTTAAGGTCAGGAAGGATTGAATTGAAGAGATGGAGGTATTGTCGCTGGCAACCGAGCAATTTCGGAATTTGTCCGATGCAGAAATTGCGTTCGGGCCGCGGATAAACGTCCTATTCGGAGATAACGCGCAAGGAAAAACCAATCTGATTGAAGCAATCTGGCTGTTTTCGGGGGCAAAAAGCTTTCGGGGCAGTAAAGATAACGAGATGATTGCGTTCGGCGCCGAAACAACCTCATTGACGCTTCGCTTTCGGGACAATCAAAGAGAGCAGACTGCAAAGATACAATTCGGCGGAAAAGATAAAAAAAAAGTATGGCTGAATAAAGTGCCGCTGGAAAGCCAGCGAAAATTTGCAGGAAGCTTTTATGCGGTGGTGTTTGCTCCCGCTCATCTGAGCATTATCTCGGAGGGACCGAAAAACCGAAGAAAATTTTTAGACAGTGCGATTTCTCAAATCAATCCGCAGTATGCCGATTATTTGAACCGATATGAAAAAGTGTTGCTGCAACGAAATTGTCTGCTCAAAGATTGTTATAAAAATCCTTCATTGCGGGATACCATTGAGCTGTGGGACAGTCAGCTTGCAAAAATCGGCAGTATCCTGACAATTTATCGGAAAGATTATGTTAGTAAGCTCAATGATGCGGCAGAAAAAATATATCAAGGATTATCTCAAAATAAAGAGAAAATAGCGGTTTCTTACTCCTCTACGGTATTTGGTGAAGAGGAAAAAATCAATGTTTATGAGGACAGCGTGATTGAAAAATATTTTCAGGCGCTTTCCGAGCATTTAGAGGAGGATATTCGTGCCGGAATGACTTCGGTAGGTGTGCAGAGAGATGATATTGAAGTGATGATAGACGGATACAGCGCCAAAACGTACGGTTCTCAGGGACAAAAAAGAAGCTGCGCGCTGACCTTAAAGCTTGCCGAAGCGAGCCTGCTCCATTCTATTACCGGAGAAAATCCGGTGATTTTGTTGGATGACGTAATGAGCGAGTTGGACGCGCATCGGCAGGATTATATTCTGAATCATGTGAAAAACGATCAGGTTTTTATTACCTGTTGCGATATATCAAATGCCTTGCGGTTAAAACAGGGGCAGGTGTTTCATCTGGAAAACGGGACCGTTTCCCAGCAAACGCAGAAATAAACAGAAAGGATTTTATCGGTATGTATCTTCATCTGGGAGAAAAAACGGTGGTCAATACCGCAAATATCATCGGAATATTCGATATCGAAAATACCTCGGTTTCCAAGGATACCAAAGAATTTCTGCGGATTGCCGGACATACCGGACAGGTTGTGAACGTGTCGTATGAAATGCCGAAATCCTATGTAGTCTGCCGGGAGAAAGAAACGGATATCGTTTATATTTCTCAGATATCGACCGCTACTTGAAAAAACGGTTGATGCTGCGTTCAAAATAAAGCAAGGAAAAATTTCCGGAAAAACAGGATCGTTTGACCGGATTTTGGAGGAAAATCAATTGGATAACGAATTAAAGAATCAACAGAATTATGACGAAAATCAGATACAGGTGCTGGAGGGGCTGGAAGCAGTACGGAAGCGGCCGGGTATGTATATCGGCTCAACCGGACCGCGCGGTCTGCATCACTTGGTGTATGAAATCGTCGACAACGCGATTGATGAAGCGTTAGCGGGATATTGCTCCGAAATCACTGTGGAGATATTGCCCGGCAATATTATTCAGGTCAGCGATAACGGGCGCGGTATTCCGACCGGTATTCATCCGAAAGAGGGAATTTCGGCGGCGACCGTAGTATATACCATTCTTCATGCCGGAGGTAAGTTCGGCGGCGGCGGATATAAAGTGTCCGGCGGTCTTCACGGCGTCGGCGCATCGGTAGTTAACGCACTGAGCGAATGGCTGGAACTGACGGTATATGACGGTAAAGAAATTCATTTTCAGCGTTTTGAACGCGGTCATTACAGCGAAGAAATGAAAGTAGTCGGTCAGACGGAGCAAACCGGTACGACTGTTAAGTTTAAACCTGACGGAGAAATTTTTGAAGATACCGTTTATGATTATGATATTCTGCTGACCAGAATGAGAGAACAAGCCTTTTTGAATGCCGGAATCCGTATTATCATGAACGATAAGCGTAACGAGAGCGAGCCGGTTTCGGAAGTCCTTCATTACGAGGGCGGGATCCGGAGCTTTGTTGAGCACATTCACAAGAAAAAAGGCTTGGAAGTCCTGCATGATGAGGTCATTTATCTTGCCAAGCAGGAGGGCGATTCAATTGCCGAAATCGCCATGCAGTACAACGACAGCTATAATGAGTGTATTTTGTCCTTTGCGAATAATATTCATACCATTGAGGGCGGAACCCACGAGATCGGCTTCAAGAATGCGTTGACCAGAGTGTTTAACGATTATGCAAAACGGCATAATTACCTGAAAGAAGCGGATAAAAATTTAAGCGGCGAAGATGTCCGCGAGGGCTTGACCGCAATTATCAGTGTGAAATTAACCGAATGTCAATTTGAGGGACAGACCAAAGCAAAGCTCGGCAATATGGAAGTGCGGCCGCTGGTGGAAAGCATCGTTACCGAAAAGCTGACCAACTACCTGGAGGAGAATCCGGCAGTTGCACGGGAAATTTTTGATAAAGCAATCAATGCACAGCGGGCAAGAGAAGCGGCAAGAAAAGCAAGAGAGCTGACCAGACGGAAATCCGCCTTGGAAACGGCAAGACTGCCCGGCAAGCTGGCGGATTGTTCGGATAAGGATAACGTCAACACCGAAATTTATATTGTTGAGGGAGATTCGGCAGGCGGTTCCGCAAAAAGCGGACGCGACCGGAGATTCCAGGCAATTCTGCCTTTGTGGGGCAAGATGCTCAACGTAGAAAAAGCACGGATTGACAAGGTTTACGGGAATGAAAAGCTGACGCCGGTGGTAACGGCGTTGGGCTGCGGTCTGGGAGACGATCTGGAAATCGAAAAACTGCGGTACGGTAAAATCATCATCATGGCGGATGCCGATGTTGACGGAAGCCACATCAGAACCTTGCTGTTAACCTTCTTCTTCCGGTTTATGCGGCCGGTGATCGAACAAGGACATGTTTATCTGGCACAGCCGCCGCTGTTTAAGGTCTCCCGCGGAAAACAGTTCCGGTATGCGTTCAGCGACGAGGAACGGGATATTTATATCAAGGAGCTTTCGGGAGAAAACGGCGCTAAGGTTGACGTGCAGCGATACAAAGGTCTTGGTGAGATGGATCCCGAGCAGTTATGGGAAACAACGATGGATCCCGAAACCCGTACCATGATCAAGGTTGAGATGGAGGATGCCGTAAAAGCAGACGAAATCTTTACGATATTGATGGGAGACAAGGTAGAGCCTCGTCGGCAGTTTATCGAACAAAACGCAAAATATGTTCAGAACTTGGACATCTAGCAGGGAATAATTCCCTGCACCCTAAACCGCAATAAAGAGAGCAAAAAGAATAAGATTGTGTTCGCGGCAGAAATAATTTCTGCACTTAAATCGCGGTGAAGTAAGCCGAAAGGAAATAAGGTTTGGCTCGCAAAATAAGGTGATAGTATATTTTGCGGGAATAAATATTTTCAACTCGTATCAGCTTGGTACGCGAATTAAGGTACAGGGGATTATCCCCTGCCAAATAAAAAGCACCTCGAACGGTTTCCGCTTTTTTGCGGCAACGCGGCGGCATATTTGCCGCGAGTGAAGAGATGTTTTGTCAAAAGCAATTCACTGAATTACTTTTGACTGACGGCATTTGTGTTTCCCGACAAATAAAATGTCGGGATTTTGGCAAAGCCAAAACCACACAAAGCCGCGAGTAAAAAAGCTGTTAATCGGTACCAACATGGTACGCGAATTAAGGTGCAGGGGATTATCCCCTGCCAAGGAGAAATGAATAAAATGGAAGAAAATAAAGAAGAAAACTTCACCCCCATTGAACCGCCGCAGGAAACGGAGCAACAGACAACTGCCGAGCATAACGGTGATTTGTTGACCGAGCATTATGATAATAGCATGAAGATGATTCAAGATGAAGATGCTTTTATGCTTTTTGAGAATCAGGAACAGGTTCAGTTTCATTATAATCTGAAAGAAGAGGAGGTCAGACAAGGTCTGTCTGTCTTCCAGAAAAAAACGATTTATAAACGAAACATCATCTATACGGTGCTGCTTGCTGTGATCTTTGTCCTGTACGTCTTGAAAATTATCTCCAATCCGCGGGATGGGTTAAGTTATTTTCTGACGATCCTCAGCGTTGCGGTAATCGGGTTTATCTGGATTTTGCCGTTTACCCACCGTAAGAAAATTGCCGGAACGGTAGCGGCTTCTAAAGATGAATTTGTCTTCACTGTTTGTGAAAAGGGATTAATTGCCGGAGAGGGTGAAACGGCAACATATATCTTTTATGAAAACGAACCGGTGGAAGCAATTGAATGTGAAAACATGCTGATTGTCAGCATCAGTAAGGAAAAAATATTTGTTCTTCCCCGCCGCTGCATGGAGGAATCTCAATGGGAGCAGGCGTTAAACCTGCTGAAAAACGGATTGGGAGAACGGATGAGCATATATCCGCAGACAAAATAAAAAAGCATTGCAATATGCTTGAAAACAGACAGAACGATTCAGACGGAAAATAAGAGCTGCTTTTTAAGCAACTCACAGGAGGTTAATCATTTTGGAAAACGAGATGGGAAAAGTAATCCCGGTAGATATTGAACGGGAAATGCGGAAGTCATTTTTGGAATATTCTATGTCGGTTATTGTCAGCCGGGCGCTGCCTGATGTGCGTGACGGACTGAAACCGGTGCATCGCCGCATTTTGTATACCATGAACGAGGCAGGGCTGACGCCGGATAAAAAATATCTGAAATGTGCGGCGACGGTCGGTGACGTGCTCGGTAAATATCATCCTCACGGTGACGCGTCAGTTTATGATGCACTGGTGCGGTTGGCGCAGGATTTTTCACTGCGTTATCCGCTGGTGGACGGACACGGAAACTTCGGTTCGGTTGATGGCGACCCTGCCGCTGCTTACCGGTATACCGAAGCAAAAATGAGCAAAATATCGGTCGAGATGCTGACCGATATCGAAAAAGATACGGTGGATTTTGTATCAAACTATGATGACAGACTGAAGGAGCCTTCTGTTTTGCCATCCCGTTATCCGAACTTGCTGGTAAACGGCTGTACCGGTATCGCGGTCGGTATGGCTACCAATATCCCGCCCCATAATCTGGGGGAAGTGATTGATGCAGTAGATCTGCTGATTGATAATCCCGAAGCAACGCTGGATGAAATCATGGAATGCATCAAAGGCCCCGACTTCCCTACCGGCGGCATTATTATGGGCAGAGCCGGAATCCGTGCCGCATATTCGACCGGCCGCGGAAAGATTACGCTCCGCGCCCGTACCGAAATTGAGGAAAGAAAGAACGGCGCATTTCGCATCGTTGTTACCGAAATTCCTTATATGGTCAATAAAGCGCGGTTGATCGAAAAGATTGCCGAGCTGGTAAAAGATAAAAAGATTGACACGATATCCTCTCTGAACGACGAATCGGACAGAGACGGTATGCGTATCGTCATCGATTTGAAAAAGGAAGCCAATCCGCAGGTGGTGCTCAATCAGCTGTTTAGCTATACTCAGCTGCAGGATACCGTCGGCGTGATTATGCTCGCACTTCATAACGGTCAGCCGAAGGTTATGACGCTCAAGGAAACCTTGCAGCACTATATCGAGTTCCAGGTGGAGGTCATCCGCCGCAGAACGGAATTCGACCTGAAAAAAGCGCGGGATAGAGAGCATATTTTAGAGGGCTTGAAAATTGCGCAGGATAACATTGACGAGGTTATCAAAATCATTCGTTCTTCCCGGGATAATAATGAATCCAGACCGCGGTTGATGGAGCGGTTCGGGCTGACTGAGGTACAGGCAAACGCGATTCTGGCGATGCGGTTGGGACAGCTGTCTGCGCTTGACCGGGAAAAGCTGGAACAGGAACTTGCCGATATCCTGGAGAAAATACGGGAATATGAAGCAATTCTGGGCGATGTGAATCTGGTTTACGGTATCATTAAGGAAGAAATCAATATTATCAAGGCAAAATATTCGGATGAGCGCCGTACCGAAATTCAGACCATCAGCGGAGAGGTCGATATTGAAGATTTGATTCCGGTAGAGGATTGTGTAGTTACCTTCACGCATTACGGATATATCAAACGTCAGCCGACTGATGTTTATAAAATACAGAAGCGCGGAGGCCGCGGTGTTTCGGGAATGAAACAACGTGAAGAAGATTTCGTAGAAGAAATGTTTATCTCCTCCACCCATGATAATGTTTTGTTCCTGACCAATAAAGGACGGATGTTCAAGCTGAAATGCTATGAGATTCCCGAGGGAAGCAGAACTTCAAAGGGAGCGAATATCGTCAACCTGATTCCGGTTACCGGGGATGAAAAAGTCACGGCGATGATTAAGGTGGCGGAGTTTGATCCGGAGAAGTATCTGGTGATGGTGACAAAGCAGGGTATCATTAAACGTACCGAACTGCAGGCATATAAAAACGTGCGGAAGAACGGACTGATTGCCATTACCCTCAATGACGGGGATGAGCTTGCAGGTGTGCGGCTGACCGACGGTCACTGTGAACTGCTGATTGCAACCAGAAACGGTATGGCGATTCGAATTGATGAAAACAGCGCCCGTCCGCTTTCCCGTTCGGCAAGAGGTGTTCGCGCAATCCGCTTGCGTGACGGAGACGAGATCGCGGGTATGGCAAGACTGCGGGAAGGCGCAACCGTCATGACGGTGACCGACCGCGGACAGGGACGCCGCAGCGAAATCAGCGAATACAAGCTTCAGTCCAGAGGCGGAAAAGGAAAAATCAACTACAAGGTGAATGACATCAAGGGCTATGTCTGCGGCATTAAGGTTGTGGACGAGAACGACGATTTGATTTTGATTTCCAACGACGGCGTTATCATTCGGATTCGGGTCAGTGACGTCAATGTCATGTCCAGATATGCGTCCGGTGTTCGGGTAATGCGGTTGATGAATGAAGATTCCAGAGTCGTAACTTTTGCGCGGGCAGAGCATGATGAGGACGAAGAGGTGGCTGAAGTAGAAAAGCCAACCGAAGAAGAAATCATCGAACCGGTTGAGGAAGATGGTGACGATGAGCCAATCTTGGAGGAAGAACCGGAAACTGAAGAATAATTCATAAATTCCGAAAGCTGCGATATGAAATTTAATTCATATCGCAGCTTTCTGCATATACCGTTTATATCAAATAATTTAAGGGAGCTGTTTTTTTCGGAGAAAGATCCAACGGATCATCCCGTAGGAAAGAAACCGGCTTTTCCGGCACTTTAATCGGCAGATACATACAGAGATATCGGGTTTCATCGTAAATATGGTCTTCCCCGCTGCTGTCAATGTCCTCAGGATTGAGTTTATCATATACAATGGCGGGAAAAGTGCGGATAAAGTCGGCGCAGTTTTCAAAGACATAGAGCATCGGGATTCCGTCGGCGTTGAATGCCAGGCGGTTGTGGAGCTGCATTTTCCCGGCAATCCGCTTGTGGTCTCCCCGTTCAAAGTAGATTCCCTGCTGTGCGAAAATGTTGGAGATACAACCGTCTGAACCGCGGCTTTCATCAAAAATAGACGGATCGGCAATCCCGATAAAGTGGGTATTTTTTTCATAAGTATCCTCGTATTCCCGAATTTGCGCCGCAACTGCCGCAGGCTCCAGCCGCATTCCGACATTGGCGCGGGCAGTCCGTCGGGTGGCAGGATCAACCGGACTGCCGTAAATTTCATGATAGCGATAGAGTCTGCCGTCGTTGTCGGCTGCCCAGTAGCCGACCGAGAAAGGCTTGGAGTATCCCCAGTCAAAGCTGCGGTACCGCTTCCATTCTTTCGGAATGCGGAAGGGAGCAATTACGTGAGTGCCGATGCGGTCCTGATAATGAGCAGGATCGTTGACAAATTCGGTGAAAACCTGACCTTCAAAGACATTCCAGTCACCCAGCAGGAGTGCTTTGCGTAATGCAGGCGGTTTTTGCTCCAACTGAAAGACATAGTCCTCCGATAAGTGCGGGTTATCCAATACGGTTGCGGGAATATATTGCCGGGTAGCTTCTCTGCTTTTGCCGAGCAGTGAGGAAGAAACCGTATCGGTGAACAGCTTGTAAGGCTCTTTTCCGTCAATAAAGAGGGATTTCACCCAGCCGTGTCCGATGTTGCCCGGATTGGAGGCACAGCGGATTCGGGGCGTAATGCCGAGAGAGGATACCGTGCGAAGACGGGTTTTCAGGTAATCGTAAATATCCTGTGAAAAGTGGGTCAGCTCGTCGATATAAAGACGGTGTATTTCCACACCCTGATATCGATAAGCATCCTGCAAATTCCGGCAGAAGCGAAAGTGAAGCACTGAACCGTTGATGAGACGGAAATCGTGGCGAAGCTCGTTGTATTTTCCAAGCCGGGAAGGAATCGAAGTAATCGCTTCTCGAATTAAGGTGTCCCGCAATTCGGGATAGGTTTTGCGGAACAGGTATGCATGAATGCCGGGATGCTCGAGGGCATCAATAAAAGCCTCCATGACGATGGCTTTGGATTTTCCTCCGCCTGCCGCTCCCCCGTAAAGCAGCTCGTCGGCAGACGAGCGGTGAAACATCGCTTGTTTTTCGGTGGGGGTATAATCCAGATCAATATGAATCATAATGAAATCCTTTCCTTATTGTCACAAACAATTCACTGAATTATTTGTGACTGTCACCTCTTCACTCGCGGCAAATATGCCGCCGCGTTGCCGCTTTTTTTGCGGCAACCGTTCGAGGTGCTTGGCAGGGAATTATTCCCTGCACCTTTTGCAAACGAAAAATGCACCGCATTCTTCGTTTACTGACGGCATTTGTGTTTCCCGACAAATAAAATGTCGGGATTTTGGCTCCGCCAAAACCACACAAAGTCGCTTGCTATATCCTACTCTTTATAAACTCTATTACTCTCAAATATACATTGTATTTCTGCCGCGAACTCCGTCTTATTCCTTTTGCTTACTTCGTCGCGATCTAGGGTGCAGGGGATTATCCCCTGCTAATCCCCTGCCTGGCTTCGCGGGATTTGGTGGGAAAGATAAATAACCGGCGTATCTCCCTCCTCTGCATGCTTCATGTCCTGCAATTTTTTCAAAACGCCGGCGGCCTTGTCAATGTCCGCAATATTTACCGAATCCGGATCTTCTACCCATTGGCGAAGCTTTCGGTTGAGTTGATCGGCAATGTTTCCGACGGAATAATCTTTTTCGGCAGATTCGGCATTCCGAAATCTTTGGCGGGCTTCCCGCCATCGTTCCATGCCGGCACGGCGGACTAAAACGTAATAACTCAAATTGTATTTCTCGGCAAGTGCGGTAAGAGTCAGCGATCCTTCTGCATATTCTGATTTTAGCATTTGCCAGTCAACGTTTTCTTTCATCGAAATCACAGATCCTTTCTGTCAGTTTTTCTCCCTTTCACCATATCATATAACCGAAGGGACAAACAAGGACAATTTTTGTTTATATAAAAAGCCTTACTTTTTTCTCATTTAATCAGCTATTTTCTCTTTTTTCTTCGACAAAATATGATTGAAAAGCTTGATTGTTTATGATAAACTATAATAAATAAATAGGTTGAAATTTGATATCAATTGAGCCGGTGAGGCAGAAAAGCCGGTCTGAAAAATATGATTGAAAATATATACGGAGGTGCCGTTCATGACTCCGCAGCAGAAAATATTGTGTTTTATTCGAGATCTGGTAGACAAGCTGGCAGTACAAAAAGATTATCAGCAGGTGATGCCGATGCTGGATCCGGATATTGTGTGGATTGGTGTTGGCGAAAAAGGACTCTACCGCGGGTTGCAGGAAGTAGAAAAAGTATTGCAGTCTAATCAGCGTACATATCAAAAAGATAGATTGGAGTCATCCGATTATCAGCTGACAATGATTTCTGATACGGTTTGTCTTGTAACAGGAACATTTCTGTTTCTGCGGGAATTTTTAGGACAATATTATGAGATAAAGAGCGAGATGACCGCGGCCTGTAAAATAAACGATAACGAGATTTGCCTGTGCCAGATACATTGGTCGGCTCCCGGAAATTTATATGAGCGCAGTGAAGAGCAAGAAACCCGAAACCGTGATTTTAAGGTGGTCACCAATACGATTCCGGGCGGCATGGTAAAATGTAAAAACGATGAATGGTATACCATATTGCAGATGAATGACGGATTTTATGAAATGCTGGGATACGGCATTGAAGAAATTACCGAAAAATTTCAAGACCGGTTTATAGAGATGGTATACCCCCCTGACAGAAATATCGTGAAGCGGATGATAGAGCTGCAAGCACGGGAAGACCAGAAAATCGTTCTTGAATATCGAATGGTTTGTAAAGACGGATCGTTCATTTGGATATTAGAGCAAAGCCAGATCGTCAGAAATGAAGAAGGGGATTATTTTTATTCTGTTTTGCTGGATAACAGCGCCAACAAAAGAACTTTAGAATATCTGAGAATGAGCCTGGAACGGCACAATATCATTATGAATCAGACAAATGATATTATATTTGAATGGAACATTGCAGAAGATAATCTGACTGTTTCGGCAAACTGGGAGAAAAAATTCGGATACAGTCCGATTGCCGGCAGTATAAAAAATAATGTCAATATGGGTATCCATGTTCATCCGGAGGATCAGAAAATATTCAGTGATTTAAATCAGACGATTTCAGAGAAAGATTCCTATTTTGAGCAGGAATGCAGAATATCTCGGCAGGACGGTGTCTATATCTGGTGTCGAATCAGAATAACCATCCTGTATGATAATGTTGGAAATCCGATCAGGATGATCGGCGTGGTGATCGATATAGACCGGGAAAAGAAAATTTCAGAGGAATTGACAATCCGGGCAGAACGGGATCTGCTGACAGGATTGTATAATAAAGAGACCACCCGTGTGCTGATCGAGGAAGAGCTGGAAAATCAGCCGGAATCTGTTTCTGCTCTGATGGTGCTGGATTTGGATAACTTCAAACAGATCAATGACGAACTGGGGCATTTCTGCGGGGATAAAGTACTGGCACAGGTGGCGTCCAAATTATCTTCGCAGTTTCGGACGAGTGATATCATCGGCCGGATCGGCGGGGATGAATTTGCCGTATTCCTTTTCAATATTCCGGATCATGAGTTTGCCCGAAAAAAAGGGGTAGAAATCGTACAGTCGATGCAAGGAGTGAAAACAGACCGGGAGCACAGTATTGTTCTGTCCTGCAGCGTGGGGATTTCGCTGGCACCGGCACAGGGAATTTGTTTTGACGAGTTGTACCGTAAGGCGGACAAGGCTTTGTATACCGCCAAGGATCAAGGGAAAAATTGTAGCTGTATCTATTCTGACTGAGCCTCCTTTTAGAAGCGGTTATCTGTTCAAATAAATTTTGCAAAAAAGTATAAATTTGCAGATAAAGGGAACAGTAATTGAAAAAGAAGGATTAGTCTGAAAGAAATGCACTGCTTTCCTTTCAGACTCCGCTTTTGTACTTATCTGTAAGCAGAAAGCACAAGAGTCCAGAAAGGAATGATTATAAAATGATAGAGCAAGATACGGTAAAATTACTCAGAGAATGCAATGCAGGGATCAAGATGGGGGTGCAGTCCATAGACGATCTTCTTCCGAAAGCCGAAGATGATCGTTTAAAGGATACGCTGTCCCAATCCAAACAGGAACATGAGAAATTGGGGAATCAGACTCATGAACTGCTCAATGAATTTCATGATGAAGGGAAAGAGCCGCATCCGGTTGCTAAAGGAATGTCCTGGATGAAAACGAACATGAAAATGGCGATGGAGGAAACAGATCATACCATTGCCGATTTGATCACCGACGGATGTAACATGGGTGTCAAATCTCTAAGCAGGTATTTGAATCAATATGCCGCAGCGGACGAACAATCAAAGGATATTACCAAAAAGCTGATTCGAATAGAGGAAGACTTGGCGGTAAAAATGAGGGATTATTTGTAAAAGTAAAGAGCGTGTCAGCGATACCTTGTGAAAGAGTATCTCTGATGCGCTCTTTTCGCATTTTCGGGATTGGTTATCCTTGTTGTTTTGCCATGTTTTGCAGGGCTTTGATGATACTGTCTTTGTTTTCCAGCATCATGGCGTCAATCGCTACAATGGCGCTTTCTGCATTTTCATATCCTGCACTGACTGTATAATCAAATTTATTAAGCAAGCCTTTTATCAATAAATATTCTTTCCAGGCATTTGAATCTGGTATATATTTTCCAGTATAT
>ERZ773235.478-NODE-478-length-52335-cov-13.929533_pt1 | contig 52335 bp, 45 predicted proteins | sample MGYA00580522_ERZ773235 | MGnify/ENA primary metagenome ERZ773235 (study PRJEB29015, sample SAMEA2737797) | human gut metagenome | biome: human gut; feature: human-associated habitat; material: faeces | place: China | collected 2012 ...
AAAATAATAGGATACAAATTAGATGCAGAAAGTTCATCAACAGTAAAAGAAGGCGACAAAGTAGCAGATAAAGCAGAAATTAATTTCTACTATGTAAAAGATAGTTTTAGCTACAGCGTAGAATACTACTATGATGGAGTAAAAGATGATAACAAAAAAGAAACAGATACAGCAGAATATGATAGCATAATAACAACATATGAAGATAAAGTAATTACAGGATATGTACTTGAAAAAGTTACACCAGTAGATAACAACAAAAATGTTAGCCTAAGAATTACAGAAAACGCTGATAATAATGTAATTAGAGTATACTATGTAAAAGATAACTTCGATTATACAGTAGAATACTATAAAGATACTATATCAGAAAATAATAAATTAGGAGAAACAGGTAAAATATCAAAACCTTATGGTACAGTTTTAACAGAGGAAATAGTAAGTCAAGACTTAAGTGATACAAACTGGATTAATGCTAAAAAACCAACAGGATATAAAAACGGAGAAGTTCAAGGATACATTACAATAGGTATAGAAAACAATGTAATTAAAGTTCTATACAAAATAAGAACAGACTTAAAATATACAGTAAAATATTATTATAATAATGAATATAAATCAGACTATTCAGGAACAGCAACATTTGAAAGCAAAATTACTGCTGACGATATAAAAGACAGAAGCATAGATGAAAATAGTGTTCAATGGAATTTATTAGAAATTAAACCAAGTGAAATTACAATAGGCTTAGATGAAAGTAAAAATGTAATTGAAGTATATTATGCATTACCAGATATAGCAGTAACAAAATCAATCTGGCAAAATGGTAACGATGTAACAGATAAAACAATCGAAGCTGGTTCTACAGTAACATATAAATTAATGGCAGAAAATACTGGATACGACAAAGGAACTGTTACAATTAAAGATACACAAATACCAGAAGGAACAGTAAAAGCTGAAGACGTAGAAACAGTAAATAAATTAAAAGCAAATGGAATAGATTTAGAAGTACCAGCAAATAGCTCAGCAACAATAGAATTTACAATAACACTAACAGGAAAAATTGGAACATCAATTTCAAATACAGCAGAAGTTGATGGAAAACCAACAAACACTGTAAACAACAACGTTGAAAAAACAGTACAATTTAAGAAACAATCTGAAACAATAAAAGGAACTAATGTTGTAATAGTTCTAGATACTTCAGGAAGTATGGGTCAAAAAAACAAATTATCATCTGCAAAAAAAGAAACAATTAAATTAATTGATAAAGTAATACCAACAGATGGAACTAATACTGGTAATTCAACAGTATCAGTTGTAGAGTTTGGTGGCAGGGGATTTATAGGATATCCTTTTGCAAAACAAGTAGGAAAAACTGCAACAAATTTAAACGAAAGTAAGTCTTTAAAGAGTAGTGTAAATAACTTAGATGCAAATGGCACAACACCATATGATCTTGCTTTAACTGAAGCAAATGGCGTATTAACAAAATTAAGTAATAACAATAAAAATGTAATAATATTCTTAAGCGATGGAGATCCAGATAATGGTAATTATAATGATATAGCTACAGCAATAAAAAATTCAGGAACAACAATATATACAATTGGATTTGATACAACACCTAAAGCAGATGGTATTTTAGCAGGAATTGCAACACCTAATACAAAAGACCATAAATACAATTACACAGCAGGTGTAAATGATTTATCAGCTGTATTTGATGCAATTTCAAGAGACGTTTCAGAAGACGTACTACCAAGCAAAACATCAAAAAATGGAAAAGTTGAACTAACAGGAATTGGAACTGTAGATTCAACACATCCAATAACAGTAGCTGTAAACGGTAATGAAATAAAAATAACAACATTAGCAGATGCAAGAATATCATATGAAAATGGAAAATATTTGTTAGATTTAACAGGATTTAATCCAACAGATTCAATCAGTATAAAATATTTCCAAGACTAGATAAATAAGTAAAAAGAGGATATAAAAAATATCCTCTTTTTAAATAAATAATAGAAAGGTATAAAAATGAGAAAACATAATAAAGAAAATGAAAAAAGAAAGTATATAAAAACAGTTATTATATTAGTTGCTATAATAGTTATAGTAGGATTGCTTACTTTTTTTGCGATAAAATATAGTGAAAATATAAAGTCTTTCATAGCAAATTTGAAAGAACAGAAAAACTCTACTAACTTAGCATTTCAAACAATAAAAAATGATACGAGTATAGAGCATGAAAAATTAGTATTAAAAAGCACAAGTGAATATAATACAATAGTTGAGTATGTGTTTGAAGATAATAAAGCAAAAACAGTAAAAGTTTATCAAGAATTTGAACAAAAAGAGGAATTTAACAAAAAGAAAGAAAATTATGAAAAACAAAATGCTTACAAAATTCTATATGTAAATGAAGAAACTAATTCTATTGAGATAGAAAGAGAAAATTTAGGAACAGAACAAGGTCTAACTTATGAAGAACTTTGTGAAAAATACCTTGTAAAGATTCTAGGAGCATATGATAAACTTTAAAAACATTTTAGTAAAAACCTTGTAAAAAAACTAAAAATAATGATATAATAAGTACGAGGTAAAACAATGGAAGAACAAATAGAAGAAAAAGAAGTAAAAATTTTTAAAGAAATACTAGAATGGTGCTTTTGTATATTTTTAGCACTAATAATAGCATTAGTCACAAGATATTATATATTTACATCAACTATGGTAAAACAAACATCAATGTATCCAACATTGAAAGAAAATCAAAGGGTGCTACTAAGTAGAACTAAAAGAATAACAAATGGCCAATATAAAAGAGGAGATATAATAACATTTGAGGCTCCAAGTGAGGTAAAAAAGGGTATTGATGTAGACCTATCAAACAAAGTAGCAATTTATAACTATGAACCAGAAAGTGTAATGGAAAAATTGGCATATTATGTATTAGAATTAACCAAAATGAGTTATATAAAAAGAGTAATAGCTGTAGAGGGAGATAGAGTTCAAATAGCAAATGACAAAGTTTATGTAAACGGCGAGGAGCTTATAGAAGAATACCTACCAGAGGGAACAACAACTAAAATTGTTTACTATAATGATGTGGTTGTTCCAGAAGGTTGTGTATTTGTTATGGGAGACAACAGAGACGAAAGCATGGATAGCAGAACATTTGGATGTATACCACTAGAGAAGGTAGAAGGAAAAGTCCTTTTGCGTTACTGGCCAATCACACAATTTGGAACAGTTAAATGAAATCGAGTGAAAATAGAGTAGTCAATATATTTAATTCTTCAGTTTCATTTGTCTTGCTCCTGTTCGCAGAAATTCTTTGTGCCTTTTATGGCACCCTTTCTCACGGCGAACTTTTTCAATAAAATTCACTTAGAATTTCTAGCTCCATCCACTCGAACCATTACACTTTCAAAATTAAATATATTGACTACTCTAATAGTTAAATCAATTCAAAAAAAGAAGCATTAATTAAATAATGCTTCTAATTTTTTCAATAATCATATTAAGTGCTACATGGTTGTATCCGCCTTCTGGAACAATTATATCAGCATATTTCTTACTTGGCTCAACAAATTGCTCATGCATTGGTTTAACTGTTGTGGTGTATTGTTCAATAACAGATTCAAGTGTACGACCTCTGTCTCTAACATCACGAACTAATCTTCTAATAAAACGAATATCAGCATCAGTATCAACAAAAATCTTAATATCCATCATATCTCTTAATTCTTTATTTTCAAATATTAAAATACCATCCAATAAAATAACTTTTTTAGGAACTACTTCAACAGTTTGATCTTCTCTTAAGTGGTCAACAAATGAATAATTTGGTCTATAAATCGTTTCACCCTTTTTAAGTTTTTTCAAATGATCAATAAGTAAGTCCGTATCAAAAGCATCAGGATGGTCAAAATTTAATTTTTTTCTTTCGTCAAATGAAAGGTCAGAGTGGCTTTTATAATAATAATCATGAGAAAGCATTGAAATATTATTAGCAAATTCTTTTCTTATATTATCAGCTAAAGTGCTTTTCCCTGAACCAGTTCCACCTGCAATTCCAATAATAATAGGATTAAGTCCCATAGTACAAACCTCCCAAAAATATACTACATCTATTTTAAACTAAATTCCGTAGAAATGCAACAAAAAACGACAAAATTTATTGAATCTTAGCAAAAACTTGACAAACTCCTAAATTGTGATAAAATTACTTAAAAGCTTGGAGGCAAGATATGGTTTTAAGTGGTAATGTTACAAGTGGAATAGGTACTGCTAAAATGTGGGTAGGCAAAATTAATGGTGTTTTTAAAAACAGAACTGGAATAACTTTATTTCCAGGAACTTTAAACATAAAGCTAGAAGAGGATTACATAGTCAAGCCAGACTGGATTATAAAACCAGAAGAGTTTGGAGGCACTGAAAATGTACTAGTCCAAAAATGCGAATTGTTGGGCAAAACAGCATATATAGTGAGAGCTGAAAAGAATCAAATTGGACAAGGTGAACATAACTTGCAAATAATAGAAATTGTTGCAGATATATGTTTTAGAAAAAAATATAATTTAACAGATAATAAAAAAATATTAATTCAAATAAATTAGTTCTAAAAACAAAACCTTTAGCATATACTCTTAAGTATGAAGGAGTAAAAATGCTAGAGGTTTTAAACTTTTTTTCTAGGAATATTTCCCATATACTAAAAGAAGAATTGAAAGACAAGCCAATTCAATATTTAGAAGAAATACGTTTGAGAAGTAATGGAACTATAGCTCTTAAATTCTCTCAAAATAGTATAGTTTTGTATAACAAAGTAACATATCAAGATATTTTAGAAACATTACAAATAATGTGTAATAATTCAATATACTCATACCAAAATGAAATAAAACAAGGCTTTATAACAGTAAAAGGAGGACACAGAGTTGGAATAACAGGAAACTGTGCAATAGAAAATGGAAAAGTAATAAATATAAATTACATATCTAGCATAAATTTTAGAATAGCAAAACAAATTATAGGGGCAGGAAATAAGGTTTTGCAATACATATTAAGATTAAGAGAAAATACAATTTATAACACACTAATAATTTCCCCACCAGGAGTTCGGCAAAACTACTCTTTTAAGAGATCTAATAAGGAGCATAAGCACAGGAATAGAAGAAATACAGTTTGAAGGTTTAAATGTAGGTTTAGTAGATGAACGTCGGTGAAATTGCAGCTTTATATAAGGGAATTCCTCAAAATGATATAGGCTTAAGAACAGATGTCTTAGAAAACATACCAAAACCAGTTGGAATAAAAATGCTAATAAGGTCGATGGCACCACAAATAGTTGCAGCAGATGAAATTGGAACTTATGAGGATGTTGTAGCAATAAAAGAGGCTGTTTGTTCACGGAGTGAAGGGAATATTTACAGCACATGGTCAAACAAAAGAAGAAGCACTAAGAAACCCAGTATTAAAAGAACTTATTTGTGAAGGCATAATCGAAAAAATAATTTTCTTACAAGCAAATGAACAAGGTAGAACAATAGAAGTGGAGGAAACAACATGTTAGTAATGAAATTATTAATTTATACTGGTATATTTTTAGTATGTTCGGCTATTGGACTAATAAAATCACAGAAATATACATGGAGGGTTGAAGAATTAAAGGAATTCAAAAATGCATTAAATATGTTTAAAACAAAAATTAGTTTTACATTTGAACCAATACCAGATATATTTGCGCAAATATCTGGGAGTGTAAGCCAAAACATAAGTAGCATATTTAGAATAGCAAGTTATAATATGCAGTTTTTCCCAGCAGGTGATGCGTGGAGCAAAGCGATGGATGCGGATATATTAAATATCAATTCAGAGGATAAAAAAATTCTAAAGGATTTGAGTAAACTTTTAGGAAAAACAGACTTAAATGGGCAAATAAGCCAAATAGAAATAACATCAAGCTTTTTAGATGAGCAAATAAAAAAAGCAGAAAAAGAAAGAGAAAAAAGTGAAGGAATGTATAGAAAATTAGGAATGATAATAGGGCTAGGAATAATAATTATTTTAATTTGAATACATAAGAAAGGAAACGTTTAATATGGAAATAGATTTATTATTTAAAATTGCTGCTATAGGAATACTTGTAGCAGTATTACATCAAGTATTGGTAAGAGCAGGACGTGAAGACCAAGCAATGATGACTACTTTAGCGGGTGTTGTAATAGTTCTTTCGATTGTAATTAAGGAAATAAGTACATTGTTTAATAATGTTAGGGTAATATTTAATTTATAAAATAAAGGAGCAAAAATGGATATTATAAAAATTATTGGTCTTGGTCTAATAGCATTAATAATTATAGTTATTATAAAACAGTACAGGCCTGAATTTGCAATGTATGCATCCATTCTAGCTGGGGCAATTATAATATTTTTTAGTATGGATAAAATAACAGGAATAATAAATCTTTTAACAAATCTTAGCAAAAAAACTGGGATAAATGCGGAATATCTAAATATATTACTAAAAATAACAGGAATAGCAATACTTACAGAGTTTGCTGTAAGCATTTGCAAAGATAGTGGAGAAAGTGCTATTGCAAGTAAAATTGATTTTGGAGGGAAAATTATTGTAATTAGTATGTCAATTCCAATCATTTCAGCACTACTAGAGCTTATTTTAAAGATAATGCCATAAAATATTGTAAATTTACTATGGTGGTGAGAATGAAAAAAATAATAATTTTAATATTACTATTAATTTTAATTCCTAATACTAGCTTGGCAACAGAACAGATAATAGAAGGACAAATGGAGGCATTGAATTTAGGACAATTTATTCAAGAAGGAGAAAAATATACAAAGGATGCATTTCCAGAAATAAGTATTAAAGAATTAATAACCCAAAGCCTTACAGGGAAAGTAAATAATAGCTTAATGTATAAAGCAGTATTAAAAATTTTAGGAAAAGAAATTGTATCAAGCATTACAATTATAGGAAGCATTTTGGCCATTATTGTAATACATAGCATTTTAAAGAGTATAAGCGAAAATTTAGGCAATAACAATACTTCACAAATAGCCTATTTTGTTGAATACATACTAATTATTACTATGATAATGGCAAATTTTGCAGTAATTATTGAAAGCATAAAAAATACAATATCAAATTTAGTGGGATTTATGAATTGCTTAGTGCCAATCCTAATATCTTTAATTATTGCAACAGGACAAGTTGCCTCAGGAGCTGTTTTGCAACCAATATTAATTTTTGCAGTGATATTTATAGGAAACATTATAAACTTAGTAATACTCCCAATAACAACAGCAAGCATGATACTAAGCATTGCATCAAATATATCAGACAAAGTACAAATAGGAAACTTAGCTAAATTCTTTAAATCAAGTATTACATGGTTTTTAGGTTTTATCATAACAATTTTTGTAGGCCTTTTATCTTTAGAAGGAACTTTAACAAGCAGTGTAGACGGAATAACAATAAAAGGAATAAAATCAGCTGCTTCAACCTTTATACCAGTAGTTGGAAAAGCCCTAGGAGACTCTGTAGATACTGTATTAGGGGCAACATCATTAATTAAAAACTCGGTAGGATTTGTGGGAATTGTAATAGTAATCGCAATATGCATTTTGCCAATAGTAAAACTAATAATTTTAAACATAATGTATAGCCTATTAGGAGCCGTAAGTGAGCCTTTAGCAGATAAAAAAATAGTAAATGTAATAGGCCAAGTATCAGGAGTGTTTAAAATACTATTAGGAATAATGTTCTTTGTTTCAGTTCTTTTAATAGTTGGAATAGCCTTAACACTTAAAATATCAAATGCAAGCCTAATGTATAGATGATGGAGGGGTAAAAGTGATAAGCTTTATTAATTCTTATGTTAAAGGAATTGTTGTAGCAGTAATAATAAGCACAATTATAGAAATGATATTACCAGAAGGAAAAATTAAAAAGTATGTAAAAACTGTAATTGGAGCATATATTGTATTTATAATTATTTCTCCAATTATAACAAAAATCACAGGAAAAGAAATTAGCCTATCATATAAATTACCAGAAGCAAATACAAAGGCGATAAATACTATAGATACGAATGTATATATAGAATCAACTTACATAAATACAATAAAACAAGACATAATAAAAAACATAGAAGCAAAGGGTTATACAGTACAAAACATAAACATAGAAATTGAAAATCAAGAAGAAAATTATGGAAAAATTAACAAAATAGATTTGAAAATATCAAAACAAAAAACAAAAACAAGCAATATAGAACCAGTAGAAATAAACATTAGCAAGCCAATAGAAAAAAATGATGATATTCCTATTGAAGAAATACAAGAGCTAAAAAAATTCCTAGAAAATGATTACGGAATAGAAAGTATTTCTATTAATGAATAAGTTTGAGAGAGGTAAAAATAATGATTAAAGAAAAAATTAAAAGTTTAGTAAAAAAGAAAACAAGTGGAGATAACAAAAAAACTTTAGAAAATTTAATTGTTTTTTTAGTTCTATTAATAATAACTGTAATAGCTATAAACATAATATGGGGTAAAGAAAATAACAATGAAAAACAAAGTCCTATAGATGATAGTTATAAAGTATTAGCATATAATAAAAATGAAAGTAATAATTCTCAAGATAGTGAATATAATCTAGAGAAAAAATTAGAAAACATTTTATCACAAATATCAGGTGTGGGGAAAGTACAAGTACTAATTACATATTCGGAAACAAGTTCAGTTGTAGCAATGCGTAACGAGAAAAAGAACAGTAGTAAAACAGAAGAAAATGATACAAATCGGTGGAACAAGATTAATAGAATCAATAGATGAGGATAAAGAAATAGTAGTAGATTCAAATAATAATCCAATAACAGAAAAGGTAGTAATGCCAAAAATAGAAGGAGCAATTATTATTGCAGAAGGTGGAGAAAATATAGAGGTAAAAGCAAATATAATACAAGCAGTAGCAGCAGTTACAGGCTTAACCTCACATAAGATACAAGTGTTTAAAATGTCTAAATAACAGCGGAATTAAAAATTTAAAAGGAATGGCCGCCGCACCAATTCCAAAGGAAGGAATAGAATGATGAAAATTTTAAAAAGAAATCAATTAATTATTTTGGTAATTTCATTAATGCTTGTAACAGCAGGATATTTGAATTTCACAAGTACAAATACCAAAAGCCCAAACACAGGAACAATAGCAGAGCTTGGAGATGCAACATTAGTAAGCAGCAATAAAATTGAGAGTGGAGAGATTGTAGAAAACGGAAAAGAAGATTATCAAAATAATGAATTAAAAGAAACAAACGAAGTAAGTAATGAACAAAAAGGGAAAAATACAACAGTAGAAACAAGTACGGGAGATACATATTTTGCAACTTCAAAGTTAGAAAGAGAAAATATATATTCACAAATGTTAGAAACATATCAAGAAATATATAACAACACAAATTCTACATCAGAACAAAAAAATAAGGCAATAGAAGAAATATCAAGAATAAATGAAAATAGAAATGCAGTAATGATTGCAGAGAATTTAGTAAAGGCAAAGGGATTTGAAGATATAGTTATATTTTCAAATTCAAATAGTGTAAGTGTTATAATAAAAGCAGAGAAGCTAGAACCAGAACAAATTGCACAAATACAAAACATAGTATCAAGAGAACTTGAGGTGTCAGCAGAGCAAATAAACATAAGTACTAAATAAAGTTAGAAAAATATGTAAAATGTTGAAGGAAAAAAATAAAAAAGGGCGAATAATATAGTAGTACATCATGAAAATAATGTACAATAAAACTTTGGAAGGCGGTGCACATACATGCAAATAACAGACGTACGTTTAAGAAAAGTAAATTCAGAAAACAGAATGAAAGCTGTTGCTTCTGTAACATTCGATAATGAATTCGTAATTCACGACATTAAAGTTATCGAAAGTCAAAATGGATTATTTATAGCTATGCCTAGCAGAAAAACTCCAAACGGAGAATTCAAGGATATAGCTCATCCAATCAATGCTGAAACAAGGGAGAAAATTCAAAATGCTATATTAGAAGCATATAACTCTCCTGATGCTGAAACAGCTGAATAATAATAAATAAAAAACACCTTCGGGTGTTTTTTTTATGTGTAATTTATTAGATTAAAACTATCACTAAACAAAGGAAGCAACGGTGTCGAAAAATGTAGAAATTTGAAGAATGATTTTTGTTGCATTTTGGCAAATTGTATGGTATATTATTTATACTGCTATCGAATATTTACGAAAGGAGTTAAAGTAATATGGCAGATGTTAAACAAAGAATGATTGATATTGTTAATTCAGTTCCAAATGATTATTTTGATGGTTTAAATCCAACAGAAATGGTTTTTAAGCTTATGTTGGAATACTTAAAAAGATATGGAGAAGATGAAACTACTATTATTCCTGGAACCGATAAACATTTTAGTTACGAAACATTAAAAGAAATGTTTAAAGATAAAGGTCGAATTTAGAAGGAGGGCATTTTAATGGATTTTATAAAAGAAACTTTAAGTCAAGTAAATACACAAGAAAATACTTTATATGATTATATATATAATTTAATCTTTTTTATATCACTGGAAGAGAGTGAAGAAAACATAAAAAATGGTAAAGTGATGACTATAGAAGAAGCAAAGGAGAGGTTGATGCAGGAATATGAACATCTTAATTTCTAACAAAGCTTACGATAATATTAAACATATCATTAACTTTACACTAAAAGTCTCTAAAGAATATTCAAATAGAATCGTAAAAGATATATACGATACTATTGATTCAATTAAAGAAAACCCATATATTGGTAGATATGTACCAGAACTTAAAAATAAGCATTATAGGGAACGAATTTGTGGAAATTATAGAATAATTTATTTTGTCTCGGAAAAACACAAAAAAATTTTCATTAGTTACATAATATGTGGAAAGCAAAATTCCTATTTATTTTTTGAAGTTCATAAAAAAGAACTTTTTGATTTTCTAAATTTATTTTTAAATTCCAACAGTATTACATAATCAAATAACAAAACAAAAACACTCCCAAAAAAATTAAAAATTTTCCATAAAAGTATATTATTCTTTTCAATTTTTTGATATACTATTGAAAGAAAAAGGAAAGGAATAATTGTATGAAACTTAAAATACAAAAAATAAAATTTATAAGAAATATATTAATTGGAATAGTGGCATTAATTATTGTAGCTTTTATAATAAATATTGCACCAGGTTATAAGCGAGATAAGTATAGTAATGTAATTAATTTAGTTATTGGAGATTCAAATGTTACGGAAAAATTGAAGAAACCAATATATAGGGATGAAGAGGGAGCTCTTTATATTTCTAAGGAAGATATTCAAGAGTTATTAGATAAAACAATTTATTATGATGAAACGGAAAATATGATAATTGCTACATCAGAAGTATCTGTTGCAGCAATGAAAATTGGTGAAAATAAAGTTAATATAAATGGGGCAACTAGTGATACTTTGAGTACAATTATATATTATGATAATACTATGTATATACCAATAAAGGAAATGGAAATTGTGTATAACATAGAAACAAAATATTTAGAAGATAAGCATATTTTAGTAATTGATAAATTAAATGATGGAATGATAAAAGCAGAAGCTGAATCTAAAACAAAAATTAAATTTAAACCAAGAGGATTGTCAAAAAAGGTAGGAGAACTAAATGTGGGTGATACAGTTAGTGCTTTCTATACAACAAGTAAGGGTTGGAGATTAATTAGAACAGAAACAGGAATAATTGGATATGTAAAAGCAAATGTTTTAACAAATGAATACATATTAAGGCAAGATATGAAACAGGAAACTGAAACTAGAAAGATAAATACAAGTATAGATGATAATACGCTTCTAAATATAGAGGGAGAAAGTATTGTAATAAAAGACTTATTAAAGATAACTCAAGAGGGAATCCTTTTAAAAAATGTAGATTTTACAAATGAAAATAAAGATACAAAAGTATTTTCTAATTTAGAGTTAGAAGACATGAATATTGAAAACTTTACAAGTAGAACAAAATTAATAAAAAATATTTCTAGTATTGCAATGAAAAATGAGATAAAAGGAATAAACATAATTTTACCAGATGAAGATGACATAAATATACAAAGATTTGTTATAGAATTAGCACCACGTTTAAAAGAGATTGGTATAGATACAAATATTGTTACAAATAAAAATATTAATGAGGATGTATATACAGGAATAGTTAAATACATAATTTCAAAATAAAAGGAGAACTTATGAAAAAAATAATAATTTTAATAATAGCAGTAATTTTACTAGTTTTAATTTGTGCACTTGGTACATATAAAATACTAACAATGCCAGTAAGCAAAAGTATTGAAGAAAAAGAAATAGTAATACCAATGGGAAGCGGTGCAAGTCAAATTGGAGCAATTTTAAAGGAAAATAACTTAATTAAAAGCAAATTAGCTTTTAAAATGTATGTTAAACTACATAAAGTATCAAACTTCCAAGCAGGAACTTATTATTTAAAGGAAAGCATGGATTTAAAACAAATAACAGAAATGCTACAAACAGGAAAAATGTATGATTCAAACCAAATAACATTAACATATTTAGAGGGCAAACCAATTTGGTGGCTTGTAAAAACTATTTCAGCAAAAACAAACAACAAGGAGGAGGATATATATGCTCTTCTAGAAAATGAAGAGTATATTGATACCTTAATAGAAAAATATTGGTTCATAACAGATGAAATTAAAAATAAAGACATATACTATCCATTAGAAGGATACTTGTTCCCAGATACGTATGCAATAGCAAATAAAGATACAAAGCCAGAAGAAATATTTGAAAAAATGCTAGACAAAATGGAAAGTGTGCTTGAACCTTACAAAGAGGAAATAGAAGAAAGCAAGTATAATGTGCATGAACTATTAACACTTGCCTCAATTATTGAAACAGAGGGAACAAATGATAATGATAGAAAAAATGTTGCAAGTGTGTTTTATAATAGACTTGATGCAGGAATGTCTTTAGGAAGCGATGTAACAACATATTATTCAGTTAAAGAAGATATAGGAAAAAGAGACTTATATCAAAAAGAAATAGATGCATATAACCCATATAACACAAGAGGCCCAAATATGGAAGGAAAATTACCAGTAGGACCAATTAGCTCAGTAGGTAAAGCTAGTATTGAAGCGGCAATAGAACCAAGCAAAACAGATTATTTGTTCTTTGTGGCAGATAAAAATGGAAAACTATATTTTACAAAAACAAACACAGAACATGTACAAGTAATAAATGAGCTACAAAACAGTGGAATGTGGTATGAATACTAAAAACAAAACGCCCAATTTTAAAATTGGGCGAACTCTTTAAAAAAATAAATTTAAAAAACCTAAAGACAAGGAAATTAAAAACGATTTAATGGAAATCTTAATACTTTTTCTAAACATTGTTTGAGCAACAAGTAAACCGTGAGGTTTAAGCTCAACAAGTGCAGTACATTCTTCTTCAGTTTCAACTATTGAACTATTAGTATCATTATTGCTCACTTCATTAGTAGCTTCTGTGTTCTCAAGAACTGTATTCTCTATGTCTAGCTGCTCATCTATAATATCATCAATAGAGATGGAATTATTATTTAATTTGATGTCATTATCAATTAAATTTAAGTTATCCATATAAATCACATCCTTATATCTTTAGTAAAAATTATGTATGTTAAAAGAATTATATCATTATAATAAAAAAAAAGCAATAAAAGAAAAGATTTTGAAGAAAAAAGAAAGGAGAATTTATGAAAGAGGAAATATTAAAAAAAGTTGATCATACTTTATTAAAACAAATATCAACAATGGAGGATATAAAAAAACTATGCGATGATGCAATAAAATTCAATACTGCATCTGTATGCATACCACCATGCTATGTAAAAGAAGCCAAAGAATATGTAGGAGATAAAATGAAAATTTGCACAGTAATAGGTTTCCCAAATGGATATAATTTAACCAGTGTAAAAATGTTTGAAACAGAAGAGGCCATAAAAGATGGAGCAGACGAAATAGATATGGTAATTAATATAGGCAAATTAAAAGAAAAAAAATATGATTACATTTTAAATGAAATAAATGGAATAAAAACTAAATGCAATGGAAAAATTTTAAAAGTAATAATAGAGACCTGTTTGTTAACAGAAGAAGAAAAAATAAAAATGTGTGAGATAGTATCTGAATCAGATGCAGATTACATAAAAACTTCAACAGGATTTAGCATGGGAGGAGCAACTTTAGAAGATATTAAATTATTTAAAAAACATATAAAAAACAATAAAAAAATAAAAGCAGCAGGTGGAATTAAAGGATTTGAAGATGCAGAAGAATTTATAGAAGCAGGAGCAGACCGTTTAGGAACAAGCAAATTAGTAGCAGAAATGTTGAAATAAAAGTATAAAACTCTCTCTATTGGTAAAAATATGTATAAAATATATAAATTTGCCAATAGAGAGGTTTTTATTTTGAAAAATAACAGATATTTGAATATAAAAGGTATGAGTTTAAATAAAGAACAATTACAAAGCCTTATGGAAAAAATGGCTGTAAACTATGAAATATCAAGAAACAGCAGTATTGAAACATATCCAATAAATAGATTAAATAATAATTTTAAATTCATACAAAAAACTTATAATATATTAAATGAACATATAAAACAGAATATTACTATATATCCAGCAGGAGAGTGGCTTTTAGACAATTTTTACATTATAGAAGAAACAGTAAAAAGCATAAAAAATGAGCTAACAGAGAAAAAATATAAAAATTTCCAAGGAATCTCCAATGGACTATATAAAGGATTTGCCAGAATATATGTAATAGCCACAGAAATGGTTGCATACACAGATAATAAAATAGATGAAGATACACTTGAAAATTGTTTGCTTGCTTATGAACACAAAAAAACTCTAAGCATGGAAGAAATATGGAACCTACCAATATTTTTAGAATTAGCAATTATAGAGAATATAAGGTCAGTTTGCGAAAAAATATATATAAGTCAAATTCAAAAATATAAGGTAGAAGAAATAGTAGAAAGATTAATAGAAAAAAAGGAAGCAAGTAAGCAACAATACAAAAAGATAAGAGAAAACACAAAAATGTATAGAAATTCAAGCTATCCATTTATAGAATATATTTCTTACAAATTAAAAAAATATGGAAAAAACGGAAACATATATTTAAACATACTTGAAGAACAGGTAAATAAATTAGGAATAACAGTTTCAGATGTTATAAGAAAAGAGCATTTTGATATAGCAATTCAAAAGGTAACCATTGGAAATAGCATAACAAGTATAAGAAAAATAATGAGAATTAATTTTATAGAATTATTTGAGAAAATAAATGGAGTAGAAGATTTATTAAGGCAAGATCCAGCAAATGTATATTCAAAAATGGATTACAAAACCAAAGAATACTACAGAAATAAAATAAAAAAAATATCTAACAAAACAAAAATGTCAGAAATATATATAACAAAGAAAGTCTTAGAATTATCCCAAAAAGCAAAACCAGAGAGAAAAAAACATATTGGCTATTTTCTAATAGATAGAGGAGAAAGCATACTAAATAACGAGCTTGGAATAAAAAATAAAAAAAGAGGACTAAAATCCGTAAAGTATATAGCTTCAATATATGTTGCTACAGCTATTTTTAGCTTGCTTTTTGGAGTTTACACATATTATAAAACAAACCTACTAGTTGCAATTATTACAACTTTATTTGCAGTTATTCCAATTTCAGAAATATATATACAAACACTAAATTATATTTTAGGCAAAATTGTAAAACCTAAAATGCTTCCAAAATTAGCTCTGCAAAATGGCATACCAGAAGAATATAGCACAATGGTTGTAATTCCAACCATCATAAATAGCAAAGAAAAGGTGAAAGAATTATTTAGAAAAATTGAAGTTTACTATTTAGCTAATAAAGAAAAAAACATTTACTTTACTTTGCTAGGAGACTGTACATCTTCTAAAAACGAACAAGAACCATTTGATAAAGAAATTATAGAAACGGGAATAGAAGAGGCAAAAATACTAAATGAAAAATATGCAAAAGACGAAAAAGAAAAATTTTACTTTTTGTATAGAAACAGAGTGTGGTGTAGAGGAGAAAAATGCTTTTTAGGCTGGGAAAGAAAACGAGGAATGTTATGCCAGTTCAATGAATTTTTGCTAACAGGAAAAAATCTATTTAGAACAAACACAATAAAAGAAAAACTACCGATTAAATATGTAATAACATTAGATGCAGACACAAATTTAATTTTAGGCTCTGCAAAAGAATTAATAGGAGCAATGGCACACATATTAAATAAACCAATGATAGATAGAAATAAAAATATAGTAATTGATGGCCACGCTATTATACAACCTAGAGTAGGTATAGACTTAGTTTCAAGCAGAAAAAGTCTATTTACAAAAATATATGCTGGACTAGGTGGAACAGACTTCTACACAAATGCAATTTCAGATGTATATCAAGATAATTTTGGAGAAGGCATATTTACAGGAAAAGGAATATATGATTTGGAGGTATTTCATAAAGTTTTATGTAATGAAATACCAGAAAATACAGTGCTAAGCCATGACCTATTAGAAGGAAGTTATTTAAGATGTGGCTTAGCAACAGATATTTTAGTTTTAGATGGATTTCCATTTAAGTATAATAGCTACATTACAAGAGGTCAAAGATGGGTTAGAGGAGACTGGCAAATAGCATCATGGGCAACAAATGTAATAAAAACCCGAGACAAAAGTAAAAAGATAAACCCACTAAATCCTTTATCTAAATTTAAAATATTAGATAACTTGAGAAGAAGCTTAATAACTGTTACAGTAGCATTTATTCTTATAATAGCCACAATACTAGAGTTGTTAAATTACCAAACAACACTTATGACTGTAATAGCCTTTGTAACATTGCTATTTCCAACAATACTAGATATTGCAAATTATATTATCTTCAAAAAAAGTATAGATGTAGAATATGTATCAGCACATAAAAACATTTTAAAATCAATAAGTGGGATAAAAGCAACTATTATTAGAGGATTTTTTGAAATAATTTTATTGCCACATAAAGCTTATACAAATTTGAGTGCGATACTAAAAACAATATATAGAATGAATATATCTAAACAAAATTTACTAGAATGGATGACCTCAGAAGAAGCAGAAAGACAAAGCAAGAATGATTTAGCAACATACTTTAAAAACATGTTTATAAATGTAATTATAGGAGTAATTTTATTAGGCTTAGGAGTACTCACATTAAAAATACAATTCTTTATATTTGGTATTTTATTTGTAATCGCACCAATTATAGCATGGTATATAAGTCAAGAAATAAAAGAAAAAAAGCAAATTTTACAAATAACAAAACAAGAAAAAGAATATTGTTTAGAAGTTGCAAGAAGAACATGGGACTTCTTCAAAGAGAATTTGAATGAAAAAAACAACTATCTTCCACCAGATAATTATCAAGAAGATAGAAAAGAAAAAGTGGCACACAGAACCTCTCCAACTAATATTGGACTAGGCCTTTTAGGTGTATGCTCGAGCTATGATTTAGGCTTTATACCAATAGAAAAAGCCATGGATTTAATAGAAAAAATGTTAGAAACAATAGAAAAACTCACAAAATGGAATGGTCATTTATATAATTGGTATAACACTCTAACATTAGAACCATTAATTCCAAGATATGTATCAACAGTGGACAGTGGAAACTTTGTAGGATATTTATATACCTTAAAACAATTTATATTAGAAACTGATGATAAAAGAAAAATAAACCTAGTAAATAAGATTGATAATTTAATTAATAACACAGATTTTGGTAAGCTATATGATTATAAAAAGAGAATCTTTTCAATAGGATTTAATGTTGAAGAAAATAAACTAACAGATTCATATTATGATTTATTAGCATCAGAAGCAAGGCAAACAAGCTTAATTGCAATAGCTAAAAAAGATGTACCAGCAAAGCATTGGGGCAGTTTAAGTAGAACGTTAACCACACTAAATAAATATAAAGGTCTTATATCATGGTCAGGAACTGCATTTGAATATTTAATGCCAAATGTAAATATAAAAACTTATGAAGGAAGTTTGCTAGATGAATCTTGTAGATTTATGCTTATGAGTCAAAAAAAATATGCAAAAGAGTTAGGAATACCATGGGGAATTTCGGAAGCGGCATTTAATTTAAGAGACCTAAATAATAACTATCAATACAAGGCCTTTGGAATACCATGGCTTGGACTAAAAAGAGGACTAGAAGAAGATATGGTAGTATCTTCTTATGGAATCTTTTTAAGTTTAATGTATGATGCCAAAGGAGCAATAGAGAACCTAAAAGTTTTAGAAAAACAAGAAATGTATGGAGAATATGGCTTTTATGAATCAATAGATTATACCATATCAAGATTAAAATATGGAAAAATGTATGAGCCTGTAAAAACATATATGGCACATCATCAAGGGCTTATACTACTTTCAATAAACAACCTAATAAATGATAAAATTTTAGTAAAAAGATTTAGCAACAATCCAGAAATTGAAGCAGTAGATATATTACTTCAAGAACGTATGCCAGAAAAAGCAATAATAACAAAGGAAAATAAAGAAAAAGTTCAAAAACTAAAAATAAGAGATTATGAAAATTACACAGAAAAGACTTACACAAAATTAAACTCAACATTTAATACTTCAAACGTAATATCAAATGGAAAATATACTGTAGTAACCAATTTAAAAGGTGTAGGATATAGCAAATTAAACAACTTGCTAATAAATAGGTACAAAGAAACAGCAGACTACAAACAAGGAATATTTTTCTATATCAAAAATCTAAACACAAAACAAATATATTCAAATATACCAAACCAAAGTGGAAAAATAACATTTGCACCAGATAATATTAAATACATTAAAACAGAAGGAAATATAGAAGTAAAAACAAAAATAACAGTAGCTCCAGAAGAACCAGTAGAAATAAGAAGATTAGAATTAACAAATAATGGTAACAATGTAGAAACATTAGAAGTAACAAGTTACTTTGAACCAGTATTGTCAACAAGTATGCAAGATTATGCACACATAGCCTTTAATAATTTATTTTTAACATTTAAAGATGCTGGAAATGGAAGCATTTTGGTAAAAAGAAAAAAACGTGGAGACAAGCAAGTAGACGTATATGCCGGAATAAATTTGTATACAGAATGTGAAACAATAGGAGATGTAGAATACGAAATAGACAAAGAAAAATTCATGGGAAAGGGCAATTTCGACATTCCAGAGGCAATAAAAAAATCAAAGCCATTTTCTAAAAATTTAGGACTAGTTACAGAACCTTGCTTAGCAATCAAAAAAACAGTAAAAATATTGCCAAGTGAAACAGCCACATTAGACTTGGTTATAGTAGTTGGGTATCAAGAGGAAAAAGTAAATAAGTTATTACAAAACTATTCAAATTCAAACACAGTTCAAAAAACTTATGAACTATCAAGAGCAAAAACAGAGGCTGAAACAGTTTATTTAGGACTAAAAGGAGCAGATATTGAAGAATATCAAAAAATGCTGGGACTTTTAATATTCCAAAACCCAATGCGAAAGGAAATACTATCAAACTTACCAAAACGAGTATATTCACAAAGTGAACTATGGAAATTTGGAATATCAGGAGATTTACCAATTCTACTTGTAAAAATAAAAGATGCAAATGATATGCACGTTGTAAGAGATTGCTTAAGAGCAATAGAGTTTTTTAGAAGCAAAAATATAATAGTAGATTTAGTAATCTTAAACGAAGAAAAGAATAGTTATGAACACTTTATAAAATTTGAAGTAGAAAACGAAATACAAAATAAACAACTATCATTTTTAAAAAATATATCTGGAGGAATATTCATTATAAATGAAAAAGAAATAACTAAAGAAGAAAAAGATTTACTAGAATTTACAAGCAATTTAATGTTAAATGCAGCACTAGGAAAAATCGAATTACAATTAAAAGACCTAGAAGAAGAACATGAAGAAAAACAAAAAAATATTGGAGAAGAAGAAAAGAAAATATATGTAAAAAGTGATGAATTAGAAACAATTACAGAAGATTATAGCAACCTAAAATATTATAACGACTATGGAGGATTCACAGAAGATGGATTAGAATACAAAATAAAAGTAAGCACAAATAATAAGCTACCTACTGTATGGAGCAACATTTTATCAAATCCACATTTTGGAACACTCATAACACAAAACTTAGGAGGCTTTACTTGGAGCCAAAATAGCAGACTAAACAGAATATCAGCATGGAATAATAGCCCCAATATTGATATACCATCAGAAATAATATATATAAAAAATAAAGAAACAGGAGAATACTGGAGTTTATGTGAAAATGTAACACAAAATCCACAAGAATACTATTTAACTTATGGCTTTGGGTATGTAATAGAAAAAACAATAAAAAATCAAATAATACAAGAAATAGAAAGCTTTGTGGCAAAAGAAAATAAAGTTAAAATAAACATTTTAAAACTAAGCAATACATCAGGAGAAAAGAAAATATTAAAAATACTTTACTATATAAAACCTGTTCTAGGAGAAGATGAAATAAAAACAAATGGATATATAAATGTAAACATGGAAAACAATGTTGTAACAGCTGAAAACTTGTATACAGACAGTTTTAAAAATGATATAGTATATTGTGGCAGTAGCGAAAGAATAAAATCATTTACTGGAAGCAAAGAAACATTTATAGATGAGGGAGATATAGAAAATCCTAAGGCAATTAATAAAGTAAATTTAGGAGACGAAAGCGGACTGGGCGAAAATTCATGTATAGCACTTGAAGTAGAAGCGGAACTAAATGGTTATGAAAGTAAAGAAATTGTACTATTTTTAGGAGAAGAGGATAATATATTAAAAGCAAAAGATATGGCATACAAATATTCTAAAATAACAAATGCTAGAGAGGAATTAAACCAAGTAAAGAGATTTTGGTACGAACTATTAACAAGAATACAAGTAAAAACACCACTAGAATCCATGAATATAATGCTAAATGGTTGGACAATTTATCAAACCATAGTTTCAAGGTTATGGGCAAGAACTGGCTACTATCAATCAGGAGGAGCAATAGGCTTTAGAGACCAGCTACAAGATACTTTAGGAATTAAATATATAGAAACTGAGCTGATGAGAAAGCAAATATTAACACAAAGTAGGCATCAATTCATAGAGGGAGACGTAGAACATTGGTGGCATGAAGAAACTCAAAGAGGAATAAGAACAAGATTTTCAGATGATTTACTATGGCTTTGCTATGTTGTAGCTGAATATGTAGAATATACAGGAGACAAAAAATTACTTGAAGAAGAAGAACCATATTTACAAGGAACACCTTTAGAAGAAGGAGTAGACGAAAAGTACGATTTATATGTAGAATCTCAGCAAAAAGAAAGCATATATAATCATTGTATAAGAGCAATAGAAAAATCATTAAACTTTGGAGAAAATGGGCTACCCAAAATTGGTTCAGGAGATTGGAATGATGGATTAAACACAGTAGGAAATAAAAAAAGAGGAGAAAGCGTATGGCTAGGTTTCTTCCTATATGAGGTATTAACAAGATTTATTCCAATTTGTGAAGAAATGAACGATTTAGAAAAGGTAGAAAAATATAACCAAGTAAAAGAACAACTAAAAAAAGCACTAAACCGGTGCAGGTTGGGATGGCAGATGGTTTAAAAGAGCCTTTACAGATGATGGAGAACCAATAGGAAGCATAGAAAATGAAGAATGTAGAATAGATAGTATATCACAAAGTTGGGGAGTAATATCAGGAGCGGCAGATAATGATAAAAAATATATATCAATGGAAGCACTAGAAAATCACTTAATAGATAAGGAAAATGGAATAATAAAACTTTTAGATCCACCATTTAACAAAACAAAAATCGAACCAGGCTATATAAAAGCATATCTACCAGGAGTTAGAGAAAATGGAGGACAATACACACATGCTAGCTGCTGGGCAATAATTGCATTTACAAAACTTGGATTCGGGGACAAGGCTTTAGAATACTATAGAATGATAAACCCAATAGAACATTCAAGAACTAGAGAAACTGCATTAAAATACAAAGTTGAACCTTATGTTATACCAGCAGACATATATGGAGCGGAAAGCCTGGCAGGAAGAGGCGGCTGGACATGGTATACGGGCTCAAGCAGTTGGTATTATAAAGCAGGTATAGAAAATATTTTAGGATTAAAAATAAAAAACAAAATATTAAAAATTGAACCATGTATCCCAAAAGACTGGAAAGAGTATCAAATAAAATATAGATATAAAAATAGCATATATAACATAAAAATAAAAAATGAAAATGGTAAAAACACAGGAGTAGAGAAATTTTATCTAAATGGAAAAGAAGTAGAAGAAAAAGAAATAATTCTAAATGGAGAAGGCGGAATATATGAAGTTGAAATAAAAATGTAAAAATACAGGCAAGAAATACTTGCCTGTAAAAATTAATAAAAGGCAATAAATACATTGCCTTTAAATTAAAGATATTTTTTCAAATCATCAATATTTTTCTCTTGTAACCTAACAAAATCGGATAATATATTTTTAATTTCATTATCAACAAAAGAATGGTTATTAAATAGCTTTATACCTTTAATTATTCCCATATCATTTCCTTGAATTAAAAGCTCAGATAGCTTTGAATTACTAGTGTCATTAGCAGTATTAAATTGAATTCCCATCCACGACATTGCTTTTAGCATATTAGGGGTATCTTCCATTTGTGCATTATTTTTTACTAACAACTCTTGAGTTCTATCATAAATGTTTTGATATTCATTATGCTGAGTATTTAGCAATTCTTTAAAATCCTTATCTTCAGCCTTTTTTATTATTGTAGAAAGAGAATCCATACCCATTTTAGTATTTTGATTTATTTCTTTCAAAATCTCAATTTCATTATCTTTTTCCATAAAACAAAACCTCCCATAAAGCTAGTATTTACAAAATCCCCAATTATATTACAAATTGCTTATTTTGGCAAAAAATGATATAATATTATTAAATTCCCAAACGGGTAATTTAGAAAGGGTATATTTATGGAAAACACAAAAATCTCTTTGGAGAGACAGGCTATGAAAGCAAGACGGCAGATTAATTTCGTACTTGAAGTGTATGGAAGCAAGAAAACCGTTGAAATGCTTGAGAAAGAAGGCTCAATCGCCATTAAGGTTCTCAAAGAACATAATATTTTCGTTGTTACTCTCAAAGGTAACATAGAAGAAAATTGGTATCGAAACGCTGAACTTCAGGGCAAAATTCTTCATACACTTGAGGACAACTTTAATGTTTGTTTCGAAAAGGGATGGGGAGACTGCATCCAGCTTCAACTTTCTTAGACTGTTAAGCTACAAAGCCCTAAAGGTACTAGTTTAAAAACTGGTACCTTTTTCTTATAATTTTTATTTAAAAAGTATTGACATTAAGAATTAAATAGTATACACTTTAAATGTAAATTTTTTTTGAAAAGAAAAGCACATTGAAATTTGAATAATTAAGGCAAAATATAAGCAAAATATAAGCAAAATATTGCTTGTAAGGCTTACAAACAATAAAATTTCTATGTGTAATTTTAAAAAAAAATTTACCAAAAAAAACAAACAACAAAAGTAAAAACTTAAAAATTTTTTAAGGAGGAGAACAGAGAATGAATTTTAAAATAAAAAATAAATCTGGTATAACATTAGTTGCCCTAATTATAACAATAGTAGTAATGTTAATACTAGTGGCAGTAAGCATAAATATATTAGTAAACAGTAACTTAATAGGCCACGCAGAAAAAACAGGAGATGCGTATGCAGGTGCAATAAAAAATGAAGAAAATTTGGGAAATGATGGAATAACAATAAATGGAGAAAAATATGCTTCAATAGAGGATTATATAAACAATAATCCAATGTCAAGTATAAAAATCAACATGGAAGTAACCCACGAAGATACAGCAGTAACAGCAGATGGAACAAATATAAAATCAATAGAACACGGAGCTCCAATTCCAGTAGGCTATAGCTATGTAACAGGAGAAAAAAACACAGGAGTAGTAATTCAAGATGATGATACAAGCGACCAATTCGTATGGGTACCAGTATTACAAAATCAAAAAATAAAAATTGAAATAACAGCAGAAGAGGAAATAACAGAAATAGAACTACTAGACCCAACAGGAACCCAAATTACAACTCCAGCCCAATCAGGCAAAACATATACAGCAAGTGTAGAGCCAACCAGAAATGGGGTATATAAATTAACCGCAAAAACAGCAAATGATGTAAATGAAAAAATAATGTATGTTTCAACACTATATGCACAAGATGCTTTTGTAACTAAGGAAATGTTTAGAAATAGGGTACAACAAATGATGCAACAGCAAAATAAAACAGAAGCAGAAATCTTGGCAACTTTACCTGGTGTAGGAGAAAATCCAACAATAGATACAGCATACCCAATATTTGCAAATAGGATGGCTCCACAATACACAGATAATGCAGATACTCCAGAAGCAACAGTAACATTATATAAAAATAGCGTAAATAAATATGGAGGATTTTATATAGCAAGATATGAGGCAGGAAGTGCAAATCCGAGAACTTCAAGCAGTGGAACAACAGATACAGTTTTAAGCCAAGCAAATAAACACCCATATATCTATATAAATCAAACAGATAGTATAACCAAAGCAGCAGAAATGAATAATGGAAAAACAAATGTAACCGCAGGACTAATAAATGGAGCAGCATGGGATAGAACATTAAATTGGATATTAGAAACAAATAGCAATATGAATTTAGCGGATATAAATAAAGATAGTACAAGTTGGGGCAATTACTATAATAGTAAATTCAATTTTACAGGTAAATACTCAACTGACAATGGAAAAAATTTCACCGATGCAACAGCATCAACTGAAAAGCCAGAAAATAGCACTTATCTATTAGGAACAGGAGTAACAGATTACACAAATAAAAACAATATATATGACTTCGCAGGTAACTGCTGGGAATGGACTACAGAGTCCGACTCTTCAGCTTATCGAGTTAACAGGGGCCGGCGGGTTCCGACGGCAGTGGTTCTAGCTCTCCAGCTTGCCATCGCAACGGCATTGCTCCAGACCGCAGCAACAGCGACCTTTCTTTCCGCTCCGTACTTTATGTAAAACTGTAAGCTTGCAGGCGAATTGGTAATTGAATAAATGATGGTAGTTTTAGAGAAAGCTACTTTGAAGCTAAGTAACCTTAGCGAACTTTGTACGCTAAGTGAGCGGAAAATTTTTAAAAGACACAGGAATGGCTTTTAAAAATTTTCCGCCACTAGCGTGGCGCCAGTAGGCGTTTTTTTTACATGCGTAAATGTTATCACATTTCTTTCATATATGGTACCTTTTTCTTTTAAAAACTATTGCAAACAAAGAAACTTTATTATATAATTATTCGAGAAATTATGAGTATTATCTGGGGAAAGTCAAATAATATAAGAGAATTATAACATTTTTTAAGGAGTGATTTTAATGGTAAAAAAAGTTGCAATTATTACAAATGGTGGAGATTGTCCAGGATTAAATGCTGTTATTAGAGCAATTGTAAAAACAGCAGAAACAAACGGTGTAGAATGTTATGGATATATAGAAGGATATAAAGGACTATATGAAAATAAATACATTAAGCTAGAATCAAATGGAAGTGCTTCAGGTTTATTACACAGAGGAGGCACAATAATAGGTGCATCAAATAGCACAAATTTATTTAATTTAAAAGTAGAAGAGAATGGACAGACTGTATATAAAGATGTATCAGATATATGTATAGAAAACGTAAGAAAAGCAGGCTTTGACTGTATTTTTACATTAGGTGGAGATGGAACACAAAAGTCAGCAAGAGACTTTTCAGTAAAAGGACTTAATATAATTGGTGTACCAAAAACTATAGACAATGATGTAGCACATTGTGAAATAACATTTGGATATAATACGGCTGTATCTGTTGCAACAGAAGCATTAGATAGATTACACTCAACAGCAGAATCACATCATAGAGTAATGGTATTAGAAGTAATGGGACGTTATGCTGGATGGATAGCACTAGAATCAGCAGTAGCAGGAGGTGCAGATGTTGCATTAATTCCTGAAATACCTTATGACATAAATAGTGTTATTAACAAAATAAATGAAAGAAAAGCAGAAGGTAAAAAATTCAGCATAGTTGTAGTTTCAGAAGGTGCAAAGCCAAAAGATGGAACCATGGTAGTAAAGAAAACATTAGATGATGGCAAAGGCTTAGACAATGTACGTTTAGGAGGTATAGGAGATAAGCTTGCAGAAGATATAGAAAAATTAACAGGAATGGTATCAAGAAATACAACACTTGGATATGTACAAAGAGGAGGAACTCCAACAGCATTTGACAGAGTTTTATCAACTAAATATGGATATAAAGCAATGGAATTAGCTCTAGAAGGTAAATTCAATGTATTAGTAACACTAAAAGGAGGAAAACTTGGATCTGTTCCATTAGAAGAAGTTGTTGGAAATAACAAAGAAATAGGAGCACGTTCAGGAGGAACAGAAAATACAAATATTAAAACAATAAAAATGGATGACGATTTAATAAAAGTTGCACGAAACTTGGGAATATGTTTAGGAGACTAAGTATAAGAAAGGAAAATAAAAAATGATTAATTTTAAAGAAAAAATAGCAAAAGAAATAGCTTCTGTAACAAATTTGGATGAAAAAGAATTAGCAACATATATTGAAATTCCGCCAAATAGTGACTTAGGAGACTTTGCATTTCCATGCTTTAAACTAGCAAAATCACTACGAAAAGCACCACCTGTGATTGCAAACGAAATAAAAGAAAACATAAAAATAGATGAAAAAATCATAGAAAAAATAGAAATAGTTGGTGGGTACTTAAACATATATATTAATAAAGAAACATTAATAGAAAATGTCTTAAAAGAAGTTGCAGATAAAAAAGAAAAATATGGTTCTAGCGATATTGGACAAAATAAAAATGTAGTAATAGATTATTCTGCACCAAACATTGCAAAACCATTCCATATTGGACACTTACGTTCAACAGTAATAGGAGGAGCTTTATATAAAATATATAACTTTTTAGGATACAACAGTGTAGGAATTAACTATTTAGGAGACTGGGGCTTACAATTTGGTAAGGTAATGGCTGGATATGACATGTGGAAAGATGAGTACGATTTTTCAAAAAGTGAAATTCAAGCCATACTAAAAATATATGTAAGATTTTGCCAAGAAGAAAAAGAAAACCCTGAATTAACAGAAAAGGCAAGAGAGTATTTCAAAAGACTAGAAGATGGAGCTGAAAAAGAAGTAAAAACTTGGAAATGGATAAGAAAAATAAGCCTAGAAAACTACCAGAAAACATACAATTTATTAAACTCAAAATTCGATTCATATAATGGCGAATCATATTATAATGATAAAATGGAACCAATAGTTGAAGAGTTAAGAAATAAAGGCTTACTAAAAGAATCAGAGGGAGCACAAGTAGTAGATTTAGCAGAATATGATATGCCACCATGCATAATAATTACATCAGCAGGAACAACAATATATGCAACAAGAGATTTAGCATCTCTAAAAGACAGAATAAATACATACAATTTTGATAAAGCAATATATGTTGTAGGAAACGAGCAAAGACTACACTTTAAACAAGTTTTCAAAGTGCTAGAACTAATGGGTTACCCAGAATATGCAGCAAAATGTGAGCATGTACCATTTGGGTTAGTTGTAGATAAAACAGGAGAAAAAATAGGCTCAAGAAAAGGAAACTCAGTATTCTTAGAGGATATATTAAAAGAAGCAATTCAAAAAGTAGAAAAAATAATAGATGAGAAAAATCCAAATCTAGAAAACAAAGAAGAAGTTGCAAGAAAAGTTGGTGTAGGAGCAATAATCTTTAACGATTTATCAAATAGTAGAATAAAAGACGAGATATTTGATTGGGATATGTTACTAAACTTCCAAGGAGAAACAGGACCATACATTCAATATATTTATGTACGTACGAGAAGTTTAATTGAAAAAGCAGGATATATTCCACAAATAGAGAATATAAACTTTAGTGTGTTAAAGGAAAAAGAAGCAATAGAAACAGTAAAATTATTGTACAACTTTAATGAAGTAGTTCAAAATGCAGCAGACAAAAATGAACCATCAGTTGTAGCAAGATACTTAATAGATGTAGCACAAAACTTCAGTACATTTTACAATGAACATAAAATAATAACAGAAGACAAAGCACTCCAAGATGCAAGATTAGCTCTAACATACTGCGTAGGAACTGTGCTTAAAACAGGCGTAACATTACTTGGTATGGAGATGCCTGATAAAATGTAATTAAATAAGGAGGAATTTTAATGAAAGCAATCGAATTAAAACACCCACTAATTGAACACAAGCTAGCAATATTAAGAGACAAAAAAACAGGAACAAAGGAATTTAGAGAGATAATTTCTGAACTAGGAGAACTACTTTGCTATGAGGCATTAAAAGATGCAAAAATGTATGAAACAGAAATTGAAACACCAATGGAAAAAATGAAAACAAGAAAAATCAACGAAGATAATTACGCATTTGTACCAATTTTAAGAGCAGGAACAGGAATGTTAGACGGAATAATAAATATGGTACCAAACGCAAAAATAGGCCATATAGGAATGTACAGAGATGAAGAAACATTCAAACCAAATGTATACTTCTTCAAAGTACCAAAAGACATAGAAAAAAGAGAAGTATTAATATTAGACCCAATGCTTGCAACAGGAGGTTCTGGACTAGATGCAATAGAATTACTAAAAGAAAAAGGCGTAAAAAAGATGAAATTCTTATGCATAATAGCTGCACCAGAAGGAATAAAAGCAATAGAAGAAAAACACCCAGATGTTCAAATATATACCACTTCAATAGACAGACAACTTAATGAACATGCCTACATATTACCAGGTCTAGGAGACGCAGGAGACAGAATTTTTGGAACAAAATAAAAAGTAAAATAAAATTACAAATTGCAAAAATACAATTTGTAATTTTTTATTATAGACAAAAGCAAATAATAACATAACTTGCTATATTATGCCTTTAGAATTTTAAAACATAAATCACAAAATTTTTTTATCCACCTATTGATAAATGTTACAAAATAAGGTATAATATAACAGAAATAAAACAGATTTATTACAAGAATATTAAATTAATGTTACATTTTAGTTAATACTCTTGACATATCTAAAAAAACGAATAAAATATATGTAGACAAATTAGTTAGAGGAATTATATGAGGGTAATTAGTGGAAGTGCTAGAGGTAAAAAATTAGTTTCACTTGAAGGAAATAATACAAGACCAACTCTAGACCGTGTGAAGGAATCTTTATTTAATATTTTACAGTTTGATATAGCAGACAAAGATGTATTAGACTTATTTGCAGGTAGTGGAGCTATTGGAATAGAAGCAATAAGCAGAGGTGCTAAATCAGCTATATTTTGTGATAACTCACCAGAGGCAATAAAAATAATAAAAACCAATATTGAAAATACAAGAAGTACAGAAAAAGCAACAGTTTTAAATAAGGATTATTTGCAGGCTTTAAAATATTTATCAGCAAATAATAAAAAGTTTGACATTATATATTTGGACCCTCCATATAAAACAGAGTTCGCAAATATTGCAATAAAAGAAATAATAGATTTAAACTTATTATCAAAAGATGGAATTATAATTTTAGAAACAGACGATATTGAAAAAGAAAAATCAATCCAAAAGGAAAAAATAGAGATTTTTGATAAGAGAAAATATGGGCGAGCTATACTCATATTTATTCGAAAGGAGTAAAACATGGAGATTTTTACATTATTAGAAACACTAGAAGATATATTAGAAAGAAGTAAATCTGTACCTTTTACAGAAAAAGCAATAGTAGATAAAGAGGAAGTTCTTGAAATAATAAAAGATATAAGATTAAAACTTCCAGATGAATTAAAACAAGCTAAATGGATTAAAGAAGAGAGAGCTCGTATACTTGATGAAGCACAAAAAGAAGCAGATGGAATTGTAAGAGAAGCTGAAAATAGAATAATATCAATGATAGATGAACATGAAATTACAAGAAAGGCTTATGAACAAAAAGCTGAAATAATTGAAACTGCCAATGAAATGTCTAGAGAAATTACAAAAGGAACAAAAGACTATGCAGACGGCATTTTAGAAGATTTAGAAAAAGCAATAAACAATGTAAATGGTGCAATAAATGAAGCTTTGAAGACAATAGAGCAGAATAGAAGTGAACTTAAATAAATAGCTAAAAGTCAGAAGTTTTATTCTGGCTTTTTATTAAATGAAAGGATATAATTATGGGAAGAAAGAAAAAGAAACAAAAAAACAATTTAGATATACAAGTAGTAGTGTTATTTATTATAAGTGCTGTACTTGCCTTTTTAATATATGGAAAACCAGGATATATTGGTCAGAATATTATACCATACTTAGAATATGCAATAGGCTGGGTAGAATATTTGCTACCAATAGCTATATTTGCTGCTGCTGTTGATTTGGCATGTGAGCAAGACAAGAAAGAAACAACAGTAAAGGTTGCTCAATACTTAATTTTTGTACTTGCTATATCAATTATAATAACAACTTTAAATGGAGATACAGGAATTATAGGAAGAACAATAACAGAATACATAATAGGCTTAGTTGGAAAAGCTAGTACAATAATTATTTCCTTAGGAGTTATAGCAATTCTTTCAATATTTATGTTTGGAATAAAACCAGCGGATAAGGTAAAAGAAATAGTTGAAGAGAGAAAAGAAAAAAATATAGGAAAAAAAGAAATAAGCGGAAGAAACAGAGTAAGAACTATAGAAGAAATAGAAGATAATAAAGAACCTGTAATTTCCGGTTTTAAAGAAAATATAGAAAAACTTAAAGAAAAACAAAAAAACAAAAAAGAGTTAAAAGAATTAGAACGAAAAGAATCAGAAATATTAGATAATCAAATAAGCATAAATATGGGAAATGAACAAGCAGGATTATTTAAAAAGCAGGAAGAAACAAAAGAAGATAAATCAAAAGAGGTATTAACACTAGAACATACATTGACAGTTGAAGACCAAAATTATGAATTCCCACCAATAGAATTCTTAAATGAGGGCAAACCTACCGCAAAAAACAGTAAAAAAGCAATTACAGATACAGCAAGCAAATTACAAAGAACATTACACAGCTTTGGTGTTGCTGCAAAAGTTGAAAATGTTTCAGTAGGACCAACAATTACACGTTATGAATTAAAACCGGCAGAAGGCGTAAGAGTAAGCAAAATAGCAAATTTAGCAGATGATATTGCATTAAATTTAGCAGCAGAAAGCATAAGAATTGAAGCCCCTATACCAGGTAAACAAGCAGTAGGAATAGAAATTCCAAATAGAGAAAAAGACATGGTTGCATTAAGAGACATAATAGGAGATAAAAAATTCCAAGAAGCAAAATCAAAATTAGCATTTGCAGTTGGACGTGATGCAGCAGGAGAAACAATCGTTGCAGATATTGCAAAAATGCCACACGTACTTATTGCAGGAAGTACAGGTTCAGGAAAGAGTGTATGTATCAACACATTAATTACAAGTATTATATACAAAGCAAAACCAAGTGAAGTAAAACTTGTAATGGTAGATCCTAAAGTAGTTGAACTTTCAGTATATAATGGAATTCCACATTTACTTATACCAGTAGTTACAGATCCTAAAAAGGCAGCAGGAGCACTTCAATGGGCTGTACAAGAAATGGTAAATAGATACCACTTATTTGCAGAAAAAAATGTAAGAGACATATCAGGATATAATGAAGCACTAGAAAAAGAAGGAATAGAAGAAAAATTACCACAAATTGTAATAATAATAGATGAGCTTGCAGATTTAATGATGGTAGCAGCAAAAGATGTTGAAGACGCAATTTGTAGATTAGCACAAATGGCAAGAGCTGCTGGAATGCACTTGGTAATAGCAACACAGAGACCTTCTGTAGACGTAATCACAGGTGTAATTAAAGCAAATATCGCAAGTAGAATTGCATTTGCGGTAACATCAGGTGTAGACTCAAGAACAATTATTGATTCAATAGGTGCTGAAAAATTACTTGGAAAAGGAGATATGCTATTCTATCCATCAGGTACAATAAAACCACAAAGGGTACAAGGTGCATTTATATCTGACAGCGAAGTTGAAAAAATAGTAACATTCTTGAAAAACAATGGTGGCCCAGTATATAGTGATGATATATTAGAAAAAATTGAAAAGGCAAATTCAACAGATCAAGAATTAGATAGCGAAGATGATGATGAAACAGATGAATTCTTAATGGATGCAATAGATATGGCAGTTAATATGGGACAAATATCAGCATCTGGACTACAAAGAAGATTCAAAATAGGATATACAAGAGCAGGAAGAATAATAGACCAAATGGAAGCAAGAGGGTTAATTTCAGGTTATGAAGGAAGTAAACCTAGAAAAACTCTAATAACAGAAGATAGATGGCAAGAATTAAAAATGTCAAAACCAACAATGGGAGAAATAAAGGAAGCAGGACAAAAATTAGTTGAAATGAATGGAAACACATCTTCAACAACTGATAATGAATAATATTTATACAAAGAACGACTTTTAAGGTCGTTCTATTGTATATGAAAAGGAGCAATAATAATGGCAAAAACGGTAGCATTTTATACCTTGCGGATGTAAGGTCAACCAATACGAAACAAATGCAATAGCACAAAAATTCATTGAAAAAGGCTATACAAAAGTTGAATTTGATGAAAAGGCAGATATATATATTATAAATACTTGCACAGTAACAAGCATGGCTGATAAAAAATCAAGACAAATTATAAGACAAGCCAAAACACATAACAAAAACGCTATAGTAGTTGCAACAGGCTGCTATGCACAGGTAAGCAAGGCAGAACTTGAAAAAATAGAAGAATTAGATATAATCGTTGGAAATACTGAAAAAAACAACATAGTTAAAATAGTGGAAGAATATTCAAATAGCAAAGAAGAAGAAGTGGGCAAAATAGAAGAAGAAAAAGAATTTCAAGACTTTGGAACAGTAACATATACAGAAAAAACAAGAGCAGTTATAAAAGTACAAGATGGCTGTAATAATTTTTGCTCATATTGCATAATACCTTATGCAAAGGGAAGAGTAAGAAGCAGAAAACCAGAAAGTGTAATTAAAGAAGTAAAAGAAATAGTAAAAGAAGGAATAAAAGAAGTTGTAATAACAGGAATACATGTTGCTTCTTATGGTAAAGATTTTGAAGATGGAACAAGACTGATAGATTTACTAGAGCAAATAAATAAAATTGAAGGATTAAAAAGAATTAGACTTGGCTCATTAGAACCAAATTTAATAACTCCAGAATTTGTTGAAAGATTAGGCAATGTAGATAAAATATGTGACCATTTCCATTTATCACTTCAAAGTGGATGTGACGAAACTTTAAAGAGAATGAACAGAAAATATACAACACAAGAATTTGAAAATGGAGTAAATTTATTAAGAAAAAAATTCCCTGAAGTAGCATTAACAACCGATATTATTGTAGGTTTTCCAGGGGAAACAGAAGAAGAATTTAATACAACTTATAAATTTTTAAGCAAAATAAAATTTAGCAAAATGCATGTGTTCAAATACTCACAAAGAAAGGGAACAGTTGCAGCAAAAATGAAAAACCAAGTAAATCCACAAATAAAGGAAGAAAGAAGTAACAAATTAATAGAGCTATCAAATAAAAACGAAATAGAATTCTTAGATAATAATTTAGGAAAAGAGCTAGAAGTATTATTTGAAACAAAAACACAAAATGGATATACTGAGGGACATACAACAAACTATATAACAGTAAAAAGTAAAGGCGAAAATCTTGAAAACACAATAAAAAGAGTAAAAATTTCAAAACGTGAAAACCTAGAATTAATAGCAGAATAGAAAAAAATGTAACAATTTTGTAACAATTTTGTAAAGAAAATGTTAAATTTTTCTTTACAAAAACTATTGATTATTGTAGAAAAATGTAGTATAAGTTTATAAGAAGATATAGAGATTAAACAATAAAATATTACTAAAGAAGAAAATCTCAAATACTTTAAAAGGGAGGAAAGAATAATGAGTGAAGTATCAAAATTTATTCCAATGGAAAATAGTGGTGAGACAGTAAGAGAGAATGCAGGAACAGTAGGAAGTAATGTAGCTGGAGCAGAAAACTCTGCTTTTAAGGTATGTACAAATAATAAAAACCTACCAGCAAAACCATCATCAATGTGGAATAAATTAAAAGGAATTTTCTGTTACGAAATAAAAGTTGAATTAACACCATATCAACAAAAAATTGAAGATGAAATAAACGAATTCCTACATCAAGAAATAACATGGGAAGGATTCAAAAACTTCTTATTTCAAGATGTAAATATAACATTTGGAAAAGATAAAAAGAAGTAAAATAAAAAAACGGTGTTTAGCCGTTTTTTTTTATTTGTCAAATTGCTATTGACATAATGGCGTAAAAAAGTGTATAATATATAAGTACATGGGGATGTATTTTGGCTTCGACGGTATTTTTGAAATATAAATAGCGAGTAGTGGATGGTTGCTTTGGCCACTATAAAAAAGCAAATTAAATTTAAACGCTGATAATGAATTAGCATACGCTGCCTAAGTTTGGCACGTCGTTTTACCATAAAGCCTACTGTTATGGATAAAGCGTCGACTAAAGTAGGAAACAAAATTGTTCTTCGCCTTAAGAACAATGGGTAATAAAAGGCTACCTTAGAATTTAAGCGTGTTTATTTGCAAGAATTCAAGGGAAGTTTAAATAATAAACTACACTCGTAGAAGTTTGTATGGATAGAATATTGGACGAGGGTTCGACTCCCTCCATCTCCACCAATATAGTAAAAAATTGAGTATAAATTGTTGACTTTTAGCATAAAATATAGCATCAGAATATTAGAAAGTAATTGAAAGATTGCTATGTTAGATGACCAGTAGTTTACTACTGGTCATCAGTCGTCCTAATGAAATTTATTAACAAAATTTTTATGGCTTTATTATATACATACATTTGCTACTTATAGCTATGAAAATTTATGATATACAGATGATTTATGGATGAATTATAATTTTTTATTTGAAATTAAAACTATAATGATACGAAACAGATGTTAAAAAATGGATATTTATGATATAATGTATATGTAGGAATCTAAGGAGTTGAGTGTTTTGAATCAAGAAAATTATGAATTATATAATAAGTTAAGTGCATTAAGAAATAATTTGCAAAAACAATTCTATGATTATAATAATAGTAGAAAACCAACAATATGTACTGAGGATTCTTTAAGATTACTAGTTAAATATAAACCAACTACTATAGAAGATATGTCTAACATAAGTGGCATTGGAGATACTTTTATTAAAAATTATGGGCGATTTTTTCTAAAAGAAATAAAACATTTTGTTTCTACAGATAGTGTTGAAATAAATGATAATGAAAAAACTATATTAAGTAAATTAGAGAATAGATTAGTAAATATAAATAGAAGAAATAGATTATTATATAGTGGTAAAGTTAACAAAGACTATGGTTTAGATTTATTTAAAATAATAAACAATATAGAGGAGCTAGAAAAGTTTATACTTTCTAGAAGTACTAAGTCATTTAAGATTATAGATGTTAAAGATTTTGATGACGATAAATTAAAAACAATCTTAAAATTAATAAGACAAGTTTCAAAAATAGAAACTGAATCAGGTAATAACGAACTATATATTGCATATCCTTTTGTACAAGGGAAAATGGAACAAGAAAATTTTAATGTAAAAGCCCCATTATTGTTATTTCCAGTAAAGATGGATAGAACTTCTGAGAATGTTATTTTAAAAAATGATTTTAGTCGTGATATTTTATATAATACAAATTTAATATTAGCTAATAATAAATTTAATGGTAAGAATGAAGTTTTACCAGATAATGCAATTGATGAATTTAATGAAAAAACTTATATAAATGATATGATTGATTTTTATAATGAAAATAAATTTTATATTCAATATGATGATTGCAAAATTGAAAAATTCTTAGAAAATAAAGTTAGTGAATTCCCTAATTATAAAAATGGCGAATTTGAAGTTAAAAAATATATGATACTTGGCATTTATTCAACATATGTAACTTCTATGTATGAAGATTTTCATAAAATGATTCAAGATAATAATGCAACTAAATTAATTAAAGAATTGTTATGGGGAATGGAAAATATATTAGATAATGTTGATGTTACATATGATGAATCTGAGAATAAAACACAAACAATGGAAACCATAGAGAATGAAATAGATTATATTAATGAGTTAGACTTTTCTCAAGAAAAAGTATTAAAAGAGATTAATACATCGGATTCAATTGTAGTACAGGGGCCTCCAGGAACTGGTAAATCGCAAACAATAACAAGTATAATTTCACAATGTATATTACAAGGTAAAAAAATATTAATGGTTTCTGAAAAGAAAACAGCTCTTGATGTTATTTATTCAAGATTAGGTGAATTATCAAAATTTGCTATTTTAATAGATGATGTTGAAAATAAACAAAACTTTTATGAACAATTAAATTCAATAATTAACTCTATGAATTCTAATCATTCATTACTATATAAAATGAATGAATCGAGAACTCAAACAGTTGAAAATATTAAAAGCAAGATTGAAACAATCAATTATGATATTCAGTGTTTAGAAACAATAGCTAAACAAGTCTACGGAATAAACGACTTTGATACAACAATGTTCAATGTATATAATGTTTGTAAAAGATTTAATCTAAATAACAAAAAGGAGGTTAATGATTATACTGTTGCTAAGAGTAGAATTACTGAAACTATTTTAAAACTTAAATATCCAGAATTAACAAGAATTAAAGATTTATTTAATGAAGAAGACACTTCGAAATGTTTAGATGAATACTTATCAATTCTAAAAATTAGCCCTTTTATTAACAATATAAAAACAAATTTAATTGATGTTGAGATTGTTGAATTTACAAGAAAAATAGATGAATTAGAATTATCTATAAACAAATTTAATAGTATGCCTTTTTATAAGAAGATATTTGAAAAAGGAAAATTAAAAGAAAAAATTAACTATATAATTAATAATTATTTTTTAGTAAATAATAAATTAATTGCAAAATTGTTAGTAAGCAATATTCCGTTTATAAAAAAATTTATTCCATCTTATCAGGAATTTGTATCCAATAAGTTTATATATGATAAATTAGATTATAACGAAAAAGAATATGTTAGAATTATTGAACAATTAAAGGATGAGCTAAATATTTCATTTAAAGAATCTAATGAGCAATTATATAATACAATATTATTCAATGTTATATGCACATTTGAAAAGAATAATGTAAATGTAACAAACTATATTAGTAATTTTGATAATATAAGAAATGACATTAGAAAAAATATTGTAGAGAAAAAAGATTTAACAAGAAAACTAGCATTTAACCAATTACTTCAAGACGTTTCTAATTTAGATGGAAATAATAAAATAAGTAAAATTGAGGAAATGTGCAATAGAAAAAGAAAAATGTCTGTTAATAAGTTTATGTCAAAATACAAACTTGAAATGTTAGACTCAATAAAAATATGGCTAATGACACCTGAAGTTGTTTCTGATATAATGCCATTTGAAAAAAATGTATTTGATTTAGTTATTTTTGATGAAGCCTCTCAGTTATATGTTGAAAAATCTATTCCAGCTATTTATAGAGCCAAAAAAGTTGTTATAGCTGGTGACCAAAAACAATTAAAACCGTCGAGTTTAGGACAAGGAAGAATTCTTGATGAGATAGATGAAGATGAAACATCTGATGGGTTCTTAGAATATGAAAGTTTACTTGATGCAGCAAGGTATAAGTATAAACATACTATGTTAAATTATCATTATAGGTCAAAATATGAGGAATTAATTGCTTTCTCAAATTATGCTTTCTATAATGGAAAATTAATGGTTACTTCATTAGCTCAAAAGTCAGATGAAAAACCAATCGAAAGAATAAAAGTTGAAAATGGTATGTGGATTGATAAAAAGAATGAGCAAGAAGCTAATCAAGTAGTTAAATTAGTAAAGAAAATTTTAAAGACTAGAAAAAATAATGAAACAATTGGTGTAATTACTTTTAACTCATCTCAAATGAATTTAATTGAAGAGCTGATTGAAAAAGAAAAAATGATTGATACAAATTTTGGAACACAAATGTTATCAGAAGAAAATAGATATTCCAATGGAGAAAATATTAGTTTCTTTGTTAAAAATATTGAATCAGTTCAAGGTGATGAAAGAGATATTATTATTTTCTGTATTGGCTATGCTAAAAATGAAAAAGGTCGAGTAGCTATTAATTTTGGTTGGTTAAATCAAGATGGTGGAGAAAATAGATTAAATGTTGCTATATCAAGAGCAAAACAAAAAATTTATGTAGTGACATCTATTGAACCCGAAGAGTTGGTTGTTGATTATACTAAAAATGATGGCCCAAAATTATTTAAACAATATTTAGAATATGTTAAAGCTTTAAACGATGGGCAAAATGATTTGGTTAAATCACAATTGTTATCATTACTAGATAGAAATGAATCGGACCAACAACAATTAACTTTTGATAGTGCCTTTGAAGAAGAAGTTTATGATAAATTAATTGAGCAAGGGTATAATGTTGAAACACAATATGGTATTGGTGGTTATAGAATAGATTTGGTTATTAAGTCTAAAGATGGAAAAAATAATATTCTAGGTATTGAATGTGATGGTAGATTATACCATAGTTCAAAATATGCTAGAGAAAGAGATTATCATAGACAAAAATATCTTGAATCTAGAGGATGGAAAATATATAGAATTTGGAGTCAAAATTGGTGGAAAAATCCAGATGCAGAAATCAAGAAAATTGTTAAGTATATTGAAAAAATAAGTAGCAAAGATTTACAATAATAAAAAAAGAGCAATTTTTATTGCTCTTTAATTTCTGGTAGCGAGAAGTGGATTCGAACCACCGACCTGTCGGGTATGAACCGAATGCTCTAGCCAACTGAGCTATCTCGCCATGAACTATTCTATTATACATAAGTTTACAGCATTTGTCAAGGAATTTTTTAAAAAATTATTTTTTCTTTTTAACTTTAGGTATAATAATATTATTTTTATCTTCTTTTGGGTTAGGTTTAGCAACATTAAGGTGCTCATAAACAGGCGAAATATCTAAATTTTCACCATTCTCATCCATAACAACTTCAATATCATTATTTTCACTCATTAAAATCACCTAGGATGATAATAGCATAAAATAAAAAATATGTCAACAAATTTGTAAATTAAATTAAACTACTTGCAATTTGATGCTATTAATAGTATAATAATTAATAGTTGAATTTAATTATGTTTTAAAAAGAAACCAGTAGTAATTTTGCAGTTACAATAAAAGAGAGGTAGTGGCTGCTGCAAACTGCCAGTATGCAAGATTATGAATTACAATTCTTATAGTAATTAACGTGTAGCTACGAACAGCTATAATAAGGTATAAGGAAACTTATATAAATAAAGGTGGTACCACGAGTTAAATCGTCCTTTGGGGCTGATTTAGCTCGTTTGTTTTAAATAAAAAAGGAGGAAAATTTATGACATTATTTGAAGATTTAAAATGGAGAGGGCTTATAAAAGATATTTCTAGCCCAGAACTAGAGGAAAAATTAAATAAAGGAGGAATGACCTTTTACATAGGAACAGATCCAACAGCTGATAGTTTGCATGTTGGGCATTTATCAAGTTTCTTAATTTCAAAAAGATTAAAAGATGCGGGACATCATCCAATTTTACTAGTAGGTGGAGGAACAGGCATGATAGGAGATCCAAGACCTACAAAAGAAAGAGCAATGATTTCTAAAGAACAAGTAAATCATAACTTTGAAGAACTAAAAAAACAGGTTGAAAAAATATTTGGATTTGAAGTTGTAAATAACTATGATTGGATAAAAGATATAAATGTATTAGACTTTTTAAGGGACTATGGTAAGTTTTTCAACATAAACTATATGTTAGATAAGGATATAATTAGAAGAAGACTAGACTCAGGAATTACATATACAGAGTTTTCATATATGATTCTACAAGCATTAGACTTTAAATACCTACATGAACACAAAGGAGTAAACCTACAATGTGCAGGTTCAGATCAGTGGGGAAATATCACTGCTGGAATAGATTTAATTAGAAAATCTACAGGAGATGAAGTTTACGGATTTACAATGCCACTTGTAACAGACTCACAAGGACATAAATTTGGAAAAAGTGAAGGAAATGCTTTGTGGCTAGATAAAGAAAAAACATCAAGTTATGAGTTATATCAATTCTTTGTAAACGTTGAAGATTCAATGGTTATAGACTACTTAAAAATTTATACTTTCCTATCAAAAGAAGAAATAGAAGAATTAGAAATAAAAAATAAAGAACATCCAGAGTTAAGAGAGGCACATAAAGCACTAGCAAGAGAAATAATTACATTTTTACACGGAAAAGAAGAATATGATAAAGCAGTAGATTTAGCAGACCATTTATTTAATAATAAATTTAATGATTTATCTAAAAAAGATATTGAAGCTTTATTTAAAGGACAGGAAATTAAAGAAGTTGAAGTAGGTTTAAATATTGTAGATTTACTTTTAAATATGGAAATAGTAAAAAGCAAAAGAGAAGCAAGAGAATTTATACAAGCAGGAGCAATTTCAATAAATGGAGAAAAAGTTGTAAACATTGAGACAATTATAAATGAAAATATGTTTATTGAAAACACTTATATAGTAGTAAAAAGAGGAAAGAAAAATTACTATATTGGAAAAGCAAAATAATAAATTACCATAAACAAAGGATTAAAGTTTTTAATATAATTAATTTAAAAGAGGAGAAATATTATGAGCAAGAACTTTGATTTATTTGGAGAAGATGTTTTAACTGACGAAATTTTGGAAAAAAAGATGTCTAAAAAGGGCTTTAAACAGTATAAAGAGGCTGTAAAAAACAATGAAGATTTAGACAAAGATGTATTAGAAGAAATAGCAAAAGCCATGAAAGAATGGGCAATTAAAAAAGGTGCAACACACTATTCTCATTGGTTTCAACCACTAAATGGAATTGTTGCTGAAAAGCAAGTAAGCTTTTTATCAGCTGATTTAGCAAATAAACCTATAATAGAGTTTCCTGTAGAAGCTCTACTATCAGGAGAAACAGATGCGTCATCCTTTCCAAATGGTGGTTTAAGGTCTGTATTTGAAGCCAGAGGTTTTACAAAATGGGATTACACATATCCAGCATTTTTAAAAGAAGATACTAATGGAAAAGTTCTATGTATACCAACAATATTTTTCTCTCCAGCAGGAGAATCATTAGATAAAAGAACACCATTATTAAAGTCTTCAGAGGCATTAAATAACCAGCTAATGAGAATTTTAAAACTATTTGGCGATACTAAAGCAAATAAAACTTTTTCAACAGTTGGAATAGAACAAGAGTTTTTTCTAATAAAAAAAGAACACTACAAAAAAAGAAGAGATTTAATGCTAGTAGGAAGAACCATTCTAGGAGAACCAATAAAAGACTCAATACAAAAACACTATATGAGCACAATTAGTGATAAAACAGGTAACTTTTTAAAATGTGTAGAAAAATCTTTATGGAAGTTAGGCGTTCCAACAAAAGTAAAACATAATGAAGTATCAAAAAGGCAATACGAGATTGTGCCTCAATATGAAACTTTAAGCTATGGAGCAAATCATGACTTCTTAACAATGGAAATATTACAAAAAGAAGCAAGAAAACATGACTTAATTTGCCTTTTACATGAAAAACCTTTTAAAGGTATGAATGGCTCAGGAAAACATAATAATTGGTCAATTTATACAGATACAGGAGTAAATTTATTTTCTTATGGAAATAATGCAACTGACAATGCAAGGTTCATACTTATGATAACAGCAATACTTTCAGCAGTTGATAAATATGCAAGTCTAATTAGAGCAACAGTTGCAACAGCAGGAAACGACAATAGACTTTCAGGTAATGAAGCTCCAACACCTATAATATCAATATATTTAGGAGAAGAGCTTACAGAGGCCATAGATGAAATAGCAAATGATGATAAAAACAAAATTAAACTTGGAATAACAGAGTTCTTAGTTAAAAACAAAATAAAAACAGATAGAAACAGAACATCTCCATTTGCGTTTATTGGAAACAGATTTGAATTTAGGATGCCAGGCTCAAATGCTTCAATAACAGAGTGCAATACTGTACTAAATACAATAATGGCAGAAAGCCTTTCATGCATTGCAGATAAATTAGAAAACTCAAACGATTTTTATTTGGACTTGAAAAAGCTAGTAAAAGACTTATTAAATAAACATAAAAGAATAATATATAATGGAAATTCATATTCAAAAGAATGGAAGGAAGAGGCTAAAGCAAGAAACTTAAAAAACTTAGAAACAACAGTAGACGCTGTTGGAGCCTTTGTTGAACCAGAAACTATTGGATTATTTGAAAGGTACAATGTGTACACAAAAAAAGAACTAGAAGCAAGATATAAAATAAATCTAGAAACATATACAAAAACAATATTGCTAGAAGCAGAAGTAATGGAAGATATGATAACTAAAGAAATACTACCAAACAGCTTGAAATACTCTAGTTTCTTAGCAAATAACATAGTAAATGAAAAAAACATTGGAAATATTAATACAGAAACAGAAGAAAAAATATTAAAAGGTATAAATGAAAAAATTAAAAGTATTTATGAAAGTTTAGATACTTTAAAACAAGTAGTATTACAAACTAAAAATATAGAAAACATAAATGAAAAAGCCAAAGTATGCAAAGAACATATAAAAGACAAAATGGAAAAAACAAGAGAGCTGGTAGATAATCTAGAAAGCAATGTTCCAAAAGAGTATTGGCCAATACCTACTTATGAAGATATTTTAATATCATAAAAAATAAAATGTAGAAAAAAATACAAATCAATTTAACTTTGTAGCAGTATGGAAAATAAAAACATATTATGTAATATGAGGTGAACAAGGATGAATTGGTTTGAAAATTTAAGCCCAGTAGTTCAAAGCTTAATAGCAACAGCATTTACATGGGGAGTAACTTTACTTGGTGCACTTGTAGTTTTCTTTTTCAAGGAAATGAATAAAAAAATGTTAGATACAGTTCTAGGATTTAGTGCAGGAGTAATGATTGCAGCTGCATTTTGGTCTTTAATTGCTCCATCAATTGAGTTATCTGTTGAACTAGGATACATAGCATGGCTTCTACCAGCAATAGGATTTATAGCTGGAGGAATGTTTGTATTAGTATCAGACAGTTTTTTAGATAGAATGTTAAAAAATAAAAAAGGAGCAAACTCATTAAAAAGATGTATACTTTTAATATCAGCAATTACAATTCATAATATTCCAGAAGGAATGGCAATAGGAGTTGCATTTGGTGGGTTAGCAAGTGGTGTACCTGGTATGACTATAATTTCAGCTATAATGCTTGCGGTTGGAATAGGAATTCAAAATTTTCCAGAGGGGGCAGCAGTATCACTTCCTCTAAGAGTAGAAGGGTATTCCAGAACAAAAAGCTTTTTGATAGGGCAGGCATCTGCACTAGTTGAGCCTGTATCAGCTGTAATTGGTGCAATACTGGTAATGAAAATAAGAAGTTTATTGCCATTCTTACTTGCTTTTGCATCAGGAGCAATGATTATAGTAGTGGCAAGAGAATTATTACCAGAATCAATAAAAGAAAATAAAAATTTGGCCACACTTGGCTTAATCTTTGGATTTGTTTTAATGATGATATTAGATGTGGCTTTGGGGTAAAAAAATAACCTAAGTAGAAAAAACTACTTAGGCTTTTTATTTATTTTTTAATTTAGACCATAGTAAAATAATAATTTGAGCAGGAATTCCTAAAATAAAAATTTGCCATGCATTATATTTAATAAATGAAAAATAAACACAAAATAGAATTGACCATATAAAGCAAGAAACAATAAAATAATTTCTTCTCTTATTACCCCAAATACTATTAAATATTAAAAACAATAACATAGTAATTGGAACACAAATATAATAAATAAACCATACATATTTATTCGAAAAAATGGCAATTCCAGTAAAAATAATAGTTGCAATAAGCCACACAGGTGAACTTGATAAAAGTGTAAGAGGAAGCTTATTTATTTTACCATAAATTCTTTTACTGCCATTTTCAACTGTTATAGGCAAATCCTCATTTTCAAAATGTTCATTTAGTAAATAATCAACTGTAACTCCAAAAAAATCTGCTACTTGTTTTAAAACAACAACATCAGGTATAGATTCAGCTCTTTCCCATTTAGATATAGTTTTATCGGAATAATGTAACTCACTTGCAAATTCTAATTGAGTTAATTTTTTCTCTTTTCTTAAATTTGTAATGTTATTTGCAATAATTTCTTTCAAGTTATTCATAATACTACCTTTCTAATGCAATTCTACTCACGGTAGAGTTAAAAAATTACTACTCTACAATTATAACATAAAACAGTAGAATAAGCAATAACAAGCTTTTCTTGATTAACTGCAAAAAATATGTTAAACTAAATGTTATTGAAAAAGCATATAGGAGGAAAAATGATGAAGAAAAAATTAAATAGTGAGATTTACGAAATTGATGAAATTAAAAACTTTAGGGAATTAGTTAATCGTAGTGCAGAAAAATATGCAAACAATGTTGCCTACAAATTTAAAGAAAATTTAGGAAAGCCAAATCAAAAAATAATAGAAAAAACATATAAAGAAGTAAGAAATGAAGTTGAAGCATTAGGAACAATGCTATTAAATATGGGATTAGAAAACAAAAAAATTGCATTAATAGGTAATAACAGATATGAATGGTGTGAAAGTTATTTTGCAATTACAACTTCAAATATGGTTGTTGTACCATTAGATAAAGCATTACCAAGCCAAGAAATAAAAAGCTTAATTGAAAGAAGCAAAGCAGATGCAGTAATTTTTGAAAACAAATATAACGAAGTTTTCGAAAAATTAAAAGAAGAAGGAAATACAACATTAAAGTATTACATAAATATGGATTTAAAAAATGATGAAAACGAAATCCTATCTTTTAGAAGCTTAATCAACAAAGGAAAAGAACTTTTAGAAAATGGAGATAAGAAATATAGTAAAGTAAAAATTGATAACGAAAAGATGAGTATTTTAATATTTACGTCTGGAACAACAAATATGTCAAAAGGTGTAATGTTATCACAAAAAAATATTACTTCAAATATAATGGCAATGGCAAAAATGTCTAAAATGTATCCAGATGATGTACTTCTATCATTCTTACCATTACACCACACATTTGAATGTACAATAACATTCCTTTATGGATATTATAGTGGTGCAACAGTAGCTTTTTGCGATGGATTAAAATATATTGCAAAGAATTTACAAGAGTACAAAATAAGCGTGTTTGTAGCAGTTCCACTTGTACTAGAAACAATATATAAGAAAATTCAAAAAGGAATAAAAGACCAAGGCAAAGAAAAACTAGTAAATACTATGAGCAAAATAGCAAATTTCCTATTAATATTTCATATAGATATTAGAAGAAAAGTTTTCAAAAGTGTATTAGACCAATTAGGAGGAAATTTAAGAATAGCATATTTTGGAGCAGCTGCAATGGATAAAAATGTAATAAAAGGTTATAATAACTTTGGAATAGATTCAGTTCAAGGGTATGGCTTAACAGAAACATCACCACTATTAGCAGCAGAAACAGATAAGGAACATTGCCCAGGAAGTGTTGGAATGGCACCATATAATGTTGAGCTTAAATTAGATGATGTAGATGAAAAAGGAATAGGAGAAATCGTTGCAAAAGGTCCAAACATAATGCTTGGATACTATGAGAATCCAGAGGCAACAAAAGAAATAATGAAAGGTGGTTGGTTCCACACAGGAGATTTAGGATATTACAATGAAGACGGCTATCTATTTATAACAGGAAGAAAAAAAGAAGTAATAGTTCTAAAAAATGGAGAAAACGTTTTCCCAAGTGAAATAGAATTTTTAGTAAATAAATTACCTTATGTTGTAGAAAGCATAGTATTCCCAAGAGAGAATTCAAAAGGAGAAATTGCATTAGGAGTAAAAATTGTATATGACGAAACTCAAATAAAAGAAAAATTTGGAGAAAAAACTGCAAAAGAATATAAAGTACTTGTGTGGGAAGATATAAAAGAAATAAATCAAAACTTATCACAGTTTAAAAAATTAAAAGAGCTAATACTTACAACAGAAGGCTTAGAGAAAACAACAACACAAAAAGTAAAAAGATTTAAAGAAATAGAAAAAATATTAAGTTCAAAATAATCATAAAATAAAAACATACATTTTTAAAAGTTGTATTGACTGTATTAATAGGAGAAAATTAATGATAAAGAATTTTTTTAAAGGTATAATTGTTGGAATAGGAGGAATTGCACCAGGATTAAGTGGCAGTGTCCTGCTAGTTATTTTAGGCTTGTATCAAAAAACAATAGATGCAATGGGAACACTTTTTAAGAATTTTAAAAAGAATGTTTTGTTCTTAATTCCTTTACTTCTAGGATTTGGAATAGGAGTATTGCTATTTAGCAAAGCAGTAGATTTTTTACTAAATAATTTTGAAATGCAAACAAGGTTTACGTTTTTAGGATTAGTTTTAGGAACAATTCCGCTATTCTACAAAGAGGTAAAAAAAGAAGGATTTTCAAACAAGTATTATATATTAATTGCGGTTTCTGCGATTTTAGGATTCTTATTCTTTACTGTAAATAAGAGTGCATTTCCACAAATAAAAAATCCAAATTTATTGCAGTCTATGCTATTAGGAGTTGCAGTAGCTGGCTCTTCTATAATACCGGGAGTAGATAGTGCTGTTATATTATCATCACTTGGTTTATATGAATTATATGTTAGCTCACTTGCAAATTTTAATTTGAGTATACTAATTCCAGCAGGTTTTGGCTTAGCAATAGGGGCATTGGTGATTGCTTTTGTGATGAATAAACTTATTAAAAAGTATTATACAATCACATTTTCAATAATATTTGGTTTGTTTATTGCAATAATACCGAGTGTATTAAATGAAAGCTGTGTGGTTGAGGCTAATACAAAAACTGTAGTTTCGGTTTTGATGCTTGTTTTAGGGTTTGGGATTTCTTATTGTTTGGGAGCTATTAATGAAAATAATTCTAAAATTAAGAAGATTATTAATAAAGTGTTGAAATTAAACGAAAAAGAGCAGATTAGGGATGTTTAACGGAGATAAAATATTACAATTATGCTACAAATTGCAAAAAAGTATTGCTTAATGTAAAAAAAAGTGTTATACTTTTTTATAGATTTAAAAAAAACCCCAAAAGGTAAAATTTTTAAATCTTTTTTTATTTTAATTAGGAGGAGTAAGAGATGAACACAAAATACATTTTTGTAACAGGAGGAGTAGTATCAGGACTAGGAAAAGGAATAACCGCTGCATCTTTAGGTAGATTGCTTAAGAATAGAGGATACAAAGTAACTATTCAAAAAATGGATCCATATATAAATATAGATCCAGGAACAATGAGCCCAATAGAGCATGGGGAGGTTTTTGTAACAGAGGATGGAGCAGAAACTGATTTAGATTTAGGGCATTACGAGAGATTTATTGATGAAAATTTAAGTGTTAATTCTAGTGTAACAACTGGTAAAATATATTCTACAGTAATAGAAAAAGAAAGAAGAGGAGAGTATTTAGGTAAAACTGTACAGGTAATTCCTCATATTACAAATGAAATAAAAGAGAGAATATATAAATTTGAAAATGAGGATATTGATATAGTAATAACTGAAATTGGAGGAACTATAGGTGATATTGAAGGGTTATCATTTATTGAGGCAATACGTCAAGTGGGAATTGAAAAGTCTCCAGAGGATGTTTTGTATATTCATGTAACATTATTGCCATACATAGCTGGTTCAAATGAATTAAAATCAAAACCAACTCAACACTCAGTAAAAGAGCTACAGTCATTAGGAATAAAACCTGATATTTTAGTATGTAGGTCAGAATTGCCAATTGATGAAAAACTAAAAAATAAAATTGCATTGTATTGTAATGTAAGACCTGAAAGTGTAATACAAAATAAAACAGTAGATAATCTTTATGAAGTGCCATTAATGCTTGAAGATGAAGGCCTTACACGTGAAGTATGTAAACACTTAAAACTAGAAAAGGTAGAGCCAAATAACAAAGAGTGGGAAAATCTAGTTGAAAAGATAAGAAATGTAGAAAATAAAACAGTAAAAGTTGCAATAGTTGGAAAATATGTAAAACTTGAAGATTCATATTTATCAGTTGCTGAAAGTATAAGACATAGCGGATTTGAAAATAATGTAAAAGTTGAAATAGGCTATGTTGATTCTGAAGGAATAACAGAGGATAATGTAAAAGAAAAATTAGAAAAATATAATGCAATTATTGTTCCAGGTGGATTTGGAAATAGAGGCATTGAAGGCATGATTACTACAATAAAATATGCAAGAGAAAATGATATTCCATTTTTAGGAATCTGCTTAGGAATGCAAATGACAGTTGTAGAATTTGCAAGAAATGTATTAGGCTTAAAAGACGCCAACTCAGAAGAGTTCGCACCATATAGCAAAAATCAAGTAATACATATTATGGATGAACAAAAAGGCATAGATAAAAAAGGTGGAACAATGAGATTAGGAAGTTATCCATGTGTGTTAAAAGATGGAAGCCTTGCACAAAAATTATATGGAAAAACAAAAATTGCAGAAAGACATAGACACAGATTTGAATATAACAACAAATATAAGAAAGAAATGGAAAAGGCAGGTTTACTTTGCACAGGAACATCACCAGATGGTAGATTAGTTGAAATAGTTGAAATGCCAAGAAAAACATACTTTATAGCAGGACAATTTCACCCAGAATTCAAATCAAGACCCAATAGAGCACATCCATTATTTGTAGGATTGGTAAAAGCAGGAAAAGAAAAAATTGAAAAATAAAAAAATTTTAATTTATATAATAAAAAAATAAGCATATAAATACTGAATATGAATTTGAATGCTTACGAGTTGATGTTGCTGAATATTATGAAAATGAGGAAAAACTTCCTACAGAAATAACCAAAGAGGATTACAGAAAAATAAGAGAAATATTGGATAATATTAGTTATTAATAGTGTACATCATATACGCTTTTGTTTTAATATAAAAATATGATATAATATCTTTGGGAGAAGGAATATATGAACCAAGAATATTGGAATACCATTATTATAGATAAAAATGTTGATGAAACATTAGTAAAAGAGTTAATAGAATAAAGTTATATAAGACAGGGACATCAACAAGAATAAATATATTTGATTTCCTGACAAAGTAATAAAAATTTAATTAGTAACTATCTGTAAATGTTGGAGGTGTGGTATGAAAAAAATATATATAATAACTGGTGCAAATGGTTTTCTAGGGAATAATATAATAAGAAATTTAGAACAAAATATTGAAAATGAAATAAGAGCACTTGTATTACCTAATGATTCTATAAAGGCATTGGACAACTTGAATTGTAAAATATATTATGGAGATGTTACACAAAAAGATACTTTGACAACAATTTTTGAAAATATAAAAGATAAAGAGGTTTATGTTATTCATTGTGCTGCAGCTGTATATATAAAAACAGCATATAATCCTACAGTATATGATGTAAATGTAAATGGCACAAAAAACATTATAGATAAGGTTTTAGAAACAAAGTCAAAACTTATTTATATTAGCAGTGTACACGCAATTACAGAAAAACTAAATCATGAATTAATAACAGAAACTACTAAATTTGAACCTGAAAAAGTAGTAGGATTATATGCAAAAACAAAAGCAGAGACAGCAAAGTACATTATAGATGCAATAAAAAATAAAAACTTAAATGCTTGTATTATTCATCCCTCTGGAATTATTGGACCAAATGATTATGGAAATAGCCACTTAACACAATTAATAAAGAAAGTAGCAACAGGAAAGCTTTTTGCTTGTGTAAAAGGAGGGTATGATTTTGTAGATGTTAGAGATGTAGCAGAGGCTATTATTAATGCCTGTGATAAAGATAATAGAGGAGAATGTTACATTTTATCCAATAAATATATTACAATAAAGGAATTAACTGATTTTATTTGTGATTTTGAGGGCAGAAAAAGAATCAAAATAGTGCTACCACTTTGGCTGGCAAAATTAGTAGCTCCAATTTGCGAATTATATTATAACATAAAAAAGCAAACACCATTATTTACAAAATATTCGCTATACACATTATCCTCAAACTCTAACTTTAGTAAAGAGAAAGCTAAAAGAGAATTAAATTATAAGAATAGAGATATGAAAGATACAATTAAAGATACAATAAAATGGTTACAAGAAAAAAACTATATATAAAAAGACATTTAGTTAAAAATAAAGAACTACTTTTTGAACGAAGTAGTTCTTTATTAAATTAATGTATTCTACTCAACAACAGGGGGAATAAATTTCTCAATTGCATTTCGTAGTTTAGGATGATGAATCACAAAGTGAATAGAAGGACTATTTGCTTTTGAAATCATAACCCAATTGTTCTCACAGATTAAAATTTGTATATTTTTAAATGTAGTATTACTATTTACACTTAACTCATAATTTTTATTATTCTTTTCATATTTTTTAGTCAAATTCAAATGTTCTAAATATTCTTCATAGGTATAATATATCTTTTTGTCATAAAAAATATCTGCAAGAAAGAGTGCAAGAGGAGCCTTTTCAAAATCTTCTTTTGAAAGTTCTGATATTTCATCTTCAAAAGTATAATTTTGAGTTATATTTTCTAATAATTCTTTTTGAACTTTTACAGATTCTTGTATCTTTTCAATATCCTCGTTTGAAATATTATTGCGTTTTAGAATTTTTAAAAGTAAACCATCAGAAATAGTATGAATTGGTAAAGAAGATAAAATTCTTCTACGATTAGCTTTTAATTTAACACTTGAAGAGAGAAACACAGAATAGGCATTTTTAGAATCTTCTTTATATATTTCCATAAGAGGATTAGCTTTTTTTAGTAAGCAATCTGCTTTTGTTTTATAATATGAAATATCAGTTCTATTAGTTGTTAAAGTATATTTACCTTTATCATGATATCCATTAATACATTCTCCATAAAGAGCAACACTTCCAGACACATAATTAAAATGACAATATATATTGTTTTGTAATCCCTTTAAAAAATATGGAGAAACTTGTCCTGTCATATAAATTGGTAGCCAACTTTCTAAACCTAACATCATTTCATTAAATGGTCTATCAAGATTATGAATAATGTTTAAGTGTAAGCCTTTTTTTAGCATTATAGCAATAGCATACATCCACTTTTTACCAAACTCAACATCTTGTGCCATATCTTCCATAGGCATATCGCTACACATAAAAACAGGTTCATTATTTTTTGAAAGAACAGTAGCTTTGAAAAAATTCAATTCTCCTTTTTTCATTTCATCTATACCATAATATGTTTTAGAAGTTGCTTTATAAAATGGAATAGAAGGTACTTTCATTTCATCAAAATGTATAGTTTTAATGTATTCATTTAAGTCAAAGTTATCTAAATTATTCAAAAAATCATCTATATAATTATGAGATTGACTTGAGCCAGTAGAAAACCAGTTTAATAGCTTATTATAATAGCTAGAACTATTGGTTAAGTCTTTTAAATTACAACCAATAAGAATAGACACAGCTTTTTTACTATCCTCGGATTTATATTTTTTTACAACAAAACTACAAACAGTTTCAATAAAAATTTTAGGCTTTGATGGATTAGCATTTCCAGTATGAATTTTAGA